>Ga0315282_10014504_pt1 | contig 11716 bp, 10 predicted proteins | sample YL17G07_20_MG_FD_203693 | JGI IMG/M metagenome (GOLD analysis project Ga0315282, IMG submission 203693) | Sediment microbial communities from Yellowstone Lake, YNP, Wyoming, USA - YL17G07_20 | ecosystem: Environmental > Aquatic > Freshwater > Lake > Sediment | place: USA: Wyoming | collected...
AGGGGTTAACGCAGAGATTCTAAGGTCATCGGTGCCGCCTGAAAAAAGAGAAGAATGGTTGCTACAAAAAGTCAAAGACGGTGTCAAAGTCATAATCGCTAACCCGAAACTCGTGGAGACAGGCTTAGACCTTTATGATTTCCCGACGATGATATTCTACCAAACCGGATACTCAGTATTCACCCTGAGACAGGCTTCACGTAGAAGTTGGCGGATAGGCCAGAAGAAAGATGTGAAAATCTACTACCTCTTCTATAAAGGAACGATGCAAGAAAGAGCGTTGCACCTGATGGGCAGCAAGATGGAAGCCTCCCTAGCCATTGAAGGAAAGTTTTCGGAGGATGGCTTATTGGCAATGACGCAAGGCGAAGACATGACCACAGCGATGGCAAAAGCACTAGTCGAAGGACTCGAAGTTGAGGGTGCCGAGCAGATATGGAAGAAGCTGAACGAAGCCAACATCAAAGCTAAGCCGGGAAAAGAAGAACCTGTTGAAACTGAAACAAGACCTAAAACTGAATCAGAACAAGATACCAAGACAGAGATGGAACCGGATAAGATTGTATTCGTTGACTTCGTAACTTACCTGAACAAGCGGAAGAAAAAAGTGGAAAAGATAGCAGTGAAAGCTGAAGAAATGGAACAACTGTTGAAAGAAAAACAAGCTGACACCATCCAATTATCATTGTTCGGATAGTTCAAGAAAAAAACAGTATCAAATAGCAATGCAACGAGCCTCTCATTTCTTTTCGGGAGGCTCTTGCATTTTAAAAAGGAGGTAAAAACCATGAACGAAAAAGTAAGCAAAGTATTAAACACGATAATTGAAAAGTTTGAGAACAACGACATACCAGAAGCCATAGCCTACTCCATGTTCCCGATACCGAACATCCCAAGCAGCAAATGGTCCTTGCTCAACAGGCTCACCATGTTCCTCGCAGGCACGCAAGACGCAAGAGGCTTCAAACAATGGCAGGAAGTCAACAGGTGCGTGAAGAAAGGATCTAAAGCCTTCCACATCCTAGTACCTAGAATCAAAAAAGTTGAGGACGGAGAGACTGGCGAAGAAACGCAAATCCTCAAAGGCTTCATCTGCGGCGCAGTCTTCCGGTTCGAGGATACTGACGGACAACCTTTGCTCTACCCGCAGGTTGAGCTTCCAACACTCCCCTTAATCGAGAGGGCTGAACAATGGGGCGTATCAGTCAAGGCAGTCCCAGGCAACTACGCCTACTACGGATACTACACGCCAACAAACAAGCAGATAAGCCTAGCGACCAAGGACGAATGCGTATTCTTCCACGAACTCGCCCACGCTGCGCATGAGAAAATCAAAGGAAGACTTGAGAAAGGACAAGACCCGCTACAAGAAATCGTTGCCGAGTTAAGCGCTCAGGCGCTGTGCAGGCTTGTCGGAAAGCAGCCTCTTGACACCTTGGGAAACTCCTACAAATACATCGAAACCTACGCCGAAAAGCTCAACATAACCCCTTACACCGCCTGCCTGAAAGTCCTGTCAGACACGGAAAAAGTCCTAGACCTCATACTGAAAGAAGGTAAGAGCTGTAACACCCAAACAGTTAGAGAAGAAAGCCAAACAGCTACCCCACCGGCGTAAACTTGCGGACACCGTAGAGGCTTTGGAAGAAAGCATCAAAACCCACCTGCAAGTAGAAAACAAGGCTGAAGTGGTAACGAAGAACTTCATCATCAAGGTTGACGGCGGCGAAATCCTGGTAAGCCTGCTGCCAAAAACCGACCTTAACCAGTTAAACCTAAAATTTAGAAAAGAGGTGATAAAAAAATGATGAAACACATAATTATTTTGACGGCCTTAGTCTCTTTGATGATGACCGGCTGCGTAGTCCACAGGGTACCCCAACCTGCGAAAAAAGTCCTGATAATGGCAGAACCCGAACCTGAACACCCGAAACCTGAACCGCCTAAATCTGAGACTGAAAAACAAAAGATAACTTATCGAATAACCATCATCATCAGAGAAATAGTAGTCGAAAACGTCGACGACGTAGAAGGCATGCTCCCTAAAAAGGACGACCAAAAGAAAGGAGGTGAGCTATTATGGGTAAAGTAAAAGGGCTAACATTCCTGATATTAGGAATATGCGCTTTCGAATACGCATCATTCAAGCTAAACCAGCCAGGGTTAGGGCAGCTGCTCGGCGACATGACCCATTCCGGCAGCTTAGGCGAAGGCATAGACACAGTATTCAGATTCATGTTCGACTATTACGGAAGAGACTTCTTCTACGACAAATTCGCAGCATTAGGAACAGCAGGCCAAGCATCAATGTACGGCGGGCTAACCAGCCTAATATACAACACGGCTAAGAATCATAGAAAGGTTAGAAAAGAAGAAGGTACGAAAAAACCATCCGAATAAAACCTAACCAGAAGAAGGGGGCTCCTTCAAGGGGTCCCCTCCCCTTCTTTTGCTTTTTAACTGCTCTTTAAGAAATGTTTTTTAGAGCCGTATTACATATGTGATATTTTGGATATTTTTTGCTGATTATTCTTTTCTCGGTCTTGCCCAATTGCAGTATCTGTGTGTCAATCGGGCGTTTTCAGGTATTGTTTTACCTCCGGTCCAGTATTGCTCTATATGGTCTACTGCTGAGTCGTCAATGTTTTGTATTTTCTGGTCACAGATTGCGCAGGTTGCGTTGTTTTTGTAAAGTTCTTCCTTCAATTTATATGAAAAACATCGCGGTTCTTTTTGCTGTATCCCTATTATTTCCTCTACTGTTAGCCTCCATTTATCAAATCTCGTCCTAACAGCCTGTACAGAGCTTGTTGATAGTTCTATAGAGTCTATGAATTCTTTGTCACTTGTCATCAAATGTATCAAAGCCTCCCTGATTGAGTCCAAGTTTTGGTAAACCTTGTTTTTATCTGTATGTGCAAACATGTACATCAAAATATCGTACAGCGACGCGTTGAACTTCTTAGGCTCCCAGTAACCGTTCAGACTTTTTTCGTCTCCTCTGTAAAACCTTTTGAAAGCGTGGATGTCGAATAACGACCTTATTATTGTAATCGTATTTTTGAAAGCTGTTTTTAACTCAACTGCCTCTTTTTCCGATATAAACTGGTATTTTTCCATATCATTGTTCAGAAAAGTCCTTATCGGTGGCTTATATTTTAGGTAAGTTGCGTGGTAAAAAGATGCAAACCTCAGCGCAAGCTCGACGTCCTTCATCCTCTTGTCAAAATTTTTCAATCCCAGTAAATACATAAAATCCTTATCTTGGGAAAGTTCTACCAGTAACTTGTTGTACAGGCCTCTATAAATGCAATTCCTAAGTTCCTGGTCATTAAGCGATACCGCCCCTGTATTTAACCTCTCAAATATCTCAAATCTCAGATTTTTATCAGACTCTTTCTTGAAAGTAATAGTCCTAATCTTACAGGAAAGAATTGTGTCTTGTAGGTCTTCATCTATCCCTTTAAAGATTTCCCCGTTAAGGTCGGTGAAGACTTTTAGCCCAGTCAGCTTAAAATCTTTATCATCATCTAGGAACTTTCCATTGATAAATGAAAAAAAGGCTGTCAGGCGCTGCTGGCCATCGATCACGTATTCCTTCCCATCATCCCCTTCGGATAGGTATACTACTGGCAAAGGTATGTCCAAGAGCGCAGACTCGATTAATCTGCTGGACTTCTTCACATCCCAGACGAAATGCCGCTGGAAGCCCGGCTGAAGCACCAGCTTACCTTTAGTCCACCTCTTATGAAGGGAGTCGACCTCCGGGTCTCCTTTATCCGTGAAGACCTTTCTTTCTTCTGGTGTTACTTCAACCCTTTCTATTTCCTCTTCGAGTGGCTGCTCGAATTCGAGCTCATCCATTTCTGATGTTTGCTCATTCATTTTATCCCTCCTATTCTTGTAACCCTCTATCGGCGTAACATTATCTTTCTCTTTTCCTTTTGTATTGTTAAGACATTTGTTATAGATTTTCTTATATCTTCTTATTTTCTTTTCGCCATTTTCGGTTTTGCCAAAAGGCCAACATTTGACAATAAACTCATCGAGCAGATGGTTTTCTTCCAAGAGTTTGATAATTTTTCCCCGCCGCAACGTAGAAGTGTAGGATTTGTACTTATCTTTTTCTCTCTTTATCCTCTGCGCATCTCCTTTTAGCCCTTTTTCTTCTAAGAACCTATAAGCCGACTTCAAAGGCAACGCTTCAAACTCTTCGCTTTTGTAAATCTCCACCATTTTGAATCCCATCTATCAGGTAGTCAGCAATTCTAAAACAAAATTCATCCAAGCTTTAACTTCCAGTCCCCTTTTATAATTTTGTCTAGGACTTTTTCAACTTGAGTGTTTTCATTCACAGTTGTGTAAAGATAATCCATCACGCCATACCACTGTCGAGATTGGGTCTTCAGGTCGTAATACTTTTTGAAACGACCCCTTATAAACGTCAGCACATGTAGCAATGTTAACTGTTTACACTCAATCTTGGAAGGCTTTCCGAAGCAGACAAACCTGACCCTAAACTTATCTGTGCAGAAGTCTTGCTTATTCCTAAGAGCTTTTATCGCTTCCCTCTTTTCCGCCTCATCCAAGCAACCTATCCAATCCAAAACGTATTCTAATACCTCTTCTTTCTGGAAAGGGTCATTTATTTTTGCCGGACCGGTTGTCACCTCAGCTATAACCACATCAATCAAATTGTCACGTATGACTAATTCATCATCATTTTCCAACGTATGTGCTAACCCGTCATTTCCATTTATTATTTCAATTTGATTAGGGAATCTTACCCCAATAAGATCTATCTCCGTCTTTTGACTGCCATGCTCCTCGTGTAAAATAAAGTTGTTCACAACGAAATAGCCATTCAGCCTTAAGTAGCAACCTACGAGCAATTCTGGACCCCTTAACTCCCAATTGGTTCTAATCTGTCTTGTCAAGGATTATCACCCTCTACGCCATCTTTGACAACATCCGATATTTAAAAGCTAATAAGGTTTTCTATTTATGTTTTTCCCATAGTTTTTGGAATCGTTTTTCGAACGTCTCTGCTATTTCTTTGTCTTTGATGATTATATAGTTTTCGTCGTTCTTGAGGGTTGCGTTGCTGGTGTGGTTATAACTTCCGGTATAAATAATAATTCCGTCGATAACTGCAAACTTGTTGTGCATCAAGCCACTGCCTTTGCTACGTCTCAGCTCTACACCCACCGCTTCAAGCTTTTCATCATCCGAATACTTACCAGCAGCCTGAATCCTATCAATCAAAACCTTAACCTCAACACCCCTCTTATGAGCCCTTATCAAAGCCTCAGCAAACTCATCATTAGTAAGGCTATAAATCGCAAGGTGGATATACCTCTCAGCACCATCATAAAGCTGGATGATAGGCTTGTGCGAATCTTCGTAAGGAGGAAAGTAGACACCGAGGATCTCGATAGCGACGGACGAACAAATAAAGCTGACTAATATGCAACTTATTGATATTAAAATGATTATTAACTTTTTCCTCATACAATTTTTCCCACCTGTTCTAAGGTTTACCTTATTCCAATAAGAGAAGAATTGCAAGCCTAATACTTTTCTGATTGTATTCTTCTTAGTATTTTGGTAATTAATTCCAAAAGTTCCTACAGCATGTTCCGCAGGGGTCCTGATGCCTATCGTTTACAACATTGATGGCCACTGGTTCCACTCCAGAAGCAGTTCAACCAAGTCAGAGCTAGAGCATATCAGCCGCCTTGTCATCGAAAGCCAAAATCCGAAGTACGGTAAGTTGAAGTGGAGCGAGAACGTTCCTTTGGCAGAAGAACTGGCAAGCACTATCGGGATAAAAACATCCACGATGCGTACTAAAATAAGAGCTTTCATCCGTTTCGGATTTTTGAAAGAAAAACGGGAATGCCCTCTCGAATGGTTATCATTAGGGCTAATCTGGGAAAGCTTAACAGGGTACACGGATCCTAAAATCAAGACCGCTAGAAATGATGTCGAACAGTTAATAATCTCTGCCGCTCTTGAACTTTACTCTTTTGACGCAGAAGGTTACCAGATAAACCCCTCTGAAGGTTTCAACCCGCTAACCACACTAATCCTAAACCTTGACTCTGAGGGCAAGATTTCAAGAAAAGACTTTGCAAGACTGGTGGGGTCAAGAAACGAAACCTACTGGCTCATCGATTTATTAAGAAGCGGCATGTTTACACAGAAGAACAGCCACATATTCTATACCGGCAAGTTTCCCATCTTGTTTGAATCTTGCAAGAAAGTGTCTTGGCCGAAAAGCCTCAAAAGAACAGACTGGGAGAAAATTCATGAGGACTTCCTAGACCCACGTAACCCTCTCTCCGAAGCGATAAAAGAAGAACTATTTAGATTACTAAACCATTTGAGAGAGGACGTTTTACGCTCCGTACCGAAAGTCGAGCGGTCAATCGATAAGATGGAAGAGATCTTACAAAAACAGGATGAGAAAGACATAGAAATAGGAAACTACAGCATCCCGGACACTTTCTCCAAAGCCAGGGTCAGGGCCAAACAGAACGCCTGGTCCAACATAGTAAAGAAAGTTGCCCCGTGAGACCTATCCCCGCCTACAAGGCGGGGCTTTACGGCCTCACGGAAAACCGGCAACTTTCAAATTCTAATCCAAAACCGCCATTCATCCCCGTTCACAGAACGGGGCATTCTGGCTGTTTTAGTAAGAAGCATCTACTCTTACAAATGCTGCATGCCAGAATGTGACTCTGAAGGCGAATTCCTAGTCGAGTCATCCCATATCAAACCCTACAGCCAGCAAGATGACAAAAGTCTTCCTCACAGAGCTAACCCTGCGAATGGCTTATGTTTCTGCCCTAACTGTCACAAGCTTTTTGACAAAGGATATTTCAGCTTTACAGACGAGCTGAAAGTGACGGTTTCACCTGAACTGGCCAAATTGAAGAAGCAGAACTCTGTAAACTTGATTCTTAATAGCAAGGATAAAAAGATAAATCCTCTTCCTAAAAAGTATCCGCCTCATAAAGAATTCCTTAAGTATCACCGAGAAAAAATCTTCAAGAAGTGAAGGCTTCACTTGAGGGCTTTGCTGGAATCCTCTTCGATTCTTTTTTTTATCTGCTCTTTGGATGATTCCACCAAGAGTTGTAAGAGTTGTTTTAATGGATAGCACAGAATCGGTACCATGTCAGTCTTTGAATGTTGACCGAGATTCTTGACAAGCTGGTCGTGGAGTTTAGGAGCTGAGAATATCCCTACAATTTTCAAACTCGAAGGACTTTTTTGTTTGAATTTTACTATATGGTCAGGAACTGACGCTCCTTCAGCTGACCATTGCATCCTCGTATCTCCGATGGTTGTAACTTCCAGTAAGATTACAGTGTCATAGATTTGGAAAATCAAGTCTGACTTTCCTGCTCTTCCTCCAGGAGCAGGCTGGTGTATCCCATATTTCTTATTCCAACCGTTCCATGTGACGCTATCAATCTTTCCTTCGCTTTCTAGGTTATGTAAGAATCTGTAAACCAAGTATTCAAGCCTGCCTCCTCTGAGAATGGATATGCTAGCCTTGATGTTCAGGCCTATGAGGCTTGACAGGATTTTCAGCCTATTCATGTAAAGGTTGTCAAGCCTGTCTCTAGATTGTAACAGGTCATCTATCATCTTCATGATTTCCGAGTTAGTTAGGGTGGTCTGTTTCGTTGGCTTTGAGATGTCTATTTCGAGCTTGTTCTGCTTTTCTGAAATGCTGAACTGTTCTTCTTTGATTTTAGTTCCGGTGTTGGAATCGTAAATGTCTAGCGAGTATTCTTCGTTTTCAAACAGTGGCGTTGCCATCTGTGTTACATCTTCATCGAACGTCTCCCCGTCGACCATCCTACCTTCTTTTAGAATGACCACTATTTTTTCATCTTGTAAGGGGTTGGTAAAAGTTATGTTTACCAGCTTCGGAGGCTTTAGACGGTTGGGTTTGCCATAATACTCTATCCATAATTCCGCGTTGTCTTGAAAATCGAAAGGCTTTACGTCCTCAAACGTTTTCAAGATCTTTCTTACTTCGTCTTCGACGCCATCCAGCAGGTGTAATGTGCTTATTTTCCCTCTCTTAACTTTGCACAGGGCTGTTCCTTCGCAAAGGCTCATGAAATATCTTGCTGACGGTGCTTTTACTAAAGTAAGCATTCCTTCTTCTGTTTTCTTGAACTGTTCTATCTCTGCCTTCCTTTTATTTTTTGTTAACGACCTGAAATTTTGGATTCTCTGTTTTATGTAATCGTACTGGTCCTCTGTTTTCATTTGGAATAAGATGGAAGCGATCTCTTCAATATCAAGGTATCCCAGTTCTAGGAGTAGTCTTACGGTGATTCGGAATGGGAAGACCAGGATGTTTACGCAGTCTTCCCGGATTATCGGGTTGGTAATCTGTAGCTTAACCATCTGGTGCTTAACGACAGGAGATGTCTTTATCAGCTGCCCATTTTTCTGGACCTCTTTTAAGGTTTTGAATTTCTGGGTTAACGAGTGCTTTTTTACAAGGTCAAACCCGACATCTGTCACGATGAGGGTGGGTGGGGTTGTGGACTTGTCTATGTAGATAAAACCGAGGTATTTGAAAAGTGCTTCTAACGTCCTTCTCCCAGAGGGGGATAACGGTTTGCCTTCTTCTGTTAGCCCCCATTTCTTAAGCTCCGTGTTAAACGTTTCTTTTCTTCCACCTGTCCAAGACTTACCGTTGAATCTTTCTTCCGAGAGTATGTTAACGGCCCCTATAGTTTGGTGTATGCTTGATCTTTTCGGGATGTGCCATATTTCTAAGCTTCTTGTTCGTTTCGTCATTTTCTATTCTTTTACCATCGATACTACCCAGTCCTTCTTTATAAAGCCACCGCGTCCTTCTCTGGGAAATCTGAGGTAACGGTTTTTTATTTCGTACGAGAACATCGTATCAAATACGAAACCTTTCTCCATGGCTATGTCTGCCAGTATTCGGTGGGTGGGTATTCTAACTCCTCTTATTTTGCTTTCCCCTATCACGATCGTGTAGCAACCGCCTTTTTTGAGAACATCATAGACTTCTGAGATGTTGGTTTCCATGTCTTTGAAAAACTTATAGACAATCCATGCTCTCTTCTTGTCGGTTTTGTAAATGGTTTTCAAAATTTTTTGTAGCTTTTCATGTTCTGTTTTTGGTACGTCTTTATCGGTGATGGATATGTTTTCTGTTCCCACGTGTTTCTGTCTTAATTGTAATAGTTTGTCGTAATCGGTGATGCCAAGCCACAAGTTTTCCAGTTTTAGGGACCTTACGTAGTCGAACGCGTTTATGTATGGTGGTGAGGTTATGGCTAGTTCTATTTTCCCTTTTATGGCGCGGTTTATACTTCTCGCGTCTTCTCCGATAATGGAGGACTTTCCAAGATTTTTGTTGGATGAGAATTCTTTTATTCTTTCAAAGAATTTCTCATAATTGTTAAAGAACGCTTCTATCGCGTCTACCTTATCTTTCTTAAATCTCGTGGATACGTAGGGCTTTGGCGACTGTCCTTCAGCATTTGATACCTTACGTATGATCGAAGCGAGTACTAAATATAAGAACTTCCTATACTTACTATTCTTGTCCGTGTTTTCATCAATTTCGTGTTTCAGTTTTCCTAGCTGGTTCCTGGACTTGTTTGAAAACCATTTTTTTATGTTCGGTATTTCGGGTATGAATACAGGCCCGTCCTGGTTTCTAAGCCTGTCCTTGATAGTACCAGCGATGGTTTCCAGTTCGGCGATTCCCTTTTCGGTAAATGAGGTGGTTTTTACTTCTGTGAGCAGTCTGCTGAACGGGTCTATCTCTACACCGTAAGAAGTTTTTCTGTGAAGGACTCCCTCAACAAGGCTTGTGCCTGAGCCGCAGAAAGGGTCAAGCAAGCCTTCTTTACTGTCGTCGAGGTATCTTCTTATAGCCCATCTGGGTATGTGCGGGATGAATTTACAAGGGTATTTAAAAAAGCCATGAGTGTAGGCAGTGATGTTGTTGCTTTTGATGCTGTACGTTGCACAGAATTCCGGGTTTAGGGGAATTTCATCGACAGGAATATTTTTCATTTTTGTAAGTATATTATGCTTTCTCTCAAGTATTTTTTCTTGTCTTGCGTTTCTTTGTACTGTTGTGAACTCGTGATTATGTATCTTGCAACGTCAATCCTTAAATTTTTGAATCCTATAGATTCAGCAATGCGGCTGATCAGAAGGTCTGTTGGTATTACCATACCGCCATATGCGGAATTGCTAACTACGATGCAACAAAAACCGCCTGCCTTTAGGCATTTGTAAGTGCTATCAAGGACTGCCGACATATCCTCGAAATAACCGTTTAACATCGCGGGAATTCGCTTATCCCACAACTTCTTTTCTGACAAGGCTGCCAGGAGTTCGTCAAGTTCGGGAATGTTTGAAGCTCCTTCTTTTATACCGTTACCATTGACGGCGTTCAGATGCGACCTCAATGCTACTTTTCTTAATTCTTTAAGGTCGGAATACTCTTTTACAAACTCGCCCATCCACAGCTCTATCTTGTAGATCTCTGTATAATCAAAACAGTTGGCGTATGGCGGTGAGAAGATGACACCTTTCAAAGAATCATCTGCCAAGTAGTGCCTCATTTCAAAGGCGGTTACGTTATGGACATCTGCTTCGTATTCTTCTTTAAGTTTTCCATAATAACTTCTTATATCGTTAAGCATGCTCTTCAGTTTAAGATTCAACAAATATCTTGCGTTCTCTTTTTTACCTAACAATGTTGTCTGGTTATGATTGTTTGTTTTTTTTCTTTTTAAACCATTCCCAGCTTTACGATAATTTGATAATTCTTCAAGAATAGAAAGCCAGCCTAAAAACATGAGGTCTTTAACTTTAACATTATCGATAGATAAAATGTGTTCTCTGCATGACAGTAATAACTCAAGAACTTCTTTATCAAAAACTTTATCTATGAAAGAAAGCTTAGGCTTCCTCACCGGATACCTGTGAGGAACAACCGAACCTATTTTCTTTATCTGCTTATCGAACTCCTTCACGTCTTGCTCTGAATAGTATCTCGTTTTTGCCTTGGCAAGGAGCGCAGCAAAAGTGTTAACTTCAAACCCCACACTTTTCACATCACTGAGAAAGGAACATAATAGTGTCGAGCCTCCCCCGCAGAACGGGTCGCATATAACGTCCCCATTCCTGACTGAAAACTCTTTGAATATCTTCTCATTAAGTTCTAAAGAATAACCTTCCTTGTACCTGTACCAGCGTTGTATGGGTTTTTCTAAATCAGGTGAATAATTGACTATGTTATAATACGTCGCGTTGTCGATTTCAGGATATGAAACTTTATACCTGTCTTCCAGCCTCTCGTAAAACTTGTTGTTTACAAAAACGGGTCCTCTTTCTTTTTTCATCTAGAGAAGTCTATAACCGTTTAAGTTTATAAAATTTTTTAATAAGGCTTTAACATTTTTATCTGAGTTTGAGCTTGAGTTGCAGATTCTCCGATTCAGTACTTACGACCTTGTTAGCTTCTTCTTTTAATTTTTCTATTTCCTCGTCAGTAAAAAGTCGCCAACCCCTCCTGTCCTTTCGCCTCACGTCCTCTATCGTCCCTTCTTTAAGCCATCTAAAAAACGTGGCTCTACTTATACCAGCCATTTTGCAGGCTTCATTAGTTTTATAAAAAGTAATTCCGTTT
>Ga0315282_10014505_pt1 | contig 11716 bp, 11 predicted proteins | sample YL17G07_20_MG_FD_203693 | JGI IMG/M metagenome (GOLD analysis project Ga0315282, IMG submission 203693) | Sediment microbial communities from Yellowstone Lake, YNP, Wyoming, USA - YL17G07_20 | ecosystem: Environmental > Aquatic > Freshwater > Lake > Sediment | place: USA: Wyoming | collected...
CACCGAAGTGCCCCCGAATTTCATCACCAGCAGCCGGTGATCGGTCACTATATCAAATTCTTGATTTTGGTCAGCAAGCGGGAGAGCCATGGGTGGTTCCTTCCTGGGGATAAACAAAACGGGCCGCCTCTGGATCAGGCAGCCCGTACACTTACCGTTGTGGTGGATTACGGGAGCTTACGCTTTTTTTCTCCGTTCCGTCACAATCGCTGCCTGCCGGGAATAACTGCGCATGGCCATATACATCATCCTATCCATGCTGACCAGGAAAACCAGAGCTACTGCGAGTGAAACGAGAACTGAGGTCATAATGAACCGAATTATATAGACAACGGATGAATATGTCAATGACAAATACTCATGCTATAATGCCAGTGGAAGAACTCAGATTTTAGGATGTGAGCGTGCGTTCGCACGCTCACATCCTAAAATCTGGTAAGCTTAAGGATCACCACAATGAATTTATACCTGGATGACTGGGTTGAATCAGGCAGCGACGCCGGGAGAGGCAACCTGCTGGGCATCCAGCCCTACATGCTCGCCGCCGATTACGCTTCAGAAGAAACCTTTTTTGAAAAAATAGACGGCTATCTGGAGGCTGCCAGCCAGAAAGGCTGGCTGAACCCCTGCACCGTAGCCGTCCTGCCTGAATACCTGGGAACCTGGCTGGTGGTTTTGGGAGAAAAAGCCCAGGCCTACCAGGCCAAAACGATCAACCAGGCCATGCGCTCGATCGTCTTACGCAATTTACTGCCCTTCATTCAAGAACTATTCTCAGCCAGAGATGGCAATAAAGTCAATGCCAGCATCTTCCGCATAAAAGCCGCTCAGATGGCGCAGGCTTACCAGGCGGTATTTTCAAAGCTGGCAGCAAAATACGGCGTGACGATTGTCGGCGGGTCCATCCTGCTTCCATCTCCCAGCATTCAGGAGGGGGTGATTACACCCGGCAAAGGAGCGCTTTATAACGTTTCGGCTGTTTTTCGACCGGATGGGCATGTGCACCCGGCCCTGTCGATTAAATCCTTCCCAACCGCCACGGAGCTGCCTTTTGTTGCCTCCGGCTCGACTGGCAATTTACCGGTCTTCGAAACGCCGGCGGGTAAGCTGGGGGTGCTGGTGTGCGCCGATTCCTTTTATCCGCAGGCGTACGAACAGATGAAATCCCTCAAGGCTGACTTGATCGTCGTGCCCTCTTTCAGCATGGGCAAGGGATTATGGAATCAACCCTGGGGCGGTTACAGCGGCGCAGAGGCGCCGGCCGACGTGGACCCTGCTGATGCTGGCCATCTGACGGAAGGCGAGGCGTGGCATAAGTATGCCATTCTGGGCCGGATCGCCTCAGCCGGAGTAAAGTATGGCGTGAACGTTTTCCTGCACGGCGAGCTTTGGGACCTGGACGCAGAAAACAGCCCATCCATTCTGGTGAACGGCCAGACCTGGGTCGAGTCAATCGCTACGCGGGCAGCGCTGCTCAATCTGTGGCTCTAAGAAGATGCACTCCCTTGAGGACGGGGGTTACCCTGACCCTCTCCCGGCAGGAACCAGCTCCTGAAATACTTTGGCCAACCGGCTGTCTTCTTTTAGAAACACCGGTATCTGTGCCAACGGGGCTGAGACGGTGACCGTTTGCCCACCCGGATAGACCTGGCCTGTCCAGGCCTCCAGCCAGCGCACCCCTCCAGGCAGATACAGGCTGCGTTGGCGTTGCCCCAGGTGGAGCACCGGCGCGACCAGGATCTCGGGCCCGAACATGAACTGATCCTCGATGCTTTCACAGGCCGGGTCGGCCGGAAAGTCTACAAACAGCGGGCGCATGGGCGGCAGGCCGGACTGGCTGGCAATTTCCATCTGTTCTTGGATGTATGGGCGCAGCTTCTCGCGCAGGGCCAGCATGCGGGTGATTAGCTGGTAGGCCGGCTCGCCGAATGACCAGACCTCATTGTCAGCGCCGCTGCGCGGCAAGGGACCTTGCGCCGGCTCGCGGTAGCCGTGCAGTCGAAAAATCGGGCAGAAGACGCCGTACTGGAACCAGCGCACGATCAACTCGCGGAAGTAATCGGTATGAATATTGCCGCCGTGGAAACCGCCGATATCAGTTGTCCACCAGGGAATACCGCTCATAGCCATATTCAGGCCGGCCCGCACCTGCGCCTGCAGCGCCTCAAAGGTTGAGGCAATGTCGCCCGACCAGATGATCGAGCTGAAGCGCTGGCTGCCGGCCCAACCCGAGCGAGACAGGGTGACCACTTCGCTTTCCCCGGCCCTGCGCATCGACTCGTAAAAGCCGGCCTGGTGTAATAACGGGTAAATATTGGCCACCTCCACCCCGTTACCCAGGTAAAAGTGCAGGTTTTCCGGATTCCAGGGATTGGCATCCGGCTCGTCGTTATCCAGCCACCACAGGCGTACGCCGTGATCGTAATACCCCTTTTTCACCTTGTCCCAGATGTAGCGGCGCGCCTCGGGGTTGGTGGCGTCGTAATAGGCGAAATAGGCCGGCCCATTAACGTCGTGGTCGACGAAAACGTGCTGGGCGTCGACCCCGCGCTCGTTGCCGATCAGCAAGCCGCGCTCTTGCATCTCGGTATAATTTTCACTGAGCGGGCTGACCGTCGGCCAGATGGAGACCATCAACTTGACCCCCAGCCCTTCGAGCTCCTGGGTCATGGCAGAAGGGTCGGGCCAGCACCTGGGATCGAAGCGCCAATCGCCCATGTGGGACCAGTTGAAGAAATCGCAGACGATCACCGCAAGCGGCAGCCCGCGCCCTTTGTATTCACGCGCCACGTTTAGCAGCTCCTCCTGGGTCTCATAGCGCAGTTTGCACTGCCAGAAACCGGTGGCCCATTCGGGCATAGGAGGGGTATGCCCGGTCACATCGGCGTAGCGCTGCAGGATTTCCGCATAATCATCCCCGCACACCACGTAATAATCGAGCTGCTGCGAGCCGTAAGCCACCCAACGTGTGGCGTTCATCCCCAGCTCGACCCGGCCCAGGCCGGGGTTATTCCACAGGAAACCGTAGCCGCGGTTGGAGACCATGAAAGGGATCGAAACTTCGGTGTTGCGCTGCTGGAGCTCGATCACTGAGCCTTTATTATCCAGGCGGCCGTGCTGGTGCTGGCCCAGCCCGTAGAATTTCTCGCCATCATTGGACATGAACCAGGCTTCGATCTGGTAAAGGCGACCATCCCGGTACTTGAAATGCCGGCTGGGTGGGGCAAAATACTGGGTGTGCGGTTCTTCGAACAGCACCTTTCCGGAGGCAGCCTGCAAGAACTGCAGGTGACCCGCGCGGGTGATCACGGCGCGCAGCTTGCCGTTGCGGATCGAGGCAGACTGCTCACCTATCTCCAGTTGAAATTCTGAAGCGGGCGGCGGGCTAACCGGAAGGAGCGCCTGGGGAAGGTCGAGCGGTGAGCCGGAAAGATTGGCCTGCACGCGCAGGCCGTGAGCCCCCCAAGGCTGGATCCACAGTTTTTGCTGGCCTTCCTGCCAGACCAGCAGGTTTTGGGTTGAATGAAAGTACCCCATTGAATTCTCCATCTTTACCAGGAATAGGGCCAATTATACCCTGGGGCAGGCCAGCCTGTTTGCGCCACATTAAAAATGGTTTCGCAAAAAATTCAAAAAAATTCAAAGCACTTGACAAATACGTCAAAACCGATAGAATAAAGCTCATGGAAGCTACACCATTAAGCTTACGTTCCCGGCGACTGCTCAGCGACCCGCAACTGCGGAAAGCTGGGCATATTACGTCAGGATAAAACAGGAAGATTTTTTCGTTTCTGCTTTTCCAGTACGTATCCAGGCCCCACCTTTCCGGTGGGACTTTTTTATTTTTCATAACCCTGAGGAGGTTTTCTATGCCAAAGCAAACTGTTAAGAAAGTTGTTCTCGCCTATTCGGGAGGGCTGGACACGTCGGTAATTGTCCCCTGGCTGCGTGAAAATTATGACTGCGAAGTCATCTGCTTTTGCGCGGATGTTGGTCAGGGCGAGGAAATGGCCGACCTGCCGCAGCGTTCCAAACAGAGCGGTGCATCCAAACTGATCATCAAAGACCTGCGCGAAGAGTTCTGCACCGATTATCTTTTCCCGATGCTGGCTTCAGGGGCGATCTACGAGCGCAAGTATCTGCTTGGCACCTCGATAGCTCGCCCGCTGATTGCCAAGCACCAGGTGGAAATCGCCGAACAAGAAGGCGCCGATGCGGTGGCACACGGCTGCACCGGCAAGGGCAACGACCAGGTGCGTTTTGAGCTGGCCTTCACCGCCCTCAATCCCAAACTGAAGGTGATTGCTCCATGGCGTGAGTGGGATATTCATTCCCGTGAAGACGCCGTGGCATACCTTAAAGCGCATAACCTGCCCGTACCTTTTAAAAACCCTTCCCTGTTCAGCCGCGACCGCAACCTGTGGCACATTTCACACGAAGGCGGCCCGCTCGAAGACGCCAACTACGTCCCGGAAGAATCGCTCTTCCAGATGAGCGTCTCACCCGAAAATGCCCCCAACCAGCCGGAGGTGGTGGAGATTGGCTTCGAAGAGGGCGTGCCGGTCAGCCTGAACGGCGCGGCGCTTGCGCCGGTCAAGCTGGTGGAAACGCTCAACGCCCTGGGTGGGATGCACAGCATTGGGCGCATCGACTTGGTCGAGAACCGCCTGGTGGGAATGAAAAGCCGGGGTGTCTACGAAACCCCGGGCGGAACGATCCTCAGCTTCGCCCACAAGGAGCTTGAATCGATCACGCTGGATCGAGAGACCCTGCATTATAAAGACGTCATTGCCCAGCGCTACGCAGAAATGATCTACTTTGGCCAGTGGTTCACCCCTCTGCGCCAGGCGTTGGATGCCTTCTTCAAAGAAACCCAAAAGGTAGTCACTGGTAAAATCAAGGTGAAGCTGTATAAGGGCAACCTGATTGTTGCCGGGCGCACCAGCCCGTACAGCCTGTACCGCGAGGAATTTGCCACCTTCGGGCATTCTCCGGTCTATGACCACACCGACGCGGCCGGATTCATCCGCCTGTTCAGCCTGCCTTCCAAGGTGCAGGCGATGATGAAGGGCCTGGGTGAGGATGTCCCGCCTGTGCCGCTCGACCAGATTGTGCGCGACTAAAAATCAGGAGTAGCTTATGAAACTATGGACAGGCCGGCTGTCCGGCTCGCTGGATGGGCTGGTTGCCCGGTTGAACAATTCTTTGCCATTCGACCAGCGCCTGGCGCAGGTGGACGTGCGCGGCAGCATCGCCTGGGCCAGAGCGCTGGCGCGGGCCGGGGTGCTGGCCCCAGGGGAGGAGACCAGCCTGATCGTACAGGGGTTGGAAACCATCCTGGAAGAGTTTAACCAGGCTGCCTTTGCATATCAGGACAGCGATGAAGACATACACACGGCCGTAGAGCGCCGCCTGACCGAGCTGGTTGGCCCGGTGGGTGGGAAACTGCACACCGGGCGCAGCCGTAATGACCAGGTAGCAACCGATTTTTGCCTGTGGGTACAGGAAGCTGCCCTCACCCTGGAGAAAGAGCTTGCCGGGCTTCAGAGCGCCCTGGTGCAGCGCGCCGATAAGGATTGGGGCGTCATTTTACCTGGCTATACCCATTTCCAGCAGGCTCAGCCGGTCCTGCTCAGCCATTGGTGGCTGTCTCACTTCTGGCCGCTGCAGCGTGACCGGGAAAGGCTGCAGGCTGTCTACCGCGCCGCCCGGATCATGCCGTTGGGCAGCGGAGCGCTGGCAGGCACCAGCTTCCCCATCGATCGCTTTGCCCTGGCGAGCGACCTGGGCTTCGATGCGCCGGCTCCCAACAGCCTGGATGCGGTCGGCAACCGCGACTTTGCCGCCGAGTTCCTGTTCTGGGCAGCCTTGCTGGGGGTGCACCTCAGCCGCCTGGCGGAAGCGCTGATCCTGTATTCCACCAGCGAATATGGTTTCATCGTCCTGGCCGACAAATATTCCACCGGTTCCAGCCTGATGCCGCAAAAGAAGAACCCTGATCCGCTCGAGCTGGCGCGCGGGCGCAGCGGGTTCCTGATTGGCCGCCTGGTGGGATTGCTGACCATGCTCAAGGGCTTGCCCTCCGCTTACGATAAAGATTTGCAGGAGGATAAAGTACCGGTCTTCGAAGCCGCCGATACTCTTTCGCTTCTGCTGCCGGTGATGAGCGGGCTGCTCGCCACCCTGACAGTGCGCGGCGAGTGGATGCGGGCTGCCATCAACCCACAGGTGATGGCAACCGACCTGGCCGATTACCTGGTTAAACGCGGTGTGCCTTTCCGCCAGGCGCACGAGGCGGTCGGGCGGGCGGTGCGGCGCGCCGATGAGCTGAATGTCTCGCTGGCGGTTTTACCCCTGGAAGAATGGCAGGCTATCCAACCGGCTTTTGCGGACGACCTGTTCCAGATGTTTGACCCGGAGGTCTCGGTCGCCCAACGCTCCGCTTATGGAGGTACTGCCCCGAAAGCGGTTAGGGAACAACTCGACCAGGCCAAGAAAATCCTTGAGGGTTGATCGAAAATTCCCGGTTTTTCGGAAAAGCCGGGAATTTGCATTGCGCCAGCCTCTTCAACGTTCCAGCCTGCATCTAGCCTGGGTAAGTGACCTAATATGTTATGATTAAGTATATCGGCAGATCGTCCAATGAATGATTCAAATAACGAGAGAGGGATAAAAATTATGGAAACCGTCCAACCAGAAAGTATGGGGTTTTCCAGCCAGCGGCTGGGGCGCATCAACCAGGTCATGCAGCAGTATGTGGATGAAAAGAAGCTGGCCGGCGTAGTTACCTTAATTGCACGGCAAGGCAAGATTGTCCATTTCGATAAGTTTGGCATGGCGGATATCCGCGGCAAAAAGCCGATGCAGACCGATTCCCTTTTCCGCATCTATTCCATGACCAAACCGATCACCAGCACGGCCGTACTCATGTTATTCGAGGAAGGCCGTTTTCGACTGACGGATCCCGTGCACCAGTACATCCCGGCTTTCAAAGATATAAAAGTGCTCGACAACACAGTTAATTCAGACAAACGCCTCATCGAACCCAGGCGGCCCATCTCCATCTGCGACCTGCTTACCCACACGGCTGGGTTAAGTTACGGTTTCGATGACAATTTCTACATCGATGAGCTGTATCGGAAGAACGTTTGGGCTAAGCAGGACCGCAATCCCAAGATGACCCTGGAAGAGCTGGTGACAGCGATTGCTGGAATTCCTCTGGCCTTCCAGCCGGGCTCCAACTTCCGCTACTCCACGGCAGTCGACGTGCTTGGCTACCTGGTGCAGGTGGTGTCGGGTCTGCCCTTCGAGGATTTTCTCAAGCAGCACATCTTCGACTCACTGGGCATGGTCGATACTGCTTTTTACGTGCCCCCTGAAAAAGTCGGGCGCTTTACCGTCGTTTACGGGCCGGAGAAAAAGGGCGGCATGAAGGTGGTCGAGAAGGTGGAAGGAAGCCACTACTTGAATCCTCCCAAGGCGCCTTCCGGCGGAGGGGGCTTGGTATCCACCACGCAGGACTACCTGCGCTTTTGCCAGATGCTGCTCAATCAAGGCGAGCTGGAAGGGGCGCGCCTGCTCGGGCGCAAGACGGTTGAGCTGATGACCCTGGACCATTTGCCGGCCGGCGTGGATTGCTTTGGCAACCCGCACGAAGGCTTTGGCCTGGGGGTCAGCGTGGTGCGCGACCTGGCCAAATACCAGAACCTGGGCTCGGCCGGCAATTACGGCTGGGGCGGGGCTGCCAATACCAATTTCTGGATCGATCCCAAAGAAAATCTGATCGGCATCCTGATGCTGCAATATATGCCCATCGATACCTATCCGGTGGTGACTGATTTCCGCAACCTGGTCTATCAGGCGCTTGTCGATTAACGATGGTCGAAATTAACACTCCCAGGCTGCGCCTGGTTGCGCTGACCCTGGAGCAACTCAAACAGTCCCTGCACTCCCCGCAGGATTTGGAGCGTGAACTCAGGTTCCCCATTGCTCCGATTGACCCTGCCGGAGCGGTCCAGCGCGCCATCCATATCAAAATCTCGAAAATGGAGCAGGCGGCCGAGAGCCACCATGCATGGTACACATACTGGCTGATCGTGCCGCGCCTGGCGCCCTACGGCGCCGGGCAAATTGGCTTCAAGGGTATTCCCAATGGGCTGGGCGAGGTAGAAATTGGTTATGGGATCGGGGAGGCCTACCAGCGCAAGGGCTATATGACTGAAGCCGCCAGGCTGCTGGTGGAATGGGCTTTTCAGTCCGGCCGCTGCCGGGCAGTAACGGCTGAAACCCTCCCAGATAACTTCCCCTCCCAGCGTGTTTTGCAAAAGATCGGCATGCGCCAGTATGGGGAGATGGATGGAATGCTCCTCTGGCGCATAAGCTAGGCCAGGCGTAATTACTCAACCGGAGGCGCCGGGGCGGGTTCGGGTGGGGGAAGCCTGGCTGCCAGGAAGGCTAACAGACCACCGATAGCAAAAAAGGTCATGTTTATCAGAAAAGGCAACACTCGGTTGATCTGTGACAGCGCCCCCGCGATCCACCCAAAGGGGGTAGTCAAGATGACGACGATCATATAAATGATCGCCAGGATGCGGGCGCGTTCATGCGGATCAATTGACACTGCCACCATACGGTCAACCTGTGGACTGACCGTGGCATAGCTGCATGCTTCTAGCAAGGTGCTGACCAGCAGCAGAAAATAGTTTTTTTCCGGGATGTTTACCAGGATCAGCAAGCTGATGATATAACCGGCAAACCCGACCAGCATAGGGCGTTTGAAATGCATTTCACGGATGGCCGGCATGGCAACAAAGAAGAACACCAGCATGATGCCCGAGCGTGCGAAGGCATAGTAAGCCAGGTCCTGGGCAGGGATGTGCAATCGTGAGGTGACCAGGATTGACCAGAAAGTATTGCTGATGGTGGTGCAGGAGCTCATCACCAGCATGATTCCCAGTGTATACAACGTACGCGGCGATTTGAGGAGAATCCTGAACACTCCCCGGTATTCGCGCAGGTTAGCTAAAACACTCTGGTGTTTTGTTTCTTGCATGCGCTGCAGACCACGCTCGGTTTCTTTGACCATAGCGTTCGTGGAAAGGAGCTTGATCGTCATCATCACGCTGGCAAACAGGTACAGTCCGCGCATGGTAGGCACCAGCGTATAAAAGTGGATCAGCAGGCCGGCAATGGGCGAGACGAAAGCGGTCAGCAGGCCCGAGATATAAAGCCAGGTATAGATATCCACGAGCTGTTTCGGTTTGGTTTGCCTGTCTTCCACGAACAGGCAGGTCCAGGACGTCTGAGGAATACGCCACATGCTGTTAAAGATAGCTGCCACCACGAAGTAGTAAAAGTTCTGGGATATGGCCCAGATCAGGGTGGGGACACTCCACGAAAGGAGATCGAAGATCAGCGTGGCGCGTCTGCGGCCTAACTTATCCGCGATCATCCCGCTCAGCAAGGCCGTGAAAACCTGGAAAGCCAGCCCAATGCTGATGACCGTCCCGATCTGCCGGTCGGTAAGGCCCAGGGCCAGCATATAGACCGAAACGTAAGGCGCGTATAAATTATAAGGGATGCCCCACAACGGTTCAGTAAAAACGACACCGCGGGCATTGCCCTTGAAGTTTTTGAGCGCGGTAAACAGCGGGTGAGCCATAAACGGTATTACCCTGGTAGAAGCCCGATTTTACCTTGAACATCCGGCCAGCGCCAGTGTCTTACATCCTTGGCCGCAAGGTACCTTCCTCCGACTTGATCACCACCCGGGCACGTTGTAAGCCTTGCGCCTCAGCCAGCAGCAGGATATCGCCCGGTTGGGTGGTAGCCTGCACGGCTAGCCGTCACCTGGCACAATCCACCGAAGGCTGAACGTTGGGGAGCTTTGTCAACCTCGTGGCTGGACGGGTTGCCATTGGCTGCTCCCAAGATTTTGGCGCTGCCTTCGACGCTGAAATGCACCAGGGTAGGAGCATCGTGTACTACCAGGCCATGCTCGTCTTCGACGGCCACGTTGACCACCACTACATCCTCGCCATCGGCCCAGATCTTTTTCCGGTCGGGATGCAAAGTCAGGCGGACTGGCGCGCCGGTGGTCCGGCGTTCGGTGTAGGCGACTTCCTGGTTATCTCTGAACCCACGCGCTGCCACCACACCCGGGAAATAAGGCGCCGGCCATTCCACATGGCTGTTGGCTGGCACCGCTTTTCTGCCCAGGCTGGCGTCATTTAGAAACAGCTCTACCTCATCGCAGTTGCTGAAACACCATACATCGATCACCTTGCCCTCGCATCCGGGCCAGTTCCAGTGAGGCAGAATGTGCATCACGGTGTGGTTGCTCCACCAGGATTGATAATAGTAATAATTGTCTTTTGGGAAACCACACGTATCCATAATCCCAAAATGTGAGTTGATGCACGGCCATTTATAGGGGGTTGGCTCGCCGCGGTAATCGAAGCCCGTCCATACGAAGGTGCCGGAGATAAAAGGCCGGTTGGCGGCTGCCTGCCAGGTAGCCGTTGATCCATACGGTGCTGTCACGGAAAGCGCCGTCGAACTCCAGGTAAATGCGCTTGCCCCGGTCTTCTTCAGGAAGGTTGCATGATTTACGATACCAGCCAACCCCGGTGGGCAGGGAGCCGTGGTTAGGCTCCCCTTTTTGGTCGAAAATGCCTTCCACCGCCCAATCGTGGGGCAAATCCACTACCCGTCAGGCGTGGTCGTCGAAATCTGTCCCGGCCGGGCCGGTCGTAGGAAGAAGGTGCGCCAGGGGAAAATCGTCCCTGGGCGATTCGGGAAGGGTGAAGGCAGGTTCGCCCAGGTAAAAGCGCCAGGCCGGGTCGAATAAGAAGCGCTGGCGTATGGGCCTGGATGAGGTTGTGGTTTGGTCGCTCATGGAATTATCCTTACAGGTACGAAAAATAAGTGTCGGAGGGTTGATTCGATTATAGCAAGGTTTACATTAACCTGGAAAACAGTTGGCCAGCCAGGTTGGCTGGTTTGAGGCCAATCAGGAGGCGCTGGATGCGGTCGGAGAGGGCCGTCCCGGCCGGTTTGACGTCCGCCAGCGAGCGAACTCTCGGGTTCTGGCGCGCCTGCTCCAGGTCTAAACCGAAATGGCTCTGCACTTTGCGCAGGTGCGCCATGCCGCCATTCATGATCGTGGGGAGGGGCCGGGCTGCCTGGCGCGCTTTAATATAGGCCAATGGCGAGCTGAACACAACCAGAAGAGTGTTTTTCCCTGGAGCCTGGAGCAGCTTTTTGACCTCCCAACGGTGCTGGCGGAACATGTTATCGGTGCGGCCCAGGAGCTGCCCATTCAGTGAAACCTCTGCCAGGGTGTCCAGTCCTTCGCAAACCAGGTATACCCGATCCTCGGCTAACAGGCCGGCGCCTGCGTCAAACTCTCGCCGGTACTCCCAGTTTTGATCGGCGACCCATTTGACCTGCAGCTCATTTTCACCGACGAACGGGTCGGGAATGCGCCCGGCTGCCATCAGGTCAGTATGCACGGTGCCCGGCACGCTGGCAGGCAGCCATGTCCTGGCGCCCGCCTGGCGAAACTGCCAGTTCCCAATCAGGGTTTGCTTGACCATTCAAAGCTCCTGAAGAAAAATAAAAAACCATTTGGATTATATACCCGCATATTTCGTCCGTTGTCCCTCACCAATGGGGTTCTCTGGGAATTGCCGTTGTGAACTCCCAGATTTGGGGG
>Ga0315282_10014507_pt1 | contig 11715 bp, 14 predicted proteins | sample YL17G07_20_MG_FD_203693 | JGI IMG/M metagenome (GOLD analysis project Ga0315282, IMG submission 203693) | Sediment microbial communities from Yellowstone Lake, YNP, Wyoming, USA - YL17G07_20 | ecosystem: Environmental > Aquatic > Freshwater > Lake > Sediment | place: USA: Wyoming | collected...
TGCTAAATCGCCACCTTTCGCGGGCTAACAGCCCACGCCACTTCGAGTATTGCAAAAGCCTCATCATTCATCATTTTTCCCGCGAGGGGGCTAACCCACGATGGCAAAGAAAACCGCTCTGATCACGGGTGCGGCGCGCGGCATCGGCAAGGCCATTGCACTGGAGCTGGCCCGCCGCGCGTTCGACGTCGCCGTCAACGACATCGTTTCGCCCAATCACGGCACGGCCGCGATCGCCGATTTCGCCGGGCTCGCGGGGCGGGCGGTTTATGTTCGCGCCGACATCAGCCGCCACGACGACCGCGCCGCCCTGGTGGATCGCGTGCGGCAGGAATTCGGCCGCCTCGACCTCCTCGTCAACAACGCCGGCATCGCGCCGCGCAAGCGACTCGACCTGCTCGAAGCAACCGAAGAGAGCTTCGACGAGGTTCTTTCGATCAACCTCAAGGGGCCGTATTTTCTGACGCAACTGGTGGCACGCTGGATGATCGAACTGAAAAACTCGCTCGGCGACTACCATCCGCGGATCGTTAATACCTCCTCGATGTCGGCCTACACTTCGTCGCCTGCGCGGGGGGAGTATTGCGTTTCGAAAGCCGGCGTCAGCATGATGACCAAACTGTATGCCGACCGCCTCGCCGAGTTCGGCATCGGTGTCTACGAAATCCGCCCCGGCATCATTCACACCGACATGACCGCGCCGGTACGCGAGAAGTATGATCGTCTGATTGCGGAAGGTTTGACGCCGATTCGCCGCTGGGGCGAGCCGCACGACGTCGCCCTGGCGGTGGCCGCCATTGCCGAGGGGCTCCTGCCGTTTTCCACGGGCGAGGTCATCAACGTGGACGGGGGATTCCACCTCCGCCGCTTGTGAGAAGGGAGAGAGGGAACGACAAAGGGGACGACATGGACGGGATGGACTTTTTCCGGTGCATGAGCGGATGTCCACGACTCTCACCGCTCTTTGGTTGCGGCCAGAGGCCGCCTTAGCCTCTCGCCTCTCACTTCTATTGCGAGGCCGCCGACGGTCCTTCTCTCAGTCAAAGCGCTTGAAGAAGTTCGCGGCGAAATACGCCAGCGTCGCAGCTACCCCTCCCAGGCCGAGCGTGAGAACAATCCGAAGGAGTTGCGCTCCCTGCTCGCTCCAGTAGTCGTCGAAATCCATTCCGCCCGATTCGAGGATTCCCATCGCGTAGTTGTAGCCAAACCACGCTCCCACGCCAAACGCGATCACGGCCGCTATCTTCGGTATCATGGCCCGCACACCTCCGGTACGTTGACCCTTTCCTACCAACACTCCCGCGCCGTGGCAAATCATTTCTTCTGTTCACAAAAAGGAATGGTGGGGACTTGAACGTTGCGTCAGGGTCGAAATATTCTCCTCCGAGATCTTCGGGCAGACTATCAAACGACTTTTTCTCTTGGCACACCGGCATCTGAGGTGGAGAATAGCGCGGGAGTCTGGATTCGAGGCACGGAGATTAGACTTATAGAGTTCGGCACAAAGGAGGAGAGCAATGCCTGAACAGTATAAGGATTTGTACGAAGGCTATCAGCCCAACCCCGAAAACGAGAAGAGCGGTCGGAGAGGCTACCAGCCCCAGCCCAGCAAAGAAGACCCAGGACACGGCCAACCGCCCTCGGGTGGATCAAATGTCAATCCCCCGAAGGGAACTGCCAAAAAGGAATAAGCAGGCGGTTATTGCGTTGTTGCAGTTCCCGCCGCCAGTCCCTGGCACACCGCGATGATCATGCTGGCGAGAACGTCTTCCCACTTGCAGCCGCGCGAGAGGTCGTTCATCGGACGTTTGAGGCCGAGCAGGATGGGGCCGTAGGCCTCGGCGCGGGCCAGCCGTTCGGTCGCCTTGTAGACAATGTTGGCCGCATCGAGATCGGGGAAAATCATCACGTTGGCGCGACCGCCCAGCGGACTGTTGGGACATTTTCGCGCCGCCACCGCCGGTACGAGCGCCGCGTCCACCTGCACCTCGCCGTCCACGCACAGATTCGGATCGCGCCGGCGAACGAGCGCCGTGGCCTGGCGCACCTTGTCCACCGCCGGGTGGGAGGCGCTCCCGCGGGTCGCAAACGAGAGCAGGGCCACGCGCGGTTCGCCGCCAATCAACGTGCGCGTCTCCGCCGCCGCGAGCAGCGCGATCTCGGCCAGTTGTTCGGCCGTCGGATCGGGCACCACGCCACAGTCGGCATACGTCAGCGCCCCCTCCTGGCCGATCGTGCGGTCGCCGAACAGCATCAGGAAAAGGCTGCTGATCGTTTCCACGCCCTCGCGGAGACCGATGATGTACAGCGCCGCGCGCACGACGTTGGCCGTGGTGTTGACCGCCCCGCCCACCGCGCCGTCAGCCGCTCCCTCGCGCACCATCATCGCGGCGTAGAACAGCGGGTCGCTCATCATCGCCTCGGCCACGCGCGGCTTGATCGTTTTGCCCCGCTTGGCGCGCAACTCGGCGAAGCGCTGGCAGTAGGCCGCAAAGTCCGGCGACGTTTTGGGCTCGATGATTTCAATGCTGCCCAGGCTGACCTGCTCGCGGGCGGCCACTTCGCGCACGGCCACCGGATCGCCGAGGAGAACGGGGCGGCAGACCTGGAGCTCGACCGCGCGCACGGCCGCTCGCTGGATTCGCGTGTCGGTCCCTTCGGGCAAAACGATGGTTCGCCCTGTTTGTCGGGCTCGCTCACAGAGGTGGCTCAGAACGAAATGCATGGCCATCAGAGCTTTTCAATCTCCTCGCAGTAATGTTTGACATCAAACTGGCGGCGTTGAGTCATCACTTCCCAAATCTCGCTCACGAGAATCCGCATGGTGGCGTGACGGACGTCGTGGGGGTCTTCCTCCAGCCTTTCCAGCCGCTCCACGGTCCGCGCGACACAGGGCGGCTCGCCCGATCGAATCTGTCGCTCCAGCATCACGTGGAGCGAGACGTGGAGAAAGGGGTTTTCCTCGCGGCTCGGATCGAAGAGATGGTCGGGCATCTCCTCGCTTTCCCAGAGCGCGCCGAATTCGGGGTGGGCCTGCATTTGCTCGGCCAGCAGGTCCTCCTCCTCGGTCAGGTCCTCGTTATCGTTGAGCTTGCGCCAGACCTCGGCCATGTGGGCCCGGTTGAGCAAGGCGATGCGCTTGTAGTCAATGTTCTCGTCCATCTCTCAACGTTTCAGGACCCGGCACTAAAACCAGGCCAGCTTATCCTTATCCCTGTTTACGGCACCAATTCCGGCACTTGGTGAACCAACGCCTCGCGGGCAAGTCGAGCTGCTTCCGCAATCGCCTCTTTTGTCACCGCTCCTCGCCACTCATCTATGATCGCTTCCCAGGCCATTCCCAGTGCAACCTGCTCGAGGACATCCGCGACCAAGATCCGTGTCCCGCGGAAAACAGGCTGTCCATGACAGACAACAGGATCGCACACAATGTAGCGTCCCAACATCTTCTTCTTCATTCGTCCCCTCCGTGACCTGAATCGCATGGCGCGACCTGCAGCCATTGCGGACTCAGTGGACCCGTACTCAGTGCTTATCTATAAATAACCATGACCTTATTGAGCACGATCATGGATGCCGCCAAAGTCGTCAGCCGGATGTATGAGCGATCGGTTTTCTCACGCCTCGGCACGAGTTTCAGGAACCTGTTGAACCATGAATGCGCCAGTTCAACGACCCCTCTTCTGGCCTTGAACTTCGGATCCGTGGCTATGGCCTTCTTCTCCTCCCCTCTCGGTCGGATGTGCGGGACAAAGCCGTTTTCCTGGGCCGTCGCTTCTTTGCCGACGTACGCCGCGTCCAGACAGAGATTCTGCTTCCTTTTTCTCGCCGGCGAAACGATTCGGCCTTTCAGCAAAGGTTCCAGCGAAACGCTGTCATGCCGATTGGCTCCGGTGACGACGAGTGACAAGGGGACTCCATTCGCGTCGGCGAGGATGTTTGGCTTTGTCCCTTTTTTTTCCCCTGTCCGTGGGGTTGGGTCCGACAGACTCTTGTGCCAGCGGTGCCTTGAGGTTGCTCCCGTCCGCCGACTGCCAGAGCCAGGCGATTCCCTCCATTTCGTCGTATTCGGCCAACCCCCTTCTCCAAAGGCTCGTGAACAATCCAGCAGCCTCCCACTGCTGAAACTTCCGATGGACCATTGCCGATCCAACGCCTTCAAACTTCTCCCTGGGCAATGCGTTCCAGATTATCCCTGTGCGCAGCACGTATACGATCGCCGAGAAAAACAGGCGATTCGTGTACTTGGCCTTGCGGCCCCCGCCCGGCTTGCGCCTGTAACTCACGTTCGGGTCGCGAAGGTTTTTCGGAATCAGCGGCTCCACCAGATTCCAAAACTCGTCGGACACTTCCCACGTTTTGGTGCGCGCCATCGTCTGCCTCCGTCAGCTGGAATCGCAACACTGACGGATTATGGGGACTCGGCGGGCAGCAAAGTCAACATACTATTAGTAGATAAGTACTTATTTCCCCGTCGGGGCCAGGCGTTCCAGCAAGCGTTTTTCAACCGCGGGGGGGACAAAACCCGAAACGCTCCCTCCCAACCGAATGACGTCTTTGACCAGCGTCGAGCTCACGAACGAATACTCCGCGGCGGGAACCAAAAACACCGTCTCCACGTCGGCGGCCAACTGGCGGTTCATCATCCCCATCTGAAGCTCATAGTCAAAATCGCTGACCGCGCGCAAGCCCCGCACGATGTACCGCGCTCCCACCTGTCGGGCAAAGTCCACCGTCAGCCCGTCGAACGCCTCGACCGTGACATTGGGAATATCGGCAATGGTTTCGCGGATCATCGCCACCCGTTCTTCCACCGGAAACACCGCCTTCTTGGCCGGGTTCTCGGTCACCGCCACGACCACCCGGTCGAACATGTGGGAACTGCGGTCAATGATGTCGGCATGGCCGTTGGTGATCGGGTCGAACGTCCCGGGATAGATTGCGATCTTCACCTTGGGAGGCATGGGGCACATCCTCTCAGAAGCCACGCAAGTCTTGGCGCCAAGACCTCATGACTTTTCGCCCCCGCAGCCCAATGTGTCAACGACTTTCAGCCGTCAGAGAGCCGGTCGGAGGCAACTGGAATCAATACTACGCACTTAGATTCATGAGTCCACTAACGTATAGGGAACGGTTGTTGAGTCTGGATGGGCCGGCGGGGGCGAAAGGCAACCCTAGCGAATCTCAACCAAGATACGAAAGCGCACTTCCGAATGCCCGTACTAAGGCGCGGCAGAACCGTCAAGGCACCCCAACCGAATCCTCTTGAACGGTCTTGGTGGGTGCCGTATTATTCCGCTCGATGGAAAAGGCCCGGAGCGGGAGGCATTCCCATGAACGGGCACAGGCTAATCGAGCGTCAGCTTCGGCACTGGAACCGTATGACCGCCGTCCTCAAAAGAACCCCGGCCGGCAAATCGTTGGCCGAGGTGACAAAGCGGCCGGTCCTGACGGTGTCGGGTACGGTCGGCAGCGGGCGCGAGCGGCTCGCGAAAGCCCTGTGCAAGGAGCTGGAGTACGAGCTGTTCGGGCGGGAGCTGCTCGACGCGGTGGCTTCGGATCTGCACTGCCGGCGAATGCTCCTCGACAGTCTCGACGAACGCGTGCAATCCAACCTCGAAGTGATGTTCGAGAGTCTGATCCACGGCCGGGAATTCGAGAATCAGGACTATATCCATTCGCTGGTGCGGGGGATCGGTTCGCTGGCCGAAAAGGGCGGAGCGGTCATCCTCGGCCGGTGTGGGGCGTCCGTCGTCGGCAAGCAGGCGGCTTTGCGGATTCTCGTCGAGGCCTCGGTTCCGGTGCGCGTGCGACGACTGATCGAATGGCGACAAATCAGCGAAAGCGAAGCCCGCCACTACGTGGAAACCCATGATCAGGAGCAGAAGAAGTTCTGCCGCTACTACTTCCACTGTGACATCTGCAACCCTCTGAATTACGACCTGATGATCAACACCGACCGGACCGAACCCGAAGACGCCGTCAAGATCGTTCTGGCCGCGCTGGCCGCGCGTGGCATCAAGATCTCCAAGCCGGAGCTTCAACACGCTGAACGCTGAACGCTGAACACTGAACGGAAAAAGCCATCCGCCCACCCTGCTTTACTCGGCAAGCCGCCATCCGAAATCACGTCGTCATCATGGGCACGAGAACGGCTTTTCCCGAAATCCGCGATCCGCAATTGAAGCGCCGCCGTCCCCTCAAGCCAATGACCTATGATGGCGATAATGCTCGCGGATGGCCTCGAGTTCCTCGGGCGTGTTGAAGGCCAGGGCGTCGGTGGGCTGAGCGATTCGATAGGCCACGACGCGAAAGCGGGGTTGGCCGGCGGGCGTGTGCGCAGAAACCAAAATGCCGATCGCGTCGGTCAGATACTCTTCGCCCTGGGCGTTGGCGCTGGTCAACCGCTCCAGCGCGTAGCGAAGCGCTTCGGCGCGGAAGCAATAGACCGAAAGATTGACGTAGCGACTGGTCGCTTCGATCTCCTCGCCGGTCAGACGGCGCACGCGGCCATCCGGTCCTTCGAACCGAAAAGATGCCTCGTCGGGCGAAAAACAGTTGGTGAGATCGTCTCTGGTGATCGTTGGGTGATCATCGAGGAGCCGCCACAGCTTCGGCAGTGCGCGTTGCGCCTTGCGCTCGGTGGGAAACGCGCGAAGTATTTCGGTGCGCACCGCGGCGCGGTCGAGCGGGCCGGCGCGGACGCGCTCGAACCAGCGCCCGATCAATTGCGCACGCGTCACGTCGCTGACCTCGAGGTTGGCCAGCACGTGGCCCGACTCATCCTCGACGATCCGGCCGGCGTCGGGCGTGTCCTCTTTCGCGCCGACGGTGACGCACAGATCGGCCCCGCTCGTCCGAAAATGATCGAGCAAACCGCCGACCATCGGCTCTTTGAGGATGCGGTCGCCGACGACCACCAAAACATCGCCCGCGTAGCCCGAGGCGTCGAGAACCGACGCACCGCAACGCGCCGCGTGACCCGTTCCGCGCGGTTCCGGCTGATGCACGAATACCGCATTCGGGAACCGCTTGCGCACCGTCGCCTTGACCTCGTCGGCGCGGTCGCCCACCACCACGATGTGCTGCTCGATGCCGCACCGCGCGTACGTTTCGATGGCACGCACGATCACCGGCACGCCTTCGATTTCGAGGCACACCTTCGGGCGATCCATCTCGCCCATGCGCGTTCCCTTGCCCGCCGCGAGAATGATCGAGTACATGGGGAATATCCCGACGGAACGCCGGCGGCCTCGCCGGTACTCTAAAACGCCGGACAGAGAGAAATACAAAGTACGAAGAACGAAGTACGAAATGAAGGAAGTGGATGAAGGAAAAACGACGGTCTCAAAACAATTGTCGGGGCCGGTCTGGCCCTGCCCTCTGCCCGCTTTCGTTTTCGCTGTTCAGGCTTTTCCGTACTTCGTCCTTCGCTCGTCAACGTCTTACAGGACCGGCGAGCCGCCGGCGTTCCGAAACATCAGCTCGACAGCTTCAGCCACTGCTCGCGGTATTTCTTCAGCGCTTCTACCGGATCGGGAGCCGCGCCGATCTCGGCCAGCGTGAACCGGTCGTAGCCGGTCTCGCGCATCAGCGTGAACAACTCGCGCCACGGATATTTCTCGTTGAACAAGTCCGTGATGTGGCACGACATCAGATTCTTGCGCAGGAGCATGAAGCTCTCTTTGACCGAGCCGTCCTTCACGTCCGTGGCATTCGAGTTCCAGCAGGCACCGACTTTCGGATGGCCGCAAATATCCATGATGGTGCGGATGTTGGCCGGCTTGGCGCCCACGGCGCCGTGGATTTCCAGCCAAATCTCGACGCCGTTGTCTTCGGCCAGCTTGCCGCATTCGGAGAGCGCCTTGCCGATCTGTTCGAGCGTCTTTTCCTGCGGAACATCTTTGGGAAAACTGTTGGGGCGCACCTTGACACCCTTCGCGCCGACGTCCTTGGCCAACCGGCAGAACTCGCCGCATTCCGCGATGCTCTTGCGCAGATTGGCGGGGTCGGGGTCGTGAAACTCGCAGGTGGTGCCCAGCCCCCAAAGCACAATGCCCGAGTCCTCAAATTGTTTTCTCACCTCGCGGCGCTTCTCGGCGTTGATCGTCGGCTCGACCCTGTGCGCGTGAGTCGTCCGCAGCTCCACACCTTCCAGGCCCGTTTCCTTGCAGGTCTTGATCAACGTCGGCAGATCCATCTTGGCGCCCATCATGTAAGTGACCATGCCGAGGCGAAATTTCCGCGGCGGAGTTTCTTCCGTGGCGCCGGGCATTCGGGTCGCCCCCATCAAACCGCCTGCGCCCATCAAGGCGATGCTGTTGCCAATAAACCGTCGTCGGTCCATCCCGTTGCAGCTCATCGAGGCAATGTCCTCCCTCTCGGCGAAGTCTGGGACCCACGCGGCATTGATCCGGCCCGCGCGGTTCGTTGTCAACCGAACATTGTCCAATGCGAGTTTCAAAAGGAAAGTGAAATCGCGGTGGCCGATGCGCCGCCGTCGTCCAGAAGAGCGTTGCGACTTGCGATCTAGTTGACGCTGCCGCGGTTTTGTACCTATAACAACGGCATCAGGCGAAGTGAAAAGGCGGGAAGCGCTCGAACAAGAGCGATGCGGAAGCGGCGATGGAGGCGAACCCTTATGAACGCGGCGAAGCGACTCGAGAATCTCGATCGGGCGGCGAAAAGAGAAGAAGGACTTCGGGTGGTGGGGCGCTTCTTGAAAACTGTCTTTGATGGAGTGGGTCGAGTACGGGGTGTCCCGACGGCGGTTGTTCTGGCTTGGGGCGCGTTGGGTCTGTTCGCTCCCGGCGGCGCTCGCGGCCAGAGCTCGATGCCGCGCGAGGAGACGTGCGTGACCAACGGTCCGGTTTTGGCGATTGCCCGGACCGCGAGCACGGTTTACATTGGAGGAGAGTTCAGCTACGTGGGGCCTTACACGGGCGGCTTCGTCCCGATCAGCGCCTCCACCGGTCAACCCGTCGGGGTATTTCCCAGGGTGAATGGATTCGTCTATGCATGCGTTCCTGATGGCGCCGGCGGCTGGTTTATCGGCGGAGAATTCACGAAGGTCGGGGGTGTCGGCCGCAACAATATCGCCCACATTCGCGCGGACGGCTCGGTGGATACCGCCTGGAACCCGAACGCGGACGGCGGGGTCTCGGCCCTCGCGGTCTCCGGGACGACCCTCTATGCCGGGGGATGGTTCACGGCCATCGGCGGCCAGCCGCGCCACAACTTCGCCCAGTTCGACCCGCTGCGAACGGGCGTGAAGCCCTCCATCTGGCGCCGCCACTGATGTTCACGTTGGCCGGCCCGCAGCCTTCGGTGTGTTGACGTGAGGTGATCTGGCCGTAGCGCCCAGCTTTTCGAATCGGGCCTTTCGGCTTTCTTTGACAGGCTGACGGCCTGTCCTGCCAAAAGACAGACGGGGCGAGCGTCCTGCTCGCCCCGTCCAAACAATGGGTCCTGACGTGTCGCGTTTCATTTTCTATCCAGGCGCGCTTTAGATTTTCGCGATCGCGGCAGACCCATTCTCGATCCTCCTCTATGATGAATGTCATAACGGGTCGCCCGTCAGGCGAACCCCGTCTCACCACCAGGAATCAGCAATCGAAGTAGGCCGAGAACTCCCACGGATGGGGTCGCAGCCGCAGGGCATCCACCTCTTTGGTGCGCTTGTATTCGATCCATGTCTCGATCACGTCTTCGGTGAACACGTCGCCCTTGAGCAGGAACGCGTGGTCTTTTTCGAGCGCGGCCAGCGCGGCATCGAGCGAACCCGGCACCTGGGGCACCTTCTTGGCGATCTCGGGCGGCAGATCGTAGATGTTGCGGTCGAGCGGCTCGCCCGGATCGAGACGATTCTGGACCCCATCGAGTCCCGCCATGAGGATCGCGCTGAAGGCGTAGTAGGGATTGCACGAGGGGTCGGGCGGCCGGAACTCGATTCGCTTGGCCTTGGGCGAAGGCGAATACATCGGGATGCGCATGGCCGCCGAGCGGTTGCGCTGCGAGTAGGCGAGGTTGACCGGCGCTTCGAAGCCCGGCACCAGCCGCTTGTAGGAGTTGGTCGTCGGGGCGCAAAAAGCCATCAGCGCCGGGGCGTGCTTGATCAGGCCGCCGATGAAGTGGAGCGCCATCTCGCTCAGTCCCGCATAGCCGTCGCCGGCGAAGAGCGGCACGCCGCTCTTCCACAGCGACACGTGAGTGTGCATGCCCGAGCCATTGTCGCCGAAGATCGGTTTGGGCATAAACGTCACGACCTTGCCGTGCTGGAGGGCGGTGTTCTTGACAATGTACTTGTACATGAGGCACTTGTCGGCCATGTGCGTGAGGGTGTCGAACAGCAGGTCAATTTCGGCTTGGCCGGCCGTGGCGACTTCGTGGTGCTGGGCCTCGATCTCGATCCCGCAGGCGATCAGGTTCATGACCATCTCGGTCCGCAGGTCCTGGAAATGGTCGGTCGGTGGAACCGGGAAGTAGCCTTCTTTGTAGCGCGGCTTGTAGCCGAGGTTGCCGCCCTCTTCGACGCGTCCGCTGTTCCACGCACCCTCGATGGAATCAACCTCATAGAACGCGCGATTGGGCGCCTCGTCGAACCGAATCGAATCGAAGATGAAAAACTCCATCTCGGGGCCGAAATAGGACGTGTCGGCCAGCCCCGTCGAACGCAGATAGGCCTCGGCTTTCAGAGCGACATTGCGCGGGTCGCGCGTGTACTTCTCTTTGGTCACCGGGTCCACGATATTGCAGACCAGGCTGACCGTCTTGACCTTGCAGAACGGGTCGAGGAAAGCGGTGGCCGGGTCGGGCATGATCAACATATCGCTTTCGTTGATCGCCCGCCAACCCCGGATCGAGGAACCGTCGAAACCGAAGCCCTCCTCGAAGGACTCTTCCTTGAAGGCTTGAACGGGAACCGAGAAGTGCTGCCAGGTTCCCGGGAAATCCATGAACTTGAAATCAACGATCTTGACGTCCTGCTTTTTGATCATGTCGAGGACTTCTTTGGGTTTCACCTGCGCTCTCCTTTCGGGGCATGATGCTACTCTGTGTCTCGGTGTAACAGGTTCCATGCCAGTCTGAGCCGAGGCTCAGATACTCTGGCTAAGTCACATATCGTCAATTCTTTATAAGGCGAGACACATGCTGATACCTCCCGCTGAGAAGGGGTGGGCTATGCCAAGTGCGATCAGGCTGGGCAAAAAGTGCCAATTCGACCTGGTCAAATCGTGTCACCCACGGGAGCGGTCCGCACATTACCCAGAAGTGGCGATCTGCCTGATGGTGGGTTCCGGGGCTGTAGGTGGGCGAAAAGGCTAGCCGGATTGAACCGCGATCCCCCCGTCGGCGGCGAGCCTCGGGCTGGTGCGCCCTGAACCCCAAGGCGATTTGTGAGTAACGATGAAATTCCAACAAACAGGACGATCTCTGGTCGCGTGAGCCAGTGCGTTGTCAGATGTTGTTCGATGGAAACACATTCCGCGCTCCCGGCCATCATTGCGGGCCGTCATTGCGAGGAGCCGCCCCCCTCTCCCTCCCGGCATTGCGAGGAGCCGCTTCCTGGCGACGAAGCAATCCCGTCCCGGGACTCACCGACCATGAGATTGCTTCGTGGCGGCCTAGTGGTTCTTCAAGTCGAGAATGATGGATTCACGGAGCCAGCCGCTCCCCGCGTTTTCCGAACCCCGAAGGGGTAGCAGCAAGTAGCCG
>Ga0315282_10014509_pt1 | contig 11714 bp, 9 predicted proteins | sample YL17G07_20_MG_FD_203693 | JGI IMG/M metagenome (GOLD analysis project Ga0315282, IMG submission 203693) | Sediment microbial communities from Yellowstone Lake, YNP, Wyoming, USA - YL17G07_20 | ecosystem: Environmental > Aquatic > Freshwater > Lake > Sediment | place: USA: Wyoming | collected...
CCCAATCGGCGTAGATGGCCTTCTGGAACGCGGCCCCCCGGCCCGAGCTGCCCCGATAATTGACCGCCAGCACCGCGTAGCCGTTCGCGGCGAAAAGCTCGCGCTCGAAGCTGAAGCTGTGGTCGTCTTACGCGCCCGCGAGGGGCGCGACCCTTCAGGCCCCAACTCATCGGCTTGGCGCTGTGTTTCAATCCACGCGCCCGCGAGGGGCGCGACACGGCTCGTCGACAACTTCCCGCCCGAATGGCAGTTTCAATCCACGCGCCCGCGAGGGGCGCGACGAGCAGTCTAGTGCATTGGAGCAGTCTAGCATGTTTCAATCCACGCGCCCGCGAGGGGCGCGACTTCAACGTGACCCGATCCTTAGCCAGCTTCGCCTTGTTTCAATCCACGCGCCCGCGAGGGGCGCGACCCTTCAGGCCCCAACTCATCGGCTTGGCGCTGTGTTTCAATCCACGCGCCCGCGAGGGGCGCGACCCCAGGTCAGTCCCTTCTTTGCCCCTACCGATAGGTTTCAATCCACGCGCCCGCGAGGGGCGCGACGGCCTTCAGGCTCCAGCTCATCGGCTTGGCGCTGTGTTTCAATCCACGCGCCCGCGAGGGGCGCGACTTTCGGCCGAGGAGCGCCGCATGGTCACCGTGTGGTTTCAATCCACGCGCCCGCGAGGGGCGCGACGAGGACATGCCCGAAAAAAAGCACGAGCGCATAGCGTTTCAATCCACGCGCCCGCGAGGGGCGCGACGAGAAGGAACAACATCCCGGTCAGCCCTTACGACGTTTCAATCCACGCGCCCGCGAGGGGCGCGACCCGTCGATAGCGCTGCGGGCACGGCCGCCATCGAGTTTCAATCCGCGCGCCCGCGAGGGGCGCGACGCCGTAATTCCGGGGTTTTAAAAGGAACCTGGAATGTTTCAATCCACGCGCCCGCGAGGGGCGCGACCTGGCGGCGCGGTGACGGCCCAGGCGACGATCAAATGTTTCAATCCACGCGCCCGCGAGGGGCGCGACGCAGCGCTTACCCGAGTCAGCCAACAAATTGGGGTTTCAATCCACGCGCCCGCGAGGGGCGCGACATGGCGATGGTGGAATTCGTTGTCAACTGATTCTGTTTCAATCCACGCGCCCGCGAGGGGCGCGACCTTTGAAATTTACGCCTGCTAGGATTGGCGACGGTTTCAATCCACGCGCCCGCGAGGGGCGCGACTGGAACGGGCGGCCCAGTTGGTGCGGTTCCTGATGTTTCAATCCACGCGCCCGCGAGGGGCGCGACCTCGCGGTCGGGGTCGTGAACGCCGTTGTGCCGGTTTCAATCCACGCGCCCGCGAGGGGCGCGACCTGAAAGGCATAACAATCCGGACCAGCCGCGGCGTTTCAATCCACGCGCCCGCGAGGGGCGCGACTCGGCTCGGGTAACCGTCCTCTGCTATATCAAGGTTTCAATCCACGCGCCCGCGAGGGGCGCGACTTGGCGAAGCTTAAAGCGCATCGCAAGCCTAGAAAGTTTCAATCCACGCGCCCGCGAGGGGCGCGACTTTTTCGGGGTGTCTTTCTCTCCAACGTTTTGCGTGTTTCAATCCACGCGCCCGCGAGGGGCGCGACACGGCGGCGGAGGCGAAGGCCGCGGGGTTGCTTGGTTTCAATCCACGCGCCCGCGAGGGGCGCGACTTTGACATGAGGGAAAAACGAATAGGTTTTAGATAGTTTCAATCCACGCGCCCGCGAGGGGCGCGACCTGGATATTCCGTTCGCGTTCCCTTTCCTGAATCGTGTTTCAATCCACGCGCCCGCGAGGGGCGCGACTCAGCCGATAGAGCGCCATGCCGGGGACGTTATTGAGTTTCAATCCACGCGCCCGCGAGGGGCGCGACCGAGCGACCCGCTGGAGTTCTTCTGGTGCCTAGTGTTTCAATCCACGCGCCCGCGAGGGGCGCGACAGGGATATTTTCGCGGGGGTATAGGATGATGTTAAGTTTCAATCCACGCGCCCGCGAGGGGCGCGACCTTCGGGATGCGGACGTTACGCTAAAGGCTCGATAGTTTCAATCCACGCGCCCGCGAGGGGCGCGACTTGTCCTTGATATTATTACTGTAACAATATTCCTGTTTCAATCCACGCGCCCGCGAGGGGCGCGACCTTGGCGAAGCTTAAAGCACATCGCAAGCCTAGAAAGTTTCAATCCACGCGCCCGCGAGGGGCGCGACCCGGGCCCTCGGGGACGTTATAAAATCATTCCAGTTTCAATCCACGCGCCCGCGAGGGGCGCGACGTAAAGGTCTGTTCGTTCCCCAGCGTCTGCGTCGTCGTTTCAATCCACGCGCCCGCGAGGGGCGCGACCAACACTGGCATGGAGTTTACAGTTCTTGAAATAGTTTCAATCCACGCGCCCGCGAGGGGCGCGACCTAAAACCTAAGGGAGCAAGGAAGGCAGCTCCAAGTTTCAATCCACGCGCCCGCGAGGGGCGCGACCCGATAATGCAATCAATATGGGCTTGAGTACCGTAGTTTCAATCCACGCGCCCGCGAGGGGCGCGACAAAGCCAGCGGCACGATGGCCGCAGTAAGACAGATGTTTCAATCCACGCGCCCGCGAGGGGCGCGACCAATATTGGGAGGTCGGCCCTGAGTCTTGCCTGGTGTTTCAATCCACGCGCCCGCGAGGGGCGCGACATCTTGACGTCGACGGCGAGCGCGTTTTCGCAGAGTTTCAATCCACGCGCCCGCGAGGGGCGCGACCGGCTACCCGCAATCGCTTGTGGCCTCGGACAGGTTTCAATCCACGCGCCCGCGAGGGGCGCGACTAGAAATTTACGCCGTCGGCGTATGAGTCGCTTTGTTTCAATCCACGCGCCCGCGAGGGGCGCGACTCGCGGCTTTCGTGATTTTCTTCATCTATCTCAGTTTCAATCCACGCGCCCGCGAGGGGCGCGACTACCACAAAATAAGCCGCTTCGCAACCCTCTACGGTTTCAATCCACGCGCCCGCGAGGGGCGCGACCTATGGGCCCCCGATCAATGGGGCGTCGGGATCTGGTTTCAATCCACGCGCCCGCGAGGGGCGCGACATCTGGACCGGGCAAACAACGGAGCTTGTCGAGGTTTCAATCCACGCGCCCGCGAGGGGCGCGACTCTGTAACTCTAACCTCTCTGGCTAGTGAATGATAGGAAGGTTGTTCCGCGAACCTGACTCGCGAACCCATTTTATCACTATGGTTCTACTTTTGGCCATAACACAAGTAATTGCTATTATTTGTTATTCCCTTATCCGCGAACAATAAGAGGATTTTATGTTTACTTTAGGATCGCGGAAGTTCTTAGACAATCAATGGCCCCTCCAAATCGGCCACCGCTTTCGCTCCTACGTGTTCAATTCGACCCCTCCAATTGGCGCCGAGGAAATAGAACCTAAGACTGTCCTGTTCCGGATCAATGAGATCGATGAGGCGACTACGGAGAGCGGCCCATTGCGCTGGATCGATATTACATTCAAAGACCGAGTTTTGAACCCGCTGGCCGTAGTCGAGACATGCCTTCGCGACCATTCGCAGCCTCTTTCTGCCCTCTTTGTCAATCGTGCTGACATCATAGCTGACAAGGACCATCATGGTTCATTTCCAGAGAAAAGGAGGATATGCGTCCAGATCTCCCCTGATAAAGCGGGATAGTAAGAGGGCCTGAACGTGCAAGAGAAGGCCGATAGGCACTACTTCTTCGAGGAAACGATGCGTTATCTCGTCTTCTTTACGCTTTTGGTAATTGACCAGAACGACCTTCCGGGTTTCATCGTCCATGATGATCCCCCCGCTCTCAGAAGTCTTGAATCCGTCCGGCTGCACCTGGCGCAGATTCACGAGGGACAAGGCCAAACGGTCGGCGAAAACAGGCCTGAATTCTTCGATGAGGTCAAGCGCCAGGCTGGGTCGTCCAGGTCGTTCCGCATGCAGATATCCAACTTGCGGATCCAGGCCGACGGCTTCCAGGGCTGCCTCAGCGTCATGCACCACCAAAGTATAGATGAACGAAAGCAGGGCATTCAAATTATCTAGAGGCGGCCGCCGGCTGCGACAGTATAAGAAGAAAGTATCTTTCTGCGTAGTGATCATGTGATCAAACACCTCAAAGTACGCTCTTGCACCCCTGCCTTCGATCCCACGCAGAGCATCGATATCAGGTTCCTGTCGGGCCGCTTCTATAAGATAGCTGAGCTGGTTCGAGGCCTGGACCAGAGCTTCGACGCCTCCTTTGTCTCCGTGGTCGCGCGAAGCACGTTGGAGCACCGTGCGTGCATTCGCTAGCTTCCCTAAAACGAATCCGCGCGCCAGATCGACTCTGTCGGCGGCTTGGTCAGCCAGTCGGTATTGTTTCCGCCTCAGCAAGACGTTCCCGGAAACCTGGGTTTGCACCCGGGCCAGGAAACGCCCATGTTCCGTTAGCAGACTGACCGCTACGCCGCGTTCTCCGCAGAGGCCGAGCAGAGAGGATGAGATGGCCACATTGCCAAAGCAGACCAGACCGTTGATGAGATGAATAGGCACGCGCAACTTCTCTTCATTCTCGAGGCGAACGACGATCGCCTCGCCCTCGTGATAAAGATAGGCGCCCTGTGTGCTGACATAGAGTGTGTTGAGCAACTTTTTCATGGTGTGAGCATCTGCCCGATATAGCGGCGCGCGGACTTGCGTGCCCCGGCCGTTTTTGGCTGGCACTGGTCGTAAAGGGAGCAGGAACGGCATCGGGAGCCGAATTCGGAGGGGGGCGTGATGCCGACATGCAGAAATTCGTGCGTGAGCATCGTTACCGATTCGGTCTCCCGGCGGAGTTCGGCGTCGATGGCAACGGCATGCCGACGGCGCGGCTGGCCATAAAAGATATCCCCTTCAACGACGGCGACATTGAGCATTTCCTCGAGGCAGAGTGCTTGCCCACAGAGCTGAATTTCGTCGCACCGGTCCGGTTTGGGCCGACCTCGCTTGTATTCGACCGGATGCGGGCGCCATCGCCCGGATAGTCCGGGGACCTCGGTGCCTCCGTGATCTGGTAGGAATTCGACTATGTCCGCCATGCCCGCCAATCCCAACCGTAGCGAACGCAAGCGCAAACCGTGTGCGATATGCACCCTGGGACGAGTTTCCGAGCCGCCCTCATGAACACGCTCATGCATAATCCGCCCTTCGGCTGTCAGTCGGTTGTCCTCCCATGCCTGTTCGATGTGGATGAGCGCACACTGGCGCGGGCAGAAAGCGAAATGCTGAAGAGCGGAGATCGGGATAAGAACCTCTTCCGAGTACATGACTTTGTCCGCAAGGGGCAGCGCACGCCGCGAACTATTTTATCGCCGCTCTCGCAGCGATATCAGGCTCTTCGGCGATCACGGGGGACCTGGCCTGCCACTCTTTCACAACCGCTCAATCAACTCTACGCCCTTCGGCAAACCGGCCCGGTTGACCTTCACCTCGTAATCTGAGAAGGAACGTGCGGGCTGCCCTTGGTCCTTTCGCTCGACCACTACAAGATCGAAAAGCGTGTGCGAGGGAGCATTGCCGAGCTCTGTCGCGTGCTTGAACACGAACAACTTGCGCGCGGCCATGCTGCCTGCCGGACGCGCGGCGGACTGGTCGAACTGAAAGGCATTCTCGAGCGCCTCCCAAAGGAGCACGAGGTCCGTGTCGCTAAACCCGGTTTGCGCGGCCAGAAACGGGTTGATGAATCCGTGGGCGAGATACAAGCCATAAGGTACCGTGAACTTGCGGCCCATCGTACGTCCTTTCTCGAGATCCTTCTCGTTGGTGACGGAGCTGCGTGTAATCGCGTGCTCAGAGGATATAATCGGTTCGACCGAACGAGCAAAAGAGAGTTGCACGGGCCCTCGGACCTGCCCACAATTGACCGCGGTGCTCATAACTGCCCCAAACGTGCGAATGTCATAAAAGTTCTCGCACATAAATTTGGTTATAGCTTTTGCCTTGGCGAGGTCCTTCGGGAGCTTCTTCTTGTCCTTCTCAGCCTCCAGGCCGGCCGCTTTCCACCCTTCCTGGTGAACGCGGTTCAGAACGGCCCCTTCCGCAAAGTAAATGCGGTTGTGTGGTCCCCCCTTGATGGCCACGTAATTACGGAGCTTGCGCTTCAGGCAGACATCCGTGACCAGCCCGTGCCCGGTTTCGGGGTCGATGCGCGGCAGGTTGCCGGCATCGGGGTCGCCATTTGGATTGGCATCTTTGACTTCGAACAGATAAAGAAAATCGTATCGGTTCATGATTCCTCCTCTCCGTTCATGGTTTCCTTAGTCTGTGGGTTTACTTCCGCGGCGTCGATTTTCCGACGGAAAAACCTTTGCATCTGGTGGTAGTAGCCCAAAGCGAACAAGCCCTGCTCGGACAGGTTCAGATGCGCGGGAAAATCGACGAGAGCCCCTACGATTTCCTGTACTAACTTCTCACGGTTGACCTTCAGACCAGCCTCCAGTTTGGCGAGGTGGTGCTGATAGGTTCGCAGAAGAAGTGGGAAAACGCTTTGCGGTGTTGCGGATGCCGCACTGTAGAAACGGTCTCGAATTGTCGCGTTAATCTCGCCCAGCGCATCGACTTGGGTTTTCTCCAGCGCCGCAAACAAGCGGCCGACACGATACGCCGGGTCTTTTCGCTCGGTGTCCAAACTCATGCTAACCTCCTGGTTTTGATTTCTGACTAACCATCCCTTAATGACACATGCACGCAAGTAATTGACTTGCCTGTCGGCGCGGATGCGGCGGATTACTGCCGTATAAAGGCCGGCAGGATAGCGTGCACCCGTGAGAATGGCACGCAATAGGGGGCCGGATAGCACGGGCGGTATATCGTCCGCATTACGGGCCGTTTGCTGAAGAAGCATCCATGCGGGAGGGAACTCGGGATCCGGCCGCTTTGCGCCTTCGCCGAATTGGCGTTCGATACTCATATCACGATAATGTCTGCGCAGGTTCTCAAGGAGCTCTCGAACGGTCCCTCGGTTAAAGAACCGAACAGATAAACGTGCGGCGTTGGGCGAAAGCGACAACATATAATAGTTCGTATGGTCCGGGTCTTGGTCTACATCACTATAGGCCTCGACTCCTTGACGAAGAGCGCGCAGAAAGACTTCCAATTTCTTCCGCAAAGCCTCGTCCTGAGCTGGTGCCGGGGATACAGTTCCGTGCTGAGCGAACTCGACGAAGATATCCTCGGCCAATGACGGCCGGTCTGTCCAGAAGGCTATGGTCGCATCCCCTAGCGTAAAGCGGTGCTTTGATCGCATCGGACCGTCCATCAGGGCATTTAAGGCAGCCCCATATCCGAATGCCGCTTCTTTGGCGACCGGGGCATTGTAGGCTTGTTCTTTCCCATACGATTCGTAGGCGGGGTCGTTGAAACCAACCAGTGATGACTGCGCTTTTCCTCCCATGACACCCTTGATCATCGGTTGCAGGCGGGCGATGAAGCCGCTCTCGCCTGTAAGCAAACATTGTCCAGTCTGCCCTTTCTCTTCCCGAGAAGCAGTAGTTTTCTGCCACCAGGAATCTATCGTCGAGTCCTGGTGGACATATGAAGTTTCGCCTTCAATCTGAAAGACGCCGAATCCCGTGCTCAATTCAGATAGGAGAGGATATTCAGCCGCCCGTTCCGGTGACCACGACTTCAGGAAGCTGCATACGGCCGAGAAAGCGGGAGAGTCGATGTCCTTCTCCGCCTCCAAATGCAATTTGCGGAACGCATCGAAGGCACTGCGTGTTCGATTCGGTTTCAAGTCTCCTGTTTTGAAGCCGAGCATGTATCCGGTGTTATCCCATAAAAAGCGGGGGTTCAGCCCACTTCCGGAAGACTTGGTCTCTCCCAGGACACGGAGCTGCCGCGGCCGGCCGTCCTGTCGCGTAGACTGGATTTCAAAGAGTGTTCCATCGTGACGCAGGACGACCTTGAAAGAGATCTTCTGGAGGCTGTAGCCGGGTGGGGCGATCTCGTAGGCCGGATCGTCTCTCAGCCGTTCGTACAATGAATAGAGGGATTGCAGGATCATAGTTCTCTCCCTCCTTCTTGGAGCGGCGGAATGCGGATCACTCCATCGCGCATGTCGGCCTGGAAAAAGCGCGCGCTTGCCGTCAAGCGGCGTCCCTCATTCGACTCCACAATGGTCCCATGCTTTGGGTCGTCCTTGAATTCCATATCATGGAGCATGAGGCCAAGATCGTGGATACCGCGCAGCTCCTCGGGACACGGTGGAAAGTCCTCCGCCAGCTCAAAGTAGGCAGGGAATTCACGCGTTCCGAGATAGGGCTGATGGAAAAATTGCCCTTTCGCCGCACGGCGCTTGAAAGCTTCAAGATGCTTTGCTTCAGGATGGTCCAGTGGCTTGCCGTTGGAACCGACATCCGGCCGCACGATCTCGATATGTGCCTCAATTCCGTAGCATACATCACGCAAGATCATGGCTGCCCGCTGCTGACGGTATTCCTCTACGGCGATGCCGAGTTCCGCGGGCTTGCCATTCATAGCGTTGCCCAGCGCGCCCTTCGTCGGGATCTTTCCGCTTATCTCGTTTCGTCGGACCTGCGTGAAGCGGATCGGTTTGAGCACATGAATGGCGTCCACCGCCCACCGCATGCCCGGTTTCCAATGGATCGCTTCCAGGATGCCGCGCGCGGCACTTGGAGTCATCACGTCATAGGAAACGCGCTCCACTTTCATTTCGGGACGGTTGAATGAGGCGTAATCTCCCCAAACCCTTAACTTGACACCGTAAGCCATCGGCCCTCCTGTCACGCAATTAAGGCATCCCCCGACGGGTTGTCAAGGTGAAGCCCAAAAGCGTCCGAATAATGCAGTTGAGTGCTAGTCAAAATGGCCAAGCTTCCGTTAAGAACAGGTTCGATCGTATGGTTCAATTGCTTCATCCAGCTTCGCGTGCGGATCTGAACAGAGTACCTCTGCAAGCGGCGAGCAATTTCGCGGTTTAAACCCGGCATAGCGCGCAGCATAGTGCATAAGTGTCTGCCCTCCTCCCCCCATGGGATAATCACCGGTCGGGTGTCCTCGGCAATCAACAGGAAATCGCGGCCCACGCGGGCGAAATCGAACTGGAAAGGGAACCCTCTATCCTGTATTAAATGGAATGACTGCAGTATCTTTTTAGTGTCCCAACGTGCGGCTTGATCCCAATAATACAATTTGAAGTAGTGTTCGACGGCTTCCAGCGCCAGGGGATCGCCGGGGTGTAGGTCGAGAACCTGCGCAGCGCAGTTCGCGGTATCAGCCAGGAAGCGTTCCTTGTCTTGGTGCTCGGATCTGAAAATATACGCCCTTCCCATTTTGGACAGCCGCCCGTTCCGATTGCACCGACCGGCGGCTTGGACGATGGAATCCAGCCCGGTCATCGAGCGAAATACTACTGGGAAATCCACATCCACTCCGGCCTCGACTAACTGCGTGCTGACCACCCGGCAACGCAGCCCGTCTTTGAGCCTCTGCCGGATCGTGACGAGCGCCCGAGAACGATGAGCCGGGCACATCAGCGCACTGAGATGGAAATGCCCATCGTCCTCGCCAAGGGCTTCCGTGAGAGAACGCGCATGTCCGCGCGTATTCACGATGCAAAGTACTTGTTCCTCCTCCAGCAGACGGGAACCGATGTCGGCGTCGCTTTGCATGCCTAAGTCTTCAACGTTCACCCTCTTCAGGCGCCGATAAAGTCCCGGCGGATCGGGGATGATCTCACGCACGTCTCTAATGCCGATGGCGAAGTCAGGTCGCATGTGAACGGCGGGCTGGGTTGCGGTGCAAAGAACGACCGTGGCACCGTAGTTCTCTGTCAACTCTCTCAGAGCCTGCAAGCACGGCTGGAGGTATTCAACCGGAATGGTTTGAGCCTCATCGAGGATAATAACGGCCCGTGCCAGATTATGCAGTTTCCGGCATACGGATGTCCGATTGCCGAAGAGCGATTCGTAGAATTGAACGGAGGTTGTCACGGTCAGTGGAACATTCCAGTTCTCGCAGGCCAAGCGAGAATAAGGCGTCTCCTTTTCCGGGTCGAAATTGCTATGGTGCTCAATTACGAGTCGATCACCCGGAATTCCAGGCACGAGATTCATGACCTCCCGGAACTCGTCCGCGTTCTGCTCGATGATACTGGTGAACGGGAGGACATAGATGACACGGTTCAAGCCGTGGGTCCGAGCATGACGTAGCGCAAAGGCCAGCGAGGATAATGTTTTCCCTCCCCCAGTAGGCACGGTCAGGGAAAAGAAGCCCGGAGCGAAGGCGGCAGCCTTGAGGCAAGCCGCACGCACCATCGCACGGTCGGCATTCACCGGCGCGTCGTCCGCCGCCAACCCTCGGACATGTTCATCCAACGCGCTCTCCATCAGATCCAGCGTATCGTCTGGCAAGGGCGTGCGGAGAGCGGCCTGCTCCGGGTTCATGAACCGCTCGGTATCGAGGAAATCGGCATCCGCCAAGCACGATAAAACCATGCGGACAAAGAACGAAACGGCGAATCCGTTTTTCTCGCCGAGCGCCTTGGCCAGGAAGGTCGGAAGGACCGGCGGCTGAAAATGAAGCACATTCTCGGGTGCGGCCGTCCAAGGATAAACTGTCTTCTTTAACCTATCCTCTTGGCATGCGAATTCACTTCGACCGTCGAGCAATCCGCTGTGATGACCGGCGATAACGTAGGCCAGCAGATGTCCCGGCAGGTTCAACTCGCGCACCGCATGCTGCGCGCCGGCGGTGGAATGATCCACGCGTCCGGGAGCATTCTCTATGTGCGCCTCGAAACCATTTTTTCGACGAAGGTATGCCTGGAACTCAACCGAGTATTTCCCGAGGTCATGCCAGATCCCCGCTAAGCGGCCCCATTCGCCCGCCCCGAAGGCGGCGGCAAAATCTCTCGCTAATAGCGAGACTTCACTTAAATGGCCATCGAGGTGCTGCCACCGGCTCTCCGGCTGCTGCGGGAGGCTGTGCGCGAAATAATCGATGATGTTGATTCCCAAAAAAACTTCCGTCCTTCAGCCAGGATGGAAAGCAGAAAATGCGATGAATATGGCTTTCGCACTCCTGGACAGGATGATTACTTTGTGCCGATCGCTACCTCGCTGCTAGAACTTTTGCCGCTGACTATAAACAGATTCTAACTCAGTTGGGCAGAAATAAGCAAGCCTTGGTTACTGGGTACGAAGCCACGATTTGAGTTCCGGAGAACGGCCCTAATTGTTGAGCTTATAAGGGGTTGCGGGAGGGACTGTTACGACGGTCCCGGCGGACGTGTCAACTTTTTGTCGGGTTGAATATAGGATTTCCCGTGCTTTTCGTTGGAAACTAAAAAGCCAGAAAACTCACATTTTGAAAGGATAGGATTCCTTTTTTCGCGCGGCATGGAATCGCCGGCTTCGGGCTCGGAATCAACCCTTCCCCTCACAAAATAAGGATATCCCGGCCCCGGACAGGCGTCAAGAACTCAAGATCCAGCGGGCCGGAACTCCGTCGGGTCAAGGGACGAGCCTTCGGCTCGCCACTCGCCCGTGGCTTATATCCACGGGCGAGTACGGCGGAAGTGGACCCCCGGGCAAGCCCGGGACCCCGGCCGCTGTGGATTAACGGTCCGGACGGCCGAGAAAGCGGCCAAACGAGGCTGGACCTCCCTTCCGTCTCGCACTCCGCTCCGTTTGGGCCATGCCGGTAGCCGACCTTGCCCTCCCGGTCCA
>Ga0315282_10014510_pt1 | contig 11714 bp, 12 predicted proteins | sample YL17G07_20_MG_FD_203693 | JGI IMG/M metagenome (GOLD analysis project Ga0315282, IMG submission 203693) | Sediment microbial communities from Yellowstone Lake, YNP, Wyoming, USA - YL17G07_20 | ecosystem: Environmental > Aquatic > Freshwater > Lake > Sediment | place: USA: Wyoming | collected...
CGCACAGTGGTGCGGAAGGCCCAAACGGTCCCCGCAAGGGGTTAATGGGAGTGGCAAGTACGCGGCGCAACTCATGAGCGACAGGCGGCAGAAGAACCAGTTGTACCTGGCCTTCCCGGCAGAGGATAGGGGTGAAGCCCCAAGGGCTGTCGGGCAAGGGACCGAATCGTTCGTGGCGAAACGCAGGGCGGAAAGCCCGGCCATTGGCAAATTGACTGTTGTCCAGTAGCTTCACCCGCCGAACCGCCCGGTACGGACCCGTACGCCGGGTGGTGTGACAGGGAAAGCGGGCAACCGCCTATCCTATGTCGATTTGCGCGGGGTGTGGTAGAATGGACACTTGGCGACATGAGATTGGCGGGTGAGCGTGCCACGACCGTGTCGCGCGTGTCGGGCTGACGATGCGAAGGATCAAGAGCGACAAGGTGGCGCAGTTGCTGATGCAGCTTCGGTTCACGCCGGAGCCGAAGCGCCGTGCGCAGCTCGCGGCGGCCGAGAGACTCTATGCCCTGGTCCAGCCGGACAAGCAGTACCCCTACGATTTCGTCTCTTTTCACATCACCGGCTTTCATCCGACGGGCGACCTCGAACAGGAATTGATGAACGGCCGGGACCTGCTCGACGACCTGCAAATCTTCATCGCCAAGCTCAGCGGCCGGCTCGCCACGCCGGTCGCCCAGGAGACGGAGAAAGTCCACACCATCGAGGAGCTGGCCAAGCGGTTCCAGGTCGCGACCAAGACGATCCACCGGTGGCGAAAGCGGGGCCTGCTCGCGCGAAAGTTCGTCTTCGACGACGGCACGCACCGCTTCGGCTTCCTCGAATCGACGGTCGAGAAATTTGCCCGGGAGAACCCCGACCTCGTTGCCAACGCCACGCGGTTTCGCAGGCTGACGGACGCTCAGCGGCAGCAGGCGGTGAGGCACGCCCGCAGCCTGGCGGCGAGGACGACATTGTCGCGACACCAGATCGCCCGGCAGGTCGCCGAGAAGCTCGCGATCTCGCTGGAGACGGCGCGCTACACCCTGCTGCAATACGAGCAGAAGCACCCAGACAAGCCCGTTTTCTCCCGGCCGACGCGCCGCATCCGCCCGGCGGAGGCGGGGGAATTGTACCGGCTTCATAAACAGGGCCTCGGCGTGCGCCGGCTCATGGAGCGATTCGACCGCAGCCGGGCCACGGTCTACCGCGTCGTCAAGCAGCGAAGGGCCATGGCGCTGCTGGCCCGAAAAATTGAATACGTCACCAGCGACGAGTTCCTTGCAGATGGGGCCAGGGACAAAATCCTCGGCCAGATGCCCGCGGTGGAACGGCCGGAGCCGGAAAGAAAGATCGAGCCGTTCGAACTGGTCGGCGAAACCTTGCTGCCGGAATACATGCAGGTCCTGAAGACCACGCCCGTGCTGACTCGCGAGCAGGAGGTGGACCTGTTCCGACGCTACAATTTCCTCAAGCACCTAGTGGCCACCGAGCGGCACCAGATCAAGCTCTCGAACGTCTCCGCCACGGTGCTGACGCAACTGGAGGAGTACCTCGAAAAGGCCGAGGAAATCCGCCGGCTGCTGGTCGAGGCGAACCTGCGCCTGGTGGTCAGCATCGCCGGCAAGCACACCAGCGACGGGGCGAATTTCCTCGATCTGGTCAGCAAGGGCAACTTCGCCCTGATCCAGGCGGTGGAGGAATTCGACTACACGAAGGGGTTCCGCTTCGGCCGCCGGGCGTCACTGACGATCGCGAAGGAGTACGCAAGGGTCTCCGGCCGGAGCACCGAGCTGACGGCCAAACAGGCCGCCTCCCTCGCCAGCTTCCAGCGGGGCCTGCGGGAGACGACCGCCGACGTGCTGGCCATCGAGCGGACCCGCCAGAGCCTCGCGCAGGTCATCCGGGAAGAACTCGACGAGCGCGAGCAGCACATTATCCTGCATCACTTCGGCCTGATCGGCTCGTCCGTCAAGAAGAACACAAAGACGCTGAAACAGGTCGGCGACGAGCTCGGATTGACCAAGGAGCGAGTCCGACAGATCGAGCTGATCGCCCTGCAGAAGCTGCGTCAGCGCCTCAGCCCCGAGCAGTTCGAGCTGCTGACCCGATAGTCCTCGGCGTACTCCACCTCAGGGCAATTGCATCTAAATTGGCCGACCGCCATTCTGTCCTCAGAAACGCAGGTTGATCCGAGTTGTGGACAACCGTCGTTCGGATCAAGCACCTTCTGAGCGGCGTTTTCGAGGGCAAGAAGGCAGGCTGTGATTTAGATGCGTACGCCCTGTACTCCACCTGCTTTTGCATTGATTCTCTCCGTAACTCGCGATACCTTACTGAATCGATTTGGTGACCCGAATTATAGTCGCTGTGAACGTCAGAACAAGGAGAAACCCGTGGAGACGATAGGCTTCATCGGCAGCGGCAACATGGCCGAGGCATTTATCAATGGCGTCTTGAAAGCGGGCGTGTACAGGCCCGGCAAAGTCTACGTCAGTGACGTGCGGGCCGACAGGGTCGAGTACCTGCGCGAGCACTACGGCGTCAGGACCGCCACCGACAATGCCGATCTCGCCTCCAAAGTCGATGTCCTTGTCCTGAGCGTCAAGCCGCAGAACATGAAAGATGCGCTCGGGAGCATCAAGGGTCACATCAATGGCAATGTCCTGGTAATCTCGATCGCCGCCGGGATCAAGACGACGCTGATTTCATCGATCCTGGGCGACGTGGCCATCGTGCGCGTGATGCCGAACATGCCGGCGTGGGTCGATGAGGCCGCCAGCGTGCTCTACGCCAACGAGAAGGCCCGGACGAAGGTGGAGAAGGCGCGCCTGATCCTCCTGTCGGTCGGCAAGGTGGTCGCTGTGGAGGACGAAGGTCTACTCGATGCGGTCACCGCCGTGAGTGGCTCCGGCCCGGCGTACTTCTTCCTGCTCATGCAGGAAATGATCACGGCCGCCACAGAGCTGGGCCTGGCCGAAGAAGACGCGGTCAGCCTCGTGCTGCAGACCGCCAAAGGCGCTGCTCTGCTGGCCGAGAAGGCGGCCGGCGAAGGCAGTACCCCCGCGCAGCTCAGCGCCCGGGTGGCCACGCCCAACGGGACGACCGAGGCGGCGTTCAAGGTCTTTCAGGCCCGGGGCTTCCACGAGATGGTTCTGGCGGCATTGCGCCGGGCCGCCGAGCGTAGCCGCGAGCTTTCCACCGGCTGAACCGGCCGGACAATTCAAACTGAGCAGCAAGCGGTCGGCTTTCACAAACACGGATGGCGGCCGATCTTGTTGAAGGAGGATGAAAGAGATGGTCACAGAGAGTGTTCGGGCCAAAGCCGCAACGAGCCTGCCACCCTTCCGAAACGAGCGCACCTTTCCGGGAGTTGACGACCCGAGGGTGCGCAAGGCGTTTCCTCTCGCGATTGCCCATGTTCGCAGCCAGCTCGGGCGAACGTATCCGCTCCACATTGACGGCCGTGACATCGCCACGCGTGCCACGCTGGACTCGATCAATCCAGCCAATCCGCGCGAGGTGATCGGCAGGGTCTGCCAAGCCGACACGTCGCAGGCCCAAGCGGCCCTGGAGGCGGCCGAGCGAGCGTTGCCGATGTGGCGCGACGTGGACCCGGCACAGCGGGCCCAGTATCTCGTCGCCGCCGCAGACGTGGCGCGGCGCAGGATATTGGAATACTCCGTCTGGCAGGTCCTCGAAGAAGGCAAGCAGTGGGGACAGGCGTACAACGATGTGGCCGAGGGGATCGACTTTTTGGAATACTACGCGCGGGAGATGATCCGGCTGGGCACGCCACAGGACCTGGGCGCCTACGGCAGCGAGAGAAACCACTACTTCTATCAGCCCAAGGGCGTCACGGCGGTCATCGCACCGTGGAACTTTCCATTCGCGATCAGTTGCGGCATGTGCGCCGCCGCCATCGTGGCGGGCAATCCTGTCGTCTACAAGCCGTCGAGCCAGTCGATGGTGGTCGGGCATCACCTCGTGGAGATCTTCCAGGAGGCCGATCTGCCCCACGGTGTCTTCAATTACCTTCCGGGTCCCGGCGCGGTCGTCGCCGACTTCCTCGTGGACAGTCCCAAGGTGAGCGCGATCGCTTTCACCGGCTCGATGGAAGTGGGCCTGCGAATCAACGAGCGGGCCGGACGCACCGCGCAGGGCCAGACCTCCGTCAAGAAAGTCGTCTGCGAGATGGGCGGCAAGAACGCCATCATCGTCGATGAGCACTTTGACCACGAGGAGGCGGTCCGGTCCATCCTGTATTCGGCGTTCGGCTACCAAGGCCAGAAGTGCTCCGCCTGCTCACGGCTGATCGTGGTGGATGCAGCCTATGACCGCTTCGTGCCTGAGTTGGTCGAGGCGGCCAAGAAGTTGAAGACTGGCCCGGCCGAAGACCCCCGTAACTACCTCGGGCCGGTCATCGATGCCAAGGCCCAGCGCAGGATTCTCCAGTACGTCGAGCTTGCCGGGCAGGAAGGCACAATCCTGTACCGAAGCGAGGTCCCCGAAGACGGCTTCTACGTCCCCCTGACGATTGTGGAAGGCATTACGCCGGAAAAACGCCTGGCCCAGGAGGAGATTTTCGGCCCCGTGCTCGCAGTCATGCGGGCTGCCGACTTCGATCAGGCGCTGGAGTGGGCCAACGGCACGCGATTCGCCCTGACCGGGGCCGTCTTCAGTGAAGACAGGGCCCACCTGGACAGGGCCGTGCGCGAGTTCCGGGTCGGCAACTTGTACCTGAATCGCAGTTGCGTCGGCGCCCTGGTGAAGGTGCAGCCGTTCGGCGGCTTCAAGATGTCCGGCGGCGGCACGAAAGCGGGCGGGCCGGACTACCTCCTGCACTTCATGGATCCGCGCTGCGTGACGGAACAGCCGTAGAGACGCAATATTCTGGGTTTCTACTCGATCACGATTGCCTCGACGGGACACTCATCGGCGGCCTGCCGGGCGGCCTCCTGATACTCCGGCGGCACCTCGTCGACGATCACGGTCGCCATGTCGTCGCCCATCTCGAAGACCTCGGGGCAGGTGTCGCAACACAGTCCGCAGGCCGTGCACGTATCCTGGATGCTTGCCTTCATCGCATGCTCCTTTCCACCAGAGGATCGGGCCTCGACGCCGCACGGTTCGGCGCTCCGCCAGAGTGAATAAGCCATCCCCCCGCCCTTGTCAACCGTTTTCGAGGCGTTTTCCACGGGCGCGTGCCACGCCCGGCACAAAGCGGGGGACACCAGGTCCTGCCCGCCCCGGCAAGTCGGCATCCTACGGCATGCGCTTCGTCAGGCAGATATCGTCGATGTAGATCGTGCCGGTGCCGCCGGGCTGGGGATTCTTGCGGTCGCCGACGCCAATCACCATCTTCCGGACCGCCGCCACGTCCACGCCCGCCGCTCGCGTTTCGCCTGAAGCGATGTGCCACTCCTGCCGCCTGCCTGCCCTCGGCGCCTCCTTTGGGAGGTGATTGAACCCACGTCTGTCGCACAAAGACGATATCAGAACTTGGGCGAGATGCCGGCCTGCTTGCAGATTTCGTTGGCCGTGATTCGATCGAACTGCCTGTGGCGTTTGACGGGGATCACGTGGGTGCCGTTGGTGTAGATGGAGTGGTTTGCACCCTCCCTGAGGAGATGGAACCCGTTTTCTTCCAGATAACGAGTGAGATCACGTCGCTTGACGGACACGTTGGACCTCTACGGGCAGTTGCTCGATGAGTGCGTTTCCCGGGGGGATTTCTTTGCCGAGCTCCTCGTAGGCGAGGACCATTTCACGCAACGCATCGCGAAGCATGGCACGGCACTCCTCCAGGTCCTTGCCCTCGGTGACGACCTCCGGCCACTCGACCAGTTGGCCCATATAGCCGGAATCGATCTTCGTGTACTTGGCCGTGTAATTAATCATTGCTGCATAATCCCTCAGAAGAGTCCTACCGCTGACAGTATAGCCATCCTGGCGGGAATCTGTCAAATCGGCGAAGACGGCCGGCCGCGGGCTGCCCTCCGCGGGGGTGAACTGGAGTGGGGAATTGTCGTATAATTTGAGTCGGGCGAGCGGCGAGAATCCTCAAAATCTTGGTGGAAAAACGCCGGCGCCTGTGCTATAGTCTACCCGGTCTGTGCACCTCTATGGAGATGTACCTGTGGTCGGAGTGCTCTTTGACTCGAGAATACGGGGACGTGATTGGGCCCTCAAGTCGATGGGTCGCGATGGGGACGAGTTAACCGGCCGGGTCCCATGCAGGCCGAGCCCGTGAACCTGGTCAGGCGGGGAACCGAGCAGCCATAAGCGGACGCTTAGCCGTGTGTGGGGGAACCCGGCCGATCTTTTTTTCGATTGATGAAGGATGATTGATGATTGACAGGAGAGCCCTATGAATCCGGAGGAACTCAAGCAACGGACAAAGCAGTTTGCCCATCGATGCGTCAAGTTGGCCTTGGTTCTGCCGAACAGCCCTTTGGGTAATCATATCAGAGGGCAACTCATCCGGTGCAGCACGTCAGTCGCGTCCAACTACCGCGCCGCTTGTCTGGCACAATCGAGAGCCCAGTTCTCGTCGAAGCTGAGCATTGTGGCGGAGGAGGCCGACGAGAGTGCTTTCTGGCTGCAGTTCATTATCGACGAGAATCTGCTCGAGGAGCCTCGCGTGACTCCACTGCTGAGCGAGGCCGACGAGTTGACGCGGATTTTCGTTTCCGGTCGCAAGACAGTAAGAGATAGAAGCACCGAATTCCAGGCTGGTGCCGGACCCGAGCCCAATAATCAATAATCCATAATCGATAATCAATCCTATGGCTTACACCGTACTAGCAAGGAAATACCGGTCGCAGAGGTTTGAGGACGTGGTGGGGCAGGACCCGATCGCCACGACGCTCAAGAATGCGATAGAGACCGGCCGGGTCGCGCACGCGTACCTGTTCACCGGCACGCGCGGCGTCGGCAAGACCACCATGGCGCGAATCCTGGCCAAGGCGCTGAATTGCCTGGCCTCGGACGCCCCGACCACCAAGCCCTGCTGCAAGTGCGACAGTTGCCTCGCCATCAATACCGGCGAGGACATCGACGTGATCGAGATCGACGGGGCCTCCAACCGCGGCATCGACAACATCCGCGAGCTGCGGGAGAACGCCATCTACCGGCCGGCCCGCGCCCGCTACAAGATCTACATCGTCGATGAAGTCCATATGCTGACGAAGGAGGCGTTCAACGCCCTGCTCAAGACGCTGGAGGAGCCGCCGGAGCATATCAAGTTCATCCTGGCCACCACCGAGCCGAACAAGGTGCTCGCGACGATCCAGTCGCGATGCCAGCGGTTCGATTTCAGCAATATCAGCCCCAAGGTGATCGCCGAGCAACTCAAGTCGATCCTCAAGAAGGAGAAGATCAAGTACGAGGAGGAATTGATCCTGCCGCTGGCCCGCATGGCCAACGGCTCGATGCGCGATGCGCTGAGCCTGCTGGACCGGCTCATCAGCACCGGGGCCAATCCTCTGGAGGCGAAGCTCCTGGAGGAGTTCCTCGGCCGGCCCAACGCGGAGAAGATTCACGCACTCGTCGAGCACATCGGCGACGCCAATGCCGTCGGAACGCTGACGGTGACGGAAGACCTGATCTGCGCCGGCTTGGGCGAGGCCCAGATCGCCGATGCCCTGATCGAATCCATGCGCGACCTGCTGGTGATCAAGTCGGCGGGCGTGGACACGGACCTGCTGATGCTGACGAGCGAGCAGAAGGGCAAGTCAGGCGCGCTGGCGCAGAAGTTCGATGCGGCGGCGCTCATCTACAACATCACGGCCCTGGAGAAGCTGCGCTGGGCGATCCGCAACAGCGACACGCCCCGGGCACTGCTCGACGCCTCGCTGCTTCGATTCGCGCTGAGCGAGCATTTCATGAACGTGGACGAGCTGATGTCCCGCGCAGGGGCGGGCCCGGCCGCAGACGTTAAAAAAAAACTCCCGGTAGAAAGTAAGCCATCGCCGGCGGCGGCAGCGGCGCCGATGCCTCGCCCTATCCCGCGAGTGCCGGAACCTGCGGCAATCCGGCCGGCGGCGTCTGAGACCTCTGGCCCTCTGGAGAGCTGGCCGGAGATTCTGGCCATGATCTCACCTAACCTCGGCAACGGTACGGCCAGTTTGTTGAGCGGCACGAGGGCCCGCAAGGTCAGGGACGATACAATGGCGATCGAGTTCCCGGCCGCGGGAAAGGTGCAAAAGGGAATGTGCGAGGGCAAGGAGCGGGCGGAGCGAATCGCCGCCGTACTGAGCGAGCATTTTGGCCGTCCCATGCGTATTCAATATGAGGTTGCGGCCGATTCGCCGGCGGCGGAGACAGCCGGCCCGGGGCGGCCGAACGGCCAGAAACGGTACGAGATTCTCAACGACCCGGCGGTCAAAACGGTCCTCACGGGCCTGGACGCGACGATCACCGGAATTGAAGAAGGTTGAAGATAGAAGCGTGAAGTTCTGGTGTGTGTATGGCCTGATCCGGGTGGCAGCGTCAAGCGAAGAGGCTGTGTCACAATTGGTGTTTTGGCCCTTTTTGGCCCATCGCACCCTTGATTCTGACCTCAGAATGAGGATCGACTTGCCGATTTTCGAATTGTGACACAGCCTCGAAGCTTGGCGATGGCCTTCCTCGGATACCGGGCAGCCATCGCCAAGGCCTTCGGCCTTGACGCTGCCACCCATCGCAACGCTTGCGATCGACGCCAAACACGCACAGGGCTTGACACTTCAGACTTGAAAGTGATTCCGAGTCTTATGAGCAGCGCATATACAGCGACGTTGAACAAGTTGATTGACGAATTTGGGAAGCTGCCGGGGATCGGGCCCAAGACGGCCGAACGCCTGGCGTTTCACATTTTGAAAGCCGACGGTCCGGAGGCCCTTGCCCTCGCGGACGCCATACGCGACGTGAAGACCAGGATTCGCCGGTGCCGGATCTGCTGCAACCTGTCCGAGGCGGAAGTCTGCCAGATCTGCTCAGACGCCAAGCGCGACACGAGCCTCCTCTGTGTCGTCGAGCAACCCAAGGACGTGATCTGTCTGGAAAAGACCGGCGCGTGCAAGTGGCTCTACCATGTTCTCGGCGGGCACATCGCGCCGCTGGAAGGGGTCGATGCGAGCGACCTGACGATCGACAAGCTCATCGAGCGAGTCCGCGGCGGACAGGTCAAGGAGATCATCATGGCGACCAACCCGAATCTTGAGGGAGACGGCACGTCGCTGTATCTCAGCTCGCTGCTGAGGCCGTTCGGGGTGAAGATCACCCGCCTGGCCCGAGGCCTGCCGACCGGCAGCACGATCGAGTACGCCAGCGGCAGGATTCTCACGGACGCCATCGCCGGCAGGCAGGCGATTGAGTAGCTCCATATTGCACGGCCGGAATCTGTTGAAGCCGCCCCCGTTTCTTGACGAAATCCTTCCTGAGGCTATCATAGACGCGCACGGAAACCGTTCGGATCACCTGGAGCGTACAAAGGGGCTGCAATGAAACTGGAGATGTCAGGACAAATGCGGATGGAGCAGCGAATGAAGCTCGCTCCGCATATGATCCAGTCCATGGAGATTCTCCAGCTTCCGCTCCTGGCGCTTCAGGAGCGTATTGAACAGGAGCTCAATAGCAATCCCATTCTCGAGCTGGAGGATTCGGAGGACGCGGAGGAGACCGAGGCGAGGGAGGCGCCGGCGGACGATAACCTCGGTGAGCAGGCCCGCGTGGTCGACACCGATCGCAATCGGGACGAAGATTTCGGGCGGCTGGAGCACCTCGACGACAACTTCAGGGACCTCATCGATCAGTCCGGCCCGTACCGGGGCCGTCGCGATGGGGACGAGAAGGACCGCAAGCTCGAAGCGATCAACAACGCGGCCGCCCCGCCGCAATCGCTGCACGATTATCTCATGGACCAGTGGCGGCTGACAGACGTGGATGAGCCCGTGCGGAAGGCCGGCGCCGCCATCATCGATTATCTCGATGACCGCGGGTATCTGACTGTCCCGCTCGAACAGTTGCACACGAAGGATTCCCAAGAGTTTACGCCCGACCACCTGAAGCAGGCTCTGCCGCTGGTGCAGCAGTTGGACCCGCCGGGCGTCGGGGCCCGCAATGTGAGAGAGTGCCTGCTCATCCAACTGGCACAAAGCGGCCGAGAGACGAGCTTCGAGTATCGCCTGGTGGCCGACCACATGGACGCGCTGCTGGAGAACCGGCTGCCCGACATTGCCCGCAGGATGGATTGCAGCATCGAGCGAATTCGCCAAGCCATTAACCGGTTGAGCAAGCTGGACATGTCGCCCGGCCTGCAGGTCGGTCGCAGCGAGAACATCCCAATCACGCCCGACGTGATCGTCGAGGCCGAGGAGGGCACGAACGAATTCGTCGTCCGCCTCACCGACGGCGACCTGCCCAGCCTCAGGCTCAATCAGCGATACCTCCAGATGGCCAGGGACAAGCAGGTCAACGAGAAGACCCGCAAATTCCTCCAGTACAACATCCGCTCGGCGACGTGGATCATGGAGGCCATCGAGCAGCGAAGAAACACGCTCCTGAGAGTCTCCCAGGCCATCGCCAGGCACCAGCGGGACTTCTTGGAGCAGGGCCCGCTGTATCTTCGGCCTCTGCCAATGTCCAAGGTGGCCGACGAGGTAGGTGTGCACTTAGCCACGGTGTCGCGGGCCGTATCAGGGAAATATCTTCAGTGCGCCTGGGGCATCCTGCCGCTGCGCAAGTTCTTCAGCGGCGGAACGGAGGATACTCACGGCGAGGCCCACAGTTGGGAGGCCATTCGCGCAAAGCTCCAGCAGGTCATCGACGAGGAGGACAAGGCCGACCCGCTCAACGACGACGAAATTCTCAAGAAGCTGGCGGCCGCCGGCATCTCCCACCTTGCCCGGCGCACCGTCGCCAAGTACCGCAAGCTCATGAACATCCCCACCGCCCGCTTCCGAAAGAAGTACTGACGTTCTGCCACAACGCACTCACCCATTCTGCGGCAGATCGACCTCTCAACACATCATAGGGCAAGCTCCCCGGCGGTACCCATAAAGCGATAAACGCATGCCGAGAACAGCAGATGGCAATGGCCAATGGCACGAGTCGCAGCAGGGCAATCGCAAAGTCCCGGAAGGAGAGGTGCCGGGTGGCATCGTCAAGGCCGCAGGCCTTGGCGATGGTCCTACGCAGGGGAAGATCGCCATCGCCAAGCTTCCAGGCTGTGTCACAATTCGAAAATCGGCAAGTCGATCCTCATTCTCAGGTCAGAATCAAGGGTGCGATGGGCCAAAATGGGCCAAAACACCAATTGTGACACAGCCTCTTCGCTTGACGATGCCACCCACCACGTTGGGCGACTTTGCGTTCGCCCTTCGCCCTGCGAGTCGCAGCGGGTGCATGACCGTTCTTGCGATCCTCCCGGCAGAGGCCGGAGGACGGGTCCCGACCGTACCCGCAAGATAGTCCCGCAGGGACGACCCAGAATAGCCCGCCGTTTCAACGGTGGGTGCCCAGGTCCGAAACAACACCAAGCCCCGGAGGGGCGAAAGAACGCCGCTGCCAAGCCGAAGGCGCTCTTTCGTCCCCGAGGGGACTTCTCGCTCCGTCGCCCCGGTTCCCCAGCGATAAATCAGCCATTTTGTGGACCGAGTTAATTGGACTGGATAGGCATGTCCCCCGTGGGGTCGTGTTTTTCAGCGGAAGCGGAAGTCCAGCTTGAAGCCGTAGAGCCAGGGCACCTGGGG
>Ga0315282_10014511_pt1 | contig 11714 bp, 8 predicted proteins | sample YL17G07_20_MG_FD_203693 | JGI IMG/M metagenome (GOLD analysis project Ga0315282, IMG submission 203693) | Sediment microbial communities from Yellowstone Lake, YNP, Wyoming, USA - YL17G07_20 | ecosystem: Environmental > Aquatic > Freshwater > Lake > Sediment | place: USA: Wyoming | collected...
ATTTCGCACCTCACCATGTCAACCTGCTCCCTTCCCCCGGCCCTCCGCCATCGCCTCGTGGATCGCCTGGCCCAGCCGCCGAACACCCTGGCGCAGCTCAGGCTGCGTCAGCGTGCTGAACGCCAGGCGGAAGTTGGGCGAGTTGCGGCGGCCTACGTAGAAGTAGTTGCCCTGGGCGAACTCCACGCCGCGGGCGATGGCGTGCTTGAGCAAGCTTCCGCTGTCCAGCCAGGCGGGAAGACTCACCCAGTAGGCGAACCCCCCGCCGGGGCGCTTCCAGCTCACCTCGCTGGGGAAGTGCTGCCGCATCAGCTCGTCGGTCAGCTCCCGCCGCGCGCGGTAGATCCGCTCGACTTTGCGGCAGTGCAGGTCGAAGTAGCCCTTCTTGATGAACTCGTGAACCAGCGTCTGCAGGAAGTAGCTGTCGCTTCTGTCCATCGCGCGCTTGGCCTTGGTGAAGCTGAGCGCGATGCCCTTGGGCAGGACGACCCACGCCACGCGCGTGCCGGGCAGGAAAGCCTTGCTGAAGCTGCCGACCTGGATCACGTGCCCCCCGGCGTCGAGAGCAGCCAGCGATGGCTCCACCCGCCCGCCAGTGTCCAGCAGCATCGCCCAGTTGTCCTCGATTACCGGTACCCGAAAGCGCTGCGCCAGGTCGATCAGGCGCTCGCGCTTGGCGGTGCTCATCGTGACCCCGGTAGGGTTGTGCAGCGTGGGAATCGTGATGATCAGCTTGGGCCGCTCGCGGCTCGACGAGGCGTTGAGCAGCCGCTCCAGGTACTCCACGTCCATCCCGTCGTGCTCCATCGGCACCCCGCGATGGGGGATGCCGCGCGCGGTCAGCAGGTTGAGCACCGAGTTGAAGGTGGGATCCTCCACCGCCACGACGTCGCCAGGCTTGAGCAGCAGCGCCAGCAACAGGTTCAGCGAGACCTGGAACCCGCTGCAGATCACCACAAAGGCGCGCTCGCCGGCCACCTGGATCCCTTCTTTCGCCAGCCGCGTCTCCACATAGTCCAGCAGCGGCGGATAGCCCTGGGGGTGCCCGTAGTCGAAGAAGTACGCCTTGGGGTCCCAGAGCATCTGCGACGAGACGCGCTTGATGCGCTCCAGCGGGAACAAGCGCACGTCCGGGATCGCGCGGCTGAAGTTGATCCACCCATCCTCTCCGCGCCACTGGTCCCCGTAGCGCGGCATGCCGAAGTAGCGGCCCTCGAGCTCGTAGGGCTTCCAGAATCCGTCGTCGGAGGCCTGCGGCTGCTCGCCAGCCCCGGCGTGGGGCTGGTCCACCGCCTTCGGCTGACCAGCAGTGGAGTCAGTTGCGGCCGCCGCCTGCCGCTCCCCCGTAGGCTGCGCCCAGCCGTGCCGCACCAGCGGATCGGTCAGGTCCGGCTTAACAGGTGCGCTCCCCAGCCGCTCCAGGATGTACGTGCATGAACCGGGCCGGCTCTCCACCCAGCTGTCCGCGGCAAGCTCCAGGTATGCCTGGAGCACCGTCTTGCGTGAGACACCCAGCTCGCGGGCAAGCTCGCGCGTCCCCGGCAGCTTGTCCCCGGCATGCAGCGCCCCGGCGCGCACCATGGCGATGATCCCGTCGCGGATCTGGTGGTAGACCGGCGCCTGCGCCTGCTTGTCGACTGCGATGAACACCCTTGCTGACTGAGTATACCCCTGCCGCGGTGCCGCTGGTATACCGGTACCCCTTGCTTCTGAGGATACCAGTTGGAAAGAGAGCTATTCGTGGCCTGGCGGTACCGATGCTGGCGCATTATCCAGCGCCTGTAGAGACTACTTCGCTTGGACTGGCCGCTGGCGCAGCTGGGCCCGGCATGGCTGTGCAGGCGTCCGGGGAATCCAACTGGATACCTGCGGATCGCGGTACACGGCGCCAGTCCAGCGGCATGACCGGTGGCGACCGCCCTCGCTCTAGAATAGCAGCGGTGGATTCGCCGAACGAGCTTGCGGTGGAATGGCGGGGCCGGGAGGCCTACGGCGCGACGTGGCAGAGGCAGCTTGAGCTGCGCGGGCTGCGGCGCGAGGGCCAGGCGGGTGACACGCTGATCCTCGTCGAGCACGAGCCGGTCGTGACCGTGGGGCGCCACGGCGACAGCGCGAACCTGCTACTGCCCGAGGCGCAACTGCGGCAGCGGGGCGTGGAGCTGTTTCATGTGGAGCGCGGCGGCGATGTGACATACCACGGGCCGGGCCAGCTCGTCGGCTACCCGATTATCAGCCTGGCCCGCCGCGCCCTCAGCGTGCGCGAGCTGATGCGCAATCTGGAAGAGGCGCTGATCCGCACCGTCGGCGGGTTCGGCATCGCGGCGGGGCGCGAGCCAGGGCTGACGGGGGTGTGGCATGAGAGTGGGAAGCTGGCAGCGCTCGGCGTGGCGGTGCAGGGCGGCGTGAGCTTCCACGGCTTCGCGCTCAACGTGGACCCGGACCTCTCGTACTTCCAGCTCATCGTGCCCTGCGGCATCGTCGGCCGGGCGGTCACTTCAATGGCCGAGGTGCTGGGGCGCCCAGTCAGCCTGGGCGACGTCATGCCCGTGTGCGTGCGGCACCTACGCGACGTGTTCGGCTACACCGCGGGCTAGGAGCTCGGCCACGGCTTGCGGAAGTAGTACAGCGCGCCCTCCGCGTAGTCGTTGCGCTGGCTGTACTTGTCGCTCATGTAGGTGGAGTCGCCCTCGTCGGTCATTCCCAGCTGGCATGTCACGCCGTGGAAGAAGCTCTCACCGGCGGTGACGGAGTTCGACGAGCAGATGTAGTACGTCTCGGCGAACGGCACGCCCCAGGTGGCGCCGCTGCGCAGGCTGCGGTGGGTGCCGCCTGAGAGCTGCCACAGGTCTTCCAGGAGGTCGACGTCGAAGTCGAGCTTCGACCAAATGCCCACCGCCTTGCCCAATGGCGTGAATACGAGCTGCGGGTCCTGGCCGGTGTAGGTGAACGAGAGATTGGTCCCGTCGAAGGATGCCGTTGCCAGCTCAACCTGCGTCCGCAGCCAGGAGCTGCCGTCGTAGAGGAACACGCTGGCATGGGTGACCGGTACCAGCTGGCCATAGCCGACGTCGATCGTCTCCACCTCGGCGTCGAGCACCACAGGCATGTCGGATAGCGGGTCGATCTCCACCACCATCACGTCTCCGCCGTAGGTGGTGTTCCCGCCGGTCCAGGCGCCCGTGCGGCCGGTGCGCGTGGCATAGTAGAACTTCAGGTTGTCGGCGGTGGAATCGGCGGAGCCGTTGGCGGCGACCACCCACTGCGAGCCGTCGCTCTCGCGAATCGCCATGTCGCACTGCCAGATCTGGGGGTTGCCGTCCATGGCGATGGAGGAGGATCCCCAGCCGCCGCCGGTGTCGCGATCGGCATAGAACACCTTCTCCCCGCCGAAGTTCGTCGCCCAGACCGCGGCGAGGTAGTTGCCCGCCGGCGAGTACGCGAAGCCGGTACCCGTGCAGCCGAAGCTGCCGCCGATGTTGGTGGTCACCGTCTGCACTACCCACGCGTCAGGCGAGTCCTTCGGCCCGAAGAGCTCGTACACGCCGGCGCTGGTGGCGAACAGCAGGTGCACGTCGTCACCGATGGCCAGCATCTGCGGGTGGTACTTGCGCCCCGCGGGCATCCCAGGTACCACTGTCCTCAAGTCCATCGTCACCCATACCGGCGGTGACGCGGCGATGTCCCAGTAGGCGTAGTGCAGGTTATCGCTGTGGTTGACGCAGACGATGCGTGGCACTTCCTCGCCGGGCATGCGCACCGAGGCGACGTCGCTCGCCGCCAGGCCGCCGCTGGGCGGGATGTCCGACGGGGTTGCCGGCAGCACCTGTGGCGTGGCGGTGAGGAAGTTGGTGTTCGTCGTGATGTTGGGCGTAGGCGTGACGCTATCCTCGGCGCGAACGGCGAACTTGTAGCGCTTGCCGTTGGTCAGCGGCGTAATCGTCGCATCGGTGATGCCGGCAGCGTACAAGTCGGCAGTGCCCCAGTCGAAGTTCTGCCCGTCCTCGCAGTATGCCACCAGGTAAACCACGGGCGGCGTCTGGTCGTCCACCGCTTCCGACCAGGTGATGCTGACCACCCCGTCGTCGGGCGTAGCGGTGAGAATGCCCTCGTCGCCGTTCCAGTGCGGAGGCGTCGTGTCCGGGCCGCCTCCGGGGACATAGTGGTAGATGTTCGAGTAGCCGCTGTCGCCTTCCGCGTACTTCGCCTTGACGCCGAAGTAGTGCTCCTGGTCGGGGCTGATCAGCGCTTGCACGGAGTAGGTGAGCCCGCTGATCGGCCCCCCGCCGTTCAGCTTGATCTCGCCCGTCATCGTGTCGTCGGTGCCGACGTACGCGTCATATCCCGTGGGTGAGCCGCTCGCTGGGGCTTCCCAGGTCAGCTCGATGTGGTCGCTCGGCGTACCGACGCGGGTGGCCAGCAGGTTGCCGGGGGCGTTGCCGCCCGGGACAAAGTGGCAGATGTTCGAGTACGGGCTCGACTGGCTGGCGTACACTGCGCTCACGGCGAAGTAGTAGCTGTTCGTCGGCGGGAACAGCACCGGTACGCTGAACGTCGTCGCGGTGACCGGGCTGCTGTTGAGCTGCACCGCGCCAGTCATGTCAGACTGGTCGCTGAGGAACGCGGAATAGCTGTCGGGCGTTGCGCCGGAGGGCGGGTCCCAGTTAAGGACGATGTTCGTCCCGTCGGAATGCGCGGTGAGGTTCCGCGGCGGCAGCAGCGCTCCCCCCGGGATGTACTGCACTGCGTTGGAGTGCCCGCTGGCCTCCTCCGCCCCGTCAACTGCAGACACCACGTACCAGGCGTTGTCCACGGCGGTGGCCAGCGCCTTGCTGAACAGCCGGAAGCCCCCGCCCGCTGGGACGATGCTGGAGCTATGGGCCACCAGGCCGTCTGTTACGTTGGCAAACGGGCCGCTCGCCGCCGAGCCGCTCTTTATCTGGTAGCCAGTCACGCGGCTGAGGAAGTGGATGGAGATCCGCGTGATGTCTCCAAGATTCACCTCACCGTTGCCATCGCCGTCGGCGACCCGCGCCGCCGCCCAGTTCGTCGAGGAGCCAGTTGCGCCGAAGTAGAGTCCAATCGGCGTCAAGTCGGCGAGGTTGACCTCCGAGTTCTGGTCGTAGTCGCCGGGCGAGGCGTAGGTCCAGAGCAGCGTCTCAGGATTGCCCGTGGAGAACCGCAGGTCGCTCACCGTGGTGTCGGCCACGGCCATGGCCCGCCGCTGCCCGGTGAACGGCCCGGATGCAAAGTCCACCGCTGCAAGGTCCAAGTCACCACGCAGCGTAGGCAGGTTGTTCACCGTCGACAGTCCGAGCACGACCACGCCCGGCTCGGAGGTGATGCCGAGGAACACCACTCCCTCGGAGATGCGCTCGCCGCATGACGTGGACATCGGATGCACCGCGCGCTCGTCGTACTTCAGGTGCAGGAACGCGTGGTCGAGCCCGCGCAGCTCCCGTGCCGAGATGGTCACCCGCTCGCCATCGGCAGTGGGCGCCACCGCCAGGGCCAGGCTCGCCGTGAGCGGATCCAGTTCGCGCTCCGACTGGTCCACCGCAACTGCGACGTAGCTGCCCTGGCGCGCGCCGTCGTCCCAGCCGTGCCCGGGCCAATCGCCCTGCCCGCCGGGCAGCGTCCCCATCACGCCGCCGCCGCACGACGCGGCAATCAGCGGGAGGAGGGCTAGGAGAGCTAAGCGGGTCTTCACCGTAAACGGCGTACTCCAGCAGCGCATCATCGCATCCTCTAACGGGCAGAGTAACGGCGACGGACGGGCGGATGAGCCCGCCCAATGGATTATAACCAAACAATGGGCTGTGTAAGCAGGTGGTGGGCCGCCAATTTTCCGCGGCGGCTTCATCTGGCGGGTGCTTGGGCTGTCTTGGCACGGCGGCTAGGCCTGGGATTGCGCCTTGACACTGCCTGGCTGCTGCCCTATTCTATAAGCCCCTAAGGAGGCACGACTGCATGGCGATCGAGCTGATTGCCGAGGCGCGCGCGGATTTCGGCAAGGAGAAGATGAAGAAGCTGCGCGCACTGAACCGCTTGCCGGCAAACATGTACGGGGGGCCGCTCCCGACCCCCAGGGCGATCACGCTCGACTTGCATCAGACCGAGCTTCTGCTCAAGGCGAACGGTGGGAAGGCGGACTATCGGGTGGTGCTCGAGGGCAAGAGCTATCCCGTGACGATCAAAGAGGCGCGGACCGAGCCGATCTACAAGCACCTGCTGCATTTGGATTTCCTGGTGCACACGGATGCCTGAGTCCTCCAAGCTCCACGCCGCGGCGGTAGCTGAGGCTGGCCGCAGCCATCTCAACCGGATCTTCACGCTGCTCGGCGCGCTCAACGGCAAGACCAGCCCTACGGATCACTTGGAGGAGGACGTCTTCCGCATCCGCGAGGGCTACCAGAATTTCCGCCTGGAGCAGGTTGAGTCCGAGTCGCCCGACACCAACTTCCGCGCTGTCCCCCGCCCGGAGGACGTGCAGCTCGTGTTCTTCGCCCGCACGCTGCAGCGCACGCAGCTCATCGGCCACTTCCTGCACAAGGGATTCGAGGTGCCGGTCCACTACTCGCTGACCGGCGCGATCATTCTCGAACGCCGGGAGCGGCAGTTTCACGTTTGGGGCGAGCCTGAGCTGCGCAGCAACGTCATCCTGCCGTTCCAGTTTGCGCCGGACGCGAAGCTGCTCGAGCAGTTCCCGGGGGACGAGACGCTGTACGTTGTGGACAGCGGCGGCGACCGGCCGGAGTATACGCAGCTGCGCATCGCCGCGGTGCGCCGCGCGATGGGCATCACGCTCGATCTGCGCCGCAAGCTCTATGAGCAGTGGCGCGCACGCGAAGGGGCGGAAGCGCGCCAGGTGCTTGCCGTGAGCGGGATGATCGAGGACGTGCCGAACGCCGATCTCACGGAGAACCTGCTGGCGCTGTCCCACCGCGTGTACGTGCCCTGGCAGAACAGTGAGCTGCTCGAGCCGCAGCTGATGCTCCCGGCCTACCGCCGAGGCCTGCTGATGCGCGTGGTGAACACCGCGGGCACCGACCCGATGCCCAAGTACACGTGGTTCGTCCGAATGCGAACCAGCGCCAAGGCCGACCCGGAGTTCGGCCTGACGCGGTGCACCTGCATCGCCGCGGACGATTCTGCGGCAACCGCCCGGGCGGATGCGTTCAGCGCCCGCCTGATCGACGAGCGCTTGCCGGTTACCTTCCCGGCGGAGGACTGGGATAAGCTGATCTTCCCGCTCAAGCTCTGCCGGGACTACCTTGAGAGTCTCGTCCCGACTCGGGACACGGTGAAGTCGTACTTCGCCAGAACATGAATCTGGAGGAATCGAGGCAATGGAGAAAGGTGGCGAGGGAATGGAGAACGGGCAGCCCAAGTGCCTCTACCCGCAGTATGTGAGTTTCGCCTACGGGCCGATCGGCAAGGCGGCGAGCACGAAGGATCACCCCAACACCGCGCAGTACTTCAACTTCTGGATCAGCGCGGGCGTGGACACCGTTGAGCTGGGCAACATCGTTGCCGCGGTCACTGCTGACGGGCACGTGACCTTCGGCACCGTGGTCGAGTTGCGCAGCATCATGGACATCGAGAACTTCCTCTCGGACTACATCAGCCACGACTTCGGCGATCCGCGGGTGGACCCGCCGTCGGACCTGGCGGAGATCATGATCGCCAAGATCAACGTCATCCGCTCGACCCACGACCGCATCCGCCCCATCGGCCGCGCCGTCGTCTACTTCGCCACCCCGGGAGGCGTGGCCTGGGCGCTCGGCATGGGCGACTACGTCGAGTCCGGGCGCGGCGTGCCGATCGGCGTGATGGAGAACGGCGACGGCAGCCTGGTGCCGATCTTCCTCGACGACGAGTTCCTCATCGGACCGGAGGGCAGCCACCTGAACATGTCTGGCATCTCCGGTCTGGCCACGAAGACGTCGCTCGTCGAGTTCCTGCTCAAGTCGATCCTCGACAAGATGATCAAGACGGAGAAGCGCCGCATCGCTGCGGTGTTCTTCAACGTGAAGGGGAAAGACCTGCTGTATCTGGACAAGCCCAACCCGCAGTACGAGGAGACCGACCCGTACACCAACAAGTGCCGGCGGATGTACGACGTGCTGGGCATCGAGATGACGCCCTTCGAGAACGTGCGCGTGTTCGCGCCGTACGACCGCAAGTTCGAGGGCCACACCAAGTCCTTCCGCCGCGACGGCAAGGTGGAGCACTTCATCTGGGAGCTCACCGAGATCGTTGAGGATGTCCCCACGCTGTTCGACACCGAGAGCTGGAATGAGGCAGTGGATGCCGTGTACGTTGACGTGCGCGACCAGATCGAGCGCCAGCCGATCACCAGCTACGACCAGCTCATCGCGTGGATCAACGAGGAACGGCGCGTCGTCAGCCAGGCGCACATCACCCACTGGCGCGGGCATGAGAAGGAGACCTTCTACCAGTGCGCGAAGAACCTCGACTCGCTCTCCGGCCTCTACGACGGCCTGGTCTGCACCGGCGGCGTGGACCCCGTGGACATCCCGCTGCAGGACCTCTACAACGGCAGCATCTTCGTCATTGACTTGCAGAGCCTCAACGACCGCGGCCAGGCGATGGTCTTCAACAAGATCCTCACCCGCGTATACAGCATGCTGCTCGACAAGAACATCAAGAAGGACTTCGACAGCGTGGTGTTCTTCATCGACGAGCTGAACCGCTTCGCCCCCTCCGACCGCACACTGCGCGCGCCGATCAAGCAATCGCTGATCGAGGTCTGCGCCCGCGGCCGGTCCATCGGCGTGTCGCTCTTCGGCGTCGAGCAGTTCATGAGCCAGATCGACCGCCAGGTGGTGGACAACTCCTCGACGATCATCTACGGCCGCACCGGGCCCGCCGAGCTGATGACCGAGAACTACGCCTGGCTCGACCCCGACATGCGCGAGCGCCTGACCACCGTGCCGCGCGGGACGTTCCTGCTCAAGCACGCCAAGTTCGTGCAGCCAGTGTGGTGCAAGTTCCCCTACCCGACCTGCGTCCCCGGCGACCAGTTCGAGGAAGAGGAGCTGGTGCGCGAGCGCGAGCAGGTCAGCGCGTTCAGCTTCCGCCGCGACCTGTAGCCTCCCAGGCAGGCCGCACGCGGCTTCCGGCCTCTGCCCGGCGAATCGGTGCCGAGTGGCTGCGATTTGTCTCATCTCGCCGGTACAATTAAGCGGGTGAACGGCGATGACGACGCTGATAGTGCTGTATTGGCTGAGCTTCGGGATCGGGTTGCTCTACGTGCTCATCGCGGGAACGCTGGGCGCCTTCACCCACGGCTTCGGTGGTGGTGCGCATGAGGCGGGCGCCGATGCGGGCGGCGGGTTGGACCTGCACGCCGAAGCCGCGGGGGACATGGCCGGCGGGGCGCTGGAATCCGGCGACCTCGATGCCGGCGCAGACTTCGACACCGATTCCGCCGCGCTCGATATGGGGGGAGGTCACGCTGCCCTCGACATGGGCGCGGGCCATGCGGCCCTGGACACCGGCCACGCGGCGATCGATCATCATGCGGAGCACGTCGATGTGGCGCATGATCACGCCGAGGGGGCGGTGGAGTACAGCCCGTACTCGCCGCTGTCCATCATGGGGTTCTTCTGCGCCTTCGGCGGCACGGGGCTGATCGCCGCGGCCTACAGGGCTGGCGCCCTGACGAGCCTTTCCCTCGCCACCGCGGGCGGCGTGCTCATGGCGGTCGTGCTGTGGCTCGTCGTCGGCAAGCTGCTCTTCGGCATGCAGGGCTCCAGCGAGGCGCACCAGGTGGACATGGTGGGGCTGGAGGCCGAGGTGCTCGTCCCCGTGCAGGACGACATGGCGGGCGAGATCGCCTACGTGCTGGACGGCGTGCGCTACACCGCCCCGGCGCGCCTGGCGCACCCCGGCACCGTGGGCAGGACGGAGAAGGTGCGCATCCGCCGCATCAGCGGCAACCTCGTCTACGTCGAGGAGAAGAAGAAGCTGCTGGCGTAGGGGCGTCGCCAGAGGCAGGCTTCGCTACTTCGAGCGCTCAAGTACCTCGTTCATGAGCCCAATCCTCGCCTGTCTTTCTGCGTCCGTCTCCCGGTGCATGCCGGTCGTGAAGGCCGTACCAGCGGGTAAGGTGTACCACTCCGAGTTCGGATCCTGGACCTTGACTTGATCCTGCGGCCAGTTCTCATCTGCCCCGAAGACGTATAGCTGGAAGGAAGTTCTCTTCCCTTGCGAGGCGTACTCCGGCGGACAGATCTCAAGCGCGATGTCACCAGGGAAGAACCCCTCGCTCACGTCGCGGATCTGCATCGGCTTCCAGCTGTCGAACGGGTTTCCAGGCCACTCCGCAAGATACCCCTTGTCGGCCAGTTGCTGGGGAGATGCCATGTGAACCCAGTCGTCCTCGATGAGCTGAAGGTTCACGGCATAGTAGACCAAGATCAGCGAGTACTTCAGGTACTCGGTGACCTCCTGCTTCGTCCACTCGCTCGCATCCTTGGCAAGTAGCACGTCTCTGGCTGCGCTGTAGGCCGGCGCCATATGGATGATCGAGTTGAGCCAGACGTTGTAGTATTCGATCTTGCCTCCACCACCACGCGATGTCTTCGGTTGAGCAGGCTCCGCCCCAAGTACCGCTCCGTTGAGGAATGCCCACTGAAGGGCTACTACGATGAACAACGCCCACCACAAGTGCTTCATAGCATCCACCACCTAGAAAACATCCCCGCGACCCATCCTCCCGGAAGCGTCGCAGAAGTAATCGGAGTTTACCCCCCCCCGCGGTGTTGTCAAGCCCTTGCGCGCAGTTTATCCGGAGTTAACCAGCGTCGACGCTGCGCGTCTGTGTGGTCATACAGCATGGAATCAGGTTGCGCCAGTGCCCAGCACGAGGCAAAATCTCTCAGAGCTTCTTCAGCGAGAGGTTGTCGAAGGCCACCTTGATCCCTCCGCTGACGAAGAACCCCAGCGCCCCGGCGTGCGGACGGGCGTCGGTTCCCTTCCACACCTGCTCGCCGTTCACGAGGAACTCCAGCGCCCCCCCCTGCGCCCGCACCATGAGGCGGTTCACGCCCTGCGGCTGCACCGCCTTGCTCTCCGCCCACTCCGCCAGCGCCAGGGGCCGCTCGTCCAAGCTCTGCTCCACGGCGTACCAATTGCCGCTGGGCAGGATGCTGACCAGGAAGCGGAACTGGTTGAACGCGGCCGCCTCGTTTTTGTAGTCGCGCACATACAACCCGTACCCGCCGATCGGCTCGCCGCTGAGCAGCTCGACGTCCACGGACAGCTCGAAGTCCGTCGCCTCCCCGGGCAGCGGCGACAGCCCGATGTACTCCGTGCGCGTCGTGTCGATCACGTAGCGCCCGCCGTCGTAGGCGTATGTGGCATCACCCCATGTGCCCTCAAACAGCCGCTTCTCACCCGAGAAATCGTCGGTTAGACCCTGCGGCTCAGCGGCCTGCTCTTTCTTCGCTGCAAACACGCGGAAGTCGTCGAAGCGTGCGATGCTCTGAGCCGTGGCGAACACCCCGAACCCGCCCGACGTGAGCTTGTCCTCCCGCAGGCTGGCCGCTTCCGCGCCGTTGATGAAGAAGGTGAGCTGGCCCTTCACCGCATCGACGGTGAGTGTGGCGGCCTCGCCGGGCTTGAAGAGCTGGGTCTTCGTCGGCGAGTAGAGCACGCTCGTCTTGCCGTCGAGGTAGCGCAGCACGGTG
>Ga0315282_10014513_pt1 | contig 11713 bp, 8 predicted proteins | sample YL17G07_20_MG_FD_203693 | JGI IMG/M metagenome (GOLD analysis project Ga0315282, IMG submission 203693) | Sediment microbial communities from Yellowstone Lake, YNP, Wyoming, USA - YL17G07_20 | ecosystem: Environmental > Aquatic > Freshwater > Lake > Sediment | place: USA: Wyoming | collected...
CCTGAATCTGTGCCTGCCCCTGGTCGAAGCAGCCGTAGCCGATTTGATCTGCATGCACCACACCCGGCAAGCTCCCAGCATAACGCGTCAGCGCGGCTGTGTCCACCACGCTATCAATGCTGGGATGACAATCGCACACAAAGACGCCCGTCCGGGGAGGTTGGTCAGTCACATCCTGTTCAGCGATGAAGGTCTCTCCCGACATAAAAGGATAGAGGCGGCTTGACTTCCTGGTACCCAGGTCGGCTCGCAGTAGCCGCATCACATCACCGGCGGCGCCGGCCGCATCGATGATGGTCTCGGCAATCTCCTTGGGCGACTGGAAAGTCCCGCATACGTAAATCCCGGGTTGGCTGGTCTGCAATGGAAAGAACTTGTCCGTCTCACAGAACCCCCAGGGATTGAGTTCGATACCCAATGCTTCGGCCGTGTCCCTGGCCAACACGGGCGGCTGCGTGCCAACCGAGAGCACCACCATATTGAAGCGTTCGTCAACCATCCGCCCGTCAGGGTACATCGCGCGCACAAGCAAGTCCCTGGTCTTGGGATCTTCCTTGACGCCCGAGATCCGGCAGCGCACATACTCTACTTCGAATTCGTGCTTGGACCGATCGAGATAGGCGTTGAATTCCTTGTTGAAGGCACGCTCGTCCATCATAAAGATCCGGCATTCCGCCCCGGGCAGGCGCTGTTTGGCAAGCATCGCCTGCTTTGTAGCGTACATACAGCAGATGGATGAGCAGTAGGGATATTTCTGGTCGCGCGACCCCACACATTGCAGCCAGGCAATGCGGCGGGGCATCTGACCATCTGAGGGACGTACCACAACTCCCTCGGTGGGACCAGACCGGCTGGCCAGGCGCTCGTATTGCAGGGCATGCAGGACGTTGGGATAGCGTCCCCATCCGTATTCTTCGTATTCAGACAAATCCGTCAACGAATAGCCAATGGCCAGAATAACTGCGCCGACCCGTACCACCCTATCCGCGGGCTGCTCGCCCAGGTCCACCGCCTGGGTGGGGCAAATGTCCACGCACAGGCCGCAGTCTGCACAATATGGCCCTTTGTCCACTACATAGGCGTCGGGGATGGCGCGGGGAGCCATCTTGTAGATGGCCTTGCGCACCGACATATCCAGCTGAAAGCCACTCGGCAGGTCCACCGGGCAGGCCACTGCGCACAGCCCGCAGTTGGTGCAACGGTCCACCTTCACGTAGCGCGGCTCCTGATGCAAGTGAACCGTGAAGTCGCCGGCTTGCCCTTCGGCAGCCATAATCCGGCTGTTGGTCAGCACCTCGATGTTGGGATGCAGGTTGTGATCCAGGAAAGCGGGTGAGATGGCCGGCCGGGTACAACCATAGCCATGGTCCGAGGTACCTCGACACAAGATGCAATCGTGGGTAGGGAACATGAAGCCCAGCTGGGCCACCCGCCCTCCCAGGGCCGGGGTCGCCTCAACCAGGATAACGTGCAGACCAGCCTCAGCCAGGTCAATGGCAGCTCGCATGCCGCCCACACCCCCACCGACGACCATGATGTTAGCGGCGCTGTGGTTTGACTGGTTGTTGGCGGAAAGGCCTGTGATCGGATGTTTGGGCATAAGTTGCGTCCTATAGGGGTCAAGCCAGGCATATCACGTTTCACGTATGTCGAGAATCTCAACACCTTCCAACTTCTCTACGGCAGCCAACAACATCTCTTTGGGGATTCTGTTCACCTTCATGACGATGCCCAATGGCTCGCCCCGGTCTCCCCCCTTCCAGGTGCCGAAGGCGGTTAGATTGCCCCCGACACTGGCGATAGCAGCGGACAGCCGCGCCATCTCTCCTACCTGGTTGGGAACCATGACCGAGAGGCGCAGTCCCGGCCGACGGGCACCCAGCATCTCCATGGTGATTGACAACAGGTCGTTATCGGTGATAACGCCTACCAGGACCGACTGCCGCAATACCGGCAAGCAGGTGACCTTGTTGTCCACCATAACGCGAGCCGCCTCTTCCACCGGTATGTCTTCGGTGATGGTGATCACGTCGCGCAGCATCACCCTGCCTACGGTTATCTTTGACAGGATGTATTGGGTCTCCAGTGCACTGAGCGAAGTTGCTGACCAGGGTATCGCCCTGATGACCGCCTCACGCGTCAGCAATCCCGCCAGACTATTCTGATCTGTGACAACCGGCAGATGACGGATGTGGTTGGTTTGCATCAGGCGCTGTGCGTCGGTGATGGGGGTAGCAGGTGCTGCCACAATCAAGGGTTGACGCGTCATCCGGTCCTTTACGAACATGATTTCTCTCCTCCCAGGCTCAAGGGGCCGCCGGCGTCGGTCCAGACGGGCTGCCAGAGTCGGCTAAGGGAAACCGCATGACTTTCGGCGCGTCCGGTGTGGCTGACCTGTCGGGATTGGACTTGGTGTGGCCGTTGCCTGATTTGACATCTACGCGCGGGGTGAAATTCTTGAGGCCGGCTTCTTCTACCAGGCGGCTGGCGACCTCCTCTCGCTCTGGGACCAGAATGTGCAATCCATGAATCCAATCCATCTTCTTCAGCTCGCTGATGATCTCCAGGGCAATCTGCATGCCCTCTTCCTGGGCATCCGTCGCGTTCTCCACACGAGCCCGGATGGCCGGCGGGACGAACCCCCCCGGCACCTCGGTGGCCATGAAGCGGGCGTGGCTGGCACTCTTGAGAGGAGAAACGGTAACCATCAGGTAGGCTTTTCCCAAGAGGTCGCGTTTACTCAGGGCTGCCATCCATTCGGCAAAGCGTCCCAGGTCGAAAACGGGCAGCGTTTGCAGGAATTGGGCGCCGGCGTTGATCTTCTTCTCGGTGATGATCGCCTCATAGCGAGGCAGGGCCGCGTACGGTGAGGCCATCGCGCCCAGGAAGTATCGGGGGCGATGCTCAATGGCCTGACCATCCACATTCACGCCCTCGTCGCGCAGGCGGCGCAACATCCACAGCGCCTGGACGGTGTCCAGATCGCACGGTCCGGGGGTGGGCCGCGGCCCAGGCCCCAACCGCCCGGTGTCGTCGGACAGGCACAGGATGTTGTGCACACCCATCACGCCGGCCCCAACCACGTCGGATTCCAACTCGTAACGGCCCCGGTACCGGGTCTGGATTTGTAACACGGGTTCCAGGCCATTGGCCAGGCTGTGCACCGCGCAGGCCAGCCCGCTCATGCGGGCCACGCCGCGCGGATTGTCGGTGAAGTTGAGGGTGTCAACACAACCTTCCAGGCGTTCGGCCACCTGAGCGATGCGCAGTCCGCTAGGCTCCATTGGAGGGGCCACCTCAACCGATACCACAAAACGACCACTGCGCAGCGTCATTTCCAGCTGGGATACCGGTTCGGTATATGTCGGTGGGTGATAGCGGCTGTCGCCTTGCCACCAGTCTAACTGGCGCAGCTGATTATGAAGCACCTCCCAATCGGAATTGAACCGAGTCCGGTCTACGATCAGGTCGCGCAGCCGCGGGCCCTGGCCGCGCTCCCGTCCCAGCTGGTGAGCGGTCAAAGACACCCCATCTGCCCGGCACCGCAGATCCAGGGGCGGGTTGACCTCCAGCAGCCTGTCCAAGGTGCCCTGGCGCTCGGCGCGTTGATAGATGGCAAACCAGACGCACCTGCGGGTGGGGTCAACGAAGCAATGACCGGGGGTAGATCCCCGGCACGGGCCGTTGCGCAACCCTCGAGTGCATGTCGCAGGACAAATGAAGACTGTTTGGAATAACAGGCAGTGGCCGCACGCCTGGCAGTGGAAGAGCAGCTTGTCAGCCTTGCGTTCGGCACTGGTTACCAGCCGCGCCCATAGTCGCTGGCACGCGGCTGCGCCAACACTTCTGCCCAACCGTTGCGGCACGCCCTCTAACACAGGCTCCCTCCCAAGGCGCGAGCCACTCAATCGACGGTATCACACAGCGGAATCGCCGGTCTTCCATTGGGGGGCAATATGGCTCCGCTGTGGTGGCAATCAAGCCGTACCGGCCCGGACGTGGAGGCAAGAGCTTAGGTGAGAAAGAGGTGCGGTGATGTAGTCCGATGCCTGTCAGCAATTGACATCATTATACTGGTGAGATTGGCTGCTGTCAAGCCCGATTTTTCTCTTGGGCGCACTTCAGTGACTTCAAACGCTTGGCTGGCCGTGCTTTGCGTAGCCTGAAGCCGGTGGGCGTCATGCAAGAACTCTATGCCCTGTTGATTGCCCATTACGTCGTGCATGAGGCCGCTCTCCAGGCCGAACTCGACCCGGATCGCCTCAGTTTCACCCATGCCGTGAATAAGGATGGCGAGATCACTGGTCTGCTGAGTGTCAACCCCTACACCGGCGTGGTATGGTACCGCCGCGTCCAGGCGGCGAAGAAGATCAGCCACAGCAGGTTGTTCCTGAGAGCACATCCAACATCTGGGGATCGGAAAAGACGAAAAGGAAGTTTTGCAGACCCACGTAGAAGGCACTGTTGACAGCCGCCGGCACCTGGTCGGAGCCATCGAAGCGCACCGCGTTGGCGCTGGTCAGCATCTGGGCGATTTGCCGGGTGAGCACGTCGGGGTACACGTCCGGCGGCACGGTCTTGGGCGAACGCGGCGCACCCCACCCGGATCACCCGCGTGCGCAGCGCGCTCAGGGTCCGTACTTGAGGCAAAACTGACTTGGCGCTGGCCTCGCGGTGAAGCGGACCGCCAGGTCCACGCATCGATTCACCCCCTCCGGTCTCTGAGGAAATTCTCCAGCGCCGCGAGCAGCGCATCAATCAGAGCTTCGTCCACCTCTGTTCCCATGTGCCCGATGCGGCAGACCCGGTCGCGCAGCGGGCCAAAACCTCGCGTGATCTGGATGCCGTGCTTCGTCATCACGTAGGATACGATCTCGGTGGACGTCGTGCCGTCCGGGACCCAGGCTGCCGTGAGAACCGGCGCCGAGAACTCGTCCGGCACGACCAGCGGCATTCCCAGCTCGACCAGGCCGGTGCGCAGCCTCTGGGCCAGGCTGCGGTAGCGCGCCAGGCGCTGCTGAAGCCCAACGCCCACCAGCTGTCGCAGTCCTTCCCGCAAAGCCATCACCACGTTGGTCGGCATGGTGACCGGGAAGGGATGCCAGTCAGCCCAGTCAATGGCATAGCGCCGCCACACATTCAGGTTCAGATACCAGCCGCGGGCGTGCGGGCGCTCTATCTGCGGCCACACAGCCGGTGCCACCGACAGCATGGCCAACCCGGGCGGCGCGCTCAGACATTTCTGTGAGGCAGAGGCGCACACGTCGATGCCCCACTCGTCCACCGGCAGCTCGGTGCCGCCTAACGAGGAAACCGCGTCGAGCATGACGGGAATACCCACCGACCGCGCTACTTGCGCAATCTCGCGCACCGGGTTCAGAATACCGGTCGAGGTTTCCAGATGTACCACGGCCACCAGCGCCGCGTCCGGATGCCGCCGGAGGGTCTCTGCAAACGCGCCGGGCGTAAGTGGGGTGCCCGGTTCAGCCCTGACCTCGACGATCTCTGTTTCGTAAGCGCGCGCCAGTTCCGCCAACCGATCGCCAAACATGCCGTTGATGCCGATGACCACCTTGTCTCCCTGGCGCAACAAACTGGCGATGGCGGTCTCGTTCGCCGCAGTTCCCGAGCCGGGAAGCAAGAATACTTGATTCTCAGTGCACATGACCTGCTTCAGCAGGCCCAGCGTCTCGTTGTGAATGGCGGTCCATTCCGTGCCATAGTGAGCCCGTATCGGCCCACCCAGCTCGGCCAACACTGACCGGCTCACCTCCGCCGGGCCCGGGATCATCAACCTGGGTACCATATGCATCTTCCCTCTCAGATCAACCGCCCTGCCAGGTCGCCCTGAATGACTGCCTGCCTGATACGGCCCAGCTGAGCGCAATCTCCCACCATGTGAACCTCGGCGCAACCCAGCCGCAGGGTCTCCCGCTGGATCTCGTCCGGCTCGACGCCGGTCGCGATCACCACGGCGTCCGCCGGCAGAGTCCGTCCTCCCTCGGGGCCCTTGACCTCCACCGTCTTCTCGTCAATCTGAGTCACCCGGTTATTGGTGAAGACCGTTACCCCCTTGTCAGCCAGCAACCGATACATAGCCATCTTCACGTTGTTGATGCACTGATCCGCCATGAGTTCCGGCAGCATCTCGACGATCGTCACCTGCTTTCCCGCATCTGCCAGGTGACAGGCCGTTTCGCAGCCGACGTCCCCGCCGCCGATGACGACGACCTGTTTCCCCTTCACGATACGCCGGTCCCGCAGCGCGTCGATGGCCGTCACCACGTGCGGCCGGTCAATGCCTGGGATGTCCGGGATGACTGCCCGGCTCCCGACGGCAATCACCAGGGCATCCGGCTTCTCCTGCTGGACCATTTCCAGGGTGGCCCGCACGCCGGTCTTGACCTTCACGCCGGAGTCGGCCAGCTCGCCCTGGTAGTACTCCAAGAGCAGGCCGACTTCCTCCTTGCATCCCGGCCGGGAACCCGGGTAGAGCATCCCTCCGAGATAGGGCTGTGCCTCGCACAGCGTCACGTCGTGGCCGCGGGCGGCGGCTACCAGTGCCGCGTTGATCCCACCTGGACCTCCTCCCACCACCATGACCTTCTTCCTGCGGCTGGCGGGCTGGACCGGCTCCTGAGCCTCCTTCAGCAAGTAGGGATTCACCTGGCAGATGAGCGGCTCCGCCCGCCACAGCTGATGATGGCACTCGTTGCAGCGGATGCACGGGCGGATGCGCCTCCCCTGTTGGGCCTTCACTGCCCAGCGGGGTTCGGCCAGGAGGGTGCGCCCCAGGGCCAGCAGATCGCACTGGCCTCCGGCAATGAACTGCTCCGCCTCTTGGGGAACGATGATCGAGCCGGTGCCCATCACAGGGGTGGTCCCCAGTGCCTTCTTGACGTCTGCCGCCAGAGGCATGAGCGTGTTGCGGGGCAGGTAGGTGCACGGCACCGATGGATAGCGCGACAGGCGTTCGATGGTGGTGTTCAAGGTGCCCACGTGAACGTAACACACCCCCTCGTCGGCCATTCGCCTGGCGATACGGGCTGCTTCCTCCCCGCCGTGCACGCCCCCATCCACATCCTCCCAGGCGCTCATCTTGAGACCGAGGGGGAAGTCGTCGCCGGCGTACTTCTTCATGGCCCGGAAGATCTCGACCGGGAACTTGATGCGTCCCTCAAAGGAGCCGCCGAACTCGTCGGTGCGTTTATTCATAGCCGGCGAAACGAACTGCCCGATCAGGTACCCATGGCAGGCATGGATCTCGACGCCGTCGTAGCCCGCTTCCCGTGCCCGGCGTGCCGCCTGGCCGAAATCGTCGATCATCTGCCAGATCTCGTCCGGTGTCAGCTCGCGCGGCCGGCTTGCGTAGTTCGGGCTGTGCATGGCAGTCGGGGCTGCCTCGCCGAACTTGCCGCCAAAAACGGCCGGCTGGCAGAACATCCTGGCTCCGGCGTCGTGCACGGCCTTGACCAGACGGCTGTGGCTGGGGATCTGTGCGTCGTCGTTGATGGCCATAAGGGGCCGCCCATGCAACAGGTCCGACAGCACCTTGGTGGCCGCCGTGAAAGGGGAGATAATCAGGCCGACCCCTCCCCTGGCTCGCTCGACGAAGTAGGTAATCTCCTCTTCGCCCCAGGTGCGGACCGGATGCGCCAGGTCTGTGCCCATCGGCGCCATAACCACCCGATTCTTGATCTCCAACTTGCCCAACATGATCGGACTGAACAGATGCTTGAAGGCCATTTCTTTCCCCCTGGAGCTAAGTTACGATGACTCCGGCGACCGCGGCCGGGCGCGCGCCTGTCCTCTAGAGGAAGCTGGGCGGGACCAGGCAGCGCTCGATCCAGCTGGCAGCCGCGTCGGCGTGGCGTTGACCGTTCCGCAGCGAGAATGCCCCGTGGCCGGGCAGAAAGACGTCCACTCCCAAGCCGGCCAGCTTCAGGATGCTGCGCAGATGTTCCTGCAAGTCACAATCCCAGGTGCTCTGCAGCAGAATCTTGCCCCCGAAGAAGAGGGCATCCCCGCTGAAGAGATAGGTCAGGCCAGCATCTCGCATGAGCAAGGCAATGTGCCCCCTCGAGTGTCCGGGAACGTCCAGCACCTCGATGTCCAGATCGCCGACCCGCACCGTCTGCCCATCGCTGAGCTCGACGTCCACGGGGCAGGGCTCGAAGCGATACTCCGGGGCATAATACCCTCCCTTCTTGCCCATGTCGAGGCTGATCGCCCGCTCATCGCCGCTGCGCAGCCAGCCGGCGCCCTCTTTCGAGGCGAGCACCTTCAAGCCGGGCAGTGCCGCCCGCAGCGCGGCCGCGCCGCCGGCATGGTCTGCGTGAAAGTGCGTCAGGAAAAGCCAGCGGACATCCTCGAGTGCGAAACCGTGAGCACAGATGTTGCCGACTGTCTCGGGCACTCCTGGCCCTGCACCCGCATCGACCAAAGCCAGTTCGCTGCCCCCGTCGACCAGGTAGATGTGGCAGTCGCTGTCGTGCGACAGGCTGAAACCCGTCGACCCACTCCCCACCAGGAAGACTCGCCTCGTCAGCTGCATAGCATTTCCTTTAGTCGCCGCAACCCCGTCTCGCCTGTCAGGCGCGCTGTTTGTAAATCGCCACCACCAGCAGGACGACCAGGCCCTTAATCAGCTGCTGATACCACATGCTGACATTCTGGATGACCATGACATTGTTGATCAGCGTCAGGATGATGACCCCTGCCATCGTGCCGAACAAGCTGCCGCGCCCCCCAAACAGACTGGTTCCACCGATGACCACCGCGGTGATCGAGTCGAGCTCCATGCCCATGCCCGCCAGGGGGTCACCAATGCCCATGCGAGCAGTGGCCACCAGTGCGGCGATGGCGGCCAGGAAACTCCCCAGGCAGAACACCGTCATGCGCGTCCGGTTCACCGGGATGCCGGCACGGCGGGCCACCTCGGCGCTGCCTCCGACGGCGTACACGTTTCGGCCAAAGTCGGTCCTGGACAATATGAGCCACATCACCAGAAAGACAATCACCAGTAGAATTACCGGGCAGGGGAGTGACCCGAGCTGGCCGTAGTAGAACAGGTCGCCCATCGACTTAGGAATTCCACCCTTGGGCACGGTCGTGTAAGCCAGGCCGGAACCCTGAAGGAGCAGGGCGGTGCCCAGCGTAGTGATGAAGGGTGGCACTCGCCCCCGGGTGACGATCAGGCCGTTGAACGCTCCCGCCGCCAGGCCCACCACCAGCATGAGGGTAGCCACCGGCACGAAGAGTTCCGGCCGGCTGTCCATCAAGCCGGCACAGAGGAGGCTGATCAGCGTCACCAGTGAGGCGACTGAGAGGTCGATGCCTCCGCTCAGGATAATCATGGTCTGAGCGATGCCCAGGATGCCAGGTATCACCGCTTGCCTGGCCAGGGTCCACAAGTTGAGACTGCTGCGGAAGGTGGAAGAGTGGATCGACAGCCCGATCATAGCCAGGCTCAGAAAGGCATAGAGAACCAGCACCAGCGCATTGTTGCTCACAAAGTGCTGCAGCGTGCTCTTGCCGGCTCTTCGCTCCGGTGCAGATATGCTGGTCACTGTCGCTCTCTCCTGGTTTCAAGACGCGCGGTCTGCGACGTCTTCCAACGGGGCGGCCAGCGCCTCGCCCACTGCCAGGGTTAATATCCGCTCTTCGGTCGCTTCCTGTCGGCTCAGTTCACCCGCGACCCGCCCCCGGCTCATGACCAGAATGCGATCGCTCATGCCGGTGATCTCGAGCAGCTCCGACGAAATCATAATGATGCTGGTACCCCTGTCGGCCAACTGACGCATCAAACGATAGATCTCCGCCTTGGTGCCCACGTCGATTCCCCGGGTCGGTTCATCCATAATGATACACTTGGGAGCGGAGCACAACCATTTCGCCAACACCACCTTCTGCTGGTTTCCTCCACTCAGGTAAGCTACCTGCTGCTCCAGGCCGGGAGTCCTGATGTCCATATCCTCCACCTGCTTCTTGACGATGTCACACTCCCGCCTCTCGTCAATCAGCAGGAACCGTCGCAGGCGATCGATGATGGCCAGGCTGGTATTGTTGCGTACTGACTGGCTCAAGACCAGGCCCTGCTCCTGGCGGTTTTCAGGCACGAGAGCCATGCCCAATTGCATGGCCTGCCGGGGATTGCCGGGGTGAAGCGGCTGGTTGTCGAGCCAGACCTCTCCCCCGTCCACCGGCGCAACTCCAAACAAGGCCATGGCCAATTCGCTGCGGCCGGCGCCAACCAATCCGGCCAGCCCCAGAATCTCGCCCTTGTGTAACGTGAAGGTGATGTCTCTCAAGCCCAGCTTCGACGACGAAAGTCCCTTCACCTTCAGAAACGGGGCCCCGATCCGCTCCGTGCTGGTGGGGAACGTCTCATCCAGGGTTCTGCCCGCCATCATGCGAATCAAGGTCGTCTTGTCTATTGCGGACACTTCGCACGTGCCCATGACGTGGCCGTCACGCAGGACGGTCACCCGGTCGGCGATTTCGAAGACCTCATCCAAGCGGTGTGAGATGTAGACGATCGTCACACCCTGTTGCCTGAGGGTGCGCACCACGTCGAACAACTGCTCCAGCTCGTGGCCGGCCAGGACGGCTGACGGCTCATCCATGATAATCAGGTTGGAGTTCAGCGAGAGCACCTTGGCGATCTCGACGAGCTGCTGTTGTGCCACACTGAGGTCCATTGCCCGGGCGCGCAGGTCTAAACGAACTCCCAGACGGTCGAGGGGTTCTTGGGCCTGCATCCGAGCCCGGCTCCAGTCTACAACCCCCAGCCTCGTCTTTGGCAGCCGCCCTAAAAGAATGTTCTCGGCCACGTTGAGCCACGGTAGAAGGTTGAACTCTTGATAGATGATCCCGATGCCCATCTTCTGAGCGGCGGCTGGCGTGCTGAGCCGGACCTTCCTTCCAGCCAATCGAATCTCCCCCCGGTCAGGGTTCAGGACGCCGGCCAGGATCTTCATCAAGGTGGATTTCCCGGCCCCATTCTCGCCAACCAGAGCGTGGATCTCGCCCGCGCAGCACGAGAAAGAGACATCGTCCAGGGCCAGCACCTCACGGAACGCCTTGGTAATATTCAGCATCTCCAGCGCCAGCTCAGCCATAGACTCCCCTGCGCGCAACCCACTCGCTCAAGCGTGTTCCAAGTCCTTGATCCGCTTCCCGATCCGTCTGAATGCCGCATGCGGAGTTTCAGACGGATCGGGAGGGTATCGCCCGCTACTGCTTGAACTGCTTCTCCGCCCAGACCCACGGGTAACGGTAGTCCACCCACAGGTCGTCCGAGGCCTCCGGCCGCAGGTAGTTGTCGAGTTCGTTCTTTTCGAACTGAACCTGGTCGACGTATTCGTAGCGCGGCACGATCTCGCCGCGCAGTGCACGGACAGCCATGTCGACCATGAGCATGCCGGTGGCGGCAGGGTAGCCCACCGCGTAGAAATCGACATTGTACTTCTTGGCCAGTTTCAGGAAGCCATTCAGCGGCTCAGTGGTCAGGGGCGGGATATCGCGTTTCGCCTCGGCGAATGCCTCAACCGCCGGCCAGGACTGGAAGGCGCTGTCCGACCAGATGCCGTCAATCTGTGGGAAAGCGGCCAGCCAGGCTTCGAAGCCCGCCTTACCTTTCGTGATGGACCAGTCGTGGTATCCGTGGGCGAGGATCTCGATGTCGGGGTACTGCGCAAAGACGTCTCGAGCC
>Ga0315282_10014514_pt1 | contig 11713 bp, 7 predicted proteins | sample YL17G07_20_MG_FD_203693 | JGI IMG/M metagenome (GOLD analysis project Ga0315282, IMG submission 203693) | Sediment microbial communities from Yellowstone Lake, YNP, Wyoming, USA - YL17G07_20 | ecosystem: Environmental > Aquatic > Freshwater > Lake > Sediment | place: USA: Wyoming | collected...
GCTCGGCGCGCGGCAGCCGCGGGCTTCGCGTCGCTGCGCTTTGACTTCCGCGGCCGCGGCGACTCCGAGGGTGATCCCCTGGCCGCCAGCCTCGCCACGATGATCTCCGACGCTCAGGCCGCCGCCCGCGTGCTGCGCGAGGAGGCCGGCGTGGGGCGCATCTGCCTCGTGGGAGACTGCTCCGGCGGCGAGGTGGCGTTCGGCGCCGGAGTCAAGATCGCTGAGGCGGACTCCATGGTCCTGTGGTCGGTGCCCCTGATCGCTGCCGACCGGGCGGTCACCGACCGGGCCAAGCGCCGAGACATCTGGCGCCGCTATGGCGCCAAGCTCTTCCGTCGCGAGAGCTGGTCCAAGCTAGTCGGCGGGCGGCTCAACTGGGGCCTCATCCGCAAGGCCATCGCCGGCGGCGGCAAGGGGGCCGGCGAGGACACGAGCGAGAGCCCGCCGGAGGACCAGCAGATTGACTGGTGGGAGCGGGTCGTGGGCTTCCGCGGCGGGGTGCTCTACGTCTACGGCGGCAACGACCCCACGACGCCCGAGTGTCTCGCCCACTACGAGCGCCTGTCACGCGTGGCCGGACGCGCCTTTGAGCACCACATCGTGGCCGGCGCCAACCACGCCTTCTACTCGCTGGCCTGGGAGCAGGAAGTGATGGACACCTCCCTGCACTGGCTGCAGCACCGGTACCGGGCGACCTTCCGCCCCGGCGCCGCCCTCGCTTCCCGGAGCGCTACCCCCAGCATCGCCGCCTCGTGAGCGGCGCCCCCGATCGCACAGAAGGAGCGGGCCGCCCTCCTCGGGAACGGCGTCCGCCGACATGAAACTGCTCGTCACCGGGGCCGCCGGCCGGCTGGGAAGCCGTCTCTGCGCGCAGGCTCCGCCCGACTGGTCGGTGGTCCCGCTGTCCCGGGCCGAGGTGGACCTGACCGAGACGGCGCCCACGGTCGCGGCGATCGAGACGGCCGCGCCAACGGTCGTGGTCCACTGCGCGGCGTGGACCGGTGTGGATGCGGCGGAGGCCGACCCGCAGGCCGCCATGCAGGCCAACGGTCTGGCCACCTGGAACGTCGCGGTCGCCTGCGCCCGGGTGGGGGCGCGGCTGCTGTACGTCAGCACCGACTTCGTCTTTGACGGTCTCAAGGGCAGTCCCTACCGCGAGGACGACCTCACCGGGCCGCTGAGCGCTTACGGACGGTCGAAGCTGGCCGGGGAGGTGAATGTGCGGACGCTGGTGGCCGACCACCTGATCGTCCGCACGCAGTGGCTGTTCGGCCCCGGCACCACCGGCTTCGCGCAGACCATGCTGCGGCTGGCCGACGAGCGGGAGGACGTGCCAGTCGTGGCCGACCAGTTCGGCTGCCCGTCCTACACGCCGGACGTCGCTGCGGCCCTGCTGGGTCTGGCCGCCGGGCCGCTGCGCGGCGTGTGTCACGTGGCCAACCGCGGCGTCTGCTCGTGGTTCGACCTGGCGTGGGTCCTCCTGGAGGCGGCCGGGCGCGATCCAGGCAAGCTGCGCCGCCTCAGTCGCGCGGAGTGGCGGGCGCCGGCGCCGCGGCCGGCGTTCTCGGCGCTGGACACCGGCCGGCTGGCCCGTGAGGGCCCGGGGCCGCTGCGACCGTGGTGGGAGGCGGCGCGGGAGTTCGGGGAGGGGCTGCAGAGGCAAGCGTAGGTTGGGCGTCAAGCCCGACTCACGGAGGCCGGACCACAGCGCAGATGCTTCGCTGCGCTCAGCATGACACGCAAACGGAGGGACGGGCAGGAATGCCCGTCCTACGCGGAGCGGACGGGCGCGGGACGGAGACCGCGCCCTACAGGCGGACCACAGCGCAGATGCTTCGCTGCGCTCAGCATGACACGGAAACGGAGTGACGGGCGGGAATGCCCGCCCGACGCGGAGCGGAGGGGCGCGCCACAGGTGCGCGCCCTACAGCCGGACGGGCACAGAATCGTCTGAAGGAGAGTCATCATGCGCTACGACATCGCTGACCGGACACTGCACGCCGCCGGCCTACTGCGCATTGAGTGGGCTGAGCGTGAGATGCCCGTCCTGCGCGCCATCCGCGAGCGCTTCGCCAAGGAGCAGCCGCTGCGCGGCATGCGCCTCGCCGCCTGTCTGCACGTGACTACCGAGACGGCCAACCTCATGCGGACGCTGCAGGCCGGTGGCGCGCGTGTGGCCCTCTGTGCCAGCAACCCCCTCAGCACGCAGGATGATGTGGCCGCGGCGCTGGTCAAGCACTTCAGCGTGCCGACCTACGCCGTCCACGGCGAGGATCGCGACACCTACTACCAGCACATCCACGCCGTCCTCGATACCCGGCCCACGATGACGATGGACGACGGCTGTGACCTGGTGAGCACGCTGCACGCAGAGCGCACGGAGCTGCTGCCGCGCATGGTCGCCGGCAGCGAGGAGACGACCACCGGTGTCATCCGTCTCCGCGCCATGGCCCAGGACGGGGCCCTGCGCTACCCGATCGTCGCGGTGAATGACGCCGACACGAAGCACCTCTTCGACAACCGCTACGGCACGGGGCAGAGCACCATTGACGGCATCATCCGCGCCACCAACGTCCTGTTGGCCGGGAAGGTGTTTGTGGCCTGCGGCTACGGGTGGTGCGCGCGCGGCGTGGCGATGCGCGCCCGCGGGCATGGGGCCCACGTCGTCGTCACTGAGGTGAACCCGCTGCGCGCCCTCGAGGCCGCGATGGACGGCTACCAGGTGATGCCGATGGCGCAGGCGGCGAAGGTCGGGGACGTGTTCTGCACGCTCACCGGCGACCTTCACGTGATCCGCAAGGAGCATTTCGCCGCCATGAAGGACGGCGCGATCCTCTGCAACTCGGGGCACTTCGACGTGGAACTCGACCTGGTTGCGCTGCGCAAGATGTCGTCGGAGGTCCGGGACATCCGGTCGGGGCTGCAGGAGTACGTGCTGAAGGCGCCCCGCGGAGGCAAGCGCGCGCCGACCAAGCGGCTCTACGTGCTGGGCGAGGGGCGCCTTGTGAACCTCGCCGCGGCGGAGGGGCACCCGGCGAGCGTCATGGACATGTCGTTCGCCAACCAGGCGCTCGTCGCCGAGTTCGTCGCGAAGCGCGGCCGGAGCCTCGAGGTGGGCGTGATCGAGGTCCCAAAGGAGATAGACCGTCAGGTGGCGGCGCTGAAGCTGCGGGCGATGGGCATCAAGATAGACCGCCTGACGCCTGAGCAGCAGCGGTACCTGACCTCGTGGCAGGCGGGGACGTAGGCGAGGGGTGCCCAGGGCCGGAGTGGACTCGCGCTCTGCCTTGGATAACCACGACACGCCTGGCGCTCCTGTAGGCCCGACAATCGTGTCGGGCCGCTGTGGGTGCGTGGTGTTGCCGTCTGCCCGACGGCTCGGATCACCGCCCCTCCACCACGGCCCGACAAGAGTGTCGGGCCGCTGTGGGTGCGTGGTGTTGCCGTCTGCCCGACGGCTCGGATCACCGCTCCTCCACCACGGCCCGACAAGAGTGTCGGGCCTACGGGTCAGCGGGGGGTCACCATCCACGCGAGAGCCGCCCCTGGATCCGAGAGGGCGCCGGGATTGGGCCGGTACCATCGGCACACCAGGAGGCCCGACAATCCTGTCGGGCCGCTGTGGGTGCGTGGTGTTGCCGTCCCCGGAGCCTCAGATCACCGCACTCCACCACGGCCCGACAGGATTGTCGGGCCTCCTGGTCAGCGAGGGGGCACCGGTGACACCCGGGTCTCGGCTGAACCAGCACCTCGGCGATGGGGAGCGCGCGAGGGGCCTCGCGCGCCTACGCGGCCAAGGCCAAGGGGAACGCTCCGGCAGCGACGAACCCGGCGCTCATGCAGCAGGCGCTCGGGCCTCTAGTTGGCGCCGCGACGGCGTTTGTCGCCTCGGGCGCGGCGTGGGTGGCGGCGCGCCGCGGCTGCCTTCGTGACCGTGGCCTGGCGGGCGTGGCGGCGGTTGTGCTGGGGGTACCGGCTGCCGTGGCGGTCGGGGTCGGCACGGAAGCGTCGGGCAAGCTGGTGGCGGTCGCGGCGGGCGTGCTACTCGTGGCGACGGTCGGGGTGGTCACTGACGCGGTCCGCACGCCCCGCGGTCTGCGGGCCCTCGCGGTGGTCGCCGCCGCCTTCCTACTGCACGCTGCCGGCGTCCGTCTGGACACCCTCAAGCTGCCGTTCTCCTCGCAGTTCGTCCCGCTAGGTTGGTCCTCGCTCCCCTTCACCATGCTCTGGCTCTGGCTCGCCGCCAGCGTCTTCAGCCGCGCGGGACCCATCCCCGGCGTGCCCTACGGCGTCGGCGCCGTCGCGGGCGGCACACTGTATGTGGTGGGGGTGATGCAGTCGGCCGTCGTCGGCCCCGAGGCGCGCTTCCTGGCGCTGGTCGTCTGCGGCGTCAGCCTCGGGGCGCTGCCGGCGACGGTAAGCCTCGGCGGCGCGCGCGGCACCGCCGGCCCGCACGCTCTGGGCTTCCTGATCGGCGCGCTGGGCATCCTGGGCGCCGTCAAGAACGCCGCCTTCCTCGTGGCCCTCGTGCCGCTGCTGCTGGTCAGCGTGCCGCTGCTGGCCGCCGGCTACTCGGTGGTCATCCCGCGCGGCGGGGCGGCCGAACCGTCGCGGGCGGGGCTGCTGATCCGACAGCAGCCGCAGCACCTCTACGACGTGCTCCTCGCTCAGGGCTACAGCACCGCGCAGGTGCTGGGCGTGCTGCTGGCGGCCTCGGTATACGTGGGGCTGGCCGTGGTGCTGCTAGTGGCGCTGATCAAGCTGCACTTCCTGCTGAAGCTGCTGCTGGTGGTTGTACTCGCAGCAGGTGGGCTGGCGGGAGGGTACGTCGCGCTGCGCCTGCTGCCGCGGCCTCGTCGGGAGACACCGGCGAAGGTCCGGGTGCTGGATGTCGGGGTGACCCCGACGACGATGGGCGGCGCGCTGGAGCTGGCCCGGCAGTATATCCGCGAGGGCCGGCCGCACGCGATCGTGACCAGCGACTCCGCCTCGCTGGTCCGCGCACACGATGACCCCGAGTACCGCCGCATCGTCAACGAGGCCGATTTGGTGACTGCCGATGGGCAGGGCGTGGTGTGGGCGGCGCGGCTGCTGGACGCCCCGGTCTACGAGCGCGTGGCGGGGTGCGACATGGTGGCCCACCTGTGCGCCGTCGCCGCCGAGGAGGGCCGGTCGGTCTTCCTGCTGGGGAGCGCGCCGGGCGTGGCGGAGATCGCCGGCGCCAAGCTGGCGGAGCAGGTGCCGGGCCTGCAGGTCGCCGGTATCCAGGATGGCTACTTCGGGGACGAGGACGAGCCCGGCATCGTCGCCCGCATCCGAGAGCTGCAGCCGGCGGTGCTCTTCGTCGCCCTCGGGGCCCCGCGGCAGGAGCAGTGGATCCACCAGCACCTCGAGGAGCTGGGGGTGCCGGTGTGCATCGGCATCGGCGGCAGCCTCGACGTGATCGCGGGCACCGTGCGCCGCGCCCCGCCCTGGATGCGCCGCCTGGGGCTGGAGTGGTTGTACCGCGTGGCGCGGCAGCCCAGCCGGCTGCCCCGCCTGGTCGCCCTGCCCCGCATCATCTGGATGACGTTCGGGGAGTTGGTGCGGGGGGCGGTTGTCAGGCGTCAGGCGTCAGGCGCCAGGAACGACGCCGGGGCCGGTCCTGACAACTGACAACTGGCAACTGACAACTCATACCTGGAGCGCCCATGACCTCAGTCGCATCACCCCATGGCGTGATCGTCGGCTCGATCGCGCTGGACTCGATCGAGACCCCCTTCGGCAGCGCGGAGGAGACGCTGGGCGGCGCCGCCGTCTACGCCTCACTGGCCGCGTCTCTGCTGTGCCCGGCCACTAACGACTGCCGACTGCCGACTGCCGACTGCGGTGGCGCCGGGATAGGCATCGTGGGCGTGGTGGGCGGCGACTTCCCGCAGGAGCACCTCGATCTGCTGGCGGCGCGCGGCGTCAACCTGGAGGGCGTGCAGCGCGTCTCTGAGGGTGAGAGCTTCCACTGGTCGGGCCGGTACGTGGGCGACATGGGCGGCGCGGAGACGCTGGAGACCCGGCTGGGAGTGTTCGGCGACTTCGCGCCACAGCTCCCGCTGGCGTACCGGGGCGCGGACGTCCTCTTCCTCGCGAACATCCAGCCCAGCCTGCAGCTCTCGGTGCTGGAGCAGACGGTGGGAGGCAACAACGGCTCGCAGCCCTTCGTGCTGTGCGACACCATGAACTTCTGGATCGAGGGTGCGCGCGAGGAGCTGCTGGAGGTGCTGCGGCGCGTGGACCTCGTGCTGCTCAACGATGCCGAGGTCCGGCAGCTCACGGGCCTGCACGGCATCGCCGCGGGTGTGGAGCGGATGTTGGAGTGGGGGCCGCAGCACGTGGTGGTGAAGCGCGGCGAGCACGGGGTGTCTCTGACGTCAGGCATCAGGCGTCAGGCGTCAGGCGTCAGGGACGGAAGGGAGACGGCAAGGGAACGGGAGGGCGGGCTCACCCACTGCTTCGTGCCGGCGTACCCGACGCAGGCCGTGCGGGACCCCACCGGGGCGGGCGACACGTTCGCGGGCGGCGTCATGGGGTACCTGTGCCGCGTGGGTAAGATCAACGAGACGGCGCTGCGGCGCGCCATGATCTGCGGGACGGCGCTGGCCTCGATCGCCGTGGAGTCCCTGGGCGTAGGGGCGCTGGCCAAGGCCACGCTAGACGATGTCCGCGCTCGCGCCGCGGCTCTGACCGGCATGTCGGTCGAGCCGCTCGAGCTGTGAGGCGGGCGTCAGGCGTTAGGAGGGAGTTCCCAGTTGCCAGTTGTCAGCTATCAGTTCGGAGTCGTCTGGCCGAAGCTCGTACTGACAACTGATAGCTGGCAACTCGCGACCAACGGCAGGAGGTGGTCCGCGTGCGACCGGCTGCGTGGCTGGCTCTGAGCATTGCCGCTTGGATTGCTGCCGTCACTCTTGGTGCTCCGGGGTGGGCGCAGGACGACCAGGTGCCCGTCTGGGCGACACAGGGCGGTCGGGTCAACCTGTCGCCCGGAGCGCTGCCCGAGATCGTGCCGCCCTGGTCCCGCGCTGTGCTGTTCAGGCGCAGCGCGGCCTCGTCGGGCGAGGCTCCCGCACCGCTGACGCTGCGGCCGGAGAAGCTCCCCAGAGGCCACTCGGACGCTTATCTGCTGGCAGTCCTCCCAGTTGGGGCTCCTGCGCTGCTGCCAGTCCGGCTGCTGGCGACGCCCAGTGCGCGGCGGCCGGTTGCGACCCCGGGCCTTCCGGCGTTGCAGCTTCGGGCGACGCCCAGTGTGCGGCGCCCCGTTGCCGCCCCGGGCCCTTCGGCGCTGCAGCTTGGGGCACCGCCCGCGCGGCTGCTGCAAGCGCCGTTCAGCCTGCGGCGCCAGGCGCCCCTTGCCGCGTTGCAGCTTCGGGCGCCGGCCAGCGTGCGGCGCGTGGTGCCGGCTCTGCCGCTGCCGCGCATGCTGGAAGCGCCGGCCAAACCGGCGCCCGGCCAGATCATCATGCTGGCAGACAAGGCGGGCGCGACCGACACAGTCTACAGCCGGCTGTACGTCGATACCGACGCTGATGGGGACCTCAGCGACGAGCAGCCGGTGCTGGATGGGTCCGGCCCGGGGATTGCGACCGCGGAGGTTACGGTCCACTATCCCAAGGGCTCCGATGCCCGCCCTCCGGTGCAGCAGCGCGTGTTCCGGTTCCGGCTGAACACCATGGCTGCGGGCGGCGCGATGGCCATCGTGGACACCCCCGTGCTGCAGGGATGGCTGGGGCCGAGGGAGGGCGGGGTCACCATCGGCCTCGCTGACGGCGGCGCGGACGCCGCCTTCGAGGCCAGCCCGCTCGGCTCCGACCGGCTCTGGCTGGACCTCAACGGCAACGGCGTGCCCGACAGCACGGACGATGAGCTGCCGCTCGGCGCGACGCTGTGCCTCTGGGGGCACTACTACACTGTGCGCGTGCCGACGGATGGGCGCTGGGTCGAACTGAAGCGGGTGGAGCCCAAGGGTGCGGCGATCCGGTTGCGGGTCCGCAACGGGCACGGCCGCAGGGCCGAGGCGCAGCAGCTCATTCTCACCTCCGGGCAGCCCGGCGGCCCGCTCATAGTGCTGGGCTCGCCGCGGTCACTTGTCGTGCTCGAGGGCGACCAGCTGCAGTCGGTGGCGTACAGCCTCACGGTGACACCGCACGGCGGGCACGCGCTGACCTACACCTTCGGCCACGCCCTGAACCCGCCGGGTGTGGGTGACGGTGAGACCCTCGACCTGGGCGGCCGAGTGAATGCGGAGCTCGACGCGGCCGTCAGCGACACCGCGCAGGAGGGACGGACCATCGCCGTCTCCGCGCGGGTCCTGACCGAGGCGGGCAGCCAACTCACGGGGATCCGCGAGGGGGAGACGGCGCGTCCGGCCGGGCATCTGCGTATCATCGCCCCAGGCGGCGAGGTGGTGGACGAGGCGGACGTCCCCTTTGGGTGAGGCGGCACCTGCCGGCACTCATGGGGAGTGCCAGAGGATGGGGTCGCCGGCGAGTATACGGTCGAGGTGAGGTTCGAGTTCCCGGGCTACCAGGAGGCCGTCACTTGCAGGCAGGTGGTGCAGCTCGGATCGTGACGGGAACCTGCAGAGGCGTGTGTCCGAAGAGCAAGCGGGGAGGGCCGAGACGGCCCTCCCCGCGTCGTCTCCTGGCGGCCGCAGCGCCGGCCGGAAGGGGCCACTGCGTCCCGCGGCGAACATAACCCCCGAGCGGAGCTTGCCGCCACCCCGCCCGCAGGTCGGTGTGCGCCCATGCCCGGGTACTTCATCGTGCTCGACGGCCCGGAGGGCTGTGGCAAGTCCACGCAGGCCCAGTTGCTCGCCGACCGGCTGCGGGCGGACGGCCACGACGTGGTGCTGACCCACGAGCCGGGCGGCACGAAGCTGGGCCAGGCGATCCGCGCCGTGGTGCTTGCGCCCGAGACGGGCGACGTCACTCCCGTGGCTGAGCTGCTGCTGATGGAGGCCGACCGTGCGCAGCATATCGCCGAGCTGATCCAGCCAGCTCTCGACGCCGGGCGGGTGGTCATCTGCGATCGGTTCAGCACCTCGACCTTCGCGTACCAGACCGTCGCCGGCGGGGTCGGGGAGGCGCTGCTGGAGACGACGGAGGCCGCGGCGGTGGGCGACACGCTGCCCGACGTGATCGTGCTTCTCGACGTGCCGGCCGACCTGGGCCTGCGGCGTCGGCTAGGGCCCGAAGCGCCGCCGGATAGCGGCGACCGGATGGAGCAGAAGGGTCTGTGGTTCCACCGTCGCGTCCGGGAAGGTTACCTCACTTACGCCGGCCGTCATCCGGGCCTGTGCCGCGTGGTGGACGGCCGCGGCACGCCCGAGGAGGTCGCTGCGCAAGTCCTCGCCGAGGTCACCCCGTACCTGCCCTCACCGTCATGGCCTTCCGAGACGTAGTCGGCCAGGAGACCGCCGTCACCGTCCTGCGGCGGGCGATCCGCCACGGCCGCATCACGCACGCGTACCTCTTCGCCGGTCCCCCGAACATCGGCAAGACGCTGACGGCCCTCGAGTTCGCCAAGGCCATCAACTGCGTGGAGCTAGGTGCCGAGGCGGACAACTGCGGCCGCTGCGCCGAGTGCGTCGCGATCGAACGGGGCAACCATCCGGACTTCCGGCTGGTGCGGCCCTCGGTGCGGGCTGAGAGCCACGAGGAGGGGGCTACGAGCCGCCTCGGCGCTGAGCTGGACGGGGCCGAGATCCGCACCGAGGCCATCGCCGACCTGATGGTTCAGGCGAGCCTCAGCCGCGCGCGGGCGCGGCGCATGGTGCTGATCGTTAGTGGCGCGGATGTGATGAACGAGACCGCGGCCAACCGGCTGCTCAAGACCCTCGAGGAGCCGCCGGTGGACACGACGCTCGTGCTCACCGCCGCCAGCCCCAGCCTCCTGCTGCCGACCATCGTTTCGCGCTGTCAACTGGTCCGCTTCGGTCCCGTTCCGAGTCGCCAGGCCGAGGAGGCTCTGCGCGCCGCCTTCCCCGACGCGGCCGAGGCCGAGGTCCGCGCCGTAGTGGCTCTTGCGGGCGGCCGCTACGGGTGGGCCCGGCGGATGCTGGCCAGCCCGCAGGTGCGTCAAGTCCGGCTGGGGCTCCTACGGCTCGCGGCCCAACTGCCCTCAGCGCCCCCCGTGGGCTGCCTGAAGCTGGCCGAGGCCCTCCAGGAGGCTGCCGAGAAGTGGTGGGGCGCCACAGTGGAGGGCGAGGATGCGGCGAAGCTCCTCGCGCAGGCCCGCGACCGAGTCCTGCGGACCACGATGGCGCCCGTGCTCGATGTCCTGCAGACCTGGTACCGCGATCTGGCCCTGGGTCCGGCCACTACCGATCCGAGCCTCCTCGCCAACGCTGACCACCGGGAGGCCCTCTGCGAGACGGCACGCGTGACGTCCCCCGCCTCGGCCCGCCAGGCCTGCGCGGAGATCGCCGCCACCCGCCAGGCCCTCGCCGGCAACGCCAACCTCACGCTGTCCCTTGAGGTCCTGGTGGCCCGCCTGATGTCCCTCTCCGCACCAGCCCCGGCGTGATCGGCCGCGCAGAGGCCCGAAGCCGCGACGCGGGGAAGAGCCGGGCCGGGTGCGGGGGGCGTTCTGTGCAAACGTCGGCCCACGTCCAGGAGGATCTGCACCTGTGCTAGCGCGACCCACACGCCTGTCCCTGTTGGCCCTGCTGCTCAGCGCTCTTGCCCTCGGCGGGAGTGTCTGCGCCCAGGACGCCACTACGCCTCCGCTGCCGGCGCTGACCGAGCCAGCCGGGCCGCCGGGCCTCACGCTGCTGTACCACGAGGGCAACTTCGGCACCGTGCTGGACCTCGATGCCGACCAGCCGGCCAGCGAACGGACCGTCGCCGGCTTCGCGCTCCCCGACGGTATCCGGGACGACTACTTCGGCCTGGAGTACTTCGGCGCGATCGAGGTCCCGGCGGACGGTACGTACACGTTCACCACGACCTCTGACGACGGCAGTCGGCTCTACATCGGTGAGACGCTGGTGGTCCAGAACGACTACCCGCACGGCGCGACCGAGAAGCAGGGGAGCATCGCCCTCAAGGCCGGGCGGCACCCGATCTACGTCGGCTACTTCGAGGGCGTGGTGGACCAAGTCCTCGAGGTGACGTGGTCGGGCCCCGGCATCGCCAAGAGCGCCGTGCCGGCCGAGGTGCTCACGCAGTACCCGAAGGTGGTGCACTTCCCGCGGGACGCGGTCAGCACGACTGAGCTGGAGTGGCCTGACCTCGGCCGCCACCTGACGGTCACCGTGGACACGCGCGACGCGCCGGACCTCAAGGCGTTCCACCAGGTCATCCCCGACGTGCTGCGCCAGCACTACCCGTTGATGCTGTCGCTGCTCACGGCGGAGGGCGACGCGCTTCCGGCGCGGGTCACCTTCAGCGTCCGTCCGGGCATTGACGTCCCCGCCTACGCGTCCGGCAGCGGGATCGTGCTGAGCGCAGAGTGGTTCACGAAGAACCCCGGCGATCTGGGGTGCTTCATCCACGAACTCACGCACCTCGTCCAGGCCTACCCGCGCTCACCGGAGGAGGCCGGCTGGGTGGTGGAGGGGATCGCGGACTACGTGCGCTACCGGGTGGGGGCCGATGACCGCTGGCGCATCCCCGCCTCGTACCGCGAAGGCACGAACTACACCAACGGGTATGGGGTGACGGCCGCGTTCCTCGTGTATCTG
>Ga0315282_10014515_pt1 | contig 11712 bp, 9 predicted proteins | sample YL17G07_20_MG_FD_203693 | JGI IMG/M metagenome (GOLD analysis project Ga0315282, IMG submission 203693) | Sediment microbial communities from Yellowstone Lake, YNP, Wyoming, USA - YL17G07_20 | ecosystem: Environmental > Aquatic > Freshwater > Lake > Sediment | place: USA: Wyoming | collected...
TCCGTGGCGTTTGACGGTGGTGGATGGCTCTGCACGCCTTGAAGGAAAGGGACGCCCGTGAGCGCGGTGCCGTTGTCTACCTTCTTCTCAGCTTAGGGTTCATGACGTCGTCCAAGGCGTCCCCGATCAAGTAGAACGCCATGATCAGCAGCACGATGCTCGCGCCTGGGAAGAGTATCCACCACCACGCGGCGCTTGAGAACGCTCCCGCGGAATAGGCGTTCTCGAGTATGGTCCCCCAGCTGATTACCCTGAGATCGCCGAAGCCGAAGAAGTCCAGGAAGGACTCAGAGAAGATGGAGTTCGCCACGAGTAGCACGGTATTCGCGAATATCAACGGAAACACATTGGGCAAGATGTGCCTGGAAATGATTCTCGCGTTGCCCGCTCCCACCGCCCTAGCTCTCTCGACGAACGCCTTCTCCTTGACGGACAGCACCTGGGACCGTACGATCCTCGAGGTCGAGGGCCAGCTTGTGATTCCAATGACGATTATCACGTTCAGGAAAGTCTTTCCCATGACCATCGAAAACACAATCATCAGAGGGAACCACGGTATCACGAGGAAGAAGTCAGTGAATCTCATCAGCACCTCGTCTGAAAGCTTGCCGTAGAATCCTGAGACAAGGCCTATCGAGGTCCCGAGAACGATAGATATGATCGACGCGACGAATCCCACTATCAGGCTGGCCCTGCTCCCCCAAACGGTCAGGCTGTAAACATCTCGACCGTTCGAATCCGTCCCGAGCAGGAATTTCGCCGACGGTGGATGATAGACTGGATTGACCCTCGCCCAGGTCATGGCGTTAGGGTCTGTGTGGGTGGCTAGGATCGGGGCGAAGACCGCCATGACGACAAATACAATCAGTAGCGTCAGGCCGAACATCCCGCTGCGGTTCCTTCGGAATTCGCGCCATAAGTGCCTCGCGTCCTTGACCAGTAGGCGGACCTTCTCCTTTCTGGTGTCCGAGGCCAGCATACTGATGCCGATCTTCCGGGGTCCCTTGTCACTCATAGTTTCACCCTCGGATCAAGTCTGAACAGCATCAGGTCCGCGATGAAGTTCGCGAGGACTACCGCCACGGCCTCAAGCATGAAAGCAGCCTGAAGGAGCGGGTAATCGTATCCCAGCACGGCCTTGTAAGTCAAGAAGCCGAGCCCCTGGTACGAGAATATGACCTCGATCATTATCGATCCGCTCAATATCCAGCCGACGTTCATGGCAACCACGGTCACGACAGGCAGCATAGCATTCGGCATCGCATGGTTGCGGAGTATACTCCTCGAATCCAGTCCCTTCGCGACGGCCGTGACCATGTACTCCTCGGTCATGACGTCAATCAGCGAGCTTCGAACAATGATGGAGAATGACGCCACGCTCTCGATCACGAGGGCGAACAGCGGCAGTAATGTATGCAGAATACGGTCCTCAAGCTTACCGACGATGTTCATGGAGTCAAAGTCAGGACCCGTAGCACCTCTCACGGGCCAATTCGGCACATAGACTGCGAATATCTGGAGAAGAACCAAAGCGAAAAGGAACGTGGGCATGCAGTAGAAGATTAGGAAGAACCCGCTGCCGATCTTATCGACGCTCTTCCCTCTGTGCCATGCGGTCACGCGACCGAGGTATATCCCTGCAGCGATGGATATGATTGTCCCAGAGCCCACGAGGATCAGCGTGTTCGTGAGGGGAGGACCTAGGAGTGTCGACACCTCAGAACCTTTGCGGTAGCTCAGGCTCTTCCCCAGGTGACCCGTCAAGGTCTGCTCAAGGAAGTGAATATACTGCACTGGAACGGAGTTGTTGAGACCATAGTACTCCCTCATCATCATGCCGGTGTCCTCGCCCACGCCTCTCATCTTTGTTATGTCGCCCGGCATCACCCTGAAGAGAAGAAAATTGAAACTGAGGATCAGAAAGATCGTGACAAGCAAGTATACCACTCGCTTTCCGACATACCTTCTCAAGCTCTCGGGCATCAGGGTTCCTCCAATCTACTCGCAATTGCTCGCTCGTATCACTTGCCTAGGATGTCCATGCCAGGGCGAGTCCTGCCGCTCATGGCAGTCTTACGTCCTCGTCCTTCTCCATGCCCCCGCCACGTCGCCTCCTGAGCAGCATGACAGTCGCAGCCAGGGCGATGACGACTACGACTCCGATGCCGACCGCAGTCAGCAAGCCGCTTGTCAGACCGTCCTGTCCAGTGGGAGTCAGGTCGAACCAGAGATCATTGGCAGTATAGAAGTTGGATAACGACCTGCCAGGGTTCGCAGACCAGTTGCCCCAGCCTGAGAAGTGGTCTGTCCTCCAGGCGTAGCACCCGAACGGGTACGCGTAGACGATGTATGGGACATCATAGTATGTGTGCATCTGGCAGTTGTCAACATACACCTTCCTCGCCGTGGCGTTCGCTGCGCTCCCGGAAGCTGTGTAGTTCTGATCGTACTCGGCGTCTGAGTAGAAGTTGTCCGACCAGCCATCGAGTGCGTGCGATGACTGGACGTAGAGCAGGTAGTTGGGGTCGGGGTCGCCGCTCCAGTATGTGATGGTGAGGTCGTAGTTGGGCGTGTAAATCATCGAGTTCCAGACCTGTGAGTTCACGAGCACCAGGTTGAGCTGTATCCCGATCACCTTGTATTCCTCCTGCAGGAATGTCGCAACGTCCCTGTCCTCGGTCAATTCAGCTTCGACCACGATGTCGAACTTGAGCTCAGCGTTGGGGGTATACTCGCTACTGGAGTTGGAGACGCGGACCGTGTGGGCGCCGTTCCATTGGTACCCCGCGCTCTCAAGGGTCTCGTTCGCCATATCCAGGCTGTAAGGAATCTTAAGCCCCAGCTTCTCTCCCCATTGATTCGGGGACTGCATCGTCTGATTGGACGGGCTCCAATACCAGTCCTTATACATCGGGGTCAAGAGGCCCGTTCCAGTCTCTCCATATCCCTTGTATATGTGGTTCACGATGAACTGCCTGTCCGTGGCAAACGCCATGGCCCTCCTCACAGCTGGATCTAACCTGAGGTCCGTTGTGGTCCCGCCGGAATTCACCATGTTTATTCCGACTTCTACGGAGAAACCAGTGCATTGGAGACCCGCGTAGTGGCCTACAGGTTCGTTCGGGTTGTTTGCAAGCCAGTCAATAATGTTCTGGTAGTTTGGCGCATCGAATCTTGCTAGGTCGATTGCCCCTCTCTGCATGTCTGCGACCATCGCAGCCGGCTCGAGGTACCATTCCAAGACAATCCTATCGAACGCGATCTTCTGCCCGTAGTCCTTGTATCCATGATAGTTGGGATTCCTTGTCAGTGTCAGCTGGTCTCCCTTGAGGAACTGGTCTTTTGTGGCGTTCGAGCACATGAATGGACCAGTGCCTATCGGAAAGTAATTCTCATAGGAGAAGCCCGCCGCGGTGGCGCCGATGCTCGACCAGATGTGCTTCGGAATGATCGGGACCATGATGGCGTCCCCGAATGAACACGGAGCCGGCTGCCCGGAGTAGTCCTTGAAATGGATCCGCACCGTGTAGTCATCCACTCTCTCGACGCTCTGGATTAGCTTGGTGTAGGGTTGGTATGCCCACAGGGAGTGAACGCTCCCGGTTTGGAACTCGAAAGTGAAGACCACGTCCTCGGCGGTGAAAAGCTCTCCATCGTGCCAAGTGGCGTTGCGCGTCAGGTTGTACTGCCACACTGAGCCCACCGGTAGATCCTCCTTGACCACGTTCCAGCTCGTGGCGAGATTCGGTTTCGGATTCATCTTCCCGTCGACAGCTATGAGATAATCGTAGACAAGCCCATAGAAGATGTAGGCGTTATCGTTGATGCCCACGAATGGGTTCAGGCTGTCAATGGGCTCCATCAGGCCTATCGTCAGCGTTGTCTGGGTCTCGGTCGCCGCTGCCTTACTGACGGAGACCGCTGTGGCTTGCAGCGCACTCAGCGCCATTGCGACGACGATGGCGACTATCAGGAGATGCTTGCGGAGGCCCCCGTCATGCTGAAGTCCTGAGTTCTCTACACATGCTCGTCTTCTTGTTCGAAAAATTGCATTCCCCAGTCTCCCACGACCCCCCGACTCGAACCCAGTCGGCAGTACCCTTCCTAAGCGGGGGGTTTATGGTCAACGTCGAGTATAATGCTTCTCTTCCCGACCCTTGCAGGCGGTTCAGTGTTGCGCGACCCAACGGACACCTTTGGGCAGCGGGGTGGTGGCAGCGGGAGCTGGTATATGAATGGAGTGGTCGGCCCGTGTTGAAAGATATTTATCGTCTGCATCATTATCCCCGCTGAAGCCCGCCGGGCAGGAAGCAACCCGCGCGGTAGCAGGGGAAATATGTCAAAGGAAATTGACGTTGCCATACTTGGATGTGGAGGAGTCGGTCAGTGTGTTGCGCAGGAACTCGCGAAGAGCAAGTTGGTTTCTCATCTGATACTGGCAGATGTGAACCTGAAAGGCCCTGAGTCCGTGAAGAAGAGGGTCAAGGGTGACAAGATCGAGATCGCGAGGGTGGATGGATCCCATCCTGACGAGGTCGCGAAAGTTGCGAAGAAGGCGGACATACTGGTGAATGGCACTGTCCCAGCGCTGAGCCTGAAGATCATGGAAGGTTGTTTGAGAGGTGGCGCGAGTTACATCGATATGGCCACTGGAGATTCGGAGTTCGGTGACACCATGTTCGAGGATCAGGAGGTGTTTGACAAGAAGTTCAAGGACGCGGGGATACTCGCGCTCTGCTCCTTGGGAATCGACCCTGGCGCGTCAAACATCTTCGCGAAGAGGGCAGCGGACAGGATGGAGTCCGTCGACTACGTGAAGGTGCGAGATGCGGACAACAGCAAGCTGGAAGGGTACGAGTTCGCCACCTACTTCTCCCCTGTCTCTATGATCGAGGAGTGCATAAAGGATCCACTGTACTACGAGAACGGAAGATGGAAGCGCGCTCCCGCGCTGAGCACGAGTGAGGTCTACTCGTTCCCGGACCCGATTGGTCCGATGAGAGTCTTCATGACCGATCATGAGGAGAGCGAGCTGGTCCCCAAGTTCATCGGGAAGAAGATCAAGCGCTGCGATTTCATGATCACGCTTGACGAGACTTTCCTGGGATATGTCAGATTGCTCAAGAAACTCGGGCTCCTCTCATTCAAGCCAGTGAAGATCAGAGATATCGAAGTGGCGCCCGTCGATGTGGTAGTCTCCACGATGCCTAGACCAGATGACCTTGCGGGGAAGCTCAAGGGGCTATGTTGCGTGCTCACCGAGGTTGGTGGGAAGATGGACAACGAGGACACGGTCATCCGGACCTGGACCTACATGTCTCATGAGGAAGCATTCGAGCTGTCCGGCATACACGCAACGTCGTATCAGACGGCGATGCCAGTGGCAGTGGCCGTGGAGATGTACGCGCGTGGGGAGATCGCGGTCACTGGAGTGAAATCCCCTGAAGCGGTCGACCCTGTCAAGTTCTGCTCCTATCTCCCGGAGAAGCACATACCGGTCTTCGAGGAGATCACGAAGCGGACCGAGAGGAAGCAGATGCGCATCCCCAGATGATTGGCATCTCAGAGAACAGGGAGCTAGGATCAAGATGTGGGCAGATGACCTGCATGCGTCCTGAAGAAACGATGCGCACGCGTAGGCCAGTCTCCAATTGACGGACGTGGCCGTCCAATCTTCCCACAGAACCGTCGAACTCTATTCCGTCACAGATCCCGCAATGTGGCGCCCTTGAGGTCCCCTGGTTGAGGAAAGGCCAAACGGTGGACCTGAGCCGACTGCCAAGAATTCAAGCCAGTACGTCGCAACTTGAACCCCTCATCCCCTGAAAGTGGGCCGCTTCGAGAGATGTCGGGGTAGAGGGAGACGCGCAGAGGGATAACCCTTCATGAGACTGTGGGCCTCCGCTTTCAATTCATCGAGCGTCATGGTTTTCACGCCGCCAGACCGCATGCGAACCGGCAACACATTGGATGTTCTCTCCTTGTCGCCGTAGACCACGATCATGTTGATCCATTCCATCTCGGCGTTCCTGATCTTCTTCCCGACCTTGTCATCCATATCGTCGACATCGACCCTTGCAGGTGCGAGGGCATCGGCGATCTTCTCGCACTCGACGACGAATTCGTTCGTGACAGGAATCAACCGGATCTGTGTCGGGGCGATCCAGAAAGGCAGAGAGGGCTTGTCGTGCTTGAGCGCCTCCTCGAGCAGAACATATATCCATCTCTCGATCGAGCCGATGGAGGAATGGCAGATGATGCATCCTTTCTTCTTCCCGTCCGAGTCCGTGTAAAGAATCCCGTATCGCGCCGCATCCTCGACGTCCAGTTGGACCGTGCTGAGCTGGACCGCTCCCCCGACGGAATCGATCCCCTGGAACTCATGCTTCACCGCCCAGTAGTGCTTCATCTCAGAAAGGACCTCGATGAATGCGGCCTTCTTCGAGTATCTGAGGAGCTCGATCAAGTTGTCCTTGTACTTGTCGTAGAACTCCTTCACTATTCTGAACGCGACGGCATATTCTACACCGGTGGCATCGGCCAGATCCGCGTAGTTCTTGTAGAGGAGCATGTACTCCTTCCAGCCGTCCTCGATGTCCTTCGTGAAGCAGTGCACATCTGGCATGTGGAAAGCCCTCAGCCTCTTCAGGCCCGTGAGCTCCCCACGCTGCTCGAGCCTGAAGCTCTTCGAGAACTCGTAGACTCTCAGGGGCAGGTTTCGGTAGCTCAGCGTCGCGCCCTTCATCATCCTGAACAAGCCGAAATCGCCTGCGAATCGAAGGACGAACTCTCTGTTCTCCTCCGTCTTGAGCGTGTAGTGTCTCTCGTGGAACGACATACCCTGACTGCGGATATCTGGGAACGACCAGTCGTAAAGTATCGGCGTATCTATCTGGATGGCACCGATCCTGTCCAGTGCGATCTCCTGGGCCCATTGCTCCAGAAGGCTGAAGACCAAGTGTCCCTTAGGGAACATGCGGAAGTGACCTCTGTCGCTCGCCTCCTCGTAGTCCACGAGCTCAAGCCTCTGCATCGCCTTGATCGACGGCGGCTCTGTGCCCTTCGTCCTTCCGACCTCCTCTGCGAGGATGAACTTCTTGAGTGACGGGTGTTCGTCCAGGACGGTGGTCGAATCGATATTCTCCAGGTCGACTGGATATTCCTTCCCATCCGGCGTGAGGATGTAATGTTCGGACCGGATCTTCTCGACCACTTCCTCCCGCGTAATCTTCTTTTCAGCGGTGTACTCCCTGGATAGCTCCGAGAGAGGGTGGCCCTTGCAGCTTATCTCGAATGCTTTGTACCAGCCGAATGCGGCCCTGTGGACCTCAATCCCCTTCGCGGTCAGTGCGACTTCCGTTGCTTTTAGCGCCTCAATGGCAAGCTTCTTCGGGGCCAAGTTGGGACTGAGGTGAGCGTAGGGATACAAAACGATCCTCTGGGCCTTCACCTGGGCGAAGACTTCTGCGATGTCCGTCGCAGCGGCCTCTGAGATGGCCACCACGTTATCATCCGAAGACTCTATCGTGGAGAAGACGACCAGTGCCTCCTTGAACGAATGCTTCTTCGCATGACCTGCAGGGAGCTCTTCAGCTAGCTTGGTGGGCTCCTTGATCTCGTAGCCGAAATGGTCTGCATGAATGAGGAGTACCCGCATGTGGCACCAGCGTCGAAATAGATGGAAGAGTATTAAAAGGATGCACTGGGGAGGCTATCCAGATGGATAGCTGGGGCCAGCGAAACGTACTTCATTATCGACGGGGCTTACGGGTGGGCAGGGCTGAAACGCAAACAGCTTCCAGGGGGACATTTCTTGGGATTTCGCGAGAGAAAAGTCGCAGTCGGCGATAAGAAAACAGCGGAGCCCCCTTCCACCAAGGCGGAACCTGTCTTGCCCGGACCTTCTTCGGTCACTGAACCAAGCGATGCAAGATCCCTTCGGGCGGTGTGCGTTGCGCTGCCCCACATGGGCAAACCTACGCGCATAATGGGGACATCCCCCACAGAATTCATCTCGACGCTCCAGAGCTCGACCCTCGCATGGATCAACTTCACTGTCTCTGATGTGGCGAAGGATGGACCAGAGATCGCATCCAGGTTGGGATTCAGCGCGTCACTTGTCCCGGAAGTGATCAAGGGCTATCATGCCAACTTCATCGACAATGAGACCGAGCTTGGCATAATGGTCCCGGCGGTCAGGGTATCCAAGCTCGACCTCAGGTCGTATCCGTTGGTCATTCTGGTGAGGAAGGACCTCATCGTCACGATACACAGCCAGGAGGTCGTAAGGCTCGTTCAGTTCGCCAGGTACGCAGATGTCTACCTTCGCAAGCTTCCGGAGGCGATGCCGCTCGATGACAAGCTGACGACCATGCTCGGTCGCATCCTCGACGAGAACAACTCTCGCAATTTCGAGTACCTCAGGGAGATCGAGGAACAGGGCGATGAGATGAGCCAGCTTCTGCTGAATCCTCAGACACAGCGCATGGAGATAGGCAAACAGATCTACGAGCTGAAGCACACACTCATAACCTATCTGAACGCCCTCTGGAGGACGCTGGATGTGCTCCACAATCTCAGATACGGCGACGCCGCTTTGATCTCGGACAATCCGAAGGTCCTGGCACAGATCCAGCTGCTCGTGGAGGACGTGAATAGGCAGATATCGCTGAGCGAGCACATGTCGGAGGTGTTGGCGTCTGGGCTGGAAGTTCTCCAGGCCCTCTACAACAATCAGCTCCAGATCCTCAACAACAGGATGGCCCTCACGATGACTTGGCTCACCATCCTCGGCACTGCGGTGCTTGTGCCCAACACAATCGCCACGATATTCGGTTTCGTGTTCAACCTTGGGGACGTGAAATGGCTGTTCTGGACCCTCTCCGTGTTGATGATTGCGACCATTTCATCGACGTGGCTCGCTTACTGGTGGGTCAAACGCAAGGTCCAGCTGCCCCGCAGCCCCGAATGATAACCATGGAGTTTCAAGGATTTCTTCTCTTTGCGAGGACTTCTTCGAGCAGGTTCCTCGCCTCTCTCACTTTGGCGAGTTCCTCGTGTGTCAAGTCCAGTTTAAGGACGTGGCCCCAGACCTTCGAAAGCGCGTGGTAGGATTCCCTGATCAGCTCAAGGTCCTCATTCGTCTCCAGAGGCCCAGCTTGGTCGACTTTTTCCTCCTGGATTGGCCTGTAGAAGACGTTCCGCCCCACCTTCGTCCTTGTCACAACGCCCTTCTTCTCCAGTTTCTGGAGTGCCTGGGTGGCCCCAGACTGAGTGATGTGGAGCTCGGCTGCCAGAATCGTCGGCGAATGAATACCCCTGTTCATGACCTCGATGATTTCCCTCTCCCTTGGCGTAAGCACTTTCATCACTTCCATAAGTAACATATTAGTTGGCGCCAATGTTTGCTAATGTCTCCTTATGCTTCATCTTCTTTGTCGGTTATGCGTTGTATGATTATAGCCTTTCTCATAGAGTGCTGGCAATTCATTAATGTGTGGTTCTCGGTTCGGTCAGGAATTCCTAATGTTTAGGGAAGAGATGCGATGACCCTAGGTCGGCATGCGGTCTCAGTCGAGAAGCACCAACCCTGTCCATCGAACCCTGTTCTTGGATGATAGAAACACTGGCATTCCAGCTTTCTTGCAAGTCCCTACGACATCGATTCCCATGGCTTCCATCGATGGCCTCGCCTCGAAGGGGTGCTCGCAGGGCCTCCTGCTTTGAGGCGTAACGCACTCTCTGCACAAGCAACATTCCCCGCCAGACAGACCCGCCGCGAAGTAGAACCCCATCTTGAACGCGATTGCCTCTGTTGTATTGACCAGGTGGAGCAACTTCAGCTGCCATTTCCTCGATTCAGTCTCGGATCCTATCTCCTCGCAGATGTCGTCGTCCAGGTGCTTGACGGATTTGTCGCTCGAATCTACATCGGCTTCGACTTGGAGCAGCAGCGCGCTCCCGTAGCAATCGAGTATCTCCTTGAACTCGTCCACTGGCATGAGGTTCGGAGGGCAGAGTAGGTGCCTCCCATAACTGCTGCACCTGGGAACGAGACACTTTAGCCGCGCGCGCTTGTCCACGCAGACATCACGCGCAGGAATGATCTTGGCACTCGTGGCTCCGTGTGCCTTCGCGGCCTTGACGAGTTCTCTCATGCTCGGATCAGCGCGGCTCAGGTCCGGTCACCGGTCCTATCAATGCTTGTCCTCTTCTTGTTCCGTCGAGGGCTCCTTTGCCTCCAGGGCTTTCTGATCCTCGACGGCCTTGATCAGTTCCTCGGGAGTCGCTTTCTTCCTCTTCGGTATCGACCCGGGGACCAGGATGTTCATGAATTTCTCAAAATGGCCCCTCTCGGCGAGTACCTGCTCTCTCGTTAGCTCCAGACCCGCGACCGCGGTCAGGGATTCCGTGCCCAACCCGAAAGATTGCACTCGCAGCTTGTCAAGGTCCCTTTCCAGCTTCCTCTCGTGGTCGTCGATCAACTTTCCGATCCTCTCGTAGGCGATGTCCTTTAGCATCTTCTCGAGATACGCGATCTGGTCGTCCTTCGTCTTCTTCGAGAGGAGCATCAACGCAGCTTCATGCTTGAAATCCAGCTTCGCTCCGTGCTCGTCGTCAGTCCTAGAGACCCATAGTAGGGGATGCTCCGGAGCATTGTACGTTACTTTCTCCGGGACCAACGACTCCGCCGAGAACTTCACGGCTGGGTCCCCTGAGGAATGGTAGATCGCGTAGAAGCTCATCCTCTCGATGAAGTTGATCTCCAAGAACTCCCTCCGATTCTTCTCGACGATGGTCGGGTTCTCCTTTGCGAGTTCCTCGAGGACCATTGCGGGGGTGGCATCGGGCTTCTTGTCACCCAAGTACCGCGAGGCACCCATTATGCATTTCAAGGGCTCGTAGGTCCTCGTGAGCCAGAACGACGGCGGGTAGGCTGTCCATGACCTCTTCTTGCCCGGTTCCTCTTCCTTCTTCATCTTGAGCTTCGAAAAAGAGAAAGTCGAGAACTGATAGCGTATCTTCTCGCCGTCCCTTTCCAGGACTCCTGAAGGCATGCCTTCCTTCGCCACGATCCTGTCAGCCCAGAATCCCAGCTCAGAGCGCAGCTTCGGCCTCGTCGTGTGGCCTTGGTCCGCGATGTGGCCCATGACCTCTCTCCTTGTTGGAGTGATCAGCCAGCTGAGCCAAAGCATGAGGGACTTCGGCGTGTCGATATAGGGCACTGGAAGCACGGTATTGTCCGCTGCGGTCCCCCATCCAGGCAGCACTGCCTGCCCAGGCATGTGCGAATATGATCTGTCCAGACAGGCTGTCAGCGCCACCTCGTCAGATGTGTCCTGCCCCTCCCTGATCGGAGCTGGTTCGATTCTTATATCAGAGTTGAGGAAGTAGTAGTTCTGGCGTTTCGAGTTGATCGGGATCAGGACTCCACAATCCACACCTTTGGATAGAAGCGTCCTCATCTGGACGGTGCTCTTGTCCTTCAGAGGCCTCGTCTGGGCGCTCAGCGAAAGGCGCCTCATGGATTCGGTGAGAGGGCTCCGTTCTATCTCCTTTCTAGTTAGCGGTTGGTTGTGCAGCAGGGAGTAGACGACGGCCCTCGAAACGTTGTTCGTGAGGAACTCCCCGATCTCAATCGCCTTCTCCTTCGGAATCGGCAATACCTGTTGTGTCATCCCATCCACCGGCTGTCCCTATTTGGTTCAAATC
>Ga0315282_10014516_pt1 | contig 11712 bp, 7 predicted proteins | sample YL17G07_20_MG_FD_203693 | JGI IMG/M metagenome (GOLD analysis project Ga0315282, IMG submission 203693) | Sediment microbial communities from Yellowstone Lake, YNP, Wyoming, USA - YL17G07_20 | ecosystem: Environmental > Aquatic > Freshwater > Lake > Sediment | place: USA: Wyoming | collected...
AATGCAACATCGTTATCAAGCCTCTTGGCCTCGTCACCCTCCCGCTCGGCCAGCACGATGCAAGTGGTTACCAGTGCCCCCTTGAAGAGCTTGAGTGCGGTATCTATGATTGCCTTTATCCGGAAATGGTCCAGCAGGAAATTCCCGAACCCTATGCCGTAGTCCGTCTGGAGCCAAGTGTTAGAGATTATCATCCCCAGCCTCCCTCCATCCTCCAAGAAATCGGTCGCGTGCATTATCCAGTAAGTGTAAATCCCCGGCTCGACTCCCCTCGAGACCTGGGGCGTAAGCCTGTACTCCTTCATAAGCTTCCCCAAGCGCTGCCTGATCAATTCCTGAGTATCATCAGGGATCTCGGTCCATCTTGTGTAAGGAGGATTTCCTATAACGGCATCAAACTTCGGGAAAATTATCTCTACTTCCTCTTCCCCTCGTGCAATCGACCTTAACTTGTATGGCGTAAATGCCTTCTGACCAGGCTGAACCGAGAAGAAGTCTGTAACAACAACATTCAGCTTGGTTGAAGGAACCTTGACATGTCTCATCGACAGGTTCATCGCGGTTATATGCGCAGGGAACGCGTTTATGTCGAGGGCATAAAGCTGGTTCAAGATTCTCTCATGCGTTTCGCGTGGCACACCAGTTATCCTCTCGCCAATTTTCTCCTCCTGAAGCACTTTGTACGCATTGAGAACGAAACCCCCGCTGCCCACTCCAGGGTCTAAAATTTTGTCTTCTGAACTCCTGACACACCATCGGCTTATGAGTTCGCAGACCCAAGGCGGCGTGTAAAACTGACCAAGCTGATGTCTTTCTTCAGGGGGGATAAGTATCTCGTACATGTAGCCTATTCTGTCGCCTATCTTGGTGACATCTATAACTTCGAGATCAATTATGAATTGGTTGATGAACTCCATCAGCTCTGTATCCTCTGGGATCTGGATCAGGTCGTATATCCCTGTACGAAATATGGGCTCGAAATCTTTGGTAGCCTCGATTGCGTTATTGAAGCTGCGCTCGAGATCATCCATGAACCTCACGCGCGAGGATGAGTCCAGCGAAACCAGGTGGGGCAACCCGTAGCTTCCTTCAAGAATTTTGCGAAAGATTATCTTGTTCATCAATACATAGGCCATCATCCTCGCCAGATTAGTCGCTGTTTTTTGAAAGTTCTCCGTATCTAGCTTGTACCCAAGTTTCTCGACCTCGTTTTGGAATAAGTTATCCTTTTTTAACTTGTATTCCAGAAGAGGAACACAACGCTCCGCCACCTTTTCAACGAAATCTCTGAACCTGTCTATCAAAGCCTCCGTCGGTTCAGATTGGATTATCCTTTTCTCAATGTATTCCTTGCCTAGTCCCTCGAGAAGGAAATTGACGAATTCTTCGGTTAGCGAAAGTTTCAGAGATTTGCCCACCATCTGATTATCAAGGATGGAACGATATCTGTGCTTAATTGCGCCTGCGTAATCCCTCACCAAAGCGGCTTCCCAATCGATATAGCCTTTGATATCCTTGGGAACCCTAAAAACTGCTATCCCGTCCTCAGTTGCCGTTGCCACAAATGGGATATCCTGCTCAGGATGCGCGCGCTTGTAAATTGCCGCATAGGTCATGACTTGTCCGACGATCGAAGCGCTGAGCGGATGGAATAGAGATCCTCTCTCCTTTCCTTCTAGCTTGGTTTCTATGAACATGAACGGGATCTCGTTGCGCATGAGGAGCGCGAGGTCAACTTTTCTGTTGTTCACGGGCCAATCCCTCTCAACCCGCTTTATATCGACCCCAGAAAACCTGAATTTTCTGTTGATTAGAGCCTCAATGATATCTTTAAGCTTGTCCTGGAGTTCAGCTTCCCTCTTCATTTGCCAACCTCTTTTCAACTTATATGTCATACAAATTAAAACAATGTGGAAAACCGACCGTCTCAGCGAACCCTAAAGTTCGGCAGGAATTCACGGCCGTGCACTGCAGCTCGTTTTACTCTTAAAAAGAGCCTCGCCCCAAAGGCTCGGCGGGAATTATGAACGAAACGTCTGATGCAAATTCCATCAATTATATAAATTTATATAATCAAAGGGAAATGGTGGGAAGTATGCCAAAGGAATTGAAAATAATCCACTACCCCCGGCTGGACACGGTCATGATGATCGAGGATGCCATCCGAAGCGCCAAGGAATACCCAACGAAGGCCGAGCTGCTCAGACGCCTGCCGAAAAAGGTCATGTACCAGACCTTTAATTTGGTTCTAGAGTACCTCCAGAGATCAAACAAAATAATCGTGACGAAGGATGGGCGGATAGTCTGGGTGTTCGCTGATAATGAAAAGCTGAGGAAATTGCTGGCAGAAAGCAAGAAGGTGTAGCAGTTTGTATGAAGTGCGTTTTTCGAGGGAGTTCAGCGAGGAGTATTCAAAACTCAAGAAGCGGGCTGAAAGTGGTCGTGGCGAGGCAAGGTATCTCGTGAAGATAATCGACAAAGGAATCGCAAAGCTAAAGCGAGATCGAGAGGCTGGAAAACGAATCCCCAAACGACTCATACCTCGAGGGTATGCGGTCAAATACGGCGTGACCAACTTATGGAAACTCAACCTAGATAGATATTGGCGAATGATATACACGATCGTGGGGGACGAGGTCCGGCTCGTGAGCATCATAATTGAAGTTTTGAATCACAAGAAATACGATATAAAATTCGGGTATCGCACAACATAGAATTTAGGACTTCGTTAAACAAAAAAGGAAAGAGTTATCGACGGGGTTGGCCAAGCCTGATTCACTAGTGGACTTAAAAAAACGTGCCAGAGATTCGATTTGAGCATATCATACAAATTAAAACAATGTGGAAATTCGACCATCTAGGCGAAACCCAAAAGTTCGGCAGGAATTCACGGCCGTGCACACCATCCTAGCCAAGCATCTCCGGCGCCGCAGCCTGCTCAATCTTCGTCGGCTGGTCTGCATCCTTGTCTCGGGTAAATCGATAGAGGTAACCGCTCACCGCAGCTTCCAGGCGCTCCTCATGGGTGATTAGCAGCACCTGGGAAACCACCTCGGGGATGCGCTCGCGCAACACGACCGCAAGCTCCTGGATCCCCTCTGCATCGAGGTTGTGGGTTGGCTCGTCCAGCACCAGCCAGCTCAACGCAGGAGCGAGCACGATGGCAAAAGCTATTCTCAGGGCCAAGCAAGCGTCGGTGCGCTCTCCCCCGCTTGCTATCCCCTCGACAGGTACCCAGTTGCCATTACGATCCCGCAGCTGGAGCACGTAATCTCCGCCGCGTTCTCCTCCCTCCACCTCAAGCCTGATCCCTGTGAAATCACCATAGGGGTAGATATCCTCCCAGAGTTCACCCATCGCACCGTTCACCGCCTCAATGAACTCCCGACGCAGGGACATTTGGGTTCGAGCTAGAGCGGTCTTTATGCTCTCGAGTGCCCCTATCGCTTGCTTAATGTACTTGATTTCGATCCCATACCGCTCCAACATCTCCCGCTTCTCCCTGATGCTGTCGACGAGTTTCCGCTTTTCAATTATCACCTGCTCCCTGCCCACGAGCTCAGTCTTCATGCGCTCTTGGGTGCGGATCAATCCTTCGAGGCGCCTCTCGAGCTCCTTCACCTGGGCCTCATCGTATGTTCTCTTGAGCTGCCATAAGTCGCGTTGCACCCTCAGCCTCTCCGCGAGCTTCTGCTTGTGCTCCGACTCGATCTGTTCTAAGTCCAATCTAAGCTGCAGCACCTGTTTTGCCGAGAGGAGCTGCTCGTACATCTTATCGACCCCTTGGCGTGAGCGCTCGAAGTCAGATCGGAGTTTTTCAACCCTTGCGCGAGCTCCGACGAGTTCCACGCCAAAGCCTTCGAGTAGCCGCTCAAGTTGAGAATGTTCTGCATCTAGCGCGGGTAGATCCTCAATTTCCTTTGCGAGTAGCATCGAGCGCCTTTGCAGCTCGATTTTCTGGCGTAAATTCTCTTTCAGCTTGATCACGAGATCCTCGAGCTTAGAAGCCTGCTTGCGCTGTTCCTCCAGCTGAACCTCCCGTTGCTTGAGCAGGTCCTCCTTCTTATCCTCTGGCAGCGGGCTCTCGCACACAGGGCAATTGGGGCCAGCAGTAGCGAGCTCTGCCGACGCCTGCTGAAGGTCCTGAATCCTCGCACGACAGGCCGCCAGCTCATCCCCTGCCCCCCTCGTGTCAACCTCCAAGCTCTCAACTAACTTCGCCAACTCACTGGGTCTTAACTGCTCGAGCTCCTCGCTCAACTTGTGCTTTCTAGAGATCTCATCGAAGAGTTTTTCATGCCGATCGCGAAGCATCCCCATCTTGGTTTCAAGTTCTCGGATGTGTGAGCTGTCGGCGGTTAACTTTGAGTTGAGTTCATCGGTAGTACTCCGAGCTTCAACATGGGCTCGCTCAGCCGTTTCAACCTGTCGCCTGAGTTCCTCCACTCCTACACCAACGGCTGCCCCCAGCCTGCTCTTAACCTGATCTATCTGGCGTTCGAGGCCACCTATCCTTCCCTCAATTTCGCGGGAGGTACTGTCCAGCTGAATAACCCTCTGCTCAATTTCTCTCAACTTGTCGAACTGTGCTTGAGCGGTATCAAGTTCGGGCTGAAGCTGCTGCAACTTGGCTTGGGTCTCCTGCCTCGATAGCTCCATGTCCTTTAGCTCCTGTTCTAAGCCGGGAAGGGCAGCTAGGGTCGCATCCTGTCCGATTTTGCTTATATTGTCCTCGCGATCCTCGATTCTGTCGTTTGCCCGCCTCGACAAAGTCCCCATCTCCTTGCGTGCCAGCTCGAGCTTGTCTATCCCCAAAAGCTCGTCGATGCTCTCCATGCGCTTGCCCTTTGGTAAGGTAAGAAAATAGTCGAGACGATTTTGCTCGGAGTAAATCGCCCGTTCAAAAAGATCGTAATCAAGCCTGAGCAACGACTGGATTGCCTCGCTCACCCTTGTGGCGCTAGGGCTCTCTATAAGGTCTCCGTTCGCCTTCCTCAACTCCGAAAGTGTCGTGCCGCTTCCCCTCTGGATTACTCTCCTAACAATGTACTCGACGCCGTCAGGGGCGATGAAGCCGACCTCCACCTCAGCTGAATCCATCGGCCTCGGACGGTTCATGATCAAATCCTCAAGCTTGATCCTCCGCGCCTGCACGGCGGGAAGCGTCCCGAAGAGTGCGTAGGTAACAGCATCTAGAACCGCCGACTTTCCAGCCCCCATCATCCCCACAAGAACATTCGTGCCTTCTCCGAACTGAAGGTCGCTCTCGAGGTGGGATTTCCAGTTCTTCAGCTTAACCCGGGTTATCACCGCTTCCTCCCCTTGAGCTCGCTTTCGACGAGCTTGTCCACAACCTCGAAGACTCTGGACTGTGCTTCATCTTCCCTCCCCTCTACAAGGAGCTCGTAGATGGTCCGGGCATCGAACATCTGGTTGTATCCAACGTCCTTCAGGTTCGACTCGAGCAGCTGCATCGCCATCTCGTCCACTGGCAGGCGGCGCTCGCGGAGCTCTCGGAGAAATCTCACCTTCTCCTCGAGGCCAGGGGCGATTAGATCATCCTTGCTTATCGCGACGAGTGCTCTGTCAGCAAACTCCTGGGAAATTGCTTCATGATCAAAATCTGTTCTGGAGGCATCCTTGGCTAGGGTTCCCCTGAGCCTCAACCTTATAAGCGGTAGTTTGTTCGGATTCCGCCTCGGCTTGCTTAACATCTCCTCAATTTTTCTTTTCACCGTCTCGTTCAGCTTTGATATGCTCACACCATCGAAGTTCATCTCCTCGTAGTGGAAGTCTCTTATCCCCTTCAGCTCGATGAATTCGTAGCTTAATCCGGCCCCGATATCAAGCATGTAAAATCCCTTAGGCACCTCGGCCTCTATTTGCAGGAGCTGGGTGCGCTCGGTACTGCCTGGGAACAACAGTGGCTTGCCGTGCGCCTTCGCCTCGTCATGATAATGAATGTGCCCGGAGATGTAGAGGTCGAAGCCCTTAGGGAGGTCGGCCAGATCGATCGTCGGGAATTCCTCGCTGGAGAAGACGAATTGCCCGACCGCTTGGTGAAGCATGAGTATGTTGAACGCGCCCTCAATCGGCTTAGGGTTCCATGTGCTCATGACGCTCTTGGCGTGTCGCTCTGGGACGCTGCTCATTCCATGGACAGCTATTTTCCCAGAGGGCGTCTCGAAGACCAAGGTGCTGTGGTGTAGGTGAATGAGGAAGCCGGCCTTCTCGAGCGCTTGAACTGGATTCAGAAGACCCCTTGCGCTCCTCTCGTGATTTCCATGGAGGGCGATTATTGGTACTCCCCGAAGGGCCACCTCGGAGATGTCATCGCGATTCTTGTCGATCAAATTGATGAGTTTGACCTCTTCTTGTTCCCACATCAACGCTGACGACAGGATCCACATGGCCTGCGCCCAAACCTCTTGAGTGGGTCTTCTGGTCTCGAAGATATCACCCGGGAGCAAAATCATCTTTGCACCCAGTTCAAGTGCGCGCTCGATTGCCTCTTTGGCCTGGTCGAATGAATCCTGCTGTCTTGGTGTACCCCACTTCGCTCCGAGGTGAGTGTCAGAGATTACCGCTACTTTCAACCTCCTTCCTCCCCGGTGATCTAGCCTTCTTCTTCTTTCCCCAATCCTTCTTGCTCACGCACTTTGGATCGATGCACATCCTGTATGGTCTCATCCCTTGTCGGTTCACTTGGATCATCTGAGTTCCGCACTGCTCGCACGTCTTATCCATGGGAATTATGAAGCCGGCCTGCGGGAGGGGAAAAGAATTCCTGCATCCTTTGGCGTATCCCGAACAGCCCACGAATCTCTTGTGGGTTCTTCGGGAGACGATGACCTTGAGCTGACCGCCGCACTTCGAGCAAATACCCATAGTCTTCTGCTTCTGTTTCGTCCGCCTGTAAGCATCTCCCAGCTCCTTTCCGATCTCCAACTGATGCTTCTTGAACTTCCCAAGGATCTTGTCGAGTTCTACCCTCGCCTCAGCAATGACCTCATCCTTGTCCCGCTTTCCCTCCCTGATCGCCTCCATCTCCTTTTCAAAATGAGCTGTAAGTTCTTCGCTGATTATTTCCTGGCAGTACTTGCTCAGGGCTTCCACCACCTCCACGCCAAGCTCTGTCACGATGATTTGATTACCGAAAATATATCCGCGGTCGTAGAGAGTCTGCACGGTTGGCGCGCGAGTGACCTTTGTGCCTAGGTTGAGCCGTTCCATCTCCTTCACGATTGAAGATGGATTATATCTTGGTGGAGGTTGGGTCTCCTTTTCCTCGTATAACACCTGCTTTGGCATCAGCATTTGTCCCTCGGACAGCTGGGGCAAGGTTATCTCCTCGGTCGCGCCGTATCTGCCGTAGTACGCAAGCCAACCTTCCTCCAAGATGCGCCGCCCGCGGAGGTAAAATTTCTGGCCCTTGATGTCGAGTTCGACTCGGATGCTCTCCTTGAGCGCAGGCTTGCCGAAAACTGAGAAGAAGCGCCGGACGATTAGATCATAGAGCTTCTGCTGGGGGCCTGTGAGATTCTCAGGCTTTTCTCCGGTGGGGTGCACGGACGGGTGAGCTGAGTCGACCTTTGCCCCCTCATTCGGCTTGAGTTCGGGCAGGGCCAGTAGAGTGTCAGCGAGCTTCTTATATTGTTTTGAAATCTCTCCCAAGTGCTTGATAATCTGGGTAAAGTTTGTCGTAGGGGGCAATTTCTGGCTGGAAGTCCTTGGATAAGTGATTAGACCCGCGATGTAGAGGTTTTGAGCGAGCTGCTGGGTTCTCATTGGGGTGTAGCCGAAGCAGCGGTAGGCCTCAGATTGTAAAAGTCCTAGGTCGAACGGCACAGGGGGAGGTTGGTGATATTGCCTCGTCTGGATCTCGGAGACATTCGCCGGTTTGCCGGTGCACAAATCGCGGACCTTATCGGCTTCGGCCTTATCGGTAAATCGTGAAATGGCGTGCTCGGCCTTTAGTTCTTGGCCTTCGATTTTGAGGAGCAACCCAACTATCCAAAATGGCTCCGGCTTGAACGCCTTGATCTCCTTCTCGCGCCCGGCCAATATCTTTAGGGTTGGGCTCTGAACTCGACCGGCAGAAAGCTTAGCAAACCTCTTGTAGGCCGCCTCGACGGCCGAGCTTAGTGCCTTAGAGGTGTTCATCCCCCAGTACCAGTCCAACACGTGGCGGGCGATCCCTGAGTCAACCATCTCGAAGTTGAGGTGGGGGAGGATGTTATCATAGGCCTGCTGGAGGTCCTCGGTAGTCAGGGCAGAAAACTTCATCCTTTTTGCTTTTTTCACCGATTTCTCGCCGCACAGATATTTTAAGGCATTGAATCCAATAACTTCTCCCTCGATGTCAAAGTCGCATGCCTCAATAAAATCATCAGAATCAGTGGCCAGCTCCCTTATCGCATCGGCAAATGCTCGCGATCTCTCCGCCCTCTTGTTTACTTCGTAGGTGGGAACCCAGTCGATGTCGTACACAGGATAGTCGTGCATTGGCTTGAGGTTCTTGAGTGTGAAGAGATGGCCCAGGACGGAGATCACTGTCATCTTCTTCCCGTCCCTCTCGAACTCATAGTACGGGACACCGTTGAGTTCCTGCTTAGAGGGGCGTTTCTTCGCCAGAGCCGCGGCTATCTTTTCAGCTGCGGTCGGCTTCTCGCATATTATTAGAGTTCTAGCCATTTTCGTTCCCCGAAGCGTCCGTGAACTTAAGGACACACTAATATAAATTAGTTAACCCCAGAGGTGGATGCTTTTTGCGGGTAAAATGCCGTTTGATTAGGGAGTATTATAACATGCGATTAGAGAACTAAAAGAAAACTCGACTATTGTACCCTATATCCCTAACTACGTTATCGTTTTGCTTTTTAGGTGTCATCGTATGTTAGGAAGACTTAATAGCGTAGACGAGAATTTATTATTAGAAAAAGAAAGGAGTTGGAAGAATTGTACAGACGAAGTAGATACGAACAACGAGGCTTTGAACGAGGATCATCCGCACCCGCGCCGGTGAAAGCTGGCGACACCCCTACCGTAAAGATAGAAGGACAGGGCAAAAGCGGGGATGGGATCGCTCGCGTACAAGGCTTTGTGATATTCGTGTCCGGCGCAAACGTCGGGGACGAGGTAAAGGTCCGCATAAATGAAGTGCGGCAAAGGTTTGCCACTGCTGAAGTTGTTAAGGAGTAAGATCCTTTTACTTTAGGTAATTTGGCATTTCCTTCTCCGGTTAGCGGTAGCTTTATTGAAAATTTTAGTTATAGCTGGATACAAAATCATCAAATGTTAGTTTAAGTAAAGAGTTGTCGAAAGAAAAAAATAATTTAATTCCTTAAAATAAACAAAAAAATAAAAAAGTCGGAAGGGTGTTCACTTACCCTTTCCGAGCGTTATTTCTATGCTGGACACGTTTATTGTGCCGCCTTCGACTTGGATTTCCTCAGTTCCAATACCAATGCCTTTCACGTTCAAACTCTGCAAAAATCGATTTCTGACTATCTCTGCGACATCGACGGCCCTGCTGATTGCTTTCCCTCTTGCTTTGAGGGTGACATCACCGATCCCTGAGTTGAACTGCGTTATCACTGCTAGTACGTAGTTCATCACTGGTTTCGTTCCTATAAAAACGGCATTATCAGCCGCTCTTTTTTCTGTTTTTTTCTCTGCTTTTTCTTCGACCATTGTTGTATGCCTCCTTTCGTCTGGTGAAGTAAATTTTCTAATTTTAGCCTAAAATACTTTTTGATATTCAATCGCGCGTATGTGTTCAACACAAATACTAGAGGTTGCCGCAGGCCTGCCCGTATGATTTTTAAATTTGAGCACTCTGTGCACGATTTTTGTGATCTGATTTCTCGAGCATTTTCAGCAATCTTATGGTGGGTTTAATGTTAGAAGCTTTTCAAGCGGTAAAATGAGGAATATCATAAGTTACAATCCAAGTTCTCTGAATACAAAGTACTTGGGGAAATCGATACTCAATGTGAATACTGCTGAAAGTCCCAAGATGAGAAGGACCTGGTATACCGCGACTGACGGAATAATGAGACCGTATACACCTAGCAGCGCAAATCCACTTATAGCAGCCATGCTAGAGATAAACAACTCCCTGCCAAGCCGCGATGACCAAAAGTGTCTTCTTTCCCTAACGATGTACACTCTAAATTGACTCGAAAATACGAGCATTAACATCACAAAACTCTGTAGGGCCCCAAATCCCAAGTGGAAGTAATGCGTGCCAATGAGCACGGTAATTGCACCCCCTACAACCATTAACAGCCCTACAGCAAGCGATGCCAGAGTGATATTCTTCACATTCCACACATTTGGGTTACTTGTATTCTCTACGTTATCAGTAGCCAAGGACATCGTCACGAAGTCGTTTGCAAATATAAGCAGAACCATCCCCAAAGTAGAAAGTAAGAGTTCGTGCAACCAAAAGAAACCTAGGACCAGCAAACCGACGAATTGTATAACCTTAGTGACCTTGTTTATGACCCACGTCAGCATTCGTTGGTAGATCCGCCTGCTTGTCTTTATCGCGTCGATTATCCCCCCAGTACCCGGTTCGGTCAAGACTATACTCGAAGAGGCCTTCGCTACATCCGTTGAATTGCTTACAGCTATCCCCACTTCCGCCTGTTTTAGCGCTGGTGAATCGTTGACTCCGTCTCCCGTCATTCCTACGATGTATCCTTTGGATTGCAGAAGTTTAACGATCCTGTATTTATCCTCTGGGTATATTTCAGCAAATCCATCACACTCTTCAATAATCCTCGCTTGTTCCGTTTCGCTTAAGCCCTTGAGTTCTGGCATGCGAATAATGTTATTTCCGATCGATACTTGGCGGGCTATCTCCTTGGCTATGGCAATGTTGTCGCCCGTGAGCATCTTTACCTTCACGCCAAGCGTTTTCAGTTCTTGTATCAGATCCTTTGAGTCCAATCTGGGCGGATCGGATAATGGTAACAGCCCAACAAGCCGAAGATTATTTAGGTTATTAGCTTCCGACCTAGCAACTGCTAGGGTCCTATATCCTTTCTGAGATAACTCTTGGATTAGTTCATTCGCTTTGGCACAAGTTTCTTTGTCAGCGCTGCTACAGATGGACGTTATTATTTGTGGTGCACCCTTAACGACTTTGAAGCGTTCTCCTTCGTGCTCGATAATTGCCTCCGATCTCTTGATTGCCGGATCAAAAGGTGTGAATGAAATTTGTTTATACGCGGTAGAGTCCGCACCAATAGCTTTGGCGTATTCAATTACCGTTAGATCTATTGCATCCTTGGTTTCCTCTTTAGAAGCCAAACTCGCCATTAGTGCAACGTCGTCTTTCTTAAATCCAGAAAATGGTATAGAATCGAAAACCGACAGCTTGTTCTGCGTTATCGTGCCTGTCTTGTCTAAACAGATTATTTCCATCGAAGCCGCGTCTTCAATTGAACTAAGTTTAGTAACCAGGACTTTCTTTTTTGAAAGTTCTATCGCGCCGGCAGAGAGGACCACAGCGAAAACAGCGGGCAATGCGACAGGGACGGATCCCATAAGGAAAATTAGCGCTAAATCCAATATCGTCAAGATTGCGGTTTTCGTCAGTGCAGCATATACTCCTACTAAGACCAACGCCCCTAAGGCCACGTACATCATGTACTTGACGACTGCCATCATTATTTGTTGTTGATGCGATCTTGGTTCTGCTAT
>Ga0315282_10014517_pt1 | contig 11712 bp, 11 predicted proteins | sample YL17G07_20_MG_FD_203693 | JGI IMG/M metagenome (GOLD analysis project Ga0315282, IMG submission 203693) | Sediment microbial communities from Yellowstone Lake, YNP, Wyoming, USA - YL17G07_20 | ecosystem: Environmental > Aquatic > Freshwater > Lake > Sediment | place: USA: Wyoming | collected...
CATGCGATTCTATTGAGACGAAAAAAGCTGTTGAAGCCATATCAAATGTGAAAGGTCCTGTATATATGAGATTGACAAGGATAAACACCCCAACAATTTTGAATGAGGATTATGAGTTTGAAATCGGAAAGGCTGTAGTTCTCAACGAAGGAAGTGATGCGGCTATATTTGCGACTGGTCTCCTAGTTTCAGAAGGTCTGAAGGCTGTGGAAAAATTGAAGAACGAAGGAATTTCTGCGGCATTGGTCAATGTTCACACAATCAAACCTCTGGATGAAAAAACTGTGATAGAAATTGCGAAAAAAGTTAAGCTTGTTGTAACTTTAGAAGATCACAATATCATTGGAGGGCTCGGGAGCGCTGTTGCCGAAATACTGGCGGAGAATTCAATCAAAACTAAAATGAAGAGGATAGGAGTTGCCGACAAATTTGGCGAATCTGGTGAACCTATTGAGTTGATGAAAGAGTTTGGCCTGGACAGTGAGCATGTAGTTGATGTAATAAAAAGCTTGATGGTGGACAAATGAGGTTGTTTATAGACAGTGCAAAAATAGATGAGATCAGAGCGGCAAGAGAGATAGGATGCAGCGGATGTACCACAAACCCTACGCTCATCAAGGAGGCAGTGGATGAAATTAGAAAAAGCGGTAAAGACATCGACATGGAGAGTTATATCAAAGAAATTTGCCGAACGGTTGGTATGGGAAATCCCGTAAGTTTGGAAGTTATCAGCTTGGATTTCCGCAACATGATGAAAGAAGCCAAAGTTTTATGGAAAAAATTCAATTCGGTTGAAAACAATGTCGTGGTGAAAGTTCCTGTTTCGACAATCTCGAATCTTTTTGAAATTGACTTCGACGGCATCAAAACGATAGCAGAATTGGAGAAAATGGGTATAAGGACAAATGCAACTTTGGTGATGAAACCCGAGCAAGCTGTGCTGGCTCAGAAAGCTACTTATGTCAGTCCTTTCGCTGGAAGAATAGATGATTATCTGCGCGATCAGTTGTTGATGAAATGTAAAAAAAGCGATTATTTTCCTGCCGAAGGATTGAAAAAATTTAACGATGATGGTGTAGTGAGTGGTGTTGATTTAGTTAAAAAAATAGTGGACATTTTCAAAGCCCAAAATATAAAATCACAAGTAATAGCTGCGAGCATTCGAAATTCTAGGCAACTCAGAGAAGTTGCAGAGGTCGGAGCGCCAATCGCAACTATACCATTTAGTGTTCTTGCAGAGATGGCCAAACATCCTAAAACAATAGAAGGAGTTTTAAAATTTTCTAAAGACACGGTAGAAGAATATAAAAATATTTTCAGTTAGAGAAATATGAACGAAATGTTTTATTTAAGCAGATATTTGTTGAATGTCATTTCTGACATAGTATATTTTTTCTGCAAACCGTTATCCCCGTTTTTTGATAGAGATTTTCATCTGAAGCCTAAGAGAATTCTCGTTATGTATAATCAGATTATAAAAATAGGGGATTCGATTTTAATCACTCCTGCGATACATGCCTTGAGAAAACGATTTCCATCTGCTTTCATCGCTGTCATGGTAACCCCAACTGTCGAACCAGTTTTCAGAAACAATCCAGATATCGATAAATTAATAGTGAGCAAGTACTATCGTTTTAAAAAATTTTTTTGCCCTCTGGAATACAGAAGATTGAAAAAAGAGAATTTTGATTTGATAATAAACTTTTACTTTTCACTAACTGCCAATCTACTTGCATTTCTTTCTTCTCCGAAATATACTGTAGGTTTCAATCTAAATGGCAGCGGATTTTGCCTTAATTCTAAGATAAAATTTCTTCTTCCAAGAAGAAGAACCAAACATGAAATCGAGTATTACTTAGATGTCCTCAGATCATTAGGCATAAAGTGTGAACTAACCAAACCAAGAATATTCACTTCTCCTGAACAGAAAAAATGGGTTAACGACTTTCTAAAGGAGCACAGAATTAAGAAAAATAACATTTTAGTTGGTGTACATCCTGGTGCAGCTTTCGATGCACGCACTTGGCCCAAAGAAAGATTTGTGAATGTTATGGATATGCTGACAGAAAAATATGATTTAAACTTCCTCTTTTTTGGAAATTCTGAGAAAAAATCTGACCAAGTGACAGAAGTGAAAAAAGTATCATTAAATCAGCTTTTAGCATTGATTGAGAAATGTGATCTTTTTATCTGCAATGACAGCGGTCCAATGCATATGGCAGAAGCTCTAGGTGTACCATTAGTTGCAATCTTTGGGCCAGAAACACCAGTTAAATATGGACCTATTGGCAAGGAACATAAAATTATTTTTAAGAATCTTTCCTGTAGTTCATGCAAACAAACTTTCTTCCATGAGTGTAAACCTTATGATGGCAAACCACCTTGTTTGCACCTCATTAAAACAGAAGAAGTTTTCAGAGCTGCAGATGCTCAGATCAAAAGATTGATGAGAAAAAATTCATAATTCAACTTTATATTTTAATTCGTCATTTAATTTTTTTATCCCAATAATCTAGTAGATCTTTGAGTGTTTGTTCGATCGGTATCTCAGGTTTCCATCCTGTGAGCTTCCTGAATTTTGTTGTATCGCATATTTGTATTGGAATGTCTATTGGCCTCACAAGTTTCTGGTCCACGCGCAATTCAACTTTTCCTTTAAGACCTTTGATCTCCAGCATCTTGTCTAAAAGTTCTCCCATCGAAAAAAGTTTGTCTCCTCCAACATTATACGCCTCGCTTAGCTCGAACTTGTTCATCAACAAGTAATAAGCCCTCACGCAATCTCTCACATCCATCACTACTCTTCTGCTAGACAAGGTTCCAACTCTGATTACTTTTTTCTGATAGCCATTACATATTCTGATTATCTGATAGGCGTCAGAAGATATGGAAAAAATGTTTCCCCTTCTTGGGCCTGTATGGGAAAAACCTCTAGTTACGAAAAATTTCAGATTACAAGATTTTGCCCTCTCCCTTACAAACATATCTGCTGAAGCTTTGCTGACACCATAAGGATTTATAGGATTTATTGGGAAGTCTTCGGTGATCTTTCCTTTCTCCTCAGGCACAGCTCCATAAACTTCTGAAGTAGAGCAATACATTAGCCTACATTCTGGTTGATACCTTTCGATTGCATTAACAATATTCACTGTTCCCATCGCATTTATCTTGAATGTTCCCATGGGGTCTTTAAAGCTTGTTGGTGGATGGCTTTGCGCAGCTAAATGGAATACACCATCCATCTTTTCATTTTTGAACAAATCATTTATATTTTGTTCAGATGTAATATCACCATATAAGAATCTTATTTTTGAGAAGTACTCATCTGAAAGAACGTCTCTTATATCATTCTCACTTCCGTTGGTATTCCTAACCAACCCCAAGACTTCGTGACCTTCATCAATTAAAAGTTTTGCTAGATGAGGTCCAACAAATCCAGTTATTCCAGTTATTAAATATATCATTCCAATCACTCTCCCATCATTTTCATTTAATTGCTCTAAATTTTTATATAAACTCCCTTTCTACAATAAAAAATTTCCCTCCAGACTTAAGTATTCTGTGTATTTCTTTAATTAAATCAGTCACATTTTCCACATGTTCCAAGATATTATTTGCGCGCACAATATCAAATTCATTTTTTCTGAAAGGCAACGGCTTCTTTTCAAGATTCCAAACTACATCTACATCAGAAACTTTTGATTTATCAAGGCCTATAACAACATCCTTCGGATTTTCACTTTTATATTTTTTTTTGACCGATTTTTTCGCTTCCGCCATTATTAATGTACTACCTAATTTCTTAGATATTTTGCTAAACATCAATATCAAAACATTTTTAAACTTCATCGGGGTATTTTGCGCAAACGTTTCATATCTAATTTCTATGTTTTTGAAACCTGAAGTTTCTAAATAATTTCTCAGATGGTTTGGAGTGAATAAAGCGTAATGTCTGTCAAATGAGCCAGAACCACCACCTATCCTACCACGTTTTTCATAACCACCAGTGTGCATCGTCCCTTTTATATGGTAACCTAAAAAATGTGCGTTATCAGTTATTATAACTATTCTTCCCCCATTCTTTAAAACTCTTTTAACATCAGACAAGAAAAAACCAACATTTTTTAAATGCTCTATCAGACTCTTTGCAAAAACTTCATCAAAAGTATTAGCTTTAAAAGGAAGTTTCTCTTTATCAACATTGCATTTTATCACTTCCTTTCTTGATGGGTATAAATCTATAAAATCCGTTCCATATTCATCGTTACTACAACCGACGTTTAAAATTCTCTTTCGCATAACTATCACTTTAAAGCTTCTAATTTGAATAAAAATAAATAACTTATTAGGGATTTAAATTTTAAACTCCTTTTTTCATATAGATCAATTTAGATTTTAAAATCAATTGGTTATTGGTATTTTCTAGCCGAAAGACAATTTACCTAGATTTTTACAACAAAAAATACTGTGTAAAGTGTTTCCCCTGTGAAATGTGTGTATGAATTGTGGTTTTCTTTAATAACATTCAACTTACTTCTATCAACATCTAAAGAATCTGTCCACCAATCTCCCTGAAAATTATACTTTTGTACAGGTTCTGGTACAAATACCAAGTCCACCCAATATTTTACCCCCCTTTCCTTCATATAAGAATAAAGACGTTTTTCTTTTATAGCATCACCCGCTTCGCTATTAAGAAGACCATCGAGATTTATTACTTTCCTTTCGCTGAAATATATGTTTGTTCCGGAATAAAGGCTTCCTATTACATCAGATTTTTCAGTATTTTCCCTTATCCATTTCGTACCTTCGTACATCTCATACTGCCAGTTGTAATATCCCCTTCTCCACTGTTCGAATCCGTTAAAAATTATATAGGAAAAAAGAACAGCGAATATCGCAAAAAAAGCCATTGCTTTTATTTTAGGGTATTTTGAGACTGCATTGTTGATGCCGGTGACGCAAACAAGAGATACGAATGGGAATATGGGAAGGAAATATCTCACATGGATTCTCCAAAGGTAGAATATGTAAAACATGGAAAGAAAGATTGCAAATAATAGAATTGGAAGCATTTTCTTCAGATCTTTGTATGAAAGAACAAAACAAGAGAAAATGAACAAGGTCAGTATGATTGAAGAAATGCTCAATGTCTCCCCAGTTATACCGAATAAATGTAAAATAGTTCCCGCAGTTTTCATGATGTTATTTTCTAATACAGAAAAAAGTGGTATGTCCCTAAACGAGTAATGATAACTCACGAAGCTTCCTTCGGAACTACTCGGTATTATTTTTCCAAAATTAATGAAACTCCATAAGAACCACGGCGATACAACAATGATGGCGGGAATAATTATTAGCAAAGATTTCTTCATCGCCAAGAACAAATTTTTTCTGTTTATCCAAAAATTGTGAAAAACGAACGAAAGCAAAAGGAAGATATTGTCCATCCTTGTGAATATTGCAAGTCCCAAGATTAGGCCCAAAACAAGTTCTCTCCTATTTTTGAGATTATAATAGTAGAATGCGAGTAGCACAAAGAAAACACTTAATACGACATCTATTCCGCCTATCGTCTGAAAGATCACGAAAGGGTTAAGACCATATAATGCAGTAACTATCAGAGAAAGATTGTCGGATAGAAACTTCTGAGAAATTTTGAATATCAAAATTATAGACAAGACTTCCAAAAAAGATGCAAATACAAGTATTGCATGAAGAGCATCAACACCGTTGAAAAACAAGTAAATTGGTGCTATCGTGAAAACCCACAATGGCTGGAAACCATTTGTTTTGTCGACACCATTATAAGTAATACCTTTGCCTAATGCAATGTTTCTTGCAACCGAAATACCGATGAAAGCATCATCTTGCATTGTTTTTGTGATAAGGGCATCGATAGGAGAAAGAGCCACATAAAGCCTGGCCAAAAATGAGATTGCAATTATTAGTAACAATATGAACTGGATTTTTCTGTCCATATCATCACTTTTATCACTTAATCTATTAATTAATAAAAATAAACTCAATTAAGTATTTACTATATTAATTTTTAACAAGTGATTAGTATCAAAAAGAAGCAAATCAAATTGTGCCTCGCCTGTTCGGCAGGCGGCCATCTTACAGAGCTCCTTCATTTAATAGGCTGTTATTCAAAATACAAACGATTCTTCATAACTTTTAAAAGAGAAGACACAGCTGAACTTGCGAAGAAAGAAAAAGTCTATTTTGCCGAAGATCCGAAGAGAAACATAATAAAAATTTTCAAATCAGTTTTTCAAAACTTCTCTATTTTATCAAAAGAGCATCCTGATGTTGTAATTTCAACTGGGGCTGGGATTGGTGTGGTAACTTGTTATATAGCAAAAGTTCTTTTCGGTTCTAAAATAATATTTTTGGAAAGTTTTTGTAGAATAGAAGAACCATCTTTATCTGGAAGACTTGCTTTTCCAATATCAGATATGTTCTTTGTTCAATGGAAGGAGATGTTAAAAAAATATGGCGAAAAGGCGATTTACAGAGGTGCTGTGATATGATTTTTGTAACCGTAGGAACACACACTCAAAGTTTTAATAGACTGTTGGAAGAAATGGACAGATTAGCTGGAAGAGGAGAAATAAAAGAAAAGGTTGTCGCGCAAATAGGCCATTCTTCATATGAACCAAAAAATATCAAGTGGTTCAGATTCGAAACTTTTGAAAAACTGAGCAGATTTTATAAAGAATCTAGAATAATCATATCCCACGGCGGGGCTGGCAGTATATTGAACGGTTTAAGCAACAACAAGCCAGTCATAGCAGTTCCAAGACTTGAGAAATATGGTGAGCATGTGAATGACCACCAATTGGATCTGGTTAAAAAACTGGAAGAAAAGAAGAAAATTATTGCAGTATATGATATTAAAAAGCTAAAGGCCGCTATATTAAAAGCAAAAGAAGTTAAAAAACCAAAAACTGAAAATAAAATTTGTGAAGAAATCGAAAAATATTTATCTAGACTAATGAAAGAGATGGTATGATGAAAATACTGATGCTCAATCCACCATTTTTACCTAACTACTCTCGAAACTCTAGATCTCCGGCGGTCACAAAAGGTGGAACCATTTATTTTCCAATCTGGCTTTCGTATGCTACTGGAGTTTTAGAAAAAGAAGGATTCGATGTTAAACTTGTCGATGCGCCTGCCCAAAAATTGGAACTAAATGATGTTATTAAAATTTCTAAAGAATTCGAGCCAGAGATGGTTGTCATAGACACTTCCACACCAAGCATATACAGCGATATAAAAGTTGCATCAAAAATAAAAGACGAGACAAAGGCTTTTGTAGTTTTGGTCGGCACGCACGTTTCTGCTTTGCCTAAAGAAACTTTAGGAATGGCCAAAAAAATAGACGCCGTCACCATTCAAGAATATGATTATACACTTCCAGAACTTGCGAAGCATATAAAAGAAAAAAAAGATTTAAAAAATGTTAAAGGCATAGCTTTTCGCAGCAAAGGCGGAAAAATTGTCGTCAATGGACCGAGACAAATGATTGAAAATCTTGATTATCTGCCGTTCGTCTCATCTGTTTATAAAAAACACTTGAATATAAAAAATTATTTTTATTCTTCCGCAGGTTACCCCTTGGTCATGATGATCACAGGCCGAGGGTGTCCGTTTAGATGTTTTTGGTGCAATTGGCCGCAAGTTTTTCATGGGCATCAATATAGACTCAGAAGCGCAGAAAATGTTGCTGAAGAATTTGAATATATTGTCAATAATTTACCTGAAGTTAAAGAGGTTGGAATAGAAGACGATACTTTAACAGCTGACATAGACCGTGTAAGAAAAATCTGTAAATTGCTCATAGAAAAAGGTATAAACAAAAAGATAAAGTGGTATGCCAATGTTCGTGTTACTCTCGATTTAGAAACTATGAAAATCATGAAAGAAGCTGGATGTAGATTATTGATACCTGGATATGAAAGTGGCGTTCAAGAACTTCTGAATAGTGCTCACAAAGGTATTACAATAGAGCAATCAATGCAATTTGCAAGAAATGCAAAGAGAGCAGGTTTGTTGGTTCATGGCTGTTTTATCATCGGCCTTCCAGGAGAAACTAAGGAAACGGCTAGACGAACAATAGAATTTGCGAAAGAGCTCGATCCAGATGATGCCCAGTTCTTTCCGCTCATCGTATATCCTGGTACAGAGGCATACGACTGGGCCCAAAAAAACAAATATTTAATTACCAATGATTTCTCCAAATGGAACACACCAGAAGGTTGGCACAACAGTTTGGTGAACCGACCAGGACTATCCAATAATGAAACTCTTGAATTATGTGATCAGGCAAAAATAGAATTTTATTTCAGGCCAAAATTCATACTGAAAACTTTTAGATTAATGCTAAAAGACAGAACTGAAGCATTGAGAGTGCTCAAAGCCTCCAAAATATTTTTTGCATATTTGGGTAGAGTTTTTTCGAAGAGAATTAAAAAGAGAAGATGAACTATTCAAATAAACCGGCTAACACACCAATTAGCCAAGCTACGTCTCTGATAAATGAATAAAATGGCAATAAGAATACTTTTGCTTCTCCAGTTTTTCTGTAAATTTTTACCGCAGCTGGTATGTTTAACAATAAAGTTGTTGCCAGCAATCCACTCCATGTCATATATTGGTCAGCTGCCATTTTGTATCTCCTGTAATGTGTTATCCTGTATTTGGAATGATTAATCCTTCTCTTGAACCAGACCCACAGTGATTCGTTGGTGTGCATGTGAAAAACTTCAACTTTGTTCGTATGAAAAATCTTAAATCCCATCTTTCTTAATCTGGCAGAAAAATCCCAATCTTCACCTGTTGCTTCACCCGTGCTATAATCTTTGAAACCACCAACTTTTTTAAAAGCGTTTTTTTTCACACCCAGGCATGTCGTAGCTGCCACATCAACATAATTTTCCCCCATTTTATCGAACCTGTATTCATATTCCAATCCAGTCACAAAACCAAGAAGGTTTGCATCTTTAGGTGTCAAAGGTTTTCCAGAAACCACATCCGTATCATACTTCTTGAAAGTTTCAACAAGTTTTGTTATTGTATTCTTTTTGACGATGCAGTCGGAATCTAGGAAAAAAATTATTTCACCAGTCGATTTTTTTACTCCCAAATTCCTTTTATCGCCAGGGCCTTTACATCTAGAATCTACAAAGGACAAGACACCTTCATCTTCGTACTTGTCTATGTTGCTCACAGCTATTATTTCCAAATTTTTATAATCCTGTTTTTTTAAAGAGTCTATGCATTTCTCAACAATTGGAACCTTTTTTCTGAAAGGAATAATTACTGAAACTTTCATACTTTCACATTTCGAGCCAATGTATTTAAACTTTTTTCAATCTTTTGTGCAAACAAATAATATATCAAAATAGACTGGGAAAAACCTCCCCAATTTATATTCCTTCAGAATTTTGAAACCCGATTCCTTCAGTATTTTTCTCGCATGATTTGGAGAGTAAAAATCTGATGTGTTTTGTTTTATGGCCATAGAATTTATCAAAGAAGAATAGCGCTATGATAGTCCTTTTCACGATTCCCAAGTATGGAACAGAAATAAAAAACCTACCACCATTATCTAAACTTTCACAGCAGGATTTCAAGCATACATCTGGATTTACTAGATGCTCTAAAACTTCCAAACAGAAAATGTTTCTAAATTTCTTCAATGAAAATGGTTTGTTTAAATCCTTTTTGAAAACCTTTATCCCTTTCTTTTTCGCTGCTTTCAAAACTTTAGAATCATTGTCTATCCCAAATTTAAGTTCTTCGAATCTCGAGGTAAACTTTCCTTCGTTGCAACCCACATCTAAAATTGGTTGGCCTTCAAAATACCACTTTCTTATTATATTTTCCTTCGCAGGCCACAAAGGATCTTGCATAAGAATTAATTTCTTCCTGTACGATTAAGAGCTTTTCTTTTTATCGATCATCAGGAACCTTTAAATTGTTTAGTAGGTTATACAAATTTATGCAAATAGTTATACTCTGTGGTGGCAAAGGAATTAGGCTTATGCCATACACAACAGAATTCCCGAAAGCCTTGGCAGAAATAGGCGAAAGGCCAATTCTTTGGCATATAATGAAAATATACTCCACATACGGGCACAAAGATTTCATTCTTTGCTTAGGTCATTTAGGAAATAAAATAGAAGAGTATTTTTCAAAACCTGAGAACAAAGAGCCGAATTGGAACATCGAATTTGTCGATACCGGTGAGGAGACGCAGACAGGCGGCAGGATTAAAAGAATAGAGAAATTTATCAATGGTGACACATTCTTGGCCACTTATGCAGATGGTGTAGCTGATATTGACATAAATCAATTGATAGCTTTTCACAACTTTCACGGAGCTATGGCAACTATAACTGCGAGTAGACCTTCGACACACTACGGTATAATTGATATAGACCCTGTAAAAAACAGGATCACATCATTCATAGAAAAGCCTATCCTCGACTACTGGGTGAACGGAGGATTTTTTGTTTTCAACAGAAAGATATTCGAGCTAATATACGGAGATAAAGACGTGCTGGAGAGAGAAGTTTTCTCACGAATTCTAGAAAAAGAAGAACTTTACGCCTACAAGCATCCTGGATTCTGGAAATGCATGGATACACTCAAAGACGTGAATGACTTGAATGATGCTTGGAAGAAAAGTAAACCTTGGGCTGTTTGGAAGAAAATCGTTGCTTAGGTAGGATTGTTTTTCAAATACTCTTTATACCATTGAACAGTTTCTTTCAAACCTTCATCCATATTAATTTTAGCCGACCAACCCAAGACCTTCTTCGCCTTCTCAGCTGATAGATACTGTGATTGGATTTCATTTTTCGCTTCGTTCAGTATCTTCGGTTTCACATTCTTACCGCAGGCTTTAATTATTTTATTGAATAGTTCCAGAACACTGATTGGTTTACCAGTCCCGAAATTGAATGCTTCGCCTCTAACTTCTTTTCTGTCCAGATTTTCAGCTAAAACTAAATAACCATTTACAACATCTTTTATGTATATGTAATCTCTTTCAGGTGTGCCGTCACTTCTTATTATCGGCGTCTCGCCTTTCAGAACAGAACATATGGTTCCAGGCACAATCCTATTCATGTGCAAATCAGCCCCGCCATAAACATTCGCGCATCTCGTCACAGCTATCGGCAAACCATACGTTTTTGCGAAACTTCTGCTAAGAACATCCGTACAAACCTTCGATGCGTCATAAGGGTAGATTCCAAGAAGAGGCATATCTTCTGTGTATGGCAGTTTTTTCTGATCCCCATAAGCTTTGTCAGTAGATGCCACCACGACCCTTTCCACTTTTTCACTATTTCTGGCGGCCTCAAGCACAGTCCACGTTCCCTTAACATTGGATTCAAATGTAGAGATGGGTGAGGCATTTGCAACACCAACTATTGCTTGCGCTGCTAGGTGGAAACAAGTATCGACAGAATATTCATTAAAAACTCTTTGTACAAGTGCATAATCCAATATATCTCCTTGTATCACAGTCATTTTGTCTCTTATACCAAGAAGATCTAAAGAAATTCTCGGTTTTTTTATATCTCTTACAATGGTTATAACATGTGCTTGTCTATCAACCAATTCTTTGGCTATCCAACTGGCTATAAAACCATCCGCTCCCGTGACCAATACATTTTTCCCTTTCCAATTCAT
>Ga0315282_10014518_pt1 | contig 11712 bp, 8 predicted proteins | sample YL17G07_20_MG_FD_203693 | JGI IMG/M metagenome (GOLD analysis project Ga0315282, IMG submission 203693) | Sediment microbial communities from Yellowstone Lake, YNP, Wyoming, USA - YL17G07_20 | ecosystem: Environmental > Aquatic > Freshwater > Lake > Sediment | place: USA: Wyoming | collected...
CTCGGAAGCCCTGCGGCGCACGTAGAAGGATCAGAACCCCGCTTCCGTCGAGAGCTCCCCAATCCGCGCGCCGGCCACGTACCACCGTCCCCCGACCTGGGCGGCGGCCACATGGAAGGTACCCGCCCCGTCGCCGAAGCTGAAGCTCAGCGACGCCTCTCGCGGCCTTCCCTCCCGTTCCGGCATGAGCTGGGGTTCCCCTCCCATCGTGACCCCGACCAGCGCGTCTTCCGTGATGAGCAGATCGAGGACCACCTGCCACGCCTCGCGTATCCGCTGCGCGTCCGCTGCCGGGTCAGGCTCCATCCGCACGACATTCGGTTCGAGGGAGTCGTACGGCACGTGCTCGAGAAGCGAGAGGCTCGGCATGAGCGACTCGAAGTCGGACACGTCCGGCTCCGTCGCCTGAGCGCAATTCGCGATGATCTGCTTCCCGAGTTCGGTCGGACTGCCCGCACCGTTCGGTGTGCCGCCGCACCCCACGACGGTTGCGAGGATCATCCCCGCGAACGCAAGTGCAATCGCCGAGCGCGTCATCATGAGGATACCTCCCCGGCGCGGTGCGGCGCGGCGCGATCCGCCCCGGCCAGCCTTCCGTGCAATCTGGCAAGCTGCCGGTCTCCGCAACGGGTTTCGGGCGAGTGAGAATGTGCGGTTGCCGAAGCGAAAGCATACGGCGAACGTCAGGCGCAACTCCCCTGCGGGTCGGCGCTCAGGACGCGAAGATACCTGCCACCACCACTCGGCACAAGATCGCCGGGAGCGCCAGTTGCTGCGACCGGCCTCTCCGGGAACGCCGTGTCTAGTGCGGTCCGCCGAGCGACTCGAACGCCCTGCGCATCTCCGCCCGCTCGTCGGCGCTCAGGGCGAACCGGAGCGCGCCGGCGTTCTCCCTCGCCTGCTTCGGGTTTCTCGCACCGACGAGGGCGGCGGTGACCCCCGGCTCGTGGATGACCCAGTTGATGGACACCTGCGCGATGGTCGCGCTGTGCGCTTCCGCGATGGGTTGGAGCGTGTTCTCGATCACGTCGATCACACGTCGGCGGTTCTCCGGCTTGAACCACGGATGGTTCGAGCGGAGGTCGTCGGCGGGGAAGGTGCGATCCATCGTCACCTTGCCACTCAGGAGACCGTGCTCCATCGAGCTATAGCAGATCACCCCAACGTTGTGCTGGCGACACCAGGGCAGCAGCTCCGCCTCGATCTCCCGTCTGAGGAGGTTGTAGCGGGGCTGATCGCTCACCACCCGACCGTAGTGGAGCGATTCGTTGATGCGTTCCCACGAGTAGTTGCTCACGCCGATGTGGCGTATCTTCCCCTGCTCCTGAAGCCTCACGAGCGCTTCCATCGTGTCGGCGATCGGCGTCGTGTAGTCCGGCCAGTGACACTGGTAGAGGTCGATCGCATCCACGCCGAGGCGCTTGAGGCTCATCTCGCACTCCTCGCGGATCGAATCGGGCTTGAGGACGCGGTACAGGGGCCGCTGCGTGCCGTCGGCTAACGTGACCATCATGCTGAACACCCCGTCGGTCCGGTCGGTGCGCGGCCCGCACTTCGTGGCGATGATCACCTTCTCGCGCTTGCCCTTGATCGCCTTCCCGACGATCTGTTCGCTGTGCCCGAAGCCGTACACCGGCGCGGTGTCGATCATGAACAGCCCTTCGTCAATGCTCGCCTCGAGCGCCCTGACCGCTTCCCTGTCGTCAGTTCCGCCCCAGAGCCACCCACCGATGGGCCACGCTCCGAAGATGACTGGTGGTATCTCCAGATCGCTCGTGCCGAGCTTCCGCAACTCCATGCATTCCTCCTTCCGATGATCCCGCGCGCGAACATGCCCTCAGCGGGCACTTCTGCCCGCGCGCCGCTTGCTCTTGATCTCCCGCAACATCTCCCCGTAGCGGCTGTCCCGGTAGAACCCGTCGAGGGGATAGCACCCGCTCGGCAGGCCATCGCGGGGACCTGTCGTGCAGTCGGAGAGAGTCCGACACACGCGCTTCTCGTCAAGGACGCCAGTGCTCGTCGCGTCCGCGAGGATTTCAGGGTAGGTGAGCACCATCCTGCCGATGCCGATGCTGTCCACATGGCCGTGCCTTAGGTAGTGCTGGGCGACGTGGGGCAGGTACTCCTGGAGGTAGGTGTACGCGGTCCCGACGAAGAACATCGTCGGGAACTTCGCCTTGAGTTCCTTCACGACGTTGATTTGCCGCGCCACGCCGACGAGGGGGTCCTCCGGAGGGGCGTAGCCGTCGCTCGGAGGGCGGAGCGCGGGACGCTGGATGTGCGGATTGTAGTACGGGCTGCCCGCCGTCATGTTGATCAGACGGATGTCGAGCGACTCGCAGAGCTTGAGGAATCCGACGGGTTCCGCCAGGTCGTACTCGGTCGGGTTATCCTGATCGACGCCGAACGCGTAGCGGTACGGCAGGCAGTGCCGGTAGTCCTCCGGGACGCCCGGACCGAGGATGTGTCCGTTGGTTCGTTCCGGGTCGGGTCTGAACGGGACGAAGTCGAACGCGCTCAGCCGCACGCCGATCAGAAGGCCCGACGCCTCGCTCCGGATGCCTTCGACGATCTCCCGTAGGAGCCGCGTCCGGTTCTCCAACGAGCCGCCGTAGGGACCGGGACGCGTGTTGGCGCTCAGGAGTTCGTGGAGTAGGTACCCATGGCAGTGTTTGATGTCCACGAAGTCCGCCCCCACCTTCTGCGCGAGCTTCGCCGCGCGCACGTAGTCCCGGACGAGCTCTGCGAGCTCGTCGTCAGCGAAGACCTGCCCATCGTTCGTCACCCCGAACTTCCGGTCGAGGATCGGATGGCGGTAGGCGACCCTCGGCTCCAGCTTCGTCTTGCTCCACGGCTTGCAGAATCGTCCGGAGTGGGTGAGCTGGAAGCCGAGGATGAGATCATCCGTCGTGTCGAACCGTTCTCTGTGCGCCTTCAGGAGCGTCTCCCGGAGCATCGCGAGGTCCTTCGCGTTCTCCTCGATGATGATCAACTGGTTCGGGTTGGCGCGTCCGTCGGGTCGAACGGCCATCGCCTCACCGCCCCAGATGATCTTCGCGCCGCTCTCGCCAAACCTGCGCCAGCGCCGGACGACCAGTTCCGTCGCGCCGCCGGTCTCGGTCCCGTCCCATCCCTCCATCGGGTGGACCGTCCAGCGGTTGCCGATCTTCCTCCCGTGGACCTCCGCCGGTTCCCGGAGCGGTGACGCTCTGCCGACGACGATCGCGTCCTCGCACTTCAGGTCGATGCCTATCTCGTCGGTGTACCGACGGAATTCGTCAACGGTCTTCAGGCTTTTGATGGGCTTCATCGTCCTCATGCTCTGTCCTCGGAACCTTCGCGGATGCTACCGGAACGTCATCGTGAGCGAAGGGCCTCGTCGCCTGCGGCCGGAGCCACACGCTCTGCCACGCTCGGCGGGAAGTCAGGGGAAAGGCGTCCGTCGGGCGGACCTTAACGCAGCCCGAAGAACGTGTAGTACCGGTCCACCCGGGCGACCCGCTGGACGTAGAGCGCGACCTCGCGGGCGTGGTAGTCTCCCCACATGCTCGACTCGCCGCACGGCACTTTCCTGCCTTGCGGGACGTGATCCCATCCGTTCGGTCGGTGGTAGATCGAGTGGAGGATGAGCCCCTGGTGGTTCGGATCGGTGGAGAGATAGGGCGCATCGAACAGCCTGTTGAGGATGGTCAGTCCTGCTTGCCAGTAGCGCTTCCCTTCGCCGCGCTGGCGCTTCAGAACGAGGTAGTGGCCGAGCCGGAGCAGCCCCTGAGCGGCGATCGCGGCGGCGGAGCTATCCACGGGTTCGTGATCGTTGAGCGGCTCGGCGGGCTTGTTCAGGTAGTCGCCGAGTTTCACCAGGCCGGGCGCACCGGTGTCCCAGTACGGGATGCCGTCGGCGGGGGTATTTTCGATGTAGAAGTCGCACGTCGCCTCCGCCGCCTTGAGCATCATCGGGGTGACGGCATCCCGCCCGCCACACGGTTCGAAGTCGGAGTCCGGAACGACGCCGAGGTACTCCAGTTGCTCCGCGAAGCCGAGCATCACCCAGGCGAGGCCACGAGTCCACGTGCTGAACGGCGAGTAGCCCTGCTGCGTGCTCGGACACCGGTAGCTACCGTCGTTCGTGTTGAAGACGCTCTCGTGCGCGACGCGCCCGCGCACGTCATACCTATCGCGTCCCTCGCCGTAGTAGACGTTGTACCATGCCGTGCTCTGCGCGTGACGCACAAGGCGCACGAAGAGAGAGACGGGAGCATCTTGTTCCTCCAGGAGCACGTGGCCGAGGCAGTGGGCCAGCGCAAGGGAGCGCAGCGTGCGCATCGTGTCGGCGAAGAGCGAGTGCGGCCCGTTGAACGAGTAGATGAACCCACCGTCTTTTGTCCTCGTCCAGCGCCGAGTTTGCACCGCACCGCTCGCCTTGAGCGCCATCTCGTAGAAGCGAAGCTCGCCGCGGTTCTCCTCGAAGCGCCCGGCGAGCATCAGGCGGCGCAGGTTTCCGTAGGTGCTCACGTTGTTGAACCCATGGTCGTGCACGCCCATGTGCGTCACGTGGCTCGCCATCACGTCGATGGTTTTCCTCCGCCCGATGTCGAGGAATTCCCGCTCGTTCGTCGCATCGAACTGGAGGATTGCCGAACCGTACTGGAACCCCTGCGTCCACTCCGTCCAGCCCCTCGCGGCGTACTTCCCGTTCACCGTGAACACCGGTGCGCCCCTGCCCGGCGGATGCGTCTGTTCGATGGAGAGAATCTTCGCCGCCGAGGCCTCCCACAGGTGTGAGATCTTCGGCAGGATATGTTCCGCCTCTAGCTGCAGATCGATTTTCATCATATGCACCCCCCAGAACGAACGAGTACCACACGAGAAGAATACCGAAATCGGCGACCTCGACCTAGTGGGTCCTCAGCCTTTGAGCTGTGGGTAGGCCCGAAGCCCTCCTGTCGGGTCCGGTCCGTGCGGGACAGGAGGACTTCCCGCCTACCGTCGGAGAACCGACAACATAGATATTGAAGACCCACTATACCCTCGCCGAACGTGCGTGCACGAGGGATCGGTTGACGCTCCTCTTCTGCCGCGCCCCGCCCCACTTGTTCGCGAAGGTGTTAGTCGGTAATCTTCTCGACAGCGGGGCAACCGGTATGGACCGAACGAGCACCCGTTCCTCAGCGAAGGGGGATCAGGATGGCAGCGAAGCGGAGGAAGAAGGACGTGACAGTCGAACTGTGCGAGCCAGTGAGTCTCTCGAAGTACTTCAACTGGCCGCGCAGGGCGCCGGACGACGACTGGTGGAAGAAGAGGGCGGAAACGGTTCGCTCGCTCCCGACAGGAAGGCAGAGGTCGTGGGGTATACCGTTCAGGATGGCGAAGGGGACGAAGCGGCGGTCCGAGCGCGTCATCATGGTGAGCAAGGACGAGCCGGAGGTGACGGTCAAGGTGAAGTGCAACCGGGACGAGCCGGTAACGTTCATCTCACTCCTCCACGCGTGGTTCCAGATGCCCCGGGCCGACACGTCGGCGCCGCCCGAAGAGGGGTTGGTCGTGGGCGAGTACGTCCTGACGTACGACGATGGCAGCACGCATGTGCAGCCCGTCCGCGGGCGCTACGAAGTATCGATGGCCGCAAGCCCAGGTCCCCCATGGCTCTCCGTGCCGTTCACCATGCCGACGAGCGTCGATCCGGCCAAGCCGACCGACGAGATGACGTGGGGCCTGGCGCAGTATGCGATCCACATGGGGCACACGGTCCCGCAGCCGCCGATCAGCCACTACGCGCTTCCAAACCCCCATCCGGAGACGCGCATCAAGACGCTCACGATCAGGGGGCTCGTCGAATCGCCGCTCATCGTTGCCGGGGTGACGCTGTACCGGGGGAGAAACCATCCGCTTCGCCACCTGCCTCGTCGTACCTACCGCGTGACGCTCCAGGACGAAGCGCGGAAGGTCGTGAAGGCCGAGGTCGATCTCGGTACGGTGACGCGGATCGAGCACACGGACGGCCCGCGCGACGAGACCTGGCTGGATGATCCGTCCGTTGCCACCATGCGGCGCAACGCGCCACCGCCGGAGGGTGAGGACCTCATCGAGGCCGTCGGGGCGGAGGACGCGACCCTCACCGTCCGACTCGAGGGGAAGAAGAAGCCGCTCTCGTTCAGCCTCGGACAGGCGTTCCGCGGTGGGACGAGCACGTTGAAGAAGGGGACGCTCGAGGTGCTCGGTCGGGAGCGCCAGTGGATGCACGTGCGCGTCATTGATCGCTCCACGGGCAAACCCAGCCCTGCCCGCGTTCACCTCTCCGGACCGCATGGGAACTACATCGCGCCGTACGGTCACCACTCCCAGATCAACCCGAACTGGTTCGAGGACTACGGGGCGGACGTCCTGGTCGCCGGGCAGAGCTACGCCTACGTTCTCGGCGAGTTCCAGACCGATCTGCCGGTGGGCGACGTGTACGTGGAGATCTACAAGGGATTCGAGTACGAGCCGGTCCGACGGAGAGTGACCGTCGAGCGCGGGCAGCAGGTGCTCGAGCTCTCCATAGACCGATGGAAGGACCTGCGCGCCGAAGGCTGGGTCACTGCCGACACACACGTGCACTTCGTCAGCCCGCAGACCGCGTGGCTGGAAGCTCAGGCGGAGGGGGTGAACGTCGTCAACCTGCTCGCCTCCCAGTGGGGGCGCCTGTTCACGAACGCGGGCGATTTCTCCGGTCGCGTGGGAACGGTGGAAGACGACACCATTGTGCAGGTGGGGACCGAGAACCGCAACCACATGCTCGGCCACATGTCCATGCTTGGGACGCAGGGTATGCCGGTCCACCCCATGTGCGGCGGCGGACCGTCGGAATCGTGGATCGGGGATCCGGACTACCTCACGATGGCGGAGTGGGCGCTGGAGAACCGGCGGAAGGGGGGCGTTGTCATCCGGCCGCACTTCCCCTACTGCGGCTTCACCGAGGACCCCGTCTCCATCATTGCAGGTCTCGTAGATGCTCTCGAGACCGGCAGCCTGCGCGAGGGAAGCTTCCCGCTTCAGGAGTGGTACGGCTACCTCAACAACGGCTACCGCGTGGCCGTCTGCGGCGGGACGGACAAGATGAGCGCGACCTGCCCCATCGGCTGGCTCCGAACGTACGCCAAGCTCCCGGACGACAAGCCGCTCAGCTACGAGACATGGGCGCAAGCGGTCCGGGCAGGGCGAACTATCTCCACGACCGGGCCGCTCATGGATCTGCAGGTTGACGGCCACGCCATCGGTGACACTCTCGAAGTAGCCTCAAGCGGCGGGACGTTCGAGGTGCACGCGACTGCGGAGAGCTTCTGGCCGCTCAGCAGGCTGGAGCTTGTCTGCAACGGGAAGGTCGTGGCGGCGGAGGAGTCCTCCGAAGGTGCGAGATCGCTCAAGCTCGTCCACAAACTCCCGGTGCAAGGGAGCGCGTGGATCGCCGCACGGTGCGCCGGACACGCAAGCGTGCACCCCTACCTCGCCGCCCATACCTCGCCCGTCTACGTCAGGTCCGGGGATGAACGCCTGTTCGACGGTCCGGCACTGAAACACATGCTCTCGCTGGTGCGGGGTGGAACCGAGTACCTGACGACGCTTGCGACGCTCTTCGACGAGCAGTCCCGTCGGCGGATGACCCGGTACTATGCCGAGGCGGAGAAGGAGCTTCGGGAACGGCTGAGGACAGGACGGTAAGCCGTACGCCTGACGACACATCGTCCCGCACCGTCGCCAGGCCCCGGGAGCAAGGCAAAGGCGCATGGCGCGTTGGGAATCAACCCTCGTCGCGGTGTTCCTCGGGATCGCCGCGCCACTGACTCTACTGGTCGTGTTCTGGTGGTTGACAGCGGCCATCGCCATCTACGGGGTCTTCCCGCTGCCGGAGTCTTTCATCATCGCCGGGGCGCTCACGGGTCTCGGTGCGGGTATCATTCTTGACCTATTCCTGCTCCGGAGATGGGTGAGGCGGTTCTACACGGTTGACGGTCGCTTCATGGCGTTGCTGTACCTCGTCTGGTCGGTCATGGCGCTTGCCCTGTTCATGGCGCTGCCCGTCGGGGCGCTTCTGCTCGGAACCGGGGCCGGGGTCTACGTGGGCAGGAAGGAGCGTCACGGTCAGGGCGACCGTGCAGCCGTCGAGCGGAGCGCGCGCACCGTCGCCCTGTTTACAGCGGGGGTGATCGGGGTTGAGTCCCTCCTCATGGGGATTCTGGCCCTTCAGGAACGCTTCACGATGTCGTGGCTCCTCTCCGCAATCGGACTTGCTGCAGTCGTCGGGAATGGATGGATGGAAGGTGCGTTCGTAGCGGGAAGTTGCTGCGCCATAGCCGCCGCCCAGTACGCGCTGACCCGGTGCGCGGCGATTGGCGCGTTCCGCGCAGCGGCATTCGTCTGACCACAGGGGATGAACGGTGGTGCGCGCTTTCTCCGGTTTCATCCACGAACACCAGGGGGAGCCGTACTGGTACCGGCAGGAGTTCTACGGGAAGCGGGATGACGGCTCGCGCTTCGTCGGCGTCCTGTTCCTCTGCCGGGGACTTCCTGCCGAGTTGGCGCCGTACCGGGAACGCTTCCGTTCGCACTCGTTCGGAGAGGACGAGGTGCTCTGCGTTGCGAGCGGGTGCGTCGTGCCTCAGACGGAATCGAGTGGCGACGCGTTCGACCTCCGGGGCCTGACCGCGTACTGGTACGCGTGGAATCTCGACATCGAGGACGTGCACTTCCTCCTGAAAGGTATCGCCGACGTACGGCGGAAGACCGGGGCGCCCGCGCTCGACCAAGAGCATCCGCAACCTCCTCCGCTGCCAGCGACGGGGATCCGCGAGATGGGCGTGGAGGAAGTGTGCAGCGTCCTTGTTGAGAAGCAGGTGCTCATCTTCACCGGGGCGGGTATCTCAACGGCGGGCGGATTCCCGGATGCCGCGACGTTCTGGCCTTCGCTCGGGCTCGGTGGCGACCAACCGGTGAGCGGCTTCATCAGGGACGTGTTCGAGTGCCCCCCATCGCTCGTTGAGCGGATCGAGGCGATCTACCGTGCCAAGCCCACTCCAGCACACTGGGCGCTCAAACGCCTTCAGGACCGCTTCGGCCTTGCGATTTGGTCCGGCAACTTCGACGGGCTGCACGAGGCGAGCGGCACGCGCATCCGGTTCGTCACGAGCACCGACGAGAAGTTCACCTACGAGGAACTGCGTCGCCACGACGTCGTCCTGACCGTGGGCGTGTCGCAGTTCGGGTTCGGGAACTTCGCCGCCGCATATCGTGAGGCGCGGCCCGACGGGCGGATCATCGCGATCAACCCGGAATTGCCTCCCTACCTTGTCCCGGGCGATGGTCTCGTGCGGGCCGGCTGCCAGGAGGTGCTTCCCGACATCGCTCGGCGGCTTCTCGGTTGACGCGGCCCCGTCTTCTCCGCACCGTCCGGGCAGCGCATGCCGCCCGCCGTGATACGGAGACGCGCTCGCTTGCACCGGCAGCAGGTCCCACATGAGGTGTGTACGCCGATGTTTGCGCGACGGTTTGCCGCCCCCGTGCGATTTCTCCTGTTCACACTCGCCTTCGGTATCAGCTACGCGCTGCTTCCGCTCTACAGTTGGGACCAGAACACCTACTTCCTCCATGGGCTTGCCAGAGCGGGCTACGGGCTTCTCCGGCAGGACTGGCTCGCCGGGACAACCGATCCCGTCCCGGTCTTCAGCCTGGTTGTGAGCCTGTCCTACCCTATCTCGGAACGCCTGTTCTACCTCTACCAATTTGCCATCCTCGGCGTGTACCTGCTCGGGCTGACAGTCATAGCCTTGAAGCTGTTCCCCGTCCCCACCGGTGCGCGGACGCGCGTAACGTTCATGGTTCTCGTGCTGGCGATCCATTCAAGCGTTGGGCACGCCGTCTCGGTCAAGCTTCTGGGTTTCGATGCCCTCCGCCCGCTTCACGAAGGTCTGGCGGCGCACGATGTGATTGGCCCGGTGTTCCAGCCGAGCGCGTTTGCGGCGTTCCTCATCCTGTCCGTCGCGCTGTTCCTCAGCCGAAGGCCGATCCTCGCGGTGTTCTCCCTCGGCATCGCGGCGACGGTGCACCCGGTGTACCTGCTGAGCGGAGCCGCGCTCACCGTCGGGTACGTGGTAAGCCTCTACCGGGACGAGCGCAAGGTCAGGAAGCCGTTCGTGGTCGGCGTCGTGGCGCTCGCGCTTGTGCTGCCCATCGTCATCTACGTGCTCCGGTCGTTCAGCGCGACCTCAGACGATCTCATGGCGCGCGCGCTCGACATCCTCGTGAACGTCCGGCTCCCCCATCATGCCGACCCGAGGGTCTGGTTCGGCGCGCAGTCGGTCGTGCAGGTCGCACTGGTGGTCGCCGGGCTTCTCATTGCGCGGCGGACGCGGCTGTTCCCGATCATGCTCGTGACGTTGCTCGTCGGCGCTTCCCTGACCCTCGTGCAGCTACTTACCGGGAATCTGTGGCTTGCGCTCATCTCCCCGTGGCGCGTCTCGGTCGTGCTGGTCCCAACTTCGACTGCCTGTGTCCTTGCGTGGCTCATCGAGCGCTTCTCCCAGCACCTTGCACGCCACTCCGCTCTATGGCTCGGCGCGACGGCGGCGCTGCTCGCCGTCCTCGTCATCGGCGGTATCGTCAGCATGAAGCGCAAGTTCGACGCCCGCAGGAACGACCCCGCGACGCCGATGATGATGTTTGTCAGGGAAGCGAAGTCGCCGCGGGAGGTCTACCTCATCCCGGTGGAACTACAGGACTTCCGTCTAACGACGGGCGCGCCGACCTTCGTGGACTTCAAGTCGCACCCGTACCGGGATCGTGAGGTCGTCGCGTGGTACGACCGGGTGCAGGCGGCACGGCTGTTCTTCGGGGTAGATACCATGGATTGTGCCCTCCTCCACGAACTGGCTCGGCAGGGAGGAGTCACGCACGTGGTCAGTCCGGCGGGGCGGTTCGGCAGGTCGTGCGAGGGGCTGGAAGCATGCTACGACGACGGCCGGTACATCGTGTACAGGCTGCGCAATCGGCTCATTTCCCACCCCTGAGACCTGTTCATGCGCGGATCGCCGGATCACATCACCGACGAATAGATCGAGACCATCGCGCTCGCCGATGCCCCGAAGCGGATCGTCGTGGAGCCGTTGAATGGGTTCGGCGCGCTGTCATGCTGCTTGCCGCGTCCCCGCCACGCATGGATGGAGTTCGTAAGTGGGATCCGTATTGTGAAACGTCTCACCGGTACTGGAGGACCACGACCCGGTACACATCCGTCGAGGGCACGTTCACGGTTGCAGTACCGCTCTGCGCGCTCACGCTGAGCCGCTCTCTCGTCACCTGGGGGCCCTCGGTCCATGCACCCTCGACGCGCCATGCCTCAACCTGTGGCACGACGAGGAGAAAACCGGGCGCAGTGCCGGGGACCGGGATTCCCTTGCTCATCGTGGTGCAGCCGTAGTTGACGACGTGAACGACGAGCCGTCGTGCCGACCTGATGAGGTATGTCCGCAGGCGCACGGAATGTGCTTGGCGGGTGTTCGTCAGGGCGATGTCCCGCCCGATGATCTGTCGGATGCGCGCCCCGATGGGCGCGGGAGCGGACAGGTCGAGGCCCGACCAACCGGGAAGAGCCTTCTCCTGCTCGGCGCGTGGCTGGTCGAGGATTCCCTCCAACTCGATCTCGTGCCGGTCGATGAGCGACTCCGGAGGCTCGCCGCCGGG
>Ga0315282_10014520_pt1 | contig 11711 bp, 6 predicted proteins | sample YL17G07_20_MG_FD_203693 | JGI IMG/M metagenome (GOLD analysis project Ga0315282, IMG submission 203693) | Sediment microbial communities from Yellowstone Lake, YNP, Wyoming, USA - YL17G07_20 | ecosystem: Environmental > Aquatic > Freshwater > Lake > Sediment | place: USA: Wyoming | collected...
ACACCGACGCCCAGAGCAATACAAAAGAGTGGAAAGATGATGACTGGGTACCTGTACCAGAGATAAGCCTCCGGACGAAAGATGGATACCGCAAAGGCAATGGCCAGGGTTCCAAAGATTGAAACCAAGACTATGTGGGACGCACGCGCGTCTTGCTTCCTCGCAACCCAGGCCGTAAGACCCAGAAGGCTGAGGGAGACTGTTCCCACAATAATCTTCACGCCAAGTGGAGACTCAAATACGCTCGAAGCGAGCTTGAAGTATCCTCCACTGAAAGCAAGAGCAGTCCAAAGGAGATGGTTCAGACTCGCCGGCTCTGACCAGAACCACGGCGAGGCATTAACTCTCTCCGTTTGATGCAGAACCGTCCCAGCGAGCGGAATATAGAGCACTGCGATTGCGAGGCATGTGAGAAGCGGGAGTCTAAGCGACTCCCGACGGACAAGGCCATCGGTCACGATGAAGACTGTCTGTGTAGAGAAAAGAAAAATAACCCAGTGATGGGTATAGAGAGCTGCTGCCGTCGCTAGAATGTAGAGAGTGTAGTATCTACTCTGTTTCCTTACCCAAGCCTCATGGAGAGCAAAGAGACTGAGAACACATAAGAAGCCCGCAAGCGCGTAGGGCCGAGCCTCCTGTGAATAAGCAATGTGAAATGGGGCAATCAGGCAGAGGAGACTCGCCCACATCGCGGACTCTTCGCTGAAGAGCTCTCTTGTGGCGAGAAAGACAGCCCCGACCGTCAACGAGCCGAAGAGAGCGGAGAGAAACCGCAATGCCCATTCATTCGTTCCAAACCACTTCACTAGAAAATGGAGGAGGGCGAAGTAGAGTGGTGGGTGGACGTCCGATTGCTCAAGCTGACCAGAGATTTTTGAAAGGGATAGGTTTGCCACATGAAGTGAGAATAACTCATCATTCCAGAGGCTCTGGTGGTCAAGTGCGTAGAAACGGAAGGCTGCACCGACGACGATTAACAGCAAAGCGAGGAGAATCGGATGTGAGGTTTTTGACCGGCTCTCCATGGAAGAGATTGCTATTGGGGCCAAAAGCTATTTGACTTTGGGGAGAAAAGCTTTACTTTGCAACAAAGCCTGACAGATGATCTCATATTCACCGATGAATCAGCCAAAGTCTCTGGGAAGAAAGACCGTCGACGAGATCGACCCGACGAAGCTGAGAGAACTTACTTTTACCAACGAGGACTGGGAAGATTTCAACCGAGGGATTGAGCTCTTCAACGCGGGAAAGTTCTGGCATGCTCATGAAGCATGGGAACAGGTCTGGCGAAGACATCACGAGGACAGCCGTCTCTTCATCCAAGGACTCATCCAGATGGCTGCTGCATTCCACCTCTTGTTTGACAAGAAGAGATACAAGGGAGCTCTGAGCAATCTCAACAAAGCGCTATCAAGGCTTCAGCTCTTTGGACAGACCTTTTTTGACCTCCCGGTTTCCAACTACATCAAATCCATTGAGAAGGCAAAGGATGAGATACAGCGAGTACAAAACGGGGAGGCGGAGACAATAGATCCATCCGTGGTGCCGATCATCGCCCTTCTGAAAACCCATCGAACGAGTTGAGACTCTTGCGAGCCGAGAACAAACACACTAGTTCGAGCGCCTCTCGAGCACTCCTTTGAGATGAAGAACCTTATCCCCCCTCTTCACAGCAAGCTCGACTTCGTCTCCTGGTTTGAACTCCTGCAAGGCGTATGTGTAGTCGTAGATGTTCTTGATTGTCTTCCCACCAAACATCGTGATGATGTCTCCTCCCATCACACCAGCCTTTTCTGCAGGGCTCCCTTTCCGGACTGCTGAAATCTTGAGCCCATCGACCTGTTCCGCGAAGTCAGGAACAGTTCCAAAGTAAACGCGAAAATCGAGGTTCTCCCCACCCTGCCTCGGCATGTCCGCTCTCGTGAAAAGAGGTTTCTCACCGCGATCTGCAACCTCCAACGCAATCTTCTCAACAAATTCAAGGATCGCTTGCTCGCCGTCTGTGTTGATCTTGTCCCAGGTATCGGAAGGTTTGTGATAATCCGGATGGACACCGGTAAAGAAGAACAGCACCGGTATGTCTTTTGCATAAAAGGAGGCGTGGTCGCTCGGACCAAACCCTTCCGGATTGAGCTTGAGATTGAATTTTGCCGGGGTGTTGAATTGTGAGAGAAGTGTGTCCCAGAGTGGCGACGTCCCTGTACCATACACAATGAGGGTGCTGTCCTTCTCCCGTCCGATCTCATCGAGATTGATCATTCCGACGATTCTCTGAAGTTGAACGAGCGGATGCTTCACGAAGTAATCCGAGCCGAGGTCTCCTTCCTCCTCAGCACCGAATGTCATGAAGAGGATACTCCTCTTGAGTTCCGACTTCCGAGATGCAAATGTCTGTGCAAGTTCGAGCACCCCGGCTGTACCTGATGCGTTGTCATCGGCGCCGTGATGCACCGCGACGGTGTCTGGAACGAGTGAGCCTGCCCCGCCAAGACCAAGGTGATCGTAGTGTGCGCCGATGACGAGGTACTCGTCCTTCAGTTTCTCATCGCTGCCGGGGAGCAGTCCAAGGACGTTCCTCGTCCGACTTCTCAATTTCTGAACATTGCTCGTAAGAGAGACCGATACGCCCGAGACTAGGAACGACCCCGGCTTCTTGCTCGATCTCAACTTTCCCTGGGTCGCTTTGACAGACGTTCCGGCAGATCCCAAGATCGAATCGGCAACAACTCGTTTGATGTGCACGCAGGGAATCCCAGCATCAGCGAAAGCAAGATCATAGCGTAGCTTCATGAGCTCATCTTTCTCATCGTCCATCGGACCAGTCGTAATCAGGAGTGCACTGGCGCCATTCTCACGGGCGGTCATCGCTTTCAACCGCAAGGGAAGAAACTTTGAGAACTTGCCGTGCGGATTGTCTCCTTCAGGTCCGTATTGAAGCACAAGAACGACCTTTCCGGTCACATCCATTCCTTCGTAATCATCATACTGGAGATCTTTTGCTGTGATGCCGTATCCCGCAAACACAACCTCTGCCGTCACGGACGTATCTTTTGAGAACGCAAGCGGAGTGAAATCAGAGCTCACCGCATAGGTGAGACTCTTACCAGCAACACTCACGACAAGAGAGTTTTTCTGCCCCAGCTGCACGCCGGAGACAAACTCGAATTCCTGATAGAAATTTCCATCGCCACCGAGCGGCTGCAGACCGTAGTGACGGAATTCCTCGGCAATGTACTCAGCCGCCTTGTCTGCAAACTCCGTTCCGGCTTTCCGCCCTTGAAGCTCATCAGAGGCAAGATACTTGATGTGATAGAGAACCTCTTTCGCCGTGATCTCTGGAGTCGCGTCTGGGTTGTGTTGGGCAAATCCAGCGAACTGAAAGCAAAGAATAAACACGGAGAGGAAAAGATTTCTCATTTTCATTTTCGTCATCTCTGGTTTGGAAATGGTATTTGATTAGACGTTACACTTGCATTTTTTCTCTCTCAAGAGCATCCGCTGCTGCCGTGGAGTGTCAACGTATGCACGTTGAACAAGAGAGCCCGTCGCAAACCTCTTTGGCAAGGTGCTCAGATGGCGGTACTTCCGACGCAGCATCTCCTCGACGAGGGCTTCGTGTCGGCGGTATAATGCTTTGAGCTTCCCAACCCATCGTTTGACTTCCGGATGGTGGTGATACCCTACTCTACGGAGGGTGATGATGTTCTAGACGGCGTGGAGCTCACGGTGCTCTCCAAGCAGGTGATTTCGACACAGTAGCCGCGGAGGCAGGTCCCAGATTCTCACCTCTTACTCCTCGTCCACCACCCACGGTTCCAGCAGCTTTTCCTCAATACCTTCGATGAACCTCGAGGGCTTTGAGAGCACCATTCCTGATTCACGGTCGTAGATGTTCACAGGGTACGTGATGAAGAGGTTCTCCTTCGCTCTCGTACAAGCGACGTACATCAAGCGACGCTCTTCCTCCATTTCATCATCATCCTCGGCTGCACGGCTGGTTGGGAATCGCCCATCGAGTGCGTAGAGAACAAACACTGAATGCCATTCGAGTCCCTTCGCGCTGTGGATCGTCGAGAGAACCAAGCACTCGTCATCTTTGCCTGGCGGAGTGATATCGGAAACGCTCTCGTTCGGTGGTTCAAGTGCAAGGTCCGTCAAGAGAGATGAGATATTGCGGTACCGTTCTGTGATGGCGAGAAACATCTCAAGATCTTTCTTCCGTTTTGTATAGTCATCATAGCGAGTGCGGAACATTGGCTCGTAGTATTCAAGAATCTCCTCTGTTTTCTCTGTCGGTGAGACGTATTCAGGCTGGATTCTCTTCAATCTTTCAAATAGCTCTTTGACGCGATCCGGATAGTCACCGTAGCTCATCCAGAACTTACCCGCATCCGACCCTGTGTTTAGATGTCGTTGGAGAATATCACTAATCACCCGCTCGGCTGTCCGTGGTCCTACGCCTTCGATGAGAAGGAGAATCCGATTCCATGCCACAACGTCTCGCGGATTGTCAAGGACGCGGAGATATGCAACCATATCCTTGACGTGAGCGGTTTCGATGAATTTAAACCCGCCGAACTTAATGAACGGAATCCCCGCCTTCGCAAGCTCAATTTCCAGATCGAACGAGAGGTAGCTTGAACGGAAGAGAACGGCGATGTCGTTCAAAGCCACACCTTCTTCCCTCAATTGGAGAACCTTCTGGACGATGAATTTTGACTGGAGATTTTCATTCTGTCCAATCACGAGTTGAGGCAAGACCCTTGACGGCTTCCTGGTGTATAACACCTTCGTGTACTTCTCCTTCGCCCGGGCGATAATCTCGTTTGCAACGTCAAGGATCGGCTGTGTGCTTCGGTAGTTCTCTTCAATGGTGATGACCTTGCAGTCTGAAAACTCCTTCGGGAAGTCCATGATGTTTCGGAAGTTTGCGCCCCGAAACGCATAGATGCTCTGCGAGTCATCCCCTACCACCATGACGTTCTGGTGTTTATACGCGAGCAGATTCACAATCTCTGCTTGAATCTTGTTCGTGTCCTGATACTCATCCACCATAATGTATTTATATCGGTCAGAAAGCGAAGCGCGGACGGGTTCGTGGTCTTTCAATAGCTTGACAAGGTTGACGAGAAGGTCGTCGTAGTCCATTAAGTTGTGCTTCTGTTTGTATTCGACGTACTTCGCATGGACTTCCCGGATGTCGTTTTCCAGGTCGAGGTAATGGGGATAATCCCTGCTCAAAAGTTCTTTCAGAGGAGTCAGGGTATTGACCGAGCGGCTGTAGAGGTCGTAGAGCGTTCCCTTCCGTGGAAATCGTCGTTCTCGCGTGTCGAGCTTCATCTGCGTCCTCAGGAGGTTCACGACATCTTCGGCATCAGCCTGGTCAAGAATTGTAAAGGAGGTCTGATAACCGATGAGTGACGCATGCTTGCGCAGAACGGAGTTCGCAAACGAATGGAAGGTTCCACCAGAAACCTGTTCGCATCGGGAGTCAAGAAGGATTGCCGCACGACGCAGCATCTCCTGCGCCGCTTTCCGGGTAAAGGTGAGAAGCAGGAGGTGTTCTGGCTTGACTCCAAGCTCGACGAGGTATGCAACGCGGTAGACGATTGTCCGGGTCTTCCCCGTCCCCGCACCTGCTACGATAAGGTGGGGTCCATTCACCGAGGTGACCGCCTCGTACTGAGCGGGGTTCAACTCGTTCTTATAGTTGATATTAAACCGAGTCGGATGGACAAGATGGAGCTCACTCGGTGGTCTCTTGATCGTGTATTTTTTCATCATGTTTGCTGAAAAATCTAAAGGTTTTTCACCTGAATTGCAATCAGACCCGCCATGAGGAATTTTCATTGACAGTAAAGATGATTTTCTGTATGTTTGTGCAACCGCTTTTCTAAATTCATCCTTCCCGAAGGAGGCACCATGGACCAAGAACAAGCTACAACCAAAGCACCCACACCGAAAGAAACCTCGACGTTCTCGAAGCTCATGAACGTCTTCGTCGCACCCGGTGAAGTCTTTGAGAGCATCAAGGTGGGACCAAAGAGAAGTGGCTTGTGGGCAATCCCTTGTCTTCTCGCCATCGTCATCTCGATCATTTTCATTTTCGTCGTGTTTTCCGACCCTGCAATTCAGTCTCAAATGCGGGAGATGACGGAGAAACAAATGGAGAGCAGAATTGCCCAACAGAACCTTTCACCGGAGCAAGCTGAAGCTGCAAGACAACAAGCAACGAGCATGATGGCCGGTCCAACGTGGAAGGTATTCGGCATCATCGGAGCAATCGTTTACACAATTGCCACTCTGCTTGTTGTGAGCCTAGTGCTCATCTTGGTGAGCAAAATCGCCTTCAAAACTTCGGTGAGCTATGGGAAAGCCGCGGAAATCGTTGGCCCATCATTCATGACCAATTTTGTGCTCGGCTCAATCGTTTCGATGCTCACGATTCTGGCAATGGGATCTATCCATGCAACACCCGGACTCGGCCTTGCGATCAGCCAGTTCGACCCAGAGAATAAGATGCACGTGCTTCTTTCCTCAGTAAATATCTTCACGATTTGGTACCTTGTTGTTCTCTCTATTGGTCTTGGAAAGGTCGCCAACGTGAAAACCGGAAAAGCTGCGATCTGGATCTTCGGTGTCTGGGTGGTGTGGACCCTGCTGACGACATTTGTATTGACGTTCCTCAGGTTCGGATAAGAGGAATGCGTACCCGACTAGGCCTGCTGATTTCGATTTGGTAAAGAAAAAGCCTGCTCCCACAGCAGGCTTTTTCTTCACTTAAGCCACTGAACTTATTTAGCCAAAGTCAGTCCTCACATCATCCCTTGCGGATCCACGTCGATGATGAGCTTGACGGCTCGTGATTTTCCAAGCGCCGAGCTGTGGTAGGCCTGCGTTGCTCTCCGTAAGACCTCGTGTGCAACTTTTCCGCTAATGTCTTTGCTCTTCAAATCCTTCATGACTATATGCCAGCGATACTGGCCTTTGAGTTTCGAAAGTGCCGCTGGCGTAGGGCCAAGAACCACGAGATGAGAATCTGAACTCTCCACGAGTCTATCGACTCGTTGAGTCGTAGACCGAAGAAGCTGCGCGAATCGCTCAGCGTGACGGGCAACTTCCTTTTCGTTCCCTCCTTTGAATTCAATCAAGATGATATGTGAGAACGGCGGATAGTCGAGCTCACGCCTGTACTGGGTTTCTTCTTCACTGAATCCTTTGAAGTCATGCAGAATGACGTGCCTGATGCTGTAGTGCGTCGGCTGAAGTGTCTGAATCACAACCTCACCGGCCAACTCCCTGCGACCGGCGCGACCTGCGACCTGAGCAAGGAGTTGAAAAGTCCGCTCTGAAGAGCGAAAATCCGGAAGCAACAATTGCGTGTCTGCCGAGATGACTCCAACGAGGGTCACCTTCGAAAAATCCAGCCCCTTCGCCACCATCTGGGTGCCGAGCAAGATCGCACTCTCTTCTTCGGAGAATTTTGTTAACAGCCGATCGTGTGAGCCCTTGCGCGTTGTCGTATCCAGATCCATCCGGAGAACCTTCGACTCAGGAAAGAGCCGGACCAACTCTTCTTCGACTCGCTGTGTCCCAAAGCCGCGATACTTGAAGTCGATTCCCTGACAACGCGGACAGACAGTCGGAGCTGGTTTTACGAAGCCGCAGTAGTGGCACCGCAAGTGTTTGTGCGTGACATGATAGGTCAGCGTCACTTCGCACCGGTCGCACATTTCAACGTAGCCGCAGTCAGGACATTCGAGAAACGGAGCAAAGCCGCGGCGGTTCTGGAGTAGGATCACGCCCTCCTTCTTTGCAAGTCGATCCTTGATCTTCGCCTGGAGGAGACGAGAGATTGAGCTGATCTGAAACTCCTTGAGTCGGATGCGCTCCTCCTTCGGCAACCTCTGCTTTGCTTCCTCATACACCTCCTTCCGTTCGCGAACCATGTCAACGATTTGAATTGTCGGCATCTTCGCGTTGTCGACGCGCTCAGGAAGCTCGAGCAACTTATACTTTCCTGCCTGGGCATTGCAATACGATTCTATCGAGGGGGTAGCCGAGCCGAGAACGACGACGGCGTTGTTGAGCGTAGCCCGAACAATCGCCACGTCGCGTGCATTGTACCGAGGAGTTGCATCAAACTGTTTGTACGTTGCCTCTTGCTCTTCATCGACGACAATGAACCCAAGGTCTTTCATTGGTGCGAAGATTGCGGAACGCGGACCGATGACGATCTTGTACGTCCCTACCCTCGCGAGTCGCCAAGCATCATAGCGCTCGGCGGGCGACATCCGGCTGTGGAAGACAGCAACTCTGTCCCCGAACCGATTTCGGAAACGGTACACCATCTGGGGCGTAAGAGATATTTCCGGGACGAGTACAATCGCTGTTCGACCCTGCTTGAGGACTTCATCGATTGCCTCGATGTACACCTGTGTCTTTCCGCTCCCCGTCACCCCATGAAGCAAGAAGGTCTGATACTCGTGCGCATCGATTACCCTCTTGATCTCGCTCAACGCCTTGACCTGATGCTGGTTGAGCGTTATCGTTTGTCGGGGCTCTGTGTACTTAAAGTCGATTGTCCGTGGGACTTCCCTCGTCTCGATCTTTACAATCCCTTTCTCCTCGAGAGAGAAAAGAGAACTGAGCGAAGCGTGGCTTTCTTTCAGGACAGTTGTCACCAGAATAGCACCGCTGTCAGCCTGTGTCAAAGAGAAGAGGGCCTCAAGGATTTCCTGCTGCTTTCTTCCGGGCAGCGTGGACATCAAACCCTCTCTTGAACGACCACGTGCCGCATCACTTATCTGGACGAATTTCTCCAGACGTGGCCGCACCTTTGAGATTGGCAGTTCTTCTTCAATCATCACGAGACCGTCGGCAACCATTTTGTTCAGCACGGCGTGGATGCCCTTGAGCCGCAATCTCCTTTGGAGGTGCCGAACACTCAACACTCCACTCCTGGCAAGAGCGTTCAGAATCAACTGTTCCTTCGAGACCTGTTTACCCTTCTGCTCACCTTCTGAGGCTTGAACCGCCATCTCACGGATGAGTCGAACAATTCGTTTGCTCTCGGATGCAAAGCCTCTTGGCGCTGTCGCCTTGAGAACTTCACCCCACGAAGCGAAATAGTAATCAGCAATCCATCTCGTCAGCTTGAGCATCTCATCGGAAAAAGTAGGCTGTGCATCAAGAACATCGCGGATGGGCTTGAGATTCGGTACCTTCGTCTCGCTGAGGAGCTTCACGATGATGCCAGTACCGTGTTTTTTGCCGAATGGCACGAGAGCACGGCAACCGATCTTTGCGGCATCGTGAAGCTCCGGCGGAACGATGTACGTGAAGGTCTTGTCCAGCGGGACGGGAAGAGCAATGTCGGCGTAGAGTGGCTTCATCATTGAAAATGTAACAAATGCTAAACAAAAAGCCAATGCCCAACAGGAAGTCTACGTTTCAATCCTCCTGTATGAGGAGACGGGAAAAGAACATGGATACGCGCTCCTCAAAGCCAGCCATGGGTAAAGCTCATTAGATATGCTTCATCCGTCCGCGCTTGAGGAGCTTGAGAACGGAAGAGTTGATTTCGAGGAGGGACTAGCTGCCATGGAGAATCGCATCTTGTCTGTTCGCCTTTGGGGTCAATCGCTTTGGGCAAGTGTTTAGGAAACAACCACGCTCAAACATCAACGTTGTGTCACTGTACTTTCGAGAATCTGCCCAACATCCTTCGGGTTCCTCGACACCGCCCAAGCCCATTTGCCAAATCCATCGTGCCCGCTCACTGCTCTTACCCATTCATCCAAGAATTCCCGTTTCGTTCTGTCCTGCTGTGAATCTTGACCTTTGGTTTCGAGAATGAGGGCTGTCCCATTGACGAGCTTAATGATAAAATCTGGGCGGAACTTGTGGATGACACCTTCGAAGGTGTAAGGTATCTCGAATCCTAGATGATCGTTCTTGGCCCACGCCACTACGTTGCTGTTACGATCTAATTCGAATGCCTCGGACGCTTCCCATCTGCTATCGAAGACACAGAAATTGATATGTGATTTTCTCACAACTTCACAGGGCTTCCCAGTGTACCAGGTACGCATGTCGCCCGTTGAGCGAATTGGATGACCCGTATCAAACACGGGAACGAGCGCCTCTGTATTCTCGAACCGAATTGCCTCCCAGATATGCTGCACAACCTTGTTCATATTTAGTGTGATCAATATTCTTCTCTTGAGCTCGTCTTCCCCAAAGAGAGGAGGTGTGATCCGAATTCTGTCAGATGAAATGAACTTTTCGACAAGCCTTATCAACTGTGCGAGAAGGTACTCTATATTTCCCTTCCAGTTCGGCTTCATCTGGTCATAGATATCGCGAGCAGTCTCGAATATGATCTTCTGCGTTCTGAACTTCTGGCCCAATTCCTCGAGGTGTATGGTGGCGATCTTAGTCAGATCAGGCTTTCCTTCCACAATTGGAGCGAGTTCTGCGAGCGTCGCGGTGTTGTAGGCATCGAGCTCAAGAGGCATTACAGTCTCGACGTCAAGCTTAAGTTCCGGTGTGTAAACATGATCGATCCTGATGATGTTTGGCCAAGACACCTCATACTGGCGCTTCTTGGGGTCTGGTTCGATCGGAGTCTTTGGACTCGGTGGGATGGGTATGATTTCCCCCGTATCCTCGTGTGGAAGGAACGTGAACGGCACGCCAAAGATGTTCACGTACTCTGCGTCAAATAATTCTGTATCCTTGTTTACCTCGTAAGAAGTCCGTCGCAGGCCACGTCCGACGACCTATTCACACAACAATTGGCTCGTAAACGCCCGAAGCCCCATGATGTGTGTAACTGTCTTCGCGTCCCAACCTTCGGAGAGCATCCCCACAGAGATCACGCTCTGGATTTGCTCACCCAGTTCACCCCTCCTGCCAACAGTATCGACGATCTTCCTCAGACGTACGGCCTGTTCTTTCTTCGAGAGCCTGCTTACAGGTTCCTCACTCACTTCTCCCTCAACGGGGACTTCTCCAGTGGTCGTCTCGTCTTCTTGGGACTCTGCAAGTTCAAGAACTTTTGAGTCGATATGGAGTATTCGATCTGGGACACAAAGCTCGTCGATCCGAATCTTCTTATGATCGAACAAGAACTTCACCCTTGCGGCGGTCTCAGTTCTGTTCGTCACTGTAATCATCACTGGTGGAGTAGCGAAGCCTTCCCCTTTCCATCTGTTTAACGTTTCGAGCCAATCTTTGCCAAGAAGGTAATAAGCGTTGTTCACCAGATCAGGAAGTGGCACCTGTTCTTCAACTTTTCGGTTGATGTCACTCTTGACCTCCGGATCATTGTAGATATGGTACAAGCGAGACTTGTAGTCCTTGGAAAACCTTCCGTCGTCACGAATGACAACGCGAGGGGTTTTTACCAACCCTGACTCAATAGCGTCGTTCAATCCAAAATCGCTCACGATCCAGTCAAAGAGAGCCTCCTCGGTGCTCTTTTTGCCCGATGGGGCAAAGGGGGTTGCAGAGAAATCATAGGACGTTAGGATGCCGCGGGACTTGTGGATGCGATCCAAACCACCGACCCACTTTGTGGCTTCTTCGATATCTTCCTTCTTCACCCCCTTCACTTTTGATTCCGCGGGCACACGCCACGCATGGTGCGCCTCGTCGTTGATGACGACAATGTTCCGAGCAGCAGCAACCTCACCCAAAACCTCTCG
>Ga0315282_10014521_pt1 | contig 11711 bp, 6 predicted proteins | sample YL17G07_20_MG_FD_203693 | JGI IMG/M metagenome (GOLD analysis project Ga0315282, IMG submission 203693) | Sediment microbial communities from Yellowstone Lake, YNP, Wyoming, USA - YL17G07_20 | ecosystem: Environmental > Aquatic > Freshwater > Lake > Sediment | place: USA: Wyoming | collected...
GACCTACAAAGCAGGTCTGTGCTACTTACTGTGGGCGCTGATAGCGAGCAAGGAGCCGAGCTATCGTAGCCGGAGGTGTGGCCATGAACGGAGCCATTCGTCCCCAGAACGCTTTTGCGAGTTGCGCTGTTCAGTAGCCGCAACCTCGTCTAAACTAGGCAGAAGATAAGCCGTTATGGTCGAGGCGAGCTAGAGACACTAAACCGGGATGCAAAGGCACTATTCCGTTCGACGTGGATCAAATCGATGCCTGACTCTGGAAAGCTGCTTTTGGAACTGTTTCTGATGTTTGCGGGGGGGAAACTTCTCGCCGAGGTCCTTGAGCGTCTCCGTCAACCCGCCGTCCTCGGTGAAATCTTGGCGGGCGTGCTGCTTGGTCCCTCTGTCTTCGCTCTCATCCATCCCAATGAGATGCTTCAAGGCCTGGCGGAGATCGGGGCGATATTCTTGCTTTTCACGATTGGATTGGAAACGAAGCCGCGCGAATTGTTGGAGGTGGGCTTAACCGCCACGACGGTGGCGGTGCTGGGCGTGGTTGTCCCGTTTGTCATGGGATTTGTCTACATGAAGTTTTCGAACCATGAACTGGTGGAGTCCATCTTTGTGGCTGCGGCCATGGTGGCGACGAGTGTAGGGATCACCGCGCGAGTTTTGGCTGATGCAGGTGTACTTAGCACGAAAATGGCGCGGGTGATTCTGGGTGCGGCAATCCTTGATGACATCCTCGGCTTGATTGTGCTGGCCGTGGTCAGCAGCGTTTCGACAGGTGGAGTCAATTACCTGCAGCTGGGAATTGTCGCGGCGGAGGCCATCGGGTTCTCGCTATTAATAATCTTCTTCGGCCCCCGCATGGTGCGAAGCTTCCAGCCGACAGTCGCCTGGCTTCGGGCGCGCAATTCCGCCTTCATCCTGTCGATCATCCTGTGCCTAGGACTTTCGCTGGCTTCGGTCTATGTCGGGATGGCGGCGATCATCGGGGCCTTCCTGGCGGGATTGGCAATGGCTGATTATAGCGAGCAATGGCGCTTACGAGAGAACGCTCACCCTATCATGGAATTCCTGACTCCGTTCTTCTTTGTGCTCTTGGGTGCCCAAATGAATCTGAATACTGTGGCACAGCCTAGCGTTCTCCTCACGGCGTCAGTCATCTGTGTCCTGGCCATTCTGAGCAAGTTGATTGGTTGTGGACTGGGCTCACTCCGATTAGGCTGGAAGGACTCGCTTCGGATTGGTATAGGTATGGTGCCACGTGGCGAAGTGGGTTTGATTGTCGCTGCGGTGGGACTGGGGCTTCATACTATCTCTAACGCCATCTACAGCGTGGTCTTGCTGATGAGCATCGTCACGACGCTCTTTGCCCCGCCCGTGCTGCGGCTCATGCTCCAGCGGCCTGCGAAAAAGACCGAATGAGAGGAGGCTGTGGGGGCATCGTATTGGTGAGTCACAAGGTACTTGGCGTCGCAGGAGGTGAACCACGAACGCTTATACCTGGCTGTTTCTCGCGTGGGGCGTTTGTTAAGGGATTCCCTTTTGGGCTCGTAGTGAACAGCTTGCCCCGACAGAAAGACGGGCAAGGTGAAAAAGAATAGCGCGGCTAAAAGAGATCGCTTCATCATGCCAGCACAGAACCATACTAAGCTTGAGCGCCAAGTCAAGTCGCAAGAGCTCCTGGGGGATCACGATTCCCAGCAGACTTGCACCGTGCCGGGAGCTTGGCTTTGAAAATTGCCTTCCACACTCCAGGTAGTGGACTTGCGCGCGCTGTTAGACTAATGCGACATCGCAGGGTCAGATCTCGGAATGGATAGGGCAGGTAACGGGCGATGGTTTCCATCGCCTGTCTGGTTTGAGATGGAAGCATGGGAGGATGATATGGCGAAGCATATGCACTCAACAACAGGCTGCGGCGCATCTTCAAAAGGCGCCGTCCCGGAAGCCGCCGCGGCGAGAAAGCAAGATATTCCTTCTGCAACCACCGCGCGCAGCCTTTTGGACGATCGAACGTCCTTGGTGACGGTCTGGGAGGTGAGGCCCTGTCATCTTGTATTCCTCTTGATTCTCATTGTCGCCAGTTGCGCCTTCGGCCAGAGCGACCCAGACCAGGTCGGCGTCGTGTTGGGCGAAGAAATCCTTCCCCCGAACGTGGCCTTATTTCAGGTGCGCGAATACCTGTTGAGCCGAGCCTCCCCGCTGCCCGTCGCCACTACGGCCCGGCAGTGGAGCGCGGAAGCCCAGCGGCTACGCCGGCACCTGTTGAAGGATGTGGTCTTTCATGGTTGGCCTGAGGAATGGGTGAACGCCCCGCCGAAGTTCGAAGACCTGGGCGTAATCGAAACCCACCATGGGTACCGGCTGCGCAAGCTTCGCTACGAGATCGTTCCGGGGTTCCAATCGGTCGGGATCCTCTACGAGCCCGAAAACCTGCAGGGCAATACCCCGGCCATCCTGAACGTCAACGGGCATGTGGGGCCGCGGGGAAAGGCCGTCGAATACAAGCAGAAGCGCTGCATCAATTTTGCCCAACACGGTATCCTTGCCTTAAACCTGGAATGGTTCTCGTTTGGAGAGTTGCGCCGGGAGGGGAACGAACATTGGTATGGCGCGCATCTCGACCTGGTGGGGTTGAACGAATTGGGATTGTTTTTCCTCGAAATGCGCCGAGGCCTGGACTATCTCTACAACCATCCCAAGGTGGACCGGAATCGTTTGGGGGTCACGGGCCTTTCAGGAGGTGGTTGGCAGACGATTGTCTTGAGTTCCTTGGACGAAAGGGTAAAGGTTGCAGTTCCGGTCGCCGGCTATTCTGCGCTCCGATCCAAGCTCGAAGCACGGAAGTACGGCGACCTGGGAGATATTGAGCAGAATGGGACGGACTTCCTGGATGGCGCGGACTATACCGACCTGACGGCAATGATGGCCCCACGGCCAACCCTGCTGATTTATGATGCCGAAGACGATTGCTGCTTTCGAGGCCCCTTAGTCAAATCGCTCATCTTTGACGAGATCAAGCCGTTTTTTAGACTTTATGGGAAAGAGAGTGTCTTCGAGTGGTACGAAAATCGAGATCCGGGAACTCACAACTATCATCTCTACAACCGCGAGCAGACTTACCGGTTCTTTAGCCAGCAATTCAATATGCCTGTTATCGAAAGCGAGAGTCCTGCCGGGCAGGAAATCAAGAGCTACGACGAGTTGGTTGTAGGGCTTCCCAAGGACAACCTGACCATTCTAGACCTGGCCCGGAAGCTAGGCGGTCAAATCACCCGCCCGCCCCTGCCGGCGGACCCGTCCGCCAAAACTGCCTGGGTCGCTGCCCAAAGGCAGAAACTCCGCGCCGTGGTCCGTTATAAGCCGGTCAGCTTGGCGCGTGTCTGGACGGTCGCCAACACCAAGAATAAAGGCCTGGAGACGAAATCCTATCTGTTTGAAATGAACAACGGCTTGAGCGCCAACGGGGTGTGGCTAAGGGGCATCGTGACCCCCGCGAAAACCCCGGTGACGATCGTGCTCAATGACAAGGGGAAGAAGGGGGCGGGAGTGGAGGTGTCGGATCGCGTGAATCAAGACGAACAGGTTCTGGCTCTAGACCTGATGTTTATGGGCGATGCCTGGAAAGACACCGAGCCGTATATCTACGCCCAGATTCTCGGCGCTGTTGGAGATCGCCCGCTGGGTATGGAAGCCGCTCAACTCACCGAAATCGCGCATTGGATGCGGAGTCTCACGGGAGTGCCCAAAGTGCGCGTGGAATGCACGGGCATCCGAAGTCAGGTGGTAACGCTCGTGGCGGCGGCGCTCGAACCGGATTTATTCTCGCAAGTCGTGGTCCACGAAGGGATGCCGAGCCTCGGATTCCTCTTGCAAGCCCCGGTGACCTTCGAGGAGGCGCCGGAGCTGTTCTGCCTGGACCTTTACAAGGACTTCGATCTGGACTGCCTGGCGGCCATGGCCGCTCCGACGCAGGTGACGGTCGAGAAATACGTTGAGATTGCCAAGAAGAAATAAGGGAGTTCGCCAAATGAGGTTAAGAGTAGTCTTGCTACCGGTTTTGCTGGTCTTGGCGGCCGAAGCGGGCGCCACCCCGGCGCCTCAATCTGTGGATTTGGTGCTGGCGGAAAATGCCACGCCGCCCGTGAAGTTCGGAGCCGAGGAAATTCGGCGCGCGCTGGTGCAAAAAGGAATAAAAATCCTCACCGCTATGCGACCCTCCCCCGGGGACGTTCATGTCTATCTGGGCGAACGCGGCGATCCGCGGTTCGTCGGGATCGAAGGGAACCGGTTGAAAGTTCCCGAGGCGCCCGAGTCCTACGCGCTCTCCGTCACGTCAGGCAAAGACATTGTCGTGGAGGGAAGCGACGCTGCGGGCGCAATGTATGGGGCGCTCGACCTTGCCGAACAAATTGGCTGGGCGCAGGGCAGCGATTTCGTCAGCCAGATCAAGCCCGTCGGCAAGTCACCCTATTTGCAGGTGCGCGGCGTCAACATGTTTTTGACGGCGCAGGATATTGATGAGCCGGATGGAGCTTTTTGGTCCGACGCGTACTGGACAGGGTACCTCGATATGATGGCTCGGGATCGTTACAACTTTCTGGACATTCACGGTCCTTGCGACGCTGTGACCTTGACCTTCCCGAACGGATTTTCCTATTTTGTAAGCCTGCCGGATTTTCCCGAGGTGGGGGTTGGTCCGGAACGGGCGGCGAAAAATCTGGCCCGCTTCCGCCAGGTGGTGCGCAGGGCTGCCGACCGAGGGATCAAGGTCGGCTACATGAACTACGAGGCGCTTCCGCCAATCGGCCCGTGGAAAACTCGACGTTTCGGCATCGACGAGCGCTGGCAGCCCGTCCCGCAAGAGTTCCTGACTGGCCCTCGCCTGGAAGAGTACACCCGCGAAGCGGTGCGCAGCTTCCTGAAACAAGTCCCAGAGCTGTGGATGTTCGGCTTTCGGGTGGGCGAATCGGGACAGCCGGAAGACTTTTATAAGAGGACGTATCTCCAGGTCTTGAAGGATTTTCCCGAAAGCCTGAACATTTACGTGCGGACCTGGATTGCGGACCCTCATAAGGTGCGTGAGCTCGCTAACTCGACCAAGCAGCACGTTTACATCGAGCCGAAGTACAACGGGGAGCACCTGGGCTTGCCCTATCAGGCCGCCCTGGGGGGACGTCAATATCCGCCGAGCGGTTCGTACGAAGACTACACGAATTACCCCAGGAATTATTCCATCATCTGGCAGGTCCGCGCTCATGGCACGCATCGGTTGTTCTATTGGGGGTCCCCGGAGTTTGCCCGTCGCACGGTGCGCAGTTGCAAGTTCGGAGACGGCGTCGGGTTTTCCATGGAGCCCATGGAAGCTTATGGTCCGGCTGCGGACTATCTTCACCACAATCCTCAAACCGATCACAGTTTCTACAAGTGGATGTTCGAGCGGGAATGGCTCTGGCACCTTACCTGGGGGCGAAAGGCCTACGACCCGGAGGCTCCTGAGCGCGTCTGGCTCAGTGAGTTTGAGCGGCGGTTTGGGCCACAAGCGGGCTCGATTGTCTTTAAGGCCCTCGTCGAAACCAGCAAAATCGTGCCCTTCATCTATGCCTATCACAACGTAGGCCTTGACCATCAGGACTTTGCACCCGAGTTTGAAACAGGCGACCACGCCTTCGGCGCGCGGCAGCGACTCTGGCAAGGACATCGGCTGGTTCCTTACGGCGGAAACAATGATGACTTCCTCCGGGTCGACACGCTCGACCGCACGGCAATGGCTGATCCAGCGAGCTATGTGGAAGGTTATGTGAAGCATCTCCCTAGCGGAAGGATGACACCTTCAGAGGCCGCGGATTATCTCGGCACAGCGGCCGACGCAAGCGAAGCGGCAATCCAGGAGGCCGCCCGCCTGCATCCGGCTTCACCCAAGGAGTTCGAATGCATCAAGATGGACATCGAAGCGGTAGCATGGCTAGGCGGGTACTACCGCTTTCGCATTTTTTCGGTGCAACATCTTGATTTCTATCGCCGCACGTATCATCACGCCGATTTGACATCGGCTCACATCTATCTGCTGCGTGCGATCGCGGCTTGGGACCACCTGACAGATGTAACAGAGCAACATTTTGGCTACGTGCCTGAATACATCCGAATGGGAGTCCCGCAATTTCGCTGGCGCGATGAAGGAAGGACTCTGGGCGTGGATCTCGATCAGATCAATAACCTCGAAACGGATTTCCAGCGGCTTCCTGAGCAACTTTGGTATCGCACGGTCCTCGGGCACGTCCCGCCCGGCAAAGTAAAACCCGGAGAAGCACTCAGGATTACTGTCACTTACGCGACGGGACCGGCCAACGGGCACGTGTTTCTTTTCTACCGAAACTCGCGCGAGAGGGCTTACGCCAAGATTGCTCTCAGCCAGGAAAACAGCTTTGAACGCACCTGGACCGGCGAAATCCCTGCTGAAAAAGTCGTGCCGGGTTATCTCGAATACTACTTCGAGGCCAATCAGGCCCCTTCCGGGCCTTACAGTGGAACGCTTGAGCAGAGACCTCCGTATTTGGTTTTCGTCAACGACAATGAGTCGAAGCCGGTCATCTCCCACACTCCGCCTCTCGAGGCCTTGCGCGGAAACGAAGTAACCCTGACGGTGGAAGTTCAGGCAAAGGCCAAAATAAGTAGCGTGCGGGTCTATTACAAGCGCATGCCGGCCTACGACGAATGGCTTGAGCTCGACATGGCCCCTCTCGGCGATCACCATTTTAGCGCCTGCGTGCCGCTGACGCCGGAGGGCATCCTTTATTACTTTGAGGCGATCGATGAAGAGGGGAATGCGGTCAACTATCCGGATTTTCTGAAGCGCACTCCCTATTTTGTAATCAGCGGCTGGGACGCCGCGAAGCGTCCCGCGAAGACCGCTGAGCCTAGATGATAAGCAACGGACAGCCAGGTGCTACCGCTGCGCCCTCAGCGTTCGGCAGAAATTGTCCTGGCCCGCACTTCCACGCTCTCAGGCTACGGGAAACCCATCGCTTCCAGATCCGGGGCTTCCCCGGACTCCCAGGGGAACCGCGCCGGATGAGAGGACATCCGAAGCGTAGGCAGCAAGAATTCCCGTGGAAGCGACGCGCGCCTCAAGGCCACGCAGGCGCGCCAGCGCAGTCCACTTTCGCTGGGTAGTCCATCATTCCAGCCAAGCCTCAAAAGCTGCCTCCACGTTTTCCCTCGGGTCGTACCTGCCAAATTGCAGCTGAGCGATAACACCACCATTACCCGAATCCAGAGCCCGTCGCACGCGACGCACCGCCTCTCGCACCTCATGGGGTTTGCCAAATGGTAAAACCTGCTGCCTGTCAATCTCTCCCCAGAAGGTAATCTGGCCTTTGAACTTCCTCCCCAGGTCTTCAATGTCCATGCAGAACAGTTGCGAGTTGAGAGCGTCCACGCCGACCTCAATCAGCTCAGGAAGAATGGTCGAGATGTGCCCGTCGGAGTGCATAAAAGCAAACTTACCAGCAGCGTGAATCCTCGCGCAATAGTCTTTATAGAGAGGCTTGAAGATCTCTCGCCACATACCAGGGGAAACCAAGAGCGCGCTCTGACTTCCCCAGTCGTCCGTCCATCCGATGGCATCGACATTGGTTCGGCACCAAAACTCGATGGCTTTCAAATTGAATTCGTGCACCATGTCGCACAGCTTGAGGACCCCTTTCGTACCGTAGCCAAGGTCCAAAAACAGCGCTTCCGTTCCGCGTAGAAATTGCATTCGTTCGAATAGGCTGAATGCTGGCGGAGAGAGGACAAACTTGTTGCTGGCTGCACAGAAACGATTCACGGCATCCCATTTGGCGCCCTCCAGAATTTCCCACGGCGGAGAGAAGTGGTCCAAGGCGCGCCATTCCGCGAGGGGAGGATTCTTAACCTCACCAATCACGCCCGGTTCGCCTGTCACAAATTCACACCCCCAGGCGTCCACGTATGTACCCTCCCAGGGAGTACCTTTGGTTCGTTTCGAGGGCCCGTAGCGGAAGAGGAGGTTAGGGTCTGGCCACTCCACGTCGTGACCCATGTTCCACGCCCGGTAGCCATTGGGAAAGGCAAAATCCGTCGGGAAACGCTCCAGCACTGCTTCCAGTTCCGGCAAGCGGAACGTCTCCACCGCAGGAATAATCCAGAGGTCCCTCGGCGCCCGGTCCGGCCGATCAAACTTCAGTGTCCTGTAAACGCGCTCCTGACTATCCATGATTGCCTCCGCCTCGCAGTCGAATGCTCACTTAGTTGGGCCCATGGTACGAGCTGCCTTGCTGGCTGGTGGGCACACTAATCTCCGGAACACCAGAGGGTAGCAATTACAGTTATTGCTTGGCCTACCCATTCGAGCGCGTCCAAGCCTTCTCTGTCCCCTTCGATGATCATAGAAAAGCAATCGATGGCTCTACGCTAGCAGTTTGTCTGGCTCAACCCGCTCAGAAACGCCCACCTATCCATACCAAAAACTTCATTCGCATTGAATTCAACGGAGTTAGTGGCCTTAATCAGACCCACAGGCAGGAATCGGACCTTGGCCCGATCTGCGGAGAATTAACCGTTAATTCCCAGGCCGCACGGAATTTTGGCGACCTACAGGAGAGATTCCCCTGATCCGTTGGTGCAAACACGCGCCATTTGAAGGCGCAGTTACCGTCCATGGATTCAAAACACTATTTTTAAAAGGCATTTCAAAGCATATCACCGAAATTCCTACGCGGCGGACATTCGAAGTGACAAGAGTTGGTTGGGCCTATACAATCGGCCCGGCTTTTGCGCCGATTGAATATGAATGGCACGGTGGAACCCCAAACGAACCAGAGATCTTCCCGGCAAGGAAAGGGTCTGTATGACTGGCCGAGTCAGGGTTGCGAGCCCTCACTGAAATTCCTGGATTCCGCTCAACTGGGATCAGGGCCCTACGACGTTGCGATCATCGGCGCCGGGGTTGTCGGGTGTGCCCTGGCCTACAAGCTCTCCCGGTTCCAATTACGAGTGCTGTTGGTACACAAAAACTATGATGTAGGAGAAGGCTCCAGCAAGGGCAACAGCGCCATCGTGCATACCGGGTTCGATGCGACGCCCGGCAGCCTGGAATCGAAAATGGTCACGCAGGCCTCCAGGCAATGGCCGGCGCTGGCGGAAAAGCTCAAGATCCCTTATGACCCGTGCGGCGCGGTGCTACTGGCGATAGACGATGAGCAGGGCGGGCAGTTGCCCAAAATCCACCAGAAATCCCTGGATAGAGGACGGGCGTCCCATTTGGCAGGTTGAGGCGCGCTATGCCGCAAGCGATGTCGGGAAGCTCCTCTATATCGTGAATTTCAATGACCACCCCATCCAGGCGCATATCGCGGTGCAGGGTAACCCGGCTGGAATCTTGTTCGACCTGCGAAGCCAAGCCAAGGTCCCAAGCGGGCACGTGAATGTGCCGGCCGGTGAGACGATGATTTTTCGTGTGCCTTGATCCTTCGAGGACACCGGTACGAATGGAAAACCTCGCGGTTTTTGGAGAACGCAGTATGCTTAGCTCAACTCATAAGCCCCCAACGTTAGTCTGGATTCTTTTGTTTCCACTTCTGTGGGTCGCGATCAGCCAGGCGCACGCAGACACTGCATCACCACTTTTTGCCCGTGGCTACAACCTAATTCCCGAGCCGCAAAGGGTCACGCTGGGCGAGCGAGATTTCCAGTTTGGGCCGGACTGGCGGCTGGAGTTGGACCGCAGCGTTCCGCCGAATGATGTCGCGGTCGAAAGCCTGAAGGAAGATTTGCAGGCGCGGTTTCGAATGGCGCTCGGTAGCTCTCCGGGCAGGCGCGCGGGCGGCGGCGTCCTTCATCTCGCGATCGTTCCGAACTCTGTCTCAGTCGGAGAGGCGACGGATCGCTCCAAGGATGTGCTTGCCGAACAGGCCTACAGGATGACCCTGACCTCCGACCGAGTCAGTATCACGGCCAATGCCCCCACCGGACTCTTCTATGGCGTGCAGACTCTCCTGCAACTGCTCAAGCCGCAGGGCGGAAACCTCTGGCTGCCGGAGGGCGAGATGGTGGACTGGCCGGACCTCGAACTGCGGGTTATTTACTGGGACGACGCGCATCACCTGGAGCCATTATCGGTTTTGAAACAGGCTGTGCGCCAAGCAGCGTTTTACAAGATCAACGGATTCGCTATCAAACTCGAAGGCCATTTCCAATACAAGAACGCCGCACCCATCGTCGAGCCGTACGCGCTCTCGTCCGCCGAGTTTCAGGATCTGACCGATTACGGCCTAAAGTATCACGTCCAGGTCGTCCCTTATCTGGACGGGCCCGCCCACATCGCCTTCATCCTGAAGCATCCGGAATACGAAAAGCTGCGCGAGTTCCCGGAGAGCAATTACGAAGCCTGTGTCACCAATCCCCAAACCTACAAGCTGTACTTTGGGATGTTCCAGGACCTGCTGGATGCCAATAAAGGCGGGAAGTATTTCGTGCTCTCGACGGACGAGCCTTACTACGTCGGCCTCGCCAAGAATGATCAGTGCAACGAAGTGGACCACGCGAAAGAACTGGGCAGCGTTGGCAAGCTGCTTGCGGAGTTTGTGACCAAGACTTCGAATTACCTCCACGAGCGCGGCCGCACGGTGCTCTTTTGGGGCGAGTACCCGCTGAAACCCGAGGATATCAGCTCCCTGCCCACGCACCTGGTCAACTCCGAGGTGTATGGCCCGGAATTCGACCCGGTTTTCAAGGCGCACGGCGTCCGCCAGATGATCTTCACTTCCACCGTGGGATGGAAAGAATTCTTCTTCTCGAACTACTACCTGCTACCCGCTGCTGATCACCTTCCCGGGCCGCCAGGAGGAGCGTATGAATCCGTCCGCCAGGGCCCCGGCTATGTGGCCCAAATGCTCGACACGATCGAGAACACGCCGGCGCGGAAGAACGCTGACCTGATGGGCACCTTTGTGGCCGGTTGGGCGGACACGGGAATTCATCCTGAGGTGGTGTGGCTGGGTTACGCCACGGCTTCGGCGGCAGGTTGGCACCCCAAGGCGGCCAGCGTCCAGGAATTGATGAACTCCTTTTACCGGTTGTTCTACGGCCCCGCCGCCACCAACATGGGACGCGTCTATCAACTGATGAGTGAACAGGGGCAGTTCTGGAAGGAAAGCTGGGAAACGGTGGCCTCAAGTGCTCGCACACCCATTTGGGGCGATTGGGACCGCATCAATAATCCGCCGCAACCGGCAGAGGGCCAGACGCTGCCGCTGCCGCCATCGCCTTCGAAAGAGGTTTTGACGCTGAGCTATGACTGGGCGCCGCTGAATGAAAGGCGCCTGGAAATGGCCGGACGATTCCTTGCTAAGAATGACGAGTTGCTGGACCGGCTGCACGAGAATCTGCAACGGGTTGAGTTCAACCGCTACAACCTGGAACTGTATATCTGCATTGCTCAGCTCTATCGGCAGAACCTCGAGATGCTCATTGATCTCGGGCGAATCCGCGCGGCATTGCTTTCGGCCCAGGCCGCCGCGGCGAAGGCGGACGCCAAGGGCGCCGTGGCGGCGCTCGACCGGGCGCTCGACATCGCCGAAAACATCCGGCAACAGAGGAACCAGGCCCTCGGCAATGCCACCGCTACCTGGTACAAGAGCTGGTATCCGCGCGTCGCCGAAGCCAACGGCCGCCGCTTCCTCGATAAGGTGGACGACGTGAAG
>Ga0315282_10014522_pt1 | contig 11710 bp, 8 predicted proteins | sample YL17G07_20_MG_FD_203693 | JGI IMG/M metagenome (GOLD analysis project Ga0315282, IMG submission 203693) | Sediment microbial communities from Yellowstone Lake, YNP, Wyoming, USA - YL17G07_20 | ecosystem: Environmental > Aquatic > Freshwater > Lake > Sediment | place: USA: Wyoming | collected...
TCAGGAGAAGCGAGTGTACTGGGACGCGTCCATTGAAACCATAAAACCCGCGAATTTACGGGGACTGCAGCTTCGACGCCTCAAAGAGACGGTCAGCCGCGCCGCGCTGAGCCCCTTTTACGGCCAGCGCCTGGCACAGGCCGGGGTGAGCGCCGACCAGATCAACCATCTTGACGATATTCGCCGGATTCCCTTCACCACCAAAGATGAGCTGCGGGCCCGGGGCCGGGAGATGCTCACCGTGCCCCTGACGGAGATCGTGCGGCTACACGCCTCTTCAGGCACCACCGGCCAGGCCACCGTAATCTATTACACCCGTCAAGACCTCGAGGCCTGGGCGGACCTAGTGGCCCGCTCCATGTACATGACCGGGGTGCGGCCGGGGGACGTGTTCCAGAACATGATGGGCTACGGCCTCTTCACCGGCGGGCTCGGCTTCCACTATGGCGGCGAGCGGCTGGGGGCCCTCACTATCCCCGCCGGGGCCGGCAACAGCACGCGGCAGCTTCAACTCATGCAGCAGTTCGGCAGCACCGTGATCCACATCATCCCCAGCTTCGCGCTTTATCTGTTGAACACCTTTGCCAAACACGGCCTCGACCCCCGGGACCTGCCGCTGCGCCTCGCCTTCATCGGCGCCGAGCCCCATTCGGAGGACATGCGCCGGCGCATCGAGGCGGCCTACGGCCTTAAGGCTTACAACTCCTATGGCCTCTCGGAAATGAACGGCCCAGGGGTGGCCTTTGAGTGCCCGGAGCAAAACGGCCTCCACGTCTGGGAAGATGCTTTCCTGCTGGAGGTGGTGCAGCCCCAGACCCTGGAGCCGGTAGGCCCGGGGGAGGTCGGGGAACTGGTCTTCACCAATCTCACCCGCCAGGGGATGCCGCTACTCCGCTACCGCACCCGGGACCTGGCCTCCTATGACGACAGCCCTTGCGCCTGCGGCCGGAGCTTCCGGCGCCTGTCCCGCATCCAGGGCCGCAGCGACGACATGCTCATCGTCAAAGGGGTCAATATCTTTCCATTGCAAATCGACCAGGTTCTCATGGCCATGCCCGAGGTGGGCAGCCACTACCTGGTGGAAGTGACCCGGGAGGATTTTAGCGACCTGATGCACGTCAAGGTGGAGGTCCAGGCCAATTTCTTCCAGGAGGACCTCAAGTACCTCACCCGGCTCCAGAAGCGCATCACCGAGGCGCTGAAAAGCGAACTGCTGGTGACCCCCCGGGTGGAGTTGGTGGAGCCCAACACCCTGCCCCGCAGCGAAGGCAAGGCCCAGCGAGTGGTGGATAAACGGCCCAGGTAGTACCATTTTATCGTAGGGGCGAACCTTGTGTTCGCCCAATGGCTTGGCCAATAGCGATGAAGGGGCGGGTTTTAACCCCGCTCCTTCATTGACAACCACCGGCGCGGATGGTAAAAATCAGAGGGAGGAGGGATGGCCGAGTGGCTTAAGGCGGCGGTCTTGAAAACCGCAGAGCGCTGAGCTCCGTGGGTTCGAATCCTACTCCCTCCGCCAAATAACCGGGGGAATCAACTTAAGATAATCACCATAATATAACCGGGGCGGCACAGCCCCAAATTTATGTCTGGCCCTGCGGAGAGATGACCGAGCTGGCCTAAGGTGCTCGCCTGCTAAGCGAGTGTGGGGAGAAATCTCCACCGAGGGTTCGAATCCCTCTCTCTCCGCCACTTTTTTAAGTCCCCCAAAACCCGCCCTCCCAGGGAGGCGCCAGCCCCGAGGCGAGATTAAATTCTCACTGCCTGCCCAAGTCAGGATCACGTCAGTGATGAAGGTCTCACAGATTTCAGAGGAAAGGGGGAGTTAGTTGCTCAGTCTCAAGTCCGGAGAGATTCTGGCCCTGGCGGGCCTCCTGCTGCTGCTGGTGCACAACCTGGTGCGTCGCCAGCTTAAATCCAGGCAGCCGCTCCGGGGTCTGACCCGGTTCTGGCTGAGCTGGGGAGATCTGGTGGTGTTTCTGATCATCCTGGCGGGACTGACCCTCATGTGGTCCCAGAAATAAAAGGCCCGGGCTCCGCAGAGACCCAGGCCTGACCTGGAGGGTTGTTATACCACTTCGCAATCAATTGGTAGCACAGGCTTTCCAGCCTGTGCGGGCGCAGGCTAAAGCCTGCGGCTACCGATAATTACTTTTTGATTGCAACTCGGTATTACATTAAGGTTCTTATCGGCTTTGCCGCAAAGAACCTTAATGTTTTTTTAAGGCTCCAGGCGGAAGGTCGTTGAGGGAATGACGGGCGCCAAAATCATTAGCCATCCCGCAACCTACTAATACCAAGTTGCGCTCATAGAAGTAAGAAAAGCTTCTTTCTGTAGGGGCGCACCTGCGTGTGCGCCCTCAATCAGGGCGGACACATGGGTCCGCCCCTACAAAAGGATATTACCTATATGAACGCAACTCGGTATAAAAGGACAAGGGGGCTGGCGCCGGGCCGAAACTACCGCCGGCCGCGCTTTGGACTGAACCAGGCCTTTCCGGCTCAACATGGCCGGGAAATGGTGCTTCTGAATGAGCCCTTCGGGACAGAGCACAAAGTCATACTCGATGACATTGATGAGTTCCCGGACATTACCGGGCCAATCGTGAGCGGCCAGAGTTTCCAGGGCCTCCTCACTGATGCCGGTGATGGGTTTGCGGGTCTTGCGGCGGGCCCGGTCGATAAAGGCCTTGACCAGCAGTGGGAGGTCCTCACGGCGCTCCCGCAAGGGGGGGAGCTGGATGGGGATGACGCCGATGCGGTAAAAGAGGTCCTCCCGGAAGCGACCCTGCGCCATTAAGCGGTGCAGGTCCTGGTTGGTGGCGGTGATAACCCGCACGTCCACCCGGATGGGCGCATGGTCCCCCACCTTTTCTATGACCTTCTCCTGGAGAACCCTAAGGAGCTTGGCCTGGGTGGCCTGGGGGAGGTCACCGATCTCATCCAGGAAGATGTCACCGCTGCTGGCCGCCTCGAAGCGCCCCACCCTGGTGCGGTCGGCCCCGGTGAAGGCGCCCTTGACGTGGCCGAAGAGTTCGCTCTCCAGCAGCGACTCGTTGAGGGCGGCACTGTTCACCTTGATGAAGGGGCCCTGGCACCGGGGGCTGAGGCGGTGGATGGCCGAGGCCACCAGCTCCTTGCCGGTGCCGGATTCGCCGTAAATGATGACCGGCGCCTCGGATGGGGCTGCCGCGGAAATTAGCGTGAAGAGCTGCAACATCACGGGGGACTTGCCGATGATGCCGTGAAAGGCATCCTCACGGCTGAGCTCCCGGTGCAGGTGAGAGATGAAAAGCTGCATCATGCCCGGAGACTTTTCCGGCAGACTGCGGGCCTGGTCCTCCCGGCTGAGTTCTCGGCGCAGATAGGAGATGACCCGCTCTTTGGCCACCACCTCGCTGAGGTCGGTGAAATTCTCCACCCCGGCCACCACCTTGCCGGTCCGATCCTTCAGGACCGCGGCGTTTTTCAGGACTTGCCGCGGAGTGCCGTCCTTCTTCTCCATGGTGCACTGGCGGCGCCGGATAAAACCCTGCATGAACAGCTCACACTCCCGGCACCGCCCGGAGGTCAGGGCATCCAGGCAGAGGTGGCACTTGAGGATGGTGCAGGGTTGGCCCACCAGCTCTTCCCGGCGGTAGCCGCTCAGCGCCTCCATAGCCTGGTTGACGGCCAGGATGATGCCTTCCGGGTCCACGATCAGCAGACCATCAAGCATGGTGTCGATGACGGTCTTCCAGAATTTTTCCGGCTCGCCGCCGAACAGCTCATCTTGCAGAGGCGCCGGTGTATTGACAATAGACATTAACATACATTATGATGCTTGGTGAAGGAGGGGAAGCTAACAGTTAATTATTTAACTTATGTTAACCATAACCTCTTAACATTGTTAAGCCCTGACCGGGCAGACAACGTCTTTCTTCCTGTAATATCAATATATTAATACTTATCAACATATTGTTTACCCTTGGCAGGTTTCTTGCTTAGCATCGGGAAGGTAGTGCGCCGCCATATCTTAATAAGCAAGTCTGCGGGGCGCCTCCCCGCAGCTCGATTTATCATCTGCCATTTTTATGATTCGGAGGTTTGGGAATGACGAGAAAGACTCAGTTAATCATCACGGGACTGGCCGTCTTGATGGTTATGGCCACCTTAGCCCTTTTGGCCACTCTGGTCCTGGCCGAGCCCGCACTGGCGGGCAAATTGGAGGAGGCCATCGCTAAGACCCCGGTGGGCGAAGCCGCGGGGATGATTCACCCCGGCGCAGCCAAGGGTTTCATGGGAATTCCCGGCGCCCCTCACCACTTTTTTCTCTTTTATATCTTATGGGGCATCTGGGTCGGCTGGATCTTCTCCTCGGTGGGGGCCTTCGGGGGCATCATGGCGGGTGTCGGCCACATCAGCGTCTTCGGGCTGTCGGATTTCGCCGGAGGCTTCAAGAAAACCAGCCCCGGCTTGAACAAGATGCTGACTGATTCCATTCGCACCAGCAACCAATACCTGGTGGGATTGTCGGCGTTGATTTCTTCCTTCACCTATTACCGCATGGGACGGCTGGTGCTCCCCCTGGGCTTATGTCTGGCGGTCGGCGGCATCCTCGCCGGCTACCTGGTCCCCCTGCTTACCGTCGGCAAAATGGATGTCAGCGTCTACGTGGGGTTTTTCGGGATCGTCGTCTTTGCCGTCGCCTTTGTGCTCTTCTATGAAACCACCCCCGCCGGACAGGCCAAGAAGAAGGCGGCCAAGGCCGCGGCCAAGGCCTTTGAAGCGGCTCATATCAAGAAATCCGGCGAGGTTTCTGCCGAACATGCCAAAGGGGTGCAGGTCACGCATTGGGGCCTCTCCAGAATCGCTTTTACTTTTTATGGCCAGGAATTCTCTTTCAACCCCATTTGGCCACTGCTGGGCGGCTTTGTCATCAACGGCATCTCGGCCCTCATCGGGGTGGGGGGCGGCTTCCTCTACGTGCCTTTCCTCACCTCGGTGGCCGGTCTGCCCATGTTCATCGTGGCCGGCACTTCGGCCCTGGCGGTGCTGGTGGGCATGATCGTCAACATCTTCAACATGATGGTGGTGCGGCAGGTGCCCGTGGATTTTATCCTGATCAGCACCGAACTGATCGGCATCGCCATCGGCTCCGTCCTCGGTCCGGTCACCTCCAAGAAGATCCCCGAAGTCTGGCTGAAGCGCATCTTCGTGGCTCTGGCGATATACGTGGGCATCGGTTATCTGACCAAGGGTTTTATGGGTCATTCCATTTTACCGGGAATGTAGGAGCAAGCAAGCCTAAGGGGAGAGCAGGGCCGGCCTGGTCTGGTCCGCTCTCCCTTGGTAGACAGCCATGGAGATGCATCCCCTTTACCTCTTTCTTGATCCTTACCTGATCTGGTTTTTCCGGCTGACGGGCCAGGCAGAAGTCAATTTTTACCTGGGCACCTTGGCGGTGGCCATTCTCGCCTTGCTGGTAGGGGAGTTTACCTCCTTCCTGGCGTCTTTCGTGGTGCGGCGCCACTTCGAGCAGGTAGCCGGCGAAGCCAAGAAATACCAGGATGTGTCCATGGAGGCCCTGAAGTCAGGGGATAGACCGGCCTATGAGGCGGCCAACGAGGTGGCCAACGACGCCTTCAGTAAGTCTTTCTTCATGCAGATAGCTCTTTCGGCAACGTTTTTCTGGCCTATTTTCTTCTTCTTGGGCTGGATGCAGTATCGTTTCTTCGAATTGGAGTTTCCCATTCCATTTACCGGCTATTCCCTGGGTTATATCGGGGTCTTCATCCTGCTCTATATCCCGGTCTATATCCTGTTCAAGAAAATTAAGCGCAAACTATCGTATTCCCGCGGGATCAGAGTGATCCTGGATAGTTATACCGAGACGCCCCGGGAATCGAAGGGCTTACTCGATAGGTTGCCCCCGGCCGCCGACCAGCAACCCTAAGGGCGGCGAAGATTCCCGCCCAACCACTTCAACTAATGCAATGCCGAAACATGAAGGAGAATACAAATGGGACTGAAAGAAACCATAGCGGCGATCGCCGCAAAACCAAAGGACCAGTTGACTTATACGGATGTGGCGGACACGTACATTTATTATATCCGGCTGGATTTTGATCCGGTGGGCATCAAATTCTGCGCCGACGAGGCCGAAATCTCCAAGTACAAAATTAACGCCAAAGCCAAAGCCAAACTGACCTATTGTCAACACCTGGCCATGGCCCGGGGGGGGCATAAAGCCATGTTTATGCCTGCCAACATGCTTTTGTGCGAAAATGCCAAACCGGTATTCGGCTTCCGGGAGCTGGACAAGGAAAAAGACACCAAGAGGCACATGAAATATCTGCGTAACGAGGAACTGGCCTGGCAGGCGCCCCAGGGTAAAGCCAAACTCCCCCTGGGAAAGTGCTACGGCATCTATACCGCGCCCCTGGCCATGTTTGACGAATCGGGCCTTGATCCGGATATCGTCTTCTTTATGCTGCTGTCGTATCAGGCGTACCACGTCCTCAACGACTATATGGCCGCCACCGGCCGCAGCAGCCTTACCTTTAATCATACGCCTAATTCGGCGGTATGCTCCGGTTCGGTATGGGCTCTTAACCACAATACGGCCAATATGACTACCATGTGCGCCGGTAGCAAGACTTCCGGCAAAACCGATATGTCCATGGTGAATCTCTTTATCCCCGGAACCCAGATCAAAGACAGCGCCGCCCAATTGCTGAAACGCGCCTCCGAAACGGGTGGTCCTTCCGTTCTGGGTAAAGGCGGCGAACCGTGGCCGGGCATGGATGTCTGTAAAGGTTGCCCGCTGTTCAAGTATGAAGCGGTATGAACCTGCCTGGTGGTTTGAGTTGGAAAATGGCGGCCAAACCCTTAGCGGTGCGGCCGCTTTTTTGTTCTGACTCTGACTAATCTCAACTACATGAATCAGATAAACTGGTTTAGGGTCTGGCCCCTTTGAAGATTACATCCAGATTCGTTTTTATCTAAACATTATTTTGGTATTTTTTTCTTGGTGCAGCATTCCGAAGAGGGTTAGATTATGGCAACAGAAGTATACAGCATCTGCTTCATGTGCACGGTGCGCTGCCCCATCCGGGTGCTGGTGGAAAACGACGACGTGACATGGATTGAGGGCAATCCCCACGTGGCCGGCATCGAGGGGGCCCTGTGCGCCAAGGGGTCCGCGGGGCTCTCCCTGCTCCATGACCACGAGCGGCCCCAGTATCCCATGATCCGCACCGGTCCCCGGGGCGCCGGCCAGTGGCAGCGGGCCACCTGGGACGAGGCCCTGGATTTCGCCGCCGCCAAACTCAAAAAGATCGTCAAGAAACACGGCCCCCACAGCGTCCTCTGGGGGGAGCGGAACAATCTCAACACCCACATAGTCAAGACCTTCATGAATGCCCTGGGCTCCCCCAATCATTTCACCCATGAATCCCTGTGCAGGGGCTCGGTGATCACCGCCATCAACAGCTTGACGGGGTACCCTTACGCCCCCGCGGATGTGGGCGTGGATTACGGCAATACCCGGCACCTCATCATGTATGGCCGCAACCTCTTTGAGACCCTGGAAATCAAGTCCATCAACAATCTCCTCAGCGCCATGGAGAAGGGGGCGAACTAACCTATATTGACCCCCGGGTCAGCGTCACCGCCACCAAGGCCGATCGCTACTGGTTGATTCGCCCCGGCACCGACCTGGCCCTCAATTACGCCCTGATTCGGACGATTTTGAAAGAGCGGCTTTACGATCAAGATTATGTCCAGCGCTGGGTCAGCGGCCTGGCCGAACTACAGGCCTTCGTGGAGCCTTACACCCCCGAATGGGCTGAACAGGAAACTGGCATCCCGGCCGGCGAGATCGTGGCCCTGGCCCGGGAAGCCTCCGAGGTCAAGCCCGCCGTGATCTTCCATTACGGCTATCGGGGCTCGCACCATACTAATGAGATCCACACGCGCCGCTCCCTAATCATCCTGAACGCCCTCATGGGGTCCATTGAAGCCAAGGGCGGACTCTTCTTCAAGAAAGGCCCCAAGGCCGCGGGCCGGGGCGATATCGGCAAGTACGTGGACCAGGAGTTTCCCAAGATCAAAGCGCCCCGCTTCGACGGCTCCGGCCGGGATAAGTTTCCCATTGCCGACGCCTCCCATGGCAATCCCCAGATGCTGGCCCACGCCATCTTGCATGAAGACCCTTACCCCATCAAGGCCCTCATCTTAAACCGCTTCGAGCCCCTCCAATCCATTCCCGACACCGCCAATACCCGGCGAGCCCTGGACAAACTGGACCTCATAGTGGCCCTGGACGTCAATTTCAGCGAAATCGCCTGGTATGCCGATGTCATCCTGCCCGAGTCCATCTACCTGGAGCGGTCCGACTGCATCCAGTTGGTCACGGGCCTCAAACCCACACTCTTCATGCGCCGGCAGGCGGTGACGCCCCGGTATGACAGTATGCCGTCCTGGCTGATCATCAAGAAACTGGCCCAGCGCCTGGGTCTGGGGCAGTATTTTCCCTACGAGACCATCGAGGATATCTGGAATTTTCAGCTCCAGAATCTGGGGGTCAAGATCGAGGATTTCGATGCCAAGGGCTTTGTGGCCTTGACCGACAAGACTCTGCTCTGGGACCGGAATGACGGGATCAAGTTCAAGACCCCTTCGGGCAAAATCGAGTTGGTGAGTTCCTTGATGGAGAACGCCGGCTTCCCCTCGTTTGTGCCCTACACCCCGATGCCGGCGCCACTGCGGAGATGTTGCTTCTGGAGGGTTGCCCGCATCAGGTCTTGGAGGGCATTCTACTGGCGGCCAAGACTCTCCACATCGAAGCCGCCGTCGTCTATCTGCCGAGCGACGCCCCCCTGGCGGCGGCGCGTCTGCAGACGGCCTGGACCCAGTTGGTGGAAAGCCACCTTCTGCCGGAGCCGCCCCCCCTTAAACTGACTGTGGTTTCCGGAGAAGGCCGGTTTTTGGTGGAGGATGAAGACCTCTTCATCCAGTCTCTCCAATCTCTGCTGCCTCGTGATTTTTTCGAGAATCACCCTAAGCCCGTCTGGCTCTTTCACAGCCTGAGCACCGTGGCGTCATTACCGTTCATTGCCCAGACGCCGGTTTCCACCTTTAGGAAGCTGGGAATTGCCTGCTCTTCCGGCACTCTGATCTTCCGCCTCATGGGTGCGATTGAGACCCCGGGGTTTGTGGAAGTGAACATCTCCTCCACCCTGGAAGAGGTGATTAGCGGCCCGGGGGGAGGATTCCGCCATGGTTTCAAACCCAAGGCCATTATGGTGGGGGGAGCCCTGGGAGGCATCTATCCCCTTCACCTTTTAAAGCTCAGCCTGAACCATGAAACCCTGCTGGAAATGGGGGGCTCTCTGGCCTTGGGGACCATCCAGGTTCTGGATGAACGGGACTGCATCGTCTCCCTGGCGCGTGAAAATGTGAAGTTTCTGTTACAGCAGCCAGGGGCCCGATGCTCCACCTGCCGGGAGGGCCTCCTGCAGCTCGGAGACCTGTTGGATCGGATCGCCGCCGGGACAGCCACTCCCGAGACCCTGAAGGAACTGGAGCTCGCCTGTGAAAGCTTGAAGGAAAAGGCCGGCTGTCACCTCGGGGGCCTGGCGGCCAACCCCATCCTCACCTCACTCCACTATTTTACGGATGAGTACCGGATGCACACGGACAACAAGCACTGTCCGGCCCGGGTCTGCCCCAACCTCCTGCTGGCCCCTTGCCACGCCGCCTGCCCGGTAGGGATCGACATCCCCAGCTACCTGGCCCTGGTGGCCCAGGGCCGCTTCGTGGAAGCCCTGGAGGTGATCCGCCAGGACAACCCCTTTCCCTGGATCTGCGGCCTCATCTGCCCCCATCCCTGCGAGCGCCAATGCGTGCGGCGGCATCTGGATCAGCCCCTTAACATCAAGTACCTTGAGGCCTTTGTCGCCAACTATGCCAGCCGGCACGGCGATTACGTCCCCTTGAGGCCGGCAGCGCCCAATGGGCGCCGGGTGGCGGTTATCGGCTCCGGTCCCGCCGGTCTGTCCTGCTCCCACTATCTGGCCCTGCGGGGCTATAGCGTAACCGTCTTCGAAGCCCTGGCGGAGGCCGGCGGCCTCTTCATGGCCGGCATTCCCGAATACCGCCTGCCCCGGGAGGTAGTGCGCCGGGAAGTGGACCTGATCCGCTCCCTGGGGGTGGAGATCCGGACCGGGGTTACCGTGGGCGCCGACGTCACTCTGGAGGAACTGCGGCGACAGGGCTACGAGGCCTTCTTTCTGGGGATCGGGGCCCATCTGGGCTATCGGCTCAAGATCGAAGGGGAAGACAATTTTCCCCAGGTCTACGACGTCATCTCGTTTTTGCGCCAGGTGAACCTCGGTGTCAAGGAGAAACCCGCGGATAAGGTGGTGATCATCGGCGGCGGCAACGCCGCCATGGACGCGGCGCGCACCTGCGTGCGCCTGGGCTGCCGGGAGGTCCACGTCTCTTACCGCCGCACCCGAAAAGAGATGCCGGCCCATCCCGAGGAGATTGAGCAGGCCCTGGAGGAAGGGGTGCAGATCCATTTCCTGACGGTGCCTATCAAGATCGGCGGCGCCCATGGCCGGGTGGAATACCTGGAATGTCTCCAGGCGGAATTGGGCCGCCCCGACGCCTCCGGCCGGCGGCGCCCCCTGCCCATCTCCGACAGCAACTACCGCATCGAGGTGGGGGCGGTGATCACCGCCATCGGCCAGCAGCCCGACCTCTGTCCCTTCCCGGAGCCGCCGGTGCAGATTAGCCCCTGGTGCACCATCGTCACCAAACCGGGCCGCGCCAGCACCAATGTTCCGGATATCTTCGCAGGTGGCGATGCCGTCACCGGGCCCGCCACTGCGGTGGAAGCCGTCGCCGCGGGCAAGCAGGCTGCCTTGGAGATCCACCATTATCTGTCCGGCGACCTTTCTCCAATGCCGCGGTTAAGCCCCCAAAAACGCGCTCGGGTCGACTTCCTGGCCATTCCGGCCGCAGACAAAATCGCCAGCCACCGGGTGCCCATCCCGCTCTTGGACCAGGAGGAGCGGCGACACAGCTTCGACCGGGTGGAACTGGATTACACCCCGGAGGAAGCCCGGAGCGAAGCTCGACGCTGTCTGCGTTGCGACGTCTGCATCCGTTGCGGCGCCTGCGAGCGGGTCTGTAGAGACGCCATGCAGGTCCATGCCCTGAAGTTCACCCAGATCAGCCCCGCGGAGCGGCTGCTCAGCGACTACCAGCGGGCCGGAGAGCGCTGTATCGCTTGCGGCGCCTGTGCCCAGGCCTGCCCCACTGGGGCCATCGATTATGTCGAGGGCCCGGACTGCCGGGAGGTGCGCCTCTGCGGCACCGTCTTGAACCGGCTCGAGACGCCCAGGTGCCAGGGTTGTGGCGGTCCCCTGGCCCCTTTGCGCTATCTCGCTTACGTCACTGCGCACAGCGACGCCGTTATGGGCAAACAGGTGCTGCGCCATCTCTGCCCCCATTGCGCCCGGGAACAGCGGGCTGCGGCGTTTGTAAAATTATCTTAACGGAATATTTGTCTGAGGAAGTGAGATTGGTAAGGAGGTTTTCAGCACCTCCTGAACGCCCTGTGATACCAAGTTGCCGTCAAAAAAGTAGGGGCGGGGTTTCCCCGCCCGCCATTCTCCGGTCATCGCTCCACGGGCGGGGAGACCCCGCCCCTACAACCCCG
>Ga0315282_10014524_pt1 | contig 11709 bp, 9 predicted proteins | sample YL17G07_20_MG_FD_203693 | JGI IMG/M metagenome (GOLD analysis project Ga0315282, IMG submission 203693) | Sediment microbial communities from Yellowstone Lake, YNP, Wyoming, USA - YL17G07_20 | ecosystem: Environmental > Aquatic > Freshwater > Lake > Sediment | place: USA: Wyoming | collected...
AAATTTCGGTAACACGGAATGGAGGCCCGAACCGGTGTTGGTTGAAAACAGCTCGGATGAGCTGTGGGTAGGGGTGAAAGGCCAATCAAACTTGGAAATAGCTGGTTCTCCCCGAAATGTATTTAGGTGCAGCCTTGCAAATTAAGTAGCGGAGGTAGAGCACTGGATGGGCTAGGGGCCCTACCAGGTTACCAACCCCAACCAAACTCCGAATGCCGCTAACTTTTATTGCAGGAGTAAGACTGCGGGCGATAAGGTTCGTGGTCGAGAGGGAAACAGCCCAGACCGTCAGCTAAGGTCCCGGAGCATGTGCTAAGTGGGAAAGGATGTGGAGTTGCTCAGACAACCAGGAGGTTGGCTTAGAAGCAGCCACCCTTTAAAGAAAGCGTAATAGCTCACTGGTCTAGTGAGTCTGCGCCGAAAATCCAACGGGGCTTAAGCACATCACCGAAGCTGCGGAAGGGCGGCTGTCGCCGCCACAATTAACTAAGGACCATTAACTTTTGACTAAAGGTAAAGCAAATTTTTTCCTTTTTAGTTAAAGGTTAATCGTTCAGGGTTGAATGTGAGCGACGATAGTTGCTCTTGGTAGGGGAGCATTCTATAGTAGGATGAAGCCAGACCGTAAGGACTGGTCGACGAGATGGAAGAGATTATGCTGACATTAGTAGCGATAATGCCGGCGAGAAACCGGCACGCCGTAAGCCTCAGGGTTCCTGAGTAAAGTTAATCTTCTCAGGGTGAGTCGATACCTAAGCCGAGGCCGAAAGGCGTAGGCGATGGAAAACAGGTTAATATTCCTGTACCACTTCTTTCGCGTTTGAGCGATGGGGGGACGTAGGAGGGTAGGCCATTCCCGTGTTGGAATACGGGATCCAAGCTGGTAGGTGGATCCGCCAGGAAAATCCGGCGGGTCATTACACCGAGAAGTGATGGGGATGCCGAGCAATCGGCTACAAACTGGCTGATCCCACGCTACCAAGAAAAGCCTCTAGCGAGCGGAAGGGGTGATCGTACCGTAAACCGACACAGGTGGGCAGGGAGAATATCCCAAGGCGCTTGAGTGATCCCTCGTTAAGGAACTCGGCCAATTAACTCCGTAACCTCGGGAAAAGGAGTGTCCTGAACCGTGAAGGGACTTGCTCCCGGAGCGGTCTGGGATCGCAGTTAAAAGGCTGTAGCGACTGTTTAATAAAAACACAGGTCTCTGCGAAGTCGTAAGACGAAGTATAGGGGCTGACGCCTGCCCGGTGCCGGAAGGTTAAGGGGATTTGTTATTCCGCCGCAAGGCGGGAGAAGCATTGAACTGAAGCCCCGGTAAACGGCGGCCGTAACTATAACGGTCCTAAGGTAGCGAAATTCCTTGTCGGGTAAGTTCCGACCTGCACGAATGGCGTAACGACTTCAGCACTGTCTCAACGAGGGGCTCAGCGAAGTTGTGAGAGCGGTGAAGACGCCGCTTACCCGCATCAAGACGGAAAGACCCCGTGCACCTTTACTATAACTTGGCAATGGATTTTGGGATATTCTGTGTAGGATAGGTGGGAGGCTTTGAAGTTCCGGCGCTAGTCGGAATGGAGTCATCCTTGAAATACCACCCTGATTATTCTGAAGTTCTAACCTAGGCCCGTGATCCGGGTCGGGGACATTGCCTGGTGGGTAGTTTGACTGGGGCGGTCGCCTCCTAAAGCGTAACGGAGGCGCACGAAGGTTCCCTCAGGCTGATTGGAAACCAGCCGTGGAGTGTAAGGGCATAAGGGAGCTTGACTGCGAGACTGACAAGTCGAGCAGGTGCGAAAGCAGGTCCTAGTGATCCGGCGGTTCTGGATGGAAGGGCCGTCGCTCAACGGATAAAAGGTACGCCGGGGATAACAGGCTGATCTCCCCCAAGAGTCCACATCGACGGGGAGGTTTGGCACCTCGATGTCGGCTCATCGCATCCTGGGGCTGAAGTAGGTCCCAAGGGTTCGGCTGTTCGCCGATTAAAGCGGTACGTGAGCTGGGTTTAGAACGTCGTGAGACAGTTCGGTCCCTATCTGATGTGGGCGCAGGATATTTGAGGGGAGCTGTCCTTAGTACGAGAGGACCGGGATGGACGAACCTCTAGTGTGCCAGTTGTTCCGCCAGGAGCAGCGCTGGGTAGCTATGTTCGGAAGGGATAACCGCTGAAAGCATCTAAGCGGGAAGCCCCCCCCAAGATTAGATATCCCTTTCCGGTGGCGACGCCGGAGCTAAAGACCCCTTGTAGACTACAAGGTTGATAGGCCAGAGGTGTAAGTCCAGCAATGGATTGAGCTTACTGGTACTAATCGGTCGTGCGGCTTGACCATAATCTTTTTTCCGTTCTCTTGCTGCAAATATGAAGTTGTCATTTCATTGCGTTTTCGGCGGCGATAGCGGAGGGGTAACACCTGTTCCCATCCCGAACACAGAAGTTAAGCCCTCCAGCGCCGATGGTACTGCATGGGTAACTATGTGGGAGAGTAGGACGCTGCCGGAATTTTTCTAAGCCCTTCTTCGGTACGAAGAAGGGCTTTTTTATTTTATTTTTGCAAAGCGATTTCTGTTATGATATATATATCTGATTCGAAAAATAAAAGGGAGAGAGCTCATGTCTGGCCACTCAAAATGGAGCACGATCAAACACAAGAAGGGCGCGGCGGATGCCCGACGGGGCAAGATGTTCACCAAGCTGATCAAGGAAATTACCGTGGCCGCCCGCATGGGTGGCGGGGACCCCGGCGGGAACCCTCGCCTGCGGAGCGCTGTTGCCGCCGCCAAAGCGGAGAATATGCCCAAAGACAATATTGACCGGGCCATCAAAAAGGGGACGGGCGAACTCCCGGGCGTCTCCTATGAAGAAGCCACTTTTGAAGGGTATGGCCCCGGAGGGGTGGCGGTCTTGGTGGAGATCCTGAGCGACAACCGGAAACGTACCGTGGCCGACATCCGGCATGTTTTTTCCAAGAATGCCGGGAACCTGGGGGAGGCGGGATGCGTCTCCTGGATGTTCGATAAGAAGGGTCTCATTGTTTTTGAGAAAGAGAAGATTGATGAGGACAAGCTGATTAATTTAGCCTTAGAGGCAGGGGCGGAAGATGTTCGGGATACGGATAAGGAGTATGAAATTATCACGGAGCCGTCTGCCTTTGAGCCGGTAAAAAGGAAACTGGAGGAGGCCAACCTGAAGCCGTCCTTTGCGGAGGTCAGCATGGTCCCCCAGTCCACTGTGCGCCTAGTCGGAAAAGAAGCTCATCAGATGCTGCGCTTGATGGAAAGCCTGGAGGATTCTGACGACGTTCAGCACGTATACGCCAATTTCGACATCCCCGATGAAGAAATGGAGCAACTTAGTGCCTAGAAGAACGGGGGGATTCCCGGGGTCGGGAATCTGCCCGGCGGATGGGCAATCCACCCGGGTCATGGGGGTAGATCCGGGGGTGGTGGCCACGGGGTTCGGGGTCGTCGAAATGGGGCGTGATGGTTTAATTTATTACCTCGGCAGCGGGGTTGTCCGCCCGCGGCGAAACCAAGCCTTTTCCCACCGCCTGCAGCAAATCTATCGCGGTCTCTGCCAACAAATCGAAAAATTTAGCCCGCAACTCATGGCGGTGGAAAGCCCCTTTTACGCCAAAAATGTCAAAAGCGCCATGCTGCTGGGACAGGCGAGGGGGGTGGCCCTCTTGGCTGCGGCAGAAGCCGGGGTGGAGGTACAGGAGTACAGCCCCTTGGAAGTAAAGCAGGCGGTCGTTGGGTACGGAAGGGCGGGGAAAGAGCAGGTCCAGGCCATGATCCGGGCCTTGCTCCATCCGCCGCCGGACCTGGCGGCCGATGCGGCCGATGCCTTAGCCGTAGCCCTCTGTTTCGCCCATTCCCTTCCCTGGCATATTTCCCTGGGTGCCCATGGCACAAGGCGATTCCTCCATGGAGAATCGTCTGCGGTTCCCCATCCGAATTCTGCGGGAAAGGACAGCAGGTGATCGCTCAAATTCGGGGCCATCTGATTCGCAAGAACCCGGGTTCGGTGATCGTGGAAGTCAACGGGATCGGGTATCAAGTCCATGTCTCCCTGAGTACCTTTTATGACCTTCCGGAGGTCGAGCAGACCGTGCAGATCCATACGCATACCTACGTGCGCGAGGACCTGCTGCAGCTCTACGGGTTTTCCACCATGCTGGAAAAAGAACTATTCCAGATGCTGATCGGCGTATCCGGCATCGGGCCAAAGCTGGCCATAAACATTCTATCGGGGATCTCGGCGCCACTGCTTCTGGCTTCTCTCGGCTCCGGGGATCTGAGCCGTCTGGTCTCCATCCCCGGGATCGGGCGTAAAACCGCGGAGCGGATGATCATCGACCTCCAGGAGAAAGTGCGCAAGATGGAATCGCGAGCGGTTCGGCCCGAGGCCGGGCAGCGTCCGAAGGATGATATGGCCGAAGATGTAATATCGGCGCTCGTAAACCTCGGGTATAAGAGAAGCCAGGCCGAAAAGGCGGTGGAGGGCGTGCTGCGACAGAGGCCGGGGGTGAAGCTGGAAGAAGCGCTGAGAGCGAGCCTCCTGATTCTTTCGGCGGGATAAGACGCTGGCGGATAAACCGGACAAGAAGACCATGGATTCTTATTTAAAAGGAGCGCCCCTCCCGGAGACCCAGGCGGAGCCGACGGAAGAAGATTTACGCTATGAGGTCAGCCTGCGGCCGCGGAGCCTGGAGGAGTACATCGGGCAGGAAGCGGTCAAGAGCAACCTGCGCGTGTTCGTGGAGGCGGCGAAGAGCCGGGGGGAGGCGCTGGAGCATGTTCTTTTTTACGGCCCGCCCGGGCTGGGGAAGACGACCCTGGCTTATATCCTGGCCGCAGAATTACGGGTAAACGTCAAAGCCACCTCAGGGCCGGTCATTGAGCGCCCGGGGGATTTGGCGGCGATCCTCAGCAACCTTAAGGAGCACGACATCCTTTTCATCGACGAAATCCACCGGCTCAGTCATGTGGTGGAAGAGATTCTTTACCCGGCGATGGAGGATTTCCAGATCGACATCCTCATCGGTCAAGGGCCCAGCGCCCGTTCGATCAAATTGAACATTCCCCCTTTCACTCTGGTCGGAGCGACCACGCGGGCCGGCCTCCTCACTTCTCCCTTGCGCGATCGCTTCGGGATCAGCTTTCACCTGGAGTTCTATTCACCCCCGGAACTGAAAAAGATCCTGCTCCGCTCGGCCCAGCTTTTGAACATGGTCGTCGATTCGTCGGGGGCCGAGGAGATCGCGAAAAGATCAAGGGGGACGCCGCGGATTGCCAACCGATTGCTCCGGCGGGTGCGGGATTTTGCCCAGGTATGGGCGGAGGGGAAGATCGACCGGGCGGTCGCCGATGAAGCCCTAAAGCTTTTGGAGGTCGACGAACAGGGCTTGGATAAAATGGACCGCAAGATCCTGCTCACGATCTCAGAAAAGTTCAATGGAGGGCCGGTGGGCCTGGAAACGCTGGCGGTGGCCGTAAACGAAGAGAAGGACACCATTGAGGATGTCTATGAACCGTATTTGATCCAGAGAGGATTCCTGGACAGAACTCCCAGAGGGCGAAAGGTGACGCCCTTGGCCCTGGAACACTTAGGCAAGAAAACGCCGGATATTCCCCAAGACCGGTTACTTTGAGGATAAAATGGCTGAGCGAGGGAAGGCAGTTCGCATGGATCAACAGAAGAATGGAGCCCGACGGACCAAGTTTATCTTCGTTACCGGAGGGGTTCTCTCCTCCCTGGGGAAGGGGCTGGCTTCGGCCTCCATCGGAGCCCTGTTAGAGTCGCGGGGCCTGAAAGTCACCCTGCAGAAGCTCGACCCCTATATCAATGTCGACCCGGGGACGATGAACCCCTTTCAGCACGGGGAAGTTTTCGTGCTGGATGACGGGGCGGAGACCGACTTGGATTTAGGGCACTACGAGAGGTATACCTCTGCCCGCCTGAGCCGGCGGAATAACTTTACCACGGGGCAGGTCTATTACTCGGTAATCAAGAAAGAACGCAGGGGGGATTACCTCGGCGGAACCGTGCAAGTGATCCCCCACATCACCGATGAGATCAAGCGGAATATCCTGTCCATCTCGGACGATGCCGATGTGGCCATCATCGAGATCGGGGGCACCGTCGGGGACATCGAAGGCCTTCCTTTTTTAGAGGCGATCCGCCAGCTCAAGTCTGATCTAGGGCGGGAGAATGCCCTTTACATCCACTTGACCCTCGTCCCGTATATCAAGACTTCCGAGGAGCTCAAAACCAAACCTACGCAGCATAGCGTCATGAAGCTCCGGGAGATCGGCATCCAGCCTGACATTCTGCTCTGCCGCACGGACCAGTTCCTCTCCCCGGAGATCAAAGCGAAGATTGCCCTCTTCTGCAACGTGGAAAAGGACGCCGTGATCACCGCCAAGGATGTAGAGAGCATCTACGAAGTTCCCTTATTCTTCCACCAGGAAGGCCTGGATGAGAAGATTGTCCAGCTTTTAAACATCTGGACGCGCGCGCCCCGCCTGGAAAAGTGGGAGGAGATCGTCTCCGCCATCAAGAACCCCCGGGGAGAAGTGAATATTGCGATCGTGGGAAAGTATGTCCACTTGAAAGATTCTTACAAGAGCCTGACGGAAGCCTTGATCCATGGGGGGATTGCCAATCGCTGCCGTGTAAACCTGCATTACGTAGACTCGGAGGCCGTGGAAAGAGAAGGGGTGGAGCGGTTCCTGCAGGATGCCCAGGGAATTCTAATCCCGGGGGGATTCGGCGATCGGGGAATCGAGGGGAAAATAAAGGCCGTGCATCATGCCCGATCCATGCGGGTTCCTTTTCTGGGGATCTGTTTGGGAATGCAGCTGGCCATCGTGGAATTCGCCCGGCATGTCTGCGGCCTGGAAGGAGCCAACAGCAGCGAGTTTAACGCCTCCACGCCGCATCCCGTAATCGCCCTGCTCGCCGAGCAACAGGGCATCGCGGAAAAAGGCGGAACCATGCGGCTGGGAGCCTACCCGGCCGCGTTGCTGGAAGGTTCCTTGGCTCACCAAGCCTATCAGACTTTACAGATCTCCGAGCGCCACCGTCATCGCTATGAAGTCAACAATCAATACCGAAAAATTCTGGGGACCAAGGGAATGGTCTTCAGCGGGTTGTCTCCCGATGAAAAGTTGGTGGAAATCTCGGAGTTGCGGGACCATCCCTGGTTTCTGGGCTGTCAATTCCACCCGGAGCTGAAATCGCGACCCCAGGCGCCCCACCCGCTGTTCCGGGAGTTCATTCACGCCGCTCTACGGGAGAAACGGAGGAGGCGGAGAAAGAATTGATGGAAGGAGTTGCTCTCTCGCCGGTGAAAGAAGTTCGCGTGGGGCCCGTGATCATCGGGGGCCGAAGGCCCTTCGTGCTCATTGCCGGCCCTTGCGTGATTGAATCGGAGGCGCTATGCCTGGAGACCGCCGCAGCTCTCGCGGACCTGACCCGGTCTCTGGGAATCCCCTTTATCTTTAAATCCTCCTACGATAAGGCCAACCGGAGTTCCCTTACGTCCTACCGTGGACCTGGCGCGGTGAAAGGGCTGGAGATTCTCGGGCGGGTAAAACGCGAGTTGAAGGTTCCAGTCCTTTCGGATGTCCACCGCTTCGAAGAGGTCGGGGCGGCAGCCCAAGTCCTGGATTGTCTGCAGATCCCGGCCTTTCTCTGCCGGCAGACGGATTTTGTCATGGCCGTGGCCGGGGCGGGGAAGCCGGTAAACGTAAAGAAAGGGCAGTTCTTGGCGCCCTGGGACATGCGGAATATCGTCGTGAAGATCCAAGCGACTGGCAATACGGACATCCTGTTGACCGAGCGGGGAGTCTCTTTTGGGTACAATAATCTCGTGGCCGATATGCGCGCCCCCATGGTCATGCGTGAGACGGGGTATCCGGTTGTCTTCGATGTCACTCACAGCCTTCAACTTCCCGGGGGTCAGGGAACCTCGTCCGGAGGAGAGAGGGAGTTCATCGCCCCGCTGGCCAGGGCGGCCATGGCCGTGGGCATTGATGGTCTCTTCATGGAAGTTCATCCGGACCCGCCCGCCGCCCTCTGCGACGGGCCGAATTCACAGCCTTTGGGTGAATTACGACCCCTGTTGGAGCAGCTCGTGGCCATCGACCGGCTTGTAAAGAACGCATAGAGCAAAGCGCATAGAGCATAGAGATAAGAAAAAAGAGGTCGGGGTGGTTCGCGAACCGCCCTTACGGCGTCGGGGAAGTAGAATACCAGAAGGGGGAAGGAAGTTTGCGGCGAAAAGACTGGAAAGAACGGGCCAGGGCGATTCGGCTTCTCCTCCTGGATGTGGATGGGGTTCTCACGGACGGGCGCATCACCTATGACGGATCCGGAAGGGAATGGAAATCCTTTGACATCCGAGACGGGCAGGGGATTCGATTTCTACAACGTGCGGGCCTGGAGGTGGGCATTCTCTCGGGAAGAGAAGCGGCGGCGGTGCGCACCCGGGCGAAGGAGCTGGGGATCACTCTTCTCCGGCAGAGGGTCAAGGATAAAGGCAAGGGGCTCGAAGAAATTATGGTTCAAAAAAACTATAAGCCCGAACAGATTTGCTTTGTGGGAGACGATCTGGTCGACTTGCCGGTCTTCGCCCGCGTAGGACTGGCGGTAGCGGCGGCCGACAGTATGGAGGATGTGAAGGCCTCAGCCCATTACGTTACTCACCACCCGGGTGGAAGGGGAGCCGTGCGCGAAGTCTGCGACTTGATCCTGAAAGCCCAGGGGAAATGGACGGCAGCAACCCAAGAATACACCGGGCATCGCGATTTGCCTTAACGCGAATTCGTAGATGTTCGGCTCAAACTTCCAGCTCTCCTTTGGTCTTCGGACACTTCATGGCCAATTCCAAAATTGGCCTTTACACCCCCCCCTCCGGGTGGTAGAATATTTCCAAAATTTAAGAAATTTTGGAAAAAGGACCGATGAAAAGACTTCGGGCGTTCCTGGGGGTAATTATTCTCGGCAGTTTGGCGATGGTGGCCATCATGACCTGGCGCACCATGGCTCCATCTACGGAGAAGAATACTCCGGCGCCGACCACCCAAGCAGACCTGAAGCTCGACCGCGTTCATTACACCGAGACCCGGGACGGGGTAAAGGAATGGGAGTTAGAAGCCATTTCCGCACAATATTTCAAGGAGGAAAGCACCATATTATTGGACAAGGTGAAAGCAACTTTTTTCGGAAAGGAAGGGCAAGCGTATACCCTGGTGGGGGAGAAAGGGAAGTTCAACCCCCAGACCAAGGCGATGGAATTATTTGACGGCATCCGACTCGAATCGAGCGATGGCTACCAGATGCGCACCCGGTCCTTGAAGTACGAGGCCGGGAAAAGAGAATTGCGCACAGCCGATGCGGTCGAAATCGAGGGGCCCCAACTTCGGGTGGAGGGAATTGGATTGATCATGGATCTGGATCGTCAGCGCCTCCAGGTTCTTCGCCAGGTTACCACTACCCTTTCCCAAGTCGGGGGAAAAGAGCTTTTTCGGATCGGCCCGGTGGCGTGGAAAAGGTAATCCCAGGTATCGGCATCATGATTCTGGCCGTCGCTCTATCGACTTGCGGCGCGAGCTGGGCGGCAGAGAAGAAGCCGGGCTTCCTCGGGAAAGCAGGCGAGGCGGGGGGGCGGGGGGCGGATCAACCCCTGCGCATTACCTCCCAGCACCTTGAGGCCGACAATAAGAACTCGGTCATCATCTTTTCGGGGAACGTGGTGGCCAAACAGGGGAAGATGACGATCTATGCCGATGCCGCGCGGGTGTACTACGAAAAGAAAGAAGAAGGAAATGAGATCCGGGAGATGGTGGCGACGGGGAACGTGAAAATTCAAGAGGCGGACCGTCTGGCCACGGCGCAGAATGCGGTGTTTACGAATGCGGAGCAAAAGATCGTGCTCACGGGCCAGCCGAAAGTTTGGCAGGGGAAGGACATGGTGAGCGGCGAGAAGATCACCATCCTTTTGGAGGAGGATAAGAGTTTTGTGGAGAGCGGGCCCGAGCGGCGGGTAGAAGTCATCCTTTACCCGAAGGAAGAGCAGCGCCCGGAAAAACGAAAACCATGAACACGGCTCCGACTCTGGCCGCCCGGGGACTCAAGAAAAATTACAACGGAAAATGGGCTGTGGATTCAGTGGATTTGGAATTTCGCGCGGGAGAGGTAATCGGCCTTTTGGGCCCCAACGGGGCGGGAAAGACAACGACCTTCTACATGATGAGCGGCCTGATCCGGCCGGAGGGGGGGCAGGTGTTTCTGGCGGGTGAAGAGATCACCCATGACCCCATGTATATACGCGCCCGCAAGGGAGTCACCTATCTTCCCCAGGAACCATCGGTTTTTCGAAAACTCACGGTGGAAGAAAATCTCCTGGCGATCCTGGAGACATTGGACCTTTCTGCGGAGGAAAGAAGGCAGCGGCTGGCCGCTCTTCTGGACGAGCTGAGGATTTCCCCGCTGGCCAGGCGCAAGGCCCTAACCCTTTCGGGAGGGGAGAGACGGAGGGTGGAGATTACCCGCGCGCTCGTCACCTCTCCGCGCTTCATCCTCTTGGATGAGCCTTTCGCGGGAATTGATCCTCTGGCGGTGCTCGACATCCAGAACATCATCGCTCAGCTTAAAGCCAAAGGAATCGGGGTCGTTATTTCGGACCACAATGTGCGGGAAACGCTGGGGGTGTGCGACCAAGCGTATATCCTTAACGAGGGAAAGATCCTGGAGAGGGGAACGCCGGAAGAGATCGCCCAAAGTCGGAAGGCACGGGAGATCTACCTGGGAGAGAAATTTCAGTTTTGATGGTTTCGTAAAAGGTCCATCTGCTGCGTTGCGCTTCAACTTCGTCGTTGCAGCGTACGTATGAGTACGCTTCACTCCTCAGTTTTTGCGCGCCTTGCATCTGGAGCTTTTTACGAAACCATCGTTCTGCTGACTTTTTACGACTTCATCAGTTTTAGGGCGCTAAAGGGTTGAAACGGAAGTGACGATGAGAAAAGAAGGAAGGGAAAGGGCGGCCGCTGGGGAAGGCCAGAAAAAGGATAACGGGTCGAAATGCCGATAGAAATCCGCCAGAGCCTCAAGCTCACTCAGCAGCCGATCATGACGCCGCAACTGCAGCAGGCCATCAAACTCCTGCAGCTAACACGCATGGAATTGATGGATCTGGTGCGGCAGGAGGAAGAAGAAAACCCGATTCTCGAGGAGGTTACCGAGCCCACGGGGACGACCGAACCCCTGGAGACAAATCTGGAGAGCTTGGCTCCATCCCCGGCGGAAGAGAAGGAAGCCCGCGATGGAGAAATAGATATTCCGCCGATCGACTGGAGGAGCGAGGGATTTTCCCGCCGCTCTAAGGGCGCCGCGGAAGACGATGACCGTCCCACCTTTGAGAGTTTCCTCACCAAGAAGACCACTCTTTCCGACCACCTTTTATGGCAACTGCGGCTGAATGATTTCAGCGAAGAAGAACGTCTGATCGGAACCATGATCATTGGCAATCTCAATGAGGACGGCCAGCTCCAAGTTCCGTTGGAGGAGATCGCCTCTCAGAACGGGTTTGATCCGGCCACCGTTGAAGGGGTCATCCAGAAGGTGCAAGCCTTTGATCCCCCGGGGGTGGCGGCGCGGGATTTGAGGGAATGCTTGCTCTTGCAGGCCCAGCAGGTCTTCCCGGG
>Ga0315282_10014525_pt1 | contig 11709 bp, 8 predicted proteins | sample YL17G07_20_MG_FD_203693 | JGI IMG/M metagenome (GOLD analysis project Ga0315282, IMG submission 203693) | Sediment microbial communities from Yellowstone Lake, YNP, Wyoming, USA - YL17G07_20 | ecosystem: Environmental > Aquatic > Freshwater > Lake > Sediment | place: USA: Wyoming | collected...
AACCTTTATGGTCAAACAAACTAATCCAAACAGAAGACCCTCGATCCTGTCCAATCGGGATCGGGGGTCTTTTTTTATGAGGCAAACGATTATGAATACCTCGGGGAGGGGAAGTTTTAGCCTCCCTTCGAAAGGGCGACTAAAGTCGCCCTTACCCGCCTTTGTCGCGAAAAAGCATCGTGCTTGTTTCCCTCCCCCTTGACGGGGGAGGCCGTGGATGGGGGTGATAGATCTGTCCCCCTCCCCTTTACCCTGTTAGATAAGGTTCACCAGTCGGCCCCGCTATCCAAGTTTGGCCCTATCTAACAGGGTGAATCCCCTCCCGCCAAGGGAGGGGAGATTCTTGGGCGGCATTTGAAAGGGAGAATTCAATGAAAAACAGTCAAAAAGCCATACTCGCCTTGGAGGATGGGACAGTATTCGAGGGTCGGTCTTTTGGTTTTCCTGGAGAAAAGGCGGGAGAAGTTGTCTTCAACACCAGCATGACAGGCTACCAGGAGATCCTGACCGATCCTTCCTACAAGGGACAGATCGTTATTATGACCTATCCGCTTATTGGCAATTATGGGGTGAATGACGAGGATATCGAATCCCGAGGGCCGAAGGTGGAAGGGTTCATCGTCAGAGAGATCTGTCCTCTGTTCAGCAATTGGCGTGGGAACAAATGTTTATCCGAATATTTGGTCCAGCACCGCATTATGGGAGTGGAAGGAATGGATACGCGGGCCCTCACAAAACATATCCGTTTGGGTGGCGCGATGAAGGCCATCCTCTCCACCGAGGACCTGGATCGAGATCGTCTCATTGAAAAGGCCAACGTCTCCCCAGGCTTAATTGGCCGGGATCTTGTCAAAGAAGTCACTTGCGAAAAGCCGTACAACTGGATGGATGCGAAGGATCCACAATTTTCCAATGACGATCTGAGACCCATTACCTCCGAGCCAAGGTTTCGGGTGGTCGCTATGGATTTTGGGATCAAATACAATATCCTCCGCTCCCTTCGCGATTGGAACTGTGAGGTGATCGTTCTACCTGCCTCCGCTTCAGCAGAATCGATTCTCTCCTTTCACCCGGATGGAATCCTTCTCTCCAATGGACCGGGCGACCCCGAAGGGGTTCCATATGTCATTGAGACGGTTCGCCAACTCATCGGGAAGAAGCCCATCTTCGGGATCTGCCTGGGCCACCAGCTATTAGGGTTAGCATTGGGGGGGAGGACATTTAAATTGAAGTTTGGCCATCGGGGAGCCAATCAGCCGGTCAAAGATCTCAAAACCGGTAAGGTGGCGATCACCTCCCAGAACCACGGATTCTGTGTTGACATTCATTCCCTCGATCCCGATCAGATCGAACCCACCCAGATTAACCTCAACGACCAAACCCTGGAAGGGATGAGACACAAGCAGCTTCCGATCTTTTCGGTCCAGTATCATCCTGAGGCCTCCCCAGGACCTCACGATTCTCAGCATCTTTTCAGTGAATTTGTAAGGATGATGGAGCGACACTCCAATGCCTAAAAGGACAGATATCAAAAGAATTTTGATCATCGGGTCCGGACCCATTGTCATCAGTCAGGCCTGCGAGTTTGACTATTCAGGGACCCAGGCCTGCAAGGCCTTAAAGGAAGAAGGGTTTGAGGTGGTGCTGGTCAACTCCAACCCTGCCACGATTATGACGGATCCTGAGATGGCCGATCGCACCTATATTGAACCGGTCACCCCCCAAATATTGGAAAAGGTGATCGAGCGCGAAAAACCGGATGCGCTCCTCCCTACATTGGGCGGTCAGACTGGCCTCAACGTTTCCGTCGCCCTCTATGAGTCCGGGGTTCTTGAGAGATATGGTGTTCAAATGATCGGGGCCAAATATGAAGCGATTAAAAAAGGAGAAGATCGAAAGCTCTTCAAGGAATCGATGAAGAAGATCGGCCTCGATCTTCCCAGAAGTGGGCTGGCCTACTCTCTGGATGAGGCGATGGAAGTGGCCAAGGGGATCGGTTTCCCCCTGATCATCCGGCCCAGTTTCACCTTAGGTGGGACAGGAGGTGGCGTCGCTTATAATATTGAAGAGTTCGAAGAGCTGGCGGCCCGTGGACTTGAGTCGAGTATGATCGGTGAGATTCTGATCGAAGAGTCTGTCCTCGGCTGGAAGGAATTCGAACTGGAGGTGATGAGGGACCTTCATGATAACGTCGTCATCATCTGCTCCATCGAGAATTTTGACCCGATGGGCATTCATACCGGAGACAGCATCACCGTAGCGCCCGCCCAAACCCTGACGGATAAGGAGTATCAGAGGATGAGGGATGCGGCAATCCGGGCGATTCGAGAGATCGGTGTGGAGACCGGAGGATCCAATATCCAGTTTGCCATTTGCCCTGAAGATGGGCGAATGGTCATCATCGAAATGAATCCGAGGGTCTCTCGATCTTCTGCCCTGGCCTCCAAGGCAACAGGATTCCCCATCGCTAAGATCGCCGCCAAATTGGCGGTCGGCTATACCCTCGATGAGATTCCCAACGATATTACCAAAAAGACGCCTGCCTCTTTTGAACCCACCATCGACTACTGTGTGGTGAAGATTCCAAGATTCACCTTCGAAAAATTTCCTGGAGCAGATCCCACTCTGACCATCTCGATGAAGTCCGTGGGTGAGACCATGGCCATCGGCCGAACGTTCAAAGAAGCCCTTCAAAAAGGCCTCCGTTCTCTTGAGATCGGAAGATACGGCCTCGGGGCCGACGGAAGGGACAAATTTCCTTTCCCCACCGACATCCTCGACGATTCTACCCGATCCAACATTCTCGAAGAGGTTAGGAAAAAACTTTCCACACCGAATGCGGAACGAATTTTTTATATCCGGTATGCTCTGTTTTCGGGTATGGCGATTGAGGAAATCCATGAATTGACAAAGATCGATCCGTGGTTTCTGCTCAATATTCAGGAGATTGTCGATCTCGAGAAAGAGATCAGTTCCTATGGGGTGAAGGTGAGGGATTTGGAACTCTGGAAAAAGACCATCACCCCTGATCAATTTCGCCTTCCAGAACCACTTCTAAGAAAAGCAAAGGAGTTCGGCTTTTCAGATTTCCAATTGGGATACCTCCTCGGTTTTGATGAAGCTACCCTGCGGAATGCGAGAAAGGAGAAGGGTATTCTTCCCACTTACAAACTGGTTGACACCTGCGGGGCAGAATTTGAGGCCTATACCCCTTATTACTACTCCACTTACGAGACAGAAGACGAATCCAAGGCTTCCTCAAAAAAGAAGATCATGATTTTAGGGGGAGGTCCGAATCGAATTGGGCAGGGGATTGAGTTCGACTACTGTTGCGTCCATGCCTCATTCGCTCTAAAAGAGTTAGGTTATGAAACGATCATGGTGAACTCCAATCCGGAGACGGTTTCGACGGACTACGACACCTCCGACAAACTCTATTTCGAACCCCTTACGCTCGAAGATGTTCTCCATATCGTCCGCGTCGAGCAACCCGATGGGGTGATCGTCCAATTCGGGGGCCAAACCCCCCTGAATCTTGCAGTCCCCTTAGAGAGGGCTGGAGCGAAAATCATCGGAACGACTCCCGAGAACATCGATCGGGCTGAGGACCGAGAACGTTTCAAAACCCTCCTCAAGAAATTGGGACTCATTCAGCCATTCAATGGCACAGCCAATTCTGCCGAAGAAGCCAGGGGGATTGCGAATGACATTGGCTATCCCGTGGTGGTGCGGCCCTCCTATGTTTTAGGCGGAAGGGCCATGGAGATTGTTTACGATGAGGCCTCCTTAGAAAGTTTTGTGAAACGAGCCGTGGAGGCCTCCTCGGAGCACCCCATCCTTATCGATAAATTCTTGGAAGATGCGATTGAGATCGATGTCGATGCGGTTTCCGATGGAGAATCCTGTGTCATCGCTGGCATCATGGAGCACATCGAAGAGGCCGGGATCCATTCCGGAGACAGTGCCTGTGTCACCCCCCCCTATTCGCTGAGTGATGAGCTGATCGATGGCCTGAAGCGAAATACCTATACCCTCGCCAAGGAGCTCCAGGTGGTGGGCTTAATGAATATTCAATATGCGATCAAAAACGACATCATCTATGTCCTCGAAGTCAATCCCAGGGCCTCCAGAACCGTTCCCTTCATCAGCAAGGCGACAGGAGTTCCCTGGGCCAAGATCGCGGCAAAGGTGATGGCGGGGAAACGGCTTCAGGAGCTCGGCATCGAAGGAGAGGTCGAAATCAACCATATTGCTGTGAAGGAATCGGTCTTTCCGTTCAACCGCTTCTATGGGGTCGATACGGTGTTAGGCCCGGAGATGAAATCGACCGGAGAGGTGATGGGAATCGATACGGATTTCGGTATGGCTTTTGCCAAGTCGCAAATCGGCGCTGGGCTCAACATCCCTTTGAAAGGAAGGGTCTTCATCAGCGTCATGAATAAGGACAAACGAAATGTTGTTTTTGTCGCTAAGAAATTGATCGATCTTGGATTTGAGGTCGTCGCTACAAAAGGAACCGCCAAGGTTCTGGCCAACAACGGGATCCCTGTCCAAACCGTATTCAAGGTGGGAGAAGGCAGGCCGGATATCGTGGATCGGATCAAGAACGGAGAGATCGACCTGGTCATCAATACACCGAGTGGGAAAAAGCCCAAGGCGGACGAAGTGGCCATACGAAGTCAATCCGTGGCCCATAACATCCCTTGTATCACCACCCTATTCGGCGCGGAAGCGGTGGTCAATGGGATCGAATCCCTCTTGAAAAGGGGAATGTCAGTGAATTCAATCCAGGAATACCACCGGAAGATCCAACCATCTTCGACGTCATTTCAGAAACCTGTGACAATCCATCCAAGGATTCTCTAAACGGAGGGCCGCTTTATGGGAGTGCTGACAAGGAAAGAAATTCTGAGGGAGATCGGCCAGGGGACCATTGAGATTGATCCCTTCGAGGAGGATCAGGTGGGTCCAGGCTCCATTGACCTCCACCTCGGAAATGAGTTCCGGGTTTTTAAAAAACTGAGAAATGCCTGTATCGTTGAAGATAGCATCTCTGTTGAAGATCTCACGGACCGTCTCGAAGCAGAAGAATCTTTCACCTTGATGCCAGGTGAGACGGTCTTGGGAATGACCCATGAAAAGATTAAGTTACCTGCTAATATTTGCGGTTGGCTTGAAGGGAGAAGCCGCTTTGCACGAATGGGGCTGGTCATTCATATGACCGCGAGTTTCGTTCAACCCGGGATTAACAATCGTCAGGTTCTCGAGATCGGGAATCTTGCCCCCTTCCCTCTTGTCCTCAAACCCGGTGTCCGAATCTGTCAGATCATCCTGGAGAGGACGGAGGGAGAAGCCTCGTATCAGGGCAAGTTTATGAAGCAAGACCGTTTATGAATGCAGATTGTGGAATGCGGATTATTAAATTTAGAATTCCAGATTTTTAATTTTGGATTTAAATTCCGAAATCCGAATTCCGAAATCCGAAATTAAAAGATGAATCGTTATTCCATCGGATCGATCATCGGTATATTGTTGCTGTGGGAATTTCTGGTAAGATGGTTGGAGATACCAAAATTTCTCCTTCCCGCACCATCTACAATTGTCTCCTACATGGTTGCCAAATCCCGCCTCCTTGCCTCCCACACGACCATGACCCTTTTGGAGGCTGGTGTCGGTTTCATCATCGGTTCATTTTCAGCGATCCTCGCGGCGATTCTCTTTCTCTGGTCCCGACCGTTGAAAGAGATGTTTTACCCCTATGCCGTCATCCTCAATAGCACCCCAATCGTTGCCATTGCCGCACCGATTGTCATCATCTTCGGGAGCGGTATGTGGTCCAAGGTCATCACCGCCATCATTTGCGTCTTCTTCCCCGTACTGGGCCCGACCTTCAAAGCCCTTGCCTCTGTTGGCGGATCGGAGATGAAGTGGATGAACTCTTATTGTTCATCCAGATGGCAAAAGTTTTGGTATCTCCAGTTTCCTTTTGCCCTTCCTCAGATGTTTGCCAGTTTTAAAGTCGCTTGGACATTGGCCGTGATCGGTGCGGTCGTGGGTGAGGTATTTGGAGCCTACAGGGGGTTGGGGTTTCTGATCGTCGATGCCATCTACATCATGGACACCCCTCGGGTCTTTGCCAGCATTATCGCCTGCTCCCTGTTAGGGCTTTCATTTGTCGGAGTGATCGCTCTGATCGAGAAACGGGCCATTGCTTGGCATATCTCAGCAGGAAGGAGGTGAACCCAGAGTTAAGAGTTAAGGGATTTGGCATTTCGGATTTAAGACAGGAAAAATTAAGCTTTTAGCTATGACGCTATGCGCTCTACGCTTTGCTCCATGCATTTTCAAAAAAGGAGGAGGGAAAGAATATGAAAAGATCATGGCTATGCTTGGTGTTGTTGGCGTTCATCGGTCTCCCATTCTCTGCGATCGCACAAGAGGCGATTGTACACGAAGCCTGGTTCGTCCACCTGGAATCAGCAGGCGGCTGGGTGGCAGTGGATAAAGGTTTCTATGGGAAGGCCCAAGTGAAGGAGGTTCAGGGAGGACCGGGCATCTCCCCAATTCAAAAAGTTGTTGCTGCTGTGCGGGCGGGAAGCATTGCCTTCGGCAATGACTATCCGGAGAATATCATCAGGGCCCGGGAAAAGGAAGGCATCGATCTCGTTGCAGTGAGCGTCGATTTCCAAACCAGTGCCATGCGGATCATTAGTTGGAAACCGATCAAATCGGCCAAAGACATCAAAGGGGATTTCGGAATCTGGATCGGATACGATGCCAAGGCGAAATGTGCGGTGGGAAAAGGTTGGGAAAAGCAGTTTACCATTCAAAACCAGGGCGGGGACATCAAACCCTGGTTGGTGGGAACCTGGCCACTCGCCTCTGCGATGACGTATAATGAATTAATCACTGCCCAGCGTGAGACAAAGAAGATGGGAAAGACCTTTTACACCAGAGACTATAAAGATTTGGGGATCGACTGGATGGATAACGTCCTTTTCACCACAGAGGAAATTATCAAAAAATATCCGGATGTCGTCCAGGCAGTAGTGACGGGGAGATACAAGGGATTCCAGTGGGCTCTGGAAAACCCCAAGGAGACTTTTGAAATTTTGAAAAAGATCAATGAGGGTCTCGATTTCGCCCACGAGATGGATGCGGTGGACCCGATGAAGGCATTGATGATCACGGCCGACACAAAGAAGTTCGGTCTGGGTTACATCGAACCGAAGAAATGGGAGAGTGTGGCAAAAGATATGTTCAAGGCCGGGCTCCTGGAGAAGATGTCGGATGTGAAGAAAGTATTTATCGAGAAGTTCGCCAGTGGTGTGATGCCTAAATAACTTCCCCCTCACCCTGCCCCTCTCCCACCCAGGGAGAGGGAATCTATCGAGACAACAACTGAAGAAGCCCCTCCCCCTTGACGGGGGAGGGCAAGGGTGGGGGTGAGACCAAAAAAGAACAGGAGTATTGGATGGCAGAACGAATCTTTTTGGAAAGCGTAGGGAAACCTTACAGCTCTAATGCGATCGGCAGTGCCAAGACATGGGAGGTGCGTCATCTCCGAAATGATCCCACCATCCCTCCTCTGATCTATGTGGTGGAGAGCGAGGTGGGCCAACGGTTTCTTCTCGGAAGGGAGATCTGCGGCCGGCCAAAATTCAATATGATCCGCTACATTGCCGGATCATTCATCGAGTTGTTCCTTGAACAATTGAGAGATAAAGAGGTATCCCAATACCTCATCCTCAGGGGCGCTTACCCCTTCGATCTTCAATTTGCGATGGGGTGCGCCTCTCCCTATGACCGCCTCCTCCTCCCCACCGGTTTTATCAAACTCCAGAGGGTTCTGAACCAAGAAGGTACTGATTGGGAGATCCATACCCAAAACCTAATTGGAGAATATCACGGGGACACATGGCTGATACCGGATACAGCCATCGCATCCGGTTCAACGATTGCCTTCTTCTTGAGAAATGGATTTGAACGCCATCTGCCTAAAAGGGTTTATGTCTTTAGTGCCTGCGGAAGTCTGGAAGGTATTCAGCGAATTTATAGGGAATGTCAGAAGAAGGATGTGGAACTGATACCTGTCTTCTCAATGCATCTTCGAGGTTTCAAAGATGGGAAACCTCCCAGGCCTTCCCCTCACCGACCTCTCTGTGATCCGCAGTGGTTCTATTACAACGCAAGACTTCTATCAAAAAGCATTCCAACGGTACCAGGGGACTCGGATGTGCTGTGTCGGCGACATTGGCGAAAGTCTGGAAGATCCCGTCCAGTATTCGATCCATACCCTCTGGGAGATGCAGATTTTAGGCATGGATCCAAAAAGAGAGGATTGGGATGCTTGGACAGTGAATGTCCGAGAGGAAAGGTTCCAGAAGAAGGTTTCTGATCTCAACCCGGCTCTTTTTCAATATTTTGGCGATCTATGGAAATGATGAAACTTTCTAAACGTCTGGATGAGGACTCCTCATGAACCAAGAACCAATCCCCCCAGTCGCTATCCGTTTGGTCAATGTGAAGAAACATTTCAAAGACCGAGATGTCGAGGCTCTTGGTGGAATCTATTTAGAGGTGGCTCAGGGCGAGTTTATTACCCTCATCGGTCCCTCCGGATCAGGTAAGAGTACGCTCCTCGAACTTCTCGGAGATATCGGAGATGAGGGAGACCCTTCCGAAGGAGAGATCCTCATCGAGGGAAAAACCCCTCAAGAGCTGAGAAGAGCTCGGGGATATGGCATCGTCTTTCAGGAATCGACCCTCTTCCCTTGGTATCGCGTCTTCGAAAACTGCCTTTTGCCTTTTCGAATCGCTAAAAGTGAACTTCCAAGAGAGCAGCAGGTGAGTCGGATCGAATCGCTGCTGGAGATGGTGGGCTTGGATAGAAAATTCTGGTCCTATTATCCCAGAGAACTTTCCGGAGGGATGCAACAGAGAGTGGCAATTGTGAGGGCCCTCGCTCTGGACCCCCCTTTACTTTTGATGGATGAACCTTTTGGCGCCCTGGATGACCTGACTCGAAAAACGATGCAGAGGCTTTTGCTCGATATCTGGTCCAAGACACAAAAAACTATTTTGATGGTCACTCACTCGATTTCTGAAGCCTGTTTCATGTCAGACCGTGTGGTCGTCCTTTCACACCGACCGGGTCGTGTCACCCGAATTGTCACCATCCCTCTCGGCAGACCCCGCGACCGATCCGTGGTGGAGACGAAGGCGTTTGGAAGAATCTGTGGGATGGTCAGGGATGCATTAGGTTCTGGAGAAGTTTTGGAAGAGGATACTTCAATCAAAGAATAAACTCCGAAGTTTACAGGTTAACCCGTCAGACACTGTGGACCATCATAGTGATTTCTCCCAGTCGGTATCTTCAAATTCCGCCACACAATTCAGGAGGTCCGGCCCCCATCAACTTATCTCTTCTCAATTCTAACCCTAAAAATCAGCACCTTGGAGACAATGCCACACCCTGAAAGAATTATTTCATCTTCTTCCAGGTTTTATCCGGATCGAATTTCTTCGTGTCTGTTGAAATTTTCTCAGTCTCCCTGCCCAGATCCTTTTCGTACACCACACCATCATGGTTTACGATAAACGTCATGATCCCGGAGTTACCGTATTCCGCGGGGTAGGCAACCAGGCCAAATCCGCCAATCATCTTGTCCTTAACGACATAGTCGTATTCCCCTCCCGGCGCATTTTTCCCCTGGGCTTTCAGAATCCTATAGTAATACCCATGATAAGGGGCTGGTTTGTCACCCGACTTCTTTCCGGTATACCCCTCCTTTCCAGCCTTGGCTACCAGGGGACCAAGAGGGCTCTGTTCTTCCCCCTCTTTCGCTTCCCAGTAAAGACCATCCTTCTTTCCTTTCTCACTCACAAACTTTTGAGCATATTCCAATAAGCCTCCGCCTTCCTGACTCTTCAGTGCATACTCGCGCTGTGCATCCACATAGGCCAAGCACACCTGGACGGCATTCAGCTCATTTCTTCCAATCCTGCGATTCAGAATCTCTTCCTTTCCTTCTCTGGTATCAAAACGCCAGTTTTCACCCACCTTGACAATGGGAATCGGAAAAGGCCAATCCTCATTTCCTACACGGAGAATGATTCTCCTGTCGTCTTCTTTCACCAGTTTATTCATCTCCTCATAGCCCTTAACAAAACGGTCTCTTCCTCTCTGATCAGCCACTTCGTCACCAGAGAAAATGATCTCTTTGCCTGCCGGACCGAAGATCGCCAGCAATTCCTTTGTATCATCTCTTTTCACTGCATCGACCAGTGATTTAACGGCCTCCTCAGGAGACTTGAATTTTTTTTGCTTAGCATCTGCTGCAAAAACAGTGAGATAAAACCCAGCTAATATCATCATTGCCGTTATGATCGGAAAACCAAATCGGGAAATCGAACGTCTCTTTTGATGCCACGTATTGGTAAACATCGCTTCTTCCTCCATCAAACGATAGATGTTTAAATGCCCTCCTCAATTCTTAACGGGGACGGCCAACATTGCCGCGGCTCGCACCACCCGTCCCTCTTGGGGATGTGCTCTGGCGGCTTTGGCGGCCACGATCGCTCTGCTTTTGAACATCGCTTCCTCTCTCCATACCTCCAAAAGCACTTCTATCTCTGCTGCGATCAATGCTCTGTCGGTCCGAACCACTGGTCTCTCTGCGCGGGACGAGACCCTGGCGAGTAGCTCCTGAAGCCTGCCGACTTGTTTTCTCCGCAGGACTCGGGCGGGTAACCGCTGGGGGCTGCCGGTCTCTTGTCTCCTGCCCGAAGCCCCTGAAATCGCGACGGTTCTCCGCTCCCCTTGCCGACTGCCCATAACGTTCCCGGGTTGCCTCATTCCTGTAGGAGACGCCTTTCCGATGACTCACATCATGCTGCCACGGAGTCGTCTGGATGTTGTCACGATTAAGGCTTATGTTACGGTTAATGTTGATGTGGCGGTTGACGTTTACATTAAGATGATGATGCTGCCAATCCCAACGCCCCCACCCGTGACACCAGGCTCCACCCACGGCTATGCCCCTTCCAAACCCCATCCTTCCGTGGAAACCGATAACGATTCCTGGAGGAGGGAGGAAAAAGAAGGGAGGAAAAGCCGGGTACCACCAAGGCCCATAAATCGCGGCCGGGTCATAGACCGGCACATAGACTACCTCTGGGTTCGCAGGCTCAATATCGATGACCCCATCCTCCTCAGTCACTTTCTGTTCTTCGGTGTCTCTCAGGTTACCCGCAGCCTCCGCCTTACTCCTCAGTTCTTGGACTGTGTCCATCATTTCGTCTGGCTGATCCAGAAAGGCATCGCCCAGTTTCTGGGTCCATTCCAGATTTTCACTCATCATCGAAAGGACCTGAGGAAAAGGCACCAGGGCTTTTACACTGGGATCCCAGTTTTTCTTATCCAGGGCATCGTTGAGCTGATCACCCCCGAGATTTCCATTCGCCTTTCTCCACCGCTCTGCCTGCACCACCTCAAGGGGATAGGTTGCTGCCATCAGAATCTGGGCCAGGAGTGAATCAGGGTAAAGTGCAACGGGTGCGAGCATCTGGTCCAATTCTTCTTGCGCGAATTGTTTTGTCCCCGGCTGATCCTGGGTGAATACCAACGGCGGCATCACCGTTAGCAGGATGAAAAGCCAAAGCAACGTGCCTAAAAAGATTTTTCTTGTCTTCATGGCAATCCCTTTC
>Ga0315282_10014526_pt1 | contig 11708 bp, 14 predicted proteins | sample YL17G07_20_MG_FD_203693 | JGI IMG/M metagenome (GOLD analysis project Ga0315282, IMG submission 203693) | Sediment microbial communities from Yellowstone Lake, YNP, Wyoming, USA - YL17G07_20 | ecosystem: Environmental > Aquatic > Freshwater > Lake > Sediment | place: USA: Wyoming | collected...
TTATTGAAACATACAGGAAAAGTTTTGATGAGTATAATGCAGTTACTGCCAGAAGAGCGCTGGAAAACTTCTTCTGGCTCGAATATTGTGATTTCTATTTGGAAATGATAAAGCACAGGCTTTATGGCAGCGACAAAGCTGCAAAAGAAAGCGCTGAGCAGACACTTTATGCTACATTTTGCAAGATTGTGCAGCTATTCGCACCTTTCCTGCCGCACATAACTGAAGAACTATACCAGGAAATGTTCAAGGGAAATGAAACTTCCATCCACCTTACAGAGATTCCCCAGTATGAGCCAATTGATACAGAAGCCTTGGAGCTTGGGAACATAGCAGTTGAAATAATTGGCGAAATCAGGAAATGGAAAACTGCAAAGAACTTGAGCCTGGGCGCAGAAATTCCCAAATTAACTGTTCATCATCCAAATGAACTTGCTGAAAAAGTTCTGGCTGAGATTGCCAGCACTTGCAGGATTAAAGATTTGCATATTGAGAAAGGCGAATTAGCAGTTAAGGCTTAGCATTTAACAAGATTTATAAAACTACTGTAATATGGCAAATAATATGCCCAAAACTAAGAAATTGCCTAATAAAACTGAAGTTGAAACACCTTATATGAGATATCATGATATTTCTGAGCTAAACATACGCATAGCAATTTTATGTGACGAGGCTTGTATGGCAATAAATAATAAGGACTACGATGTTGCATTAAAATCATATGATCTTGCATTAACTGTTGCAAAATACGGCTTGCCAACTCTTTTAATCAACAAAGGCGTAACTCTTATGCGATTAAAAAGGCTGGAAGATGCAATAGAGTGTTACGATGCAGCAATAGACGCAGCACCAGATAAAGATTACAGTATTATAGCGTGGCATTACAAAAGTATGGGGTTGGGAAAAATAGCCGATACGCAAATAAAAGAAGTAAAAGACTATGTTGCCAAAATAAGTGAAGACGCGCCCGCATCTTATTATCTGAAGTTAGAAAAAATGCTAAAGTGTTATAAAAAAACAGTGGAAAACGTAACAGTATGCCTGCAAAATTCACTGGAAATAAATCCTCGTTTTAAATTTCCAAAAGAATGCCTTAAAACTTGCAGGGATGCTTTAAAAATTACAAATTCGCTCCTAAATACAGTCAGAAAATGCAAGTCCTCAATTAAAAACCAAAAATGAATCATTTGGTTTGTTTGTCCAAGAATTTAAAATAGTCTCCCCACTGCTTTTCTACGTCTTTTCGTATATCCGTTTCGCTTAGTTCGTATACAGATATCATCTTCGTACCCTGTCGTTCAAGACACTTTTCTGCATCTTGGCACATATCAACCAGAGTCACAGCATATTTCGGAATGGCTCGCCACACTCTTCTTAAGTTCGTGGCAGTTTTTACAACTTGCTGACCAGAAGCGACAATATCATAAAGCAAGCATAAACTATTATCCTTAATTGTTCCGTTCTCAGGTTCGCCACTAAGCCGCGAAAGGGGTGGTACTTTATTTGGTCTGTATATTACTGCATTTTTTTCATACCGCCTGACTAACAAAGGAAGAAGAGTAAGCGCGCCAACATAACCAGTTCTTTTTTCAATGAAGCAAAACTTGTCAAAATTATTTTCAATCGGGTCAATGACTTTATATAATCTTTTTAATACTTTATTCAATCTTTTAGAATCACATAGCATGCCATCAATATTAATATTAAACAGAGATGGTTTTCCATCTACTAAATTCTTTCCGCGCTCTTTGCAAGCGAGTTGAACCAAAAGTTCTGGGTATTTAGAAGTTTCGAATATTGCAGTATACCGCGGGTAGGATTCTACAATATCTTTTAACGTTTTAAAAAAATCTTGTTGCTTTGGTGAAAGAGAAAAACCAGAACTGTTAAGTATGTCATCTAGTTTAGTTTGGATTGTCGCAACTTTTTCCTCGTCAAAATAGCAATCATCCGTTAAGTTATAATTAACAAAATCTATTAGCAAACTTTTAATTAAATCATTACCGTATTCTTCTGGATCGCTTTTTCTGAACATGTTTGTTCGAAGGATATACTCATCTTCAGAGCGCGCCATAAGTCATTGTTTATATTTGAAATATTTAAAGTATTGCCTACCATTATGGCTAATAAACAATTTGTCTGAAGCTAACCCTTTTTAAACCCCAAAGAAATTTTACTAGAATTGAAAGATTTAAGTGGTTGCAGAATTAGGCATTTCTTTGTTGTTCGTATAAATTGAATCGTCAAGATCTCTAAGTTTTTTATTGAATCTTAATTCATGAATTAAACTTAATCCTGTTGTAATTGCTAGTGGGATTAAAGCCTTTAGACCATATTCACTAACTGCATAGCCATATCCAACACCCGCAGAAATTCCAGAAATCACTGATACAACATGCTGAGGAATAACAGATAATCCAAGTTCCAATTTTGATTTTCCTCTTATTAAATTCTCTCCTAAACGTGATATTTTACCGTAATAATGATTTCTAAGTGCTTTTTTTTCTACCAGGTAAGAACTCGTTTCTGTTTCAGCCCAAAACGGATTTTCAACTTGTGGGTCTACTTTTTCAAGAAAACCACATTCTTCCATTTTGCTTAAATAATTCACATGACTTGGCAAACAATGCAACCAAGATAAACCTTTTACAACAGAAAAGGGAATTTGTGTTATATTATTGTATACCACATTTCCCATACGTTTAATGGAAGGTCTGAACTTTACCATATTGACAAAGAATAAATCTTACCTTTATAAAGCTTTTTCTAATGAAGGAGGCTAAACTGCTAGGGTAAATTTTTTCTAACTGCTGTATTGAGTAAGTCTTTTTAAACATCCTTTATTCTTATTATATCATGGAAAAAGAAAAGAAGGAACTACAAAAGAAGAAATTTCTTCTTCGAAAGCTGCTTTCGGAGTTGAGCAAGTACAGAGCCCGACATACAGAATTAATTACAGTTTATGTTCCTGCAGGCTATCAGATTCAAAATATCATAAATCAAATTGCAGAAGAGGCAGGCACAGCAAGGAACATTAAATCCGCTGGCACGAGAAAAGCAGTCACAACTGCCTTGGAAAAGATGATTGCTCATCTAAGGCAATACAAGAAAACCCCAGAAAATGGCCTGGCAGTGTTTTCAGGCAATACTTCTGAAAGGGAGGGCGTTTTGGATATTAAAATCTGGAGCATAGAGCCTCCAGTTCCTTTGAATATCAAAGCATACAGGTGCGACCAGGCATTCTTTTTGGATCCCTTGAAAGAGCAGATGGAATTCAAAGTTGTTTATGGTTTAGTTGTAATGGACAGAAGGGAAGCAGATATTGCACTTTTGAAAGGAAAAACAATTGTCTCAGTCTGGTCTGAAGATTCTTTTGTTCCCGGCAAGTTTGGCGTTGGCGGCCAGTCTGCAGCCAGAATGGCCCGTGTCATTGAAGGAATGGCAAAAGACTGGTACAAGAAAGTCGGCGAGGCTGTCACCAAAATATTTTCACAGGAAAAAGTCAAGGGCATTATTATTGGCGGCCCCGGCCCAACAAAAGACGAGCTTCTCGCTGGCAATTTCATCAGGAACGACGTAAAGAAACAGGTCATTGCAGTAAAAGCAGTCGGCTACACAAGGGATTTTGGCCTGAAAGAGCTTGTTGAGAGGTCTGAGGACATTCTTGCAAAAGAAGAAGTTTCTGAAGAAACTGTTGTAATACAAAAATTCCTGCAATTGCTTTCAAGCAGGCCAAATTTCGTTGCCTACGGCGAAGCTAAAATCAATTCAGCTTTGGAGCAAAGGGCTGTTGAAACCCTTTTAGTTTCAGAAAGCCTGCCTGAAGAAAAGATATTCAAGCTGATTGAAAAGGCAGAGGAATCAGGGGCAGAAGTAATCTCAATTTCAACAGATACAAAAGAAGGCCAGCAGATAGCCGGTTTGGGCGGGATTGCAGCTATTCTGAGATATGCAATTTAGCAAAAGTTAAATAACTTTTCAAGTTAAATTCTAGATGACTCCCGAGACTCTTGAAACTATTCTTGCAAAAACAAATCTGCCGGAGACTTACCAGCATAAATTAAGAATATTTGTTGAAAATCTGAAAGAAGAAAAATCCATAGCGTGCGTGGAGCTTTTCGGAAGCGCAGCCTATGGGAAGTTTGATGATAAAAGTGATATAGACCTAAAAGTTCTGGTAGAAAGCTCAAATTTCATTACACCTGCACAAGCATATGATATAGTTGCACAAAACTATTTTTGGCCACTCAAGGTTCAAATCCGGTCAATCCGCGAGATAAGCCCCACTAATCAGATTACAATGAAGCGTGGTTTCTCAAAATACGTTGCTAATGTTAGCATAACACTGCTGGGCAAAGAAAGAAATTTGCACAAAAAGTTTGCCAAAGCCGTAGAATCTGACGTATTTGGCAAGCATGCACCAAATATGTGGCATACAGTATATTGCACCAGGAAAAATTTCCTGATGTCGCAATATGCAAAATATGGCAACACGCATGCATTAAGACGCATTCAAGAAATCTCGCCGGCAGGCTTTTTTCAAGATGCAGTAAGGGAAGTCCTAGAGCCTTCTATAAATGGAAGAGAAAGAACTGATATACTTAAAACTTTTTATGATATTACAAGCATAGAATCCCGCGTGGCAGAGCTTGAAGCTCTGCGGCAGGAGAGAGACAACTTTAGAGTAGAAGACTACTTGCAGCTGAAAGAAATAACTGAAGAAGCTGCATGGGCGTTGAATGCTTATTTGAATAATGCCCCCTGATTCAGCAACTCTTTTATTATTAACTGCTTCTTTATGTACGATGGTATTTGTAAAAGCCCATACCTTAGACAAAAAAATAGCAGAAGATGCTGAGCAGTGTGCGGCAAAATGCTGGTGGGAAGCGCATGACGAGAAAAACTATACAAAAGCTGGTGACCTTTTTGCCGAGCAGGAAAAGATTATTACAACATACGCTGGCAATAAGCCTGCTAAATCCAGAGATATTGCAAACTGTTTCGCATTAACTCTGCAAAAATATGACAATTTCACAGAAGTTTTGAAAACAGGTGGGGGCGAACTAGGAGACTTGGAAGGACAACTCAGTGAAATGCTGTTTGATGTCTATAAAACATTAGGCGCAAACGCCGAAGCCGCCAGGCACAACATGGAGTGGTGGACGTCCTTTGCGAGGATGAGGCTGGCGCAAAAACTTATGGCGAAAGCACAGACTGATGCAGAGAAGATATCTGCTAAAGACCAGCATAGCAGATATGAAGCTCATATGGTCCGGCACATGACAGCAGAACACGCGACAAGATATGGTTTTGAGAATGAAACTGCGGAAAGACTAGTTAAGCGCTTGCTGTTAACTGAAGAGCCGCATAACAAACATGAATGGGGCGCAGTGGAAGTTGGTCTGAAAATTTATTATGTAGAATTACTTTCTGAACTCGCAAAACAGAAAAGCAAATAGACTAAACCTTTTTATACCTAACAAATCTGCTGAATTAAATGGAAGTTCATTTTGAAGAGGTCTCATCATTGAAAGCAGGAAGATATATGATGATGGACGGCCGCCCATGTGTAATTGTCGGGATGGACTGGAGTGCGCCTGGCAAGCATGGCCACGCCAAATACCGCGTTACGGGAATTGATGTTTTAACTGGAACAAAAAAGATGGCTGTTTACACTTCGCATGACAGGGTTGAAGTCCCTATTATTGAAAAGAAAAATGCTCAGGTCTTGTCTGTATCAGCAGGCAAGGCGCAGATCATGGATTTGGAAACATACGAATCTGCAGAGGCCACTATTGACCCTGAAATAAAGGAAGCTTTGCAGCCAAACTGGACTGTAATTTATTGGGACATAATGGGGATTAAAATTATAAAGTCAATAAAATCAAGGGAGTAATAAAAAAACAAAATGCCAGCCAAGATACCAGAAGCGATTGCGAGAATATATTCAAGGGTATGGATTTGCCGTAGATGCAAGAAGAAAGTCCGCGGTGATACCTTGAAGATGCATGCAGGCTTAATTCCCTGCCCAAGATGCGGCCAGAGGGCCTTCAGGCCAAAGACAAAAGAAAGAAGGCTGGCGAAATAAGCAAGCCTTAAAACACTTTATTTTTGAATTATAATATGTTTAATATCCAGCAGACTGTAGGCATGTTTTTTGAAAATTTGGTTGCAGAGCTGCTTGGCCTGGAAATTCTTGACAATAACATGTCCGAAAAGCTGCCAGATTTGAAAGATAAAAAAGAAAGATTTTTCATGGAAGTAAAAGCGTCAAGGTTTGACAACGGCGGTGTTGTAAAGGGCTGGCAGCTGGAAGAGCACAAAAATTTTATGCCTTGTTTTTACGCGTTTGCTTTTCATGAAGCAGAAAAGCCCATGAATCAATATTACCCAACTAAGAAAAGCTTGGAAAATGATCTTTATCTAAGGTCTTTGTATATCTTTTCTTTTGATATTGTTGAAGCACAATATACCCGCTTCAATAAAAGGCCGTATAAAACAGGAGACGATTTTTCTCAGATTAAAGAAAGCCTGGCAAGTAATATTTTCCAGGGCAAGAAAAGAGTTTGGAATAAATTAAAATTAACTTTTGAAGATTATTGTGAGGTTCAGCAAGGCGGTAATGTTTTTGTAATGGCCAAAGATAAATCACAGATAGAAATGATTTTGGAGAATTATCACCCAGAAGTTTTGGGCAAATACCCGTTAAATAATATTGCTAAAGCTGTTGTTTAGATACCTTTTTAATCCCTTTTCTATCTCTAAACTTATGGAAAAGGAAAAATTGCCGGAAATCACAATAGGCCTGGCTGGCCATGTAGATCACGGCAAGACAACATTGACAAAAGCCCTAACTGGCAAATGGACAATGCTGCACAGCGAAGAAGTAAAGAGGGGAATTACAATAAAATTAGGTTATGCTGACGCTGAAATCCGCAAATGCCCTGAAGGACATTTAACACCTGAAAAAGTTTGCTCTGAGCATAAAATTGAAACTGAACTTATCCGAAAAATCAGTTTTGTTGATGCACCTGGCCATGAAACACTGATGGCAGTTATGCTGTCAGGAGCAGCTATTATTGACGGCGCCTTGCTTGTGATATCTGCAACAGAATCAGTTCCACAACCGCAGACAGCTGAGCATTTGATGGCACTAAAGATTTTAGGCATTACAAACATAGTAATTGCACAAAACAAGATAGATCTTGTTTCTAAGGAAAAAGCTTTGGAAAATCATAAGCAAATACAGGCTTTTGTCAAGGAAACCTTGGGCAGGGATGTGCCAATTGTGCCTGTTTCTGCACAAAGAAATGTTAACATCGACAAACTTTTGGAGGCTATTCAGGAGAATTTCCCAGCGCCTAAAAGAGATATTACTGCAAAGCCGATAATGCAAGTTGCAAGGAGTTTTGATGTCAACAAGCCAGGAACATCTGTTGAAAAACTGGTTGGCGGAGTCTTGGGCGGGGCAATTGCCCGGGGCATGTTTAGGATAGGCGATAAGATTGAAATCAAGCCTGGCCGCAAGATTGAGAAGCACGGTCAAATCAATTGGGTGCCAATCGCAACAACAATCACATCCCTAACATCAGGCAGTACTTCTGTCAAGGAGAAAGGCCCAGGGGGTTCTGTAGCAATCGGGACCGGGCTTGACATGTCAATAACAAAGGCAGACTCGCTTGTCGGCAATGTCATAGGCCTGCAGGGAACGCTTCCGCAGCCTCTGAGCATGATAAATTTAGAGCCTCACTTGTTCCAGTTTGTAGTTGGAACAAAGGAAAAACTAAAGCTTGAGCCATTCAAGCAGTATGAGCCATTGATGATTAACATAGGCACAGCTACAACAGTTGGAGTTATACAGTCTGCAGGCAAAATCCTGAAACTAATGCTCAGAAGGCCTGTTATTGCAAATAATGGCGATAAAGTCGCATTAGCAAGGCAGGTGCAGGCCAGATGGCACCTGATAGGGTATGGGATTGTAAAGCAATAAAATAATTAGTTGCGTTATTGAATTTATATTCTCCAGGCTACAATCTATCTCAAGATGTAATACTATATATCGCCATTCGCAAAGAAGCCTTTATAAGTAAGTATTGCCTTATAGAATATAATACCCAGACTCCATATCTCCCATTATGAAATCAATTGCCATAACTGAAACAATCGCTGAAGAAAAAATCTTCGAGCCAAGGCTAGCTGTCTTTAGGGTTAAAATCAATTTTATAGCTCCTTACAGGAAATGCAAGTATTTGTATATTGAGCCTAAAGACCTCAAGACCAAAGCAGCTTTCCTTAAGCGCATCAAGCATATAGCCCTGATTTGGCCAAACGGCGACTATTACCTAAAACTTTCTGATGGCCGTGTTTTTTCGCGTTTTAATATTCTCAATGGAAAATTAAGCAAGTTCTACAAGACAAGCCCAGTAACGCAGAAAGAATACCCGGTGTGGGTTTGGTGGAAATAAAAATATTATTGCTTTAATTCAGGCCTATTGGACCTAGCTTTCCCAACATAACGGTCTTTCAACATCCTGCCCATCCTGACAGGGCTGTATTGCACGCACCAGGCTTTTCGTATATTCTCAGGTTTTACTTTGTATTCATGGAACAAGATGAGCTTCTCCTTGACGTCGTCCTTGTGCTGGGCAATGTTTGTCCATCCGAACGTGCCTAACAGAGTCAGATAGCCATATTCCTTGCACAGGTTATAAATTTCGATCAGATTTTTCCGGCGTTCCGAACTGGCCAACCCTCTTGAAGCACTGATATTGTCGCCGTCTATCTTGTAAAGCTGAAGTCCGTGCAGGTAAATGCCGCTTTCGCTGATTGTGAGGTCCTCCAGCTCAAAGAACTGCTCCAGCGCTTCCTTTGCTTTAGCAACATCAGAATAATTTGCCGCCAGAACATTTTCCAGATATTTCATCGTAATTATTTCTGCCAAAGAATTAAAAGGGTTTTGAAATCTAAATAATTATTCAACATCAACTTTCTGCCCAATAGCTTGTCCTGGCAGGCCTTTATCAGAAAATAATACGCGGACAGCTCCCTTGCTGCCGTGAGCTTGCGTTATCTTGCCTTCAATCTTTTTTCCGCTAGGGGTTGTCCAGATAACTTTCTTGCCAATTACCTTAGGAACATCTTTCTTGCTGTTAATACCATCAACTTTCACAATCATCTGCTTGAGGTTCTTCACCTTCAAGCTTCCACGATAGTTAACTACAAAGCCTTTCATGATAAATGAAAGGTTTGAAATTGGTTTTTAAGCTTTTGGCTTTTTCAAATATATGCAATAAGACTTGGCAAATCCCCCATTACATGTTGTTTCTGATTTTTTGTCATTTACATCACAAAATTCATCATAATCATTATGCTCTGGAACCCTAGACGGCAAGCGCTTTACAATTGAATAATACTCGCAAACTCCAAGGTCAACCACTTTTTGCAGTATAAAAGAAATATAGCGGCAGTCTGGAATGCTTAACGTTGCTTCTATTGGCATACCAATTATCTTTTCTAAAATAAAAGTCAAACATGCTTGTCTGTCTTCAGGTGTCGGCGCAGTTTCTAATTCTATCATATGTTGCTTTTTTACTTCATTAATAATTTCATCGATATTTGGCAATGTCATAATCAAATCATAAGCTAAAGCGATAAAAGAGTTTCTATTAGGCACCAATAACTATTTGCATATCATCAGCTAGCAATTTCTTCAGGCTTTCAATCATGTGCTTGCTGATTTGTGTCGGCGTGCCTGCAAACTTCTGCAGGTTTGTATCGATTTCTCTTAATGTTGCAGGCTCTTCTTTTCCAAATTTGCCGTCTTTCTCTATTTTGTATTTGCTTATTGCAGTCTTTGGGTCTGCAGTGTCTTTAATCACATAAGCAGTATCTGACAAGAGCCAGATGTCTGCCCTTTTCTTATTTCCATCGTAATTAGCTGAGATTTTGAATTTCTCTACTTTCTTGCCTTTTTCAGCCCTGATTATGTCAAAAGTTGCCTTTGCTAATCTATCCTGGTCAAATGTAAGAGTTGCAATTTCCTTCAGGTCAGCCTTGGTTTCCTTTTTCAGTCCTTCAATTCGCTTTAGTATTTCAAAATATTTTATTGGAGCCAGTCTTTTGGCAACAAGGTGCTTCTCAAATTCTTTTAATGCATCTTCAGTTGTTGCAGAAATGCCGACTGCTTTCAATGCAGCAAGAACATCATCAATTGCCTTGTTCCAAAGCTCGCCAGCTTCTTTTCTGGCCTGCTTTACTTCCAAATCCTTTGCAAGTTTTTCAATCCTGTCAAGGAATTTTGTAGCTTTTTCAAAGTAGTCTCCGACTTGCTTTGCAGTTACTTCTTTTATTTTGCCATGTTCAATATCTTTTCTTAATTGCAGAAGCTCTTCTAAAACATCAGGCCATTTTGCTTCCAGGTAGCCTGTCTTGACAAAATGTTCCCTTAGTTTGTCTGGAGTTTCCTTTGGGTCAGTAGGCGGAACGCCTGCCATCATCAAAACGCCCTGCGCAGGCGTTAAAGTAGACCAGAAGAAATCTTCAATTGCGATATCTTTCAGTTTCCATTTTGTCCTATCAAGAATTTGTTTTCCTGATTTTATGTAAGAATCAACTGCTTCAGGAGTTGGAGTAATCTTGCCTTGTTTCAACAGCAATTTCCAGGGCTGGAACATTCCTCTGTCATAAAGAGGAACGCCGTCTCTCAAAAATGTAAAGATAACTGCATTTGCATTTCTTATTGAATCCCACATTTCTGTTAAAACATAAATCTGGATGTTTAATTTGTTTTTGACGCCTGCAGCTATTGCAGCCTCGTCAGACATACCTAAAATCATTCCGCGCAATCTTGATTTTAATTCAGGGGCAGTCATTCTTGTAACATCAGTGTCATCAATTACAACAAAAGTATCAATATCTGAGTCTTCTGTGGCGTTTCCTTTAACTAAAGAGCCTGCTAAAACATAAGAGACAACATATTTTTCAAATTTTTTTAACACCATTGATTTGTGTATTTCAGCAACACGCAATGCGCCGACCCAGCCAGCATCATAAATTGGCATTGCCATTGCAAGCAAGCCTAGGATTTCATATTTGCCTTTGTAGCACATATCCCAGATTTCATCAAGGATAACTGCAGAAATATTCATTTTATCAAGATGTTTTGCACCGATTTCTTTCAGCTTCTTTTCAATTTCATCTTTCTTCTTGAATTTTTCATCAAAATCCCCGTCTAAATTCAATAAAACAAGCATGTCCAAAGGCTGGTTATCGCCCTTTGGAGGCAGAACAACAATGCCCTGAACTTCTTTTTTGAATTGTTTCAAAGCATCATTTTTGAATTTCTCAGCCTTGCCTTTAATAGAATCAAAAAGCTCTTTGGCTTTTTTAGCCATTTCAGCCTGTTTATGCTGCTCTAATTTTGCAAATTCTTCAGGAGAAAGCTGTTTTCCTTCATATTTAGGCTTAGGAGCCTCATATTTTGGCGTTTCAGGCTGCTTTGATTTGGCCATTCCAATTCAAAAATCAAGAAAATCCTTTATAAAGCTTTGGCTTTTGTATAGTAGAGTAAACGATTGAAATGGGAATCAAAATCTCAGAAGAAATGATAGATGAAATAGCCGAAGCGTATACACAAAACTTATGCAAAACCGGCGCAGAAGCTAGTAATTATAAAATTTTGCTCATGCTTCCTACAACAACTAATAAAA
>Ga0315282_10014527_pt1 | contig 11707 bp, 13 predicted proteins | sample YL17G07_20_MG_FD_203693 | JGI IMG/M metagenome (GOLD analysis project Ga0315282, IMG submission 203693) | Sediment microbial communities from Yellowstone Lake, YNP, Wyoming, USA - YL17G07_20 | ecosystem: Environmental > Aquatic > Freshwater > Lake > Sediment | place: USA: Wyoming | collected...
GGCGCTCGTCACCAGCACCGTCCGGGCCTGGCCCGACAGGATGGCCGCCCGGGCCTGGGCCAGGGCGTAAATGTGTCCGCTGCACGCGGCCGTCAGGTCGAACGCCCCGGCCCGCTTGCAGCCGAGGCGGTCCTGAATCCAGCACGCGGTCGACGGCAGCGTGTTATCGGCGGTGATGGTGGCGCAGATGACGAGGTCGACCTGGTCGGGCGTGACGCCCGCGTCGGCCAGGGCCGCGCGCGACGCGGCGATGGCGAGGTCGCTCGTCGCCTGGTCGTGCTCGGCCAGGCGGCGCTCCTTCATGCCGGTGCGCTGGACGATCCACTCGTCGTTGGTGCTGACGATGCGGGCGAAGTCCTCGTTGGTCATCACCCGCTCGGGGACGTACATGCCGGTGCCGAGCAGTTTGGCGCTGGCTGGGCGGTTCACGCGTCGGCACCTCCGGCCAGGGCCACTTCCTCGACGATCATGCGGTTGACCTGTCGGCGGGCGCACGTCGAGGCCGCCCGGAGGGCGTTGGCGATGGCCCGGGCCTTCGAGTTGCCATGGCAGATAATGACGATGCCCTCGACGCCCAGCAGCGGCGCCCCGCCGTATTCCTCGGCGTCGTGGCGGCGCTGGAGCTCGCCGAGGATCGGGACGAGCTTCCCCTTGACCTCCGGGTCGAGCGCCCTGACCTCCTGCATGATGGTCTGGAACATGCTGCCGGCCAGGGCCTCGACGCACTTCAGGACGATGTTGCCGACGAAGCCATCGCAGACGACCACGTCGAAGCGTCCGTTGAAAATGTCGCGGCCCTCGGCATTGCCGCAGAAGCTGACCGGGGCGCGCGAGAGGAGCTCCCGCGCCTCGCGGGCAAGCTCGTTGCCCTTCTCACTCTCCTCGCCGATGCTGAGGATGCCCACGCGGGGCTGCTCGATGCCGATGACCTTCCGCGCGTAGACGCTCGCCATGATGCCGTACTGCAAGAGATGCACGGGACGGCTGTCGACGTTCGCGCCCACGTCGATCAGGACCACGGGGCCGTAGAACGTCGGCAAGACCACGCTGATGCCCGGCCGGCGGACGCCCGGCAGGCGCTTCACGACCATGTGGGCAGCCGCGACGAACGCGCCGGTGTTGCCGGCGCTGATCACGGCATCGGCCTCCTTGGCGCGCACGAGCGCCATGGCCCGCCGCATCGAGGAATCGGGCTTGCGGCGGACGGCCTCGACGGGGGGCTCGGCCATGCCCACCTGCTGCGTGGCATGGACCAGAGTCAGGCGGTCGAGCGACGCCCGGGTCGCCTGCAGCTCCTGCCGGATGGCGGCCTCGTCGCCGACCAGGATGATCTCGTCCTGCGGGAGAAGGTCGCGGGCCGCCACGGCCCCGCGCACCACCTCGCGGGGGGCGTAGTCACCGCCCATGGCGTCAATCGCCAGGCGCACCGGCTACTCCTCCTCGACCGTCACGACCGCGCGGCCGCGGTAAGTGCCGCAGTTGCTGCACACGGCGTGAGGCAGCGTCGGGTGGCCGCACTTCTTGCACACCACGGTCCGTACGGGGACCAGCGCGTGGTGGGACCGGCGCTTGCGTTTGCGGGCCTTCGAGGTTCGCCTTTTCGGGACCGGCATGACGTCCTCCTTCGGATTGCCGCCGCCAAACATGCCGCAGGCGAAACCTGCGGTCGGAAAAAGGCCGAATCCTACTACCCCTGTCCCCCAGGGTCAACCAAAAAGCCCCCGTGCGCCCCATGCGCAACGCGCATCGATCGCTGCAAGCCGTGTATCGTCTAGCCGCGGCCCGCCCAAGGCGGGCAGGCTCGGCACGGCCGCGATTGTTGTTCCTCGCCATCCCGGCGATGGCAAAGAAGCTGTTCCAGAAGCGCCCATGAGCGCTGCATAGCGCGGCGGGCAGTCTTGCCCGCCGCGAGAATGCGGGCACGTACGCGCGGTGGGCAAGACTGCCCACCGCGCTATCACCGGTTCTGAAACTGCTTCTAAACTGTTGCCCTGCGCGGCGCCCTTCCAAGGCCGCCGCGAATTCGGCCGACCCGCTACGTTGCTCCCTTGAGCTGCCCGCGCACGAGGTCGGGCACACGGGCGAGCGCGGCTGCGAGCGCCTCGGCGTTCTTGCCGCCGCCCTGGCCGAGGTCCGGCCGGCCCCCGCCCTTCCCTCCCACCACGTCGGCCACCGCGCGCACCAGGCTACCCGCGTGGATGCCCTTGGCGATGAGGTCCTTCGAAGCCGCCGCGACCACGTTCACCTTGTCCCCCTCGCGGCTCGCCAGGACGATGACGATGCTCTTGTGCCGCGCGCGGGCCGCGTCGCACGCCTCGCGCAGGGCCGCGGCGTCGGCGCCCTCGACCTCGCTCACCACGAGAGGCACGCCGCCGACGTCCTGGACCTTCTCCATGACCTCGTCGAGGCCGCCGCCGCGCTTCGTCAGGCTCTTCGCCTGGACAAGCTGGGCCTTGAGCTCCTTGATCTGCCGCTGGAGCGACTCGACCCGGGCCACCATGCTGTCGGGGGCGGCCTTGAGGGCCTCGCCGAGCTTCGCCACCAGGTCCTCCTGCTCGTGGAGGTAGGCGAGGGCCCCCGTGCCCGTGACGGCCGTGAGGCGCCGCACGCCGGCCGCAACGGACTCCTGGCCCGCGATCTTGCACAGGCCGATGCGTCCGATGTTATCGAGATGCGTTCCGCCGCAGAGCTCCATCGAGAACTCGCCGATCGAGACGACGCGGACCTCCGCGCCGTACTTCTCGCCGAAGAGGGCCATCGCGCCGCGCCGCCGCGCCTCGTCGAGGGGCAGGTATTCCACGCCGACCGGCCACGCCTCGATAATCCGCTGGTTCACCAGGTCCTCGACCTTCCGCAACTCCTCCGGCGCCAGCGACGTCGGGTGCGTGAAGTCGAACCGGAAGCGGTCGGGGCCCACCTCCGAGCCCGCCTGGTGCACGTGCTCGCCCAGGACCTTCTGGAGCGCGTACTGGAGAAGGTGCGTGGCCGTGTGGTTGCGGCCGATCGCCAGCCGCCGCGCGGCGTCGACCGTGGCGCGGGCCCCGCGGCCGAGTTCGAGGCGGCCCTTGTCCACCTTCACCAGGTGCACGATGAATTCGTGGTCCAGGATCGTGTCGGAGACCGTCGCGGTCCCGTTCGGGCACGCCAGCGTGCCGGTGTCGCCCACCTGGCCGCCGGAGCGTGCGTAGAACGGCGTGCGGTCGAGGAGCACCTGGGCCTGCGTGCCCGCCTCGGCCGCGTCGACCCACTCGTCATCCACGAGGATCGCCAGGACCGTCGCCTCGGACTCCGTGGCCTCGTAGCCGACGAACTCCGTGCTCGGGTTCTCGCGGTGCAGGCGCTCGAGGGCCTTCTCCGAGAGGATCTCTCGCTTGAAGACGATGGCTTCCTGGCCCATGCTCGATCCGGCCCGCGACTGGGCCCGGCGCTCTTCCATCGCCCTCTCGAAGCCCGGCCGGTCGTACGCGACGCCCTCATCCTCCCACCGCTGCTCCATGAACTCCACGGGAATGCCGTGGGTGTCGTAGAACTCGAAGACCCGCTCCGTGGGCATCTGCTTCGCACCGGACGCGGCCACCTCGGCCGTCACTTCCTCGAACAAGCGGATGCCCGGCGAATCCTCGAGCGCCGCCGCAAACCGCTTCTCCTCAGCCTCCAGGATGTTGACGATGGTGCTGGCGCGCTGCGAGATCTCGGGATAGGCGCCGGCCATGGTCTTCTCGACCAGCGGCACGAGGCGGAAGAGGAACGCCCCGCTCTCACCCAGGCGCCGGCCGTCGAGGGCCGCGCGGCGGACGAGGCGCCGCACGACGTACCCGCGCCCGTAGTTGTTCGGCAAGGCCCCGTCGGCGATGCAGAAGGAGACGCTGCGCACGTGCTCGGCGATGCGGCGCAGGCGGCGGCTGGTGTCATCCGCGCCGCCGGGCGTGTAGGGCTCTCCGACCAGCTCGGCCGCCCCCTGGACGATCGGCGCCATGAGGTCGATGTCCTGGGCCGTCGGCACGCCCTGCATGATGGCCGCCATCCGCTCCAAGCCCATGCCGGTATCGATATTCTTCGAAGGCAGCGGCGCCAGCTTGCCGCCCTCCTGCCGGTCGAACTGCTGGAGCACGAGGTTCCAGACCTCGACGAAGCGGCTGGAGTCGTTGGCGGGCGACGAGTCCGGCCTCGTCGACACGCCCGTGTCGATCAGGATTTCGGTGCACGGGCCGCACGGGCCGTTCGGGCCCTTGGTGGGGGCCGACTCGGGCCAGAAGTTCGACTCCTCGCCGAACCGCCAGATCCGCTCGGCCGGAACGCCCACCCGGCGGCTCCAGATCTCGTACGTCTCGTCATCCTTCTCGTAGATCGTGATATGGAGTTTATTGGGGTCCTGGCCCATCTCTTCGAGCATGAACTGCCAGGCCCACTGGCAGGCCTCCTTCTTGAAATAGTCGCCGAAGGAGAAGTTGCCGAGCATCTCGAAGAACGTCATGTGCCACCGCGTGACGCCGACGTTCGAGAGGTCGCCCGTCCGCAGGCACTTCTGGCACGTGGCGGCCCGCGTGAAGCCGGCGGGCTTCGTGCCGAGGAACTGCTCCTTGAACTGGTTCATCCCCGCCCCGGTAAACAGGAGCGTGGGATCGTTGTGCGGGATGAGCGAGTCGGAGGCCACGAGGCGGTGCCCCCGCTTCTCGAAGAACCGCAGGAATCGCTCGCGAATCTCGCCGGTTTTCACGTCCGATACTCCCTTGGGCCGTAACCTGGTTGATCGCGCTGGCCGCTAGTCGGGCGCCGCCCGTCGGCGCGTCCAGCGGGGGAACCTCTAGTTTACTGGACTGGGCGCCGTTTTCAAGTCTTGGCGCCCCTTATCACCTTGACCCTGGCACGACTCCACGCTATTAATAGGACAATCAGGGGCGACAGTCCCTGGGACCGAAGGGGATAAGGCATGAATGTTTTTCTCAGCCACGCTTGGGAAGACCGCGAAGCCGCGGAACTCTTGGCCAAACAGTTGGCCAAGGCCCACGTGCACGTCTGGGATCCCGAGCGGGATTTGGACCCTGGCGAGAATTGGTCGCTGAAGACCGGCGAGGCCCTGGAGAAGGCAGATGCCATCGTTGTGCTGTTCTCTCCAACGTCCGCCAAGTCACGTTTGATTCGCAAAGAGGTCGAATACGCCCTTGCATCGCCAAGATTCGAGGGTCGGCTGATCGTCGTGGAAGTCAAGCCGACCAAGAACATTCCTTGGATTCTGAGAAAGCTCCAGCCCATTCGGCTGTACGCGAGTCCTGCCAGAGCCCGGCAGTCCATCCTGAATCGGATTCGACATCTGGCCAAGGCTCCCGCAAATGCCACGTAAGCGAATCGCTTGCCCACAAGAAGCATTCTTGTCCCACGCGAGTGCGGACCGCGCCTTTGTGAAGAGGCTCGCCAAGGTGATGATGGCCCACGGCGTGCGCGTGTGGTTCAGCGAGGCCCACCTGCTGACTGGCGAGGATTGGCACGACAGGATCGGCAAGGCCCTGGCGCGTTGCGACTGGTTCCTACTGGTGCTCTCACCGCAGTCCGTCAAATCGAAATGGGTGAAGCGCGAACTTCTGTATGCCCTCCAGGAGGATCGCTACGGCGAGCGAATCCTTCCCCTCCTTCGCAAAGAGTGTAAGTATCGCCACCTCTCGTGGACGCTTCGAAGCCTCCAATTCGTGGATTTCACGCGCGGCTTCGCGGAAGGCTGTCAGGCCCTCTTTCGCCGGTGGGGCCTCAAGTTTCGCGGCTGCTGATGGCGTCGCATACCTGTACTACAGCAGCGCCTTCAGGTGCTTCAGGCTCCGCGCGGCCTGCTCGATCGTGCCGCACTCCACCGAGAGCACCAGGTCGCGCGGGGCCTTCCTGCACACGGCGATGACCCGCTTCCAGTCGATGACGCCGTCGCCGCACGCGCAGCCCACCGGCGTGCCCGTCACCTTGCCGCGCTCCGACGTCGACTGCTGGACCGAGATGTCCTTGGCGTGCACGTGGACCAGGCGGTCCAGCACGTGCTCCAGCCACGCGTAGGGGTCCTGCCCGGCCAGGTAGCTGTTGCCCGTGTCGAAGTTGATGCCGACGGCGCGGCTCCCGGCGAGGCCGGCGATGCGGTCGAGGCCCGCGGGCAGCTTGCTGTACTGCTGGTGCGGCTCGATGCCGATCAGGATGCCGCGCGGCTCGGCCACGGCCGCAGCTTCCTTGAGCGTGTACTTGATGAGGACGAAGTCCTCGGCCTCGGTGGTCCACGGCTGCTTGGGCCCCTCGTCGGTGTTGACGACGGGCGCCCCGCACTCGGCGGCAAAGCGGACGGCCTGCTTCAGGTACTCCGTGCCGATCTCGGGCTTCGTCAGCGGCGTGTGAGCCGAGAGGCTCGACAACTTGATCCCCGCCGCCTCGGCCGCGCGGCGGACCCGCAGTGGGTCGTCGAGCATCGAGACGCTGTGGAAGTACCCGGCCTCGCTCAGGAGCTCCCGCCCCCAGTGGACCATCGGCTCCACGTACTCGTACCCCAGCTCAGCCGCCTTCTTGACGCCCCACTCGAAGGACTTGTCATCGTGCCGCACGAACTCCATGTTTACGCCGATAGCCACTTTTCCCATGGCAGCCTCCTTGCCGATACGCGCGTCCCCCGTCCGGTCCGTCCGCCTTGATGCACGAGGAGCAGTTTACCGCTTCGGCGTCCGCCTGCAAGTGTTTGGCGGGAACATGGTCACGCAAACGCGCGGCGGGTCAGGAGACCGCCGCGCGGAGGAACAGGAATACAGCACAGATATGTGGACGTTACGCTTCAGGCCCACCCGCGCGCCCGGCGACGGCCCGGCGCAGGAGTGGCAACAGGAGCTCGGGCAGCGCGGTGGCAGCCGCCCCGGCCAGCGCCACCAGGAGCGACCGGCTGAACGTGCGGCCGACCGACTCCGGCGGACCCGCCGGACCTGCCGCGGCGCCGTTCGGCGCCCGGCGGCTGCCCCGGACCATCCGTGCCACCACGAAACCGGCGACCCCGACGGCGGCTGCCGCGGCCACAGGATGCTTCCGAACCAGGTTCAGCGGGTCGAGCTCGGTCCGCAGGCGGCCGGCGCCCGCGCGAATCTCGCCGAAGAAGCCGTCGACGTGCAGCCGCGCCCGGCGCTCGAGTTCCTCCGGGGGCAGATCGCACAGGCGGCGCGGCGCGCGGTCCTTGGCGCTCATCTCTCCTCCCGGGCTTTCACGACGAACATGATGACGAGGAAGGCGGCCACCATCACACCGCCCACGATCATGAACCCGGCGCCGGGAACGTCCAGGTGGCTTCCGATGAACGTGGCCAGGCCGAACGCCAGAAGGGTCAACCCGATAAGGCCGATGCCCAACAGGGCGGCCAGCCACACCGCCTCGCGCATACTCAGGCGGACCAGGCGCCGGGCTTCGGCGGCCAGGATGGCGAGGTAACAGCGCAGGGCACCCTCGGCGTGCTCGAGTGCCCGCCGCAGAGAGCCCAGCAAACCGCCGTCCGTCGAGTTATCGTCCGAGCCGGACAATGCCACCTCGTGTTGCGGACGAGTTGTGCCGCACGGTCAGGCGGTCGTCAACCCCGGCCGCGCCCGACGAGAAGGCCGAGGGCGAACCCGACGGCGCCCGCGAGGCCGGCCACGACCCCGATGGCAGCCGCGGGATGCTCTCGGGCCCACTGGGTCGTGTTGTTGACCACCTTGCTCTTCGCCATGGACGCCACTTCGGCGATGTCGCGCTTCAGGGCATCGACCTTCGCGCTCAGTTCCTGCGTCTCGGCCGTCTCGGCTGCGTTTGCCATGGTGCGTTCCCTTCCTCTCAAGTGGCGCCCGCCAGGGGCGCCGATGTACCGTGCCTGTGTGCCTGCCGCCCGGGCCGCGGTTGCGTCGTCGGACGCGCCTCCCATGCCCCGACTCCTCCAGTTGTTATTCTACCGCGGCCTTGGCCTCGGATGTGACTAAATTCAAGTTGGGTCTCCGGCCGGGGCTCGACCCGCAACCCGGAATGCGACGCGGTCGCCTTCGGCTCCCCGCCAAACGCAAAGGCTGTCACTTGTCACTTGCCAGATCTAAAGAACGCGCCCAGCAAGCTGGGCGGCCAAATCGCGATTGCCTTGGCCGTTCAGTCCGCAATCCGCAATCCGCAATCCGCAATTGTTTCACTTGCCTTGCACATCATAGCACCACAACGTGTTATGATAGCGCAGATATAGCCTTCCATCCAGAATTACCGGGTGGGTCCAGGCGTCCTGTTTCTTCGTCACCGGGTCGAACCGCCCGCAGAATTCGAGGCCCGCCGGCACCGGTTTGGCGAGGGCCGCCGCACCGGTCTCGCTCAGAAGGTACAGCCGCCCGTCGGCCCAGAGGGCCGAGCCGCTCTCCAGGTCGCGCGTCTCGAATGTCGTCTGGCCGGTCTTCCAGTCGATGCCGCGCCAGCCCCTCAGGGTCCGGTAGCCGGAACCGTAGAACACGCCGTCCACCAGCACGCCGCCGCCGGTGCAGGTGTCGAGGTCCGAGGTCCAGACCCGCTCGGCCCGCGTCTCGCCGCCCTGGACCTGGAGCGCGAAGAGCATCGCATCGGGACCGTCGGGCGACACGAGCAGGACGCGGCCGTCCGCGAAGACCGGCGTGCAGACGTTCACCTCGTAGCGGTTCGCGTGGTCGACCGTCCACTGGAGCTTGCCCGTGTCGGCGTCGACGCCGAACGCATGCCGGGATGAGAAGTTCACCAGGTGCCGGCGGCCGCCGAACTCGAAAAGGATGGGCGAGGAGTACCCCGCCTTGTCGCCCGCGATGGGCGCCGAGGTCCAGACGGTCTCGCCGGTCTTCTTGTCGAGCGCGGCCATCATCGCCTTCCGCCCGCCGGGCGTGACGACGACCCGCGGCCCGTCCACCAGCAGGCACTCGGCGACCGCCCAAGTGATGTTGCGGCCCTCGAAACGCTCGAAGACGTTCACGGCCCACTGCTCCCGACCCATCGCGGCGTCGAGGCAGGCGACGCGGCCGTGGGCATTCATGTGGTACAACCGCCCCTCGCTGGCCGCCAGGCACGCCCGCGCGCCGGGCCAGGAACCCCTCCAGGCGGCCCCGTTCTTCGCCTGCCACTTGGGTTTGCCGTCGAGGTCGAAGGCGTAGACGACGAGGTCTTCGCCGACGTCGCCCGTGATGTAGAGCGTCCCCTGCGTGATGATGGGGCTCGACCAGCCGCGCCCGAGGTCGGGAACCTTCCACAGGAGCTTCGGCCCGCCCTCCGGCCACGTTTGGAGCAGCCCCTTTTCATCCGAGATGCCATCCCTCCGCGGCCCCCGCCACTGCGGCCACCCGGCCTCCGGCGAGGCGATGAGCCGCCCGGGGGCCACTTCGGCGGCGGTGACAAAGGATGGCCATACAATCGCTGCGATGAAAAGCAGAAAGACTCTCACCGCAAAGGACGCAGAGAACGCAAAGGAAGATAAGAGGGATGGGAATCGGTTCACTGATCTTCCACCCAGGTGTGCCGCGGCCGGCCTTGTCCGGCCGTGAGCTATGCCAAAGGAGCCTCTTCCTCCGCCGCCCGCCAAGCCGCAAACGACAACGCCTCGCGAATGTCCTCCTCCTCAAGGTAAGGATACGCCTCAATAATCTCCGCGTGCGTATGTCCCGCTGCCATTAGACCCACAATTGTCCCCACGGTAACGCGCATGCCGCGAATACAGGGCTTGCCGCCCATGACTGCGGGGTCGCGTGTTATCCTACCCAAGAGGTCCATTGCACCATTCCCCGCTCTGAGCCGCCGACAACACCGCCAACAATTCTCATTCATGAGGCTTGCGAAAATGCGTCGCTACGCGCCCCACTGTAGCACATCCTCCTCCCCCGGATGCGCAGCTTCCTCACGCTGCGCCCAGCGAAAACGAACAAAGACCGGAACACGGAGCCTCCTGGCCAACTGGAGCGCAATTGCCCACGCATAGTTGGCAGGGACGTATTGGTAAGACACGTTGGTTTGCGGGATCGGGTGATAACCGCCGTCAGTCTTGCGTCCCGCCACAACCTTGGCGCCACAGCACTCAGACAACTCGGGGACGCCCAGCCCCTCCCCTAGCGCCAGCCTGATTCCTGCACAGACCAATGCGTTCCAGTTGTTCGCAGAGTGATTGCCGAAATGGCCTTCGATGATGGAAGTGAAACGCAGGTCCGGAGGGTGAGCAGGATCAATCTGTTGTCCTTGCACAGACTGCTCACCTGTACTGGCGTGACTTGTCGTCTGTCTGCCGGGTGGCGGGGGTGGTTCTTCCGATCGCGTCCGGTTCTTGGCGCCCGCAATGTGCTGTTCAGCTTCCTCGACAGTAACGTCGCCCCCTTGCTGCTTTACAAGACCGACCAGGGCGTCAGGGAGCCTTGGGAACGGCAGCATCTGGGTCAACCGCCCTGCCTCGGAAAGACACTCTTGCATCAAACGTTGTTTCTGCGAGAGCCTGAGCAGGCACTCGGCCTCCTGTCTTGCTGCGCCGCTGACAATCTCAGGCTTGCTCAGAAAGGCGTTGAATGCGCGTTGGAGATCGTCCAGGTTATCCCTGTCAACATCAAGCTCTTTGAAGCACTTCTTCGAGAACTCGCCGCCAGTCTGCGAATGGTAGAATCGCCAGGTGCGCCCATCGGTTATGACAGAGAAGAGCGCGAGGACGTTCTTGTTGTAGTCCCGAAGTTGGCGCTCCGTGTCTGCCAGTTCTCTTGGATTGCCTATCCTGCCTACAGCCTTGACCTCGATGAAAACCGACGGAAGGTGGCGCTGCTGGAAGAGCGCCACATCGACCTTTGTCTTGTCCTCCGAAGGCGTGGCGACATATTCGGTGTAGACCTCCGCCGGGTTCCATATATCCCAGCCGAGTTGCTGCAGGAGTCTGGCCACGAGCGACAGGCGAACTTGCTCCTCGTTCTCATAGGCGCCTTCCCTCAGCTTCGCCCGGATGTCCGCCAAGGTGTCCTTCATGGGTCCAACCTCCGTCAGGTGCGTGCGGACTCAGGCTCCTGCTCAAGCCCAACTTGTTCCCCCTCGCGGCGGGCGATCTCGATGATGGCGCTGGAGTCGTCCTCGGTCCACTGGCGTTCACCGCACGCGACGGGCTCGATACGGCTGTCCGTTCGGGCGGCCTGGCGCCACAGCAGGTCGACGTCGCTTCGCCGAATGGCTCCATCAAACTGCGGCGACACGACCACCACGTCGATGTCGCTCCACTTGTCGGCCTGTCCAGTCGTCCACGAGCCGAAGACCACCGCGAAACTCGCGTCCAAGCCGTTGGCCCGCAGCGCCTGCAAGTAGGCGCGCACGCTGGCTACAATCCCTGGATCAACCACTTCAGCACCTCCTCGGACCGCCTCAGATAAGCACGGGCCTCCTCGGCCCCAGGGGGCGAGGGTAACGTGCCGGGGTATCGCCCCTCAATGGCAAACTCGTTCATATCAGCCAGAGTATCGAGCTGGTCCGCGGCCAGCGCCAGGCCGGCCGTCTCGGCAAGGCGCACGAGGTTGTGGATTCGTGGAGGCGCGTTCAACGTCTTGACACACACGTGCGCCTTCAGGGCCTTCTCAAGCGCCAAGTGGGCGAAGAAAAGGCCGTGGCGGATGTTGCCGCGGGTCACAAGATGATGCGCCACCGCCCAATCTTCCGTCGCGCCGTCACGCCAGTGGGCGACCTGTTTCTTGATGTCGATCATGGCCCTGCCCATGCTCTC
>Ga0315282_10014528_pt1 | contig 11706 bp, 12 predicted proteins | sample YL17G07_20_MG_FD_203693 | JGI IMG/M metagenome (GOLD analysis project Ga0315282, IMG submission 203693) | Sediment microbial communities from Yellowstone Lake, YNP, Wyoming, USA - YL17G07_20 | ecosystem: Environmental > Aquatic > Freshwater > Lake > Sediment | place: USA: Wyoming | collected...
GCCGTTGTCGTCGATACGGTAGATGCGGTCCATAGACTCGTGCAGAGTGATCGGTGCTGGGTGCTTCGTGCCGGTCAGCGCGCCGTCTCTTCGATGCGGTTCGATTGCGCGCTCGCGTTTCCCGCCTGGTCCACCGCCACGATCGCGTAGACGTAACGGACGCCCGGCTTTGTGGTGGTGTCGTTGAACGTCGTCTGGTGGATCGGCCCGGGCGTGACGGGCTGAAGTGTCCCACTTGGCGCCTCCGCGCGCAAGACCAAATAGCCGTCAAGATCGGGCTCGGCATTCGGATCCCAGATCAGGCTGACGGCGCCCGCGTTGACGACCGCCGTCAACCCCTTCGGCGCCGCGGGCGGAAACGTGTCGCGCGGCGTGACGCAGGCGATGTCGGACGCCTCGCTCTGCTCCTGCAGCGTGCCGAACGTATTGACGGTCCGCACTGCGTAGCACCGCTCGGTGCCGAACTCGACCCGTGGATCGGTGAAGATCGTCGTGCTCAGTGGCTGCGGGTTGACCGGCAAGGGCGCGGTCACCTGGGGCAGCATCGGCGGCGGCGGCGCGGCCGGCGACGAGGCGGGCGTCGCCTTCGCGATGTCGTAGACGTCGTACGACCAGGTGGGGCCACCGGGAGGCGGGAGCGGTGTCGACGGCAAGGGAGGTGGTTCGGCGGTCGTGCCGGCCGCCTCTCGCGTGATGGCGGGAGCGCCGGGCGGCGGCGTCCATTCGATCGTGATCGCGGTTTCGGTGTACGAGACCTTCACGTTGGCCGGGGGCGCGGGAGCGTCGAGGGTCGGCACTGGCGCGTGCGGCGAGAAGCTGCCGCGCTTTCCATTGCGGTTCACGCCCACCGCGACGTAGACGCGCTCGGGCAGCGCCACGGACGACGCCGATGGGAGCAGGATCGGACCCTCGACGGCGGCCTTCTTCTTTTCCCGCGTTCGCCGCGCCACGACGACCGGCTGCAGCAGCGCCGGCGTCAACGTTTCCGTGACCGTCACCGTCGCGCCCTGATCGAAACCCGGTTCCGGCTCGACGGGCCTGGCCGTCGGCTGCGGCGCGGGCTTCTGCGCCTGCTGCTGTTTCTGATCCTTGCCGCGCGCGCGGTCTTCCTCCTCGGGCGGGGGCGGTCGTCGGACGGGAACCTCCGCCACCAGCGTCCCGTACTTCACGATATCGTCGTCGCTCGCCGGCGTTCCGGTGTAGCCGTACACCCGGACGCGAGACACGTCGGCCGGCGTCGAGGCGTCCTGGTTCTTGGTTGGGATCGTGAACTGCACGTACACGGTCGAGCCGAGGCGGCGCGCCGAGAACGCCTCCACCGGGCCGGGCAGGTGGAGCAGCGGCGCGAGCGGGGGGCCTTTCCTGCCGCACCCGGCCACCGGCGCCGCGAGCACACCAACCGCCAGCAGGGCGCGCAGCGTCGCGCCCCGGCGCCACCCGGCCGGCAGGCAACCAGTCATCATCGGGGTTTTCGCAGCGAGGAGGTCACAGGATGTACCGTGACAGATCTTCGTTCTTGACGATGTCGGCCAGCATACGCTCGACGTACGCGGCGTCAATGGTAATCGATCGCTCGGGCACGTCGGGCGCCTCGAATGAGATCTCGTCGAGCAGCTTCTCCATCACCGTGTGGAGGCGGCGCGCCCCGATGTTCTCGGTGCGGTCGTTCACGAGCGCGGCGAAGTCCGCGATGCGGTCGATCGCGTCGGGGGTGAAGCGGATGTCGACGCCTTCGGTGTCGAGCAGCGCCATGTACTGCTTGACCAGCGCGCTCTTCGGCTCCGTCAGGATGCGCACGAACTCGTCGCGGCCCAGCGCGTGCAGCTCGACGCGAATCGGGAACCGCCCCTGCAGCTCGGGGATCAGGTCGGAGGGTTTCGAGACGTGGAACGCGCCGGCCGCGATGAAGAGGATGTGGTCGGTGGACACCATGCCGTACTTCGTGTTGACGGTCGTGCCTTCCACGATCGGGAGGATGTCGCGCTGCACCCCTTCGCGGCTGACGTCGGGACCCTGCCCGCTTTCGCGTCCGGCGATCTTGTCGATCTCGTCGATGAAGATGATGCCCGCCTGCTCCACGCGTTCGACGGCGGTGCGCGACACCGATTCCATGTCGATCAGCTTCTGCTGCTCTTCCTCGATCAGGTACCCGAGCGCCTCGGGAATCGGCACGCGCCGCTTGCGCGTGCGTCCCTGGAAGAGACCCGGCAGCATGTCCTTGATGTTGATGTCCACTTCCTCGACCGAGGAGCCGGCGATGATCTCGAACGACGGAAACGACTTCTCCCGCACGTCGATCTCGACGAAGCGCTGATCGAGCTTCCCCTCGCGCAGCTGCGCGCGCAGTTTCTCGCGCGTCTCGTGCGCCTGCTCGCGCGCCGCAACCTCTTCCTGGTACCCGACCGATCGGGTGGGCGGCAGCATCAGGTCGAGCAGCCGCTCCTCGGCGTGCTGCTCGGCCTTCGCGCGCACCTCGGTCATCCGCTCGCCGCGGATCATGTCGACCGCCAGTTCCACCAGGTCGCGCACCATCGATTCCACGTCACGGCCGACGTAGCCCACCTCGGTGAACTTCGACGCTTCGACCTTGATGAAGGGCGACTGCGCGAGCCGCGCGAGCCGCCGCGCAATCTCTGTCTTGCCGACGCCCGTCGGCCCGATCATCAGGATGTTCTTGGGCGCGATTTCCTCGGCGAGTTCCGGCGCGAGTTTCTGCCGGCGCATGCGGTTGCGCAGCGCGATGGCAACCGCCCGCTTGGCGCGGTGCTGGCCGATGACGTACTTGTCGAGCTCGGCAACGATCTGGCGCGGCGTCAGCGCTTGCGCGAGGGTGCCGGCGGTCTGAGGCAGGTAGATGGGGCTCACAACTCTTCGATCGTAATACGTGCGTTGGTGTAAATGCAGATCTCGGCGGCGATCGCCATTGCGCGCTCGGCAATGGCCCGCGCGTCGAGGTCGCTGTTCTGCGCGAGCGCGCGCGCCGCGGCCATCGCGAACCCTCCGCCAGAGCCGATCCCGATGATCCCGTCGTCGGGCTCGATGAGGTCGCCGTTGCCCGACAGCAGGAACGTCGCCTTGCTGTCCAGCACCACGAGCATCGCCTCGAGCCGGCGAAGCACCCGATCGCTACGCCAGTCCTTGGCCAACTCCACCGCCGAGCGCTCGAGATTGCCGCGGTACTGTTCGAGCTTGGCTTCGAAGCGCGAGAACAGCGCGAACGAATCGGCCGCCGACCCGGCGAATCCCGCGAGCACCTTGTTCTCGTACAGGCGCCTGATCTTGCGCGCCCCCTGTTTGACGACGCTTTCACCGAGCGTCACCTGCCCGTCGCCGGCCAGCACCGAGTGGCCCTGGTGGCGAATGGCCAGAATGGTCGTGCTTCGCACGACCGGAACGACACGCCGGCGAGCCGAAGGCCAACTCATCGATGTCACCGTGCTGAATGCCGCCACGCCGAAGCAGCGAACGCTGCGAAGGCGGGCGCCAGGCTCCTCGCTCGCGCCCTTCGACAAGCTCAGGGTGCCCCGAGCAACGTCGAGGGGCGCGAACGCCTGCGCCTCGCTCCGCTTCGCCGCCCGGGCCGTCGGTCGGAGCATCGTGCCGCGGTTGCGTGGTGAAAGCCGTTCAAAGTCGAGCGGCCCGTGTCCGCAGCATAGCCGGGCGCGAAAAACAGTGTCAAGAAAACGAGACGGCGCGTGGCCTGACGAATGGACACCGCGCGGCCCGGCCGGGTGCCGAAACGACCCATTCCGCAACCATTTGCAGGCAGCCGTTGGTAGCTCTGCTGCTCAAGATCGAAATCCGGTCGCCCGGCTATCAGCCGCTCGATCTCAATCTGAAGATCATGCCCGGCCGGACCGTCAACTATCGGAGCGAACTGCGCAAGTAGTCCTTGGTCCCTGGTCACCGGCTCATGGTGCGGTCCCTTGTCCTTGGTCCTTGGCGCGCACCATGGACCCGGAACCAGAGACCGCACCATGGACTGAGGACCAGGGACTGTGGACTACCTCTGCGTCAGCTGAACCGGACGATCCTGCCCTGTCCTGGGGACAGTTGCGGCTCATCGGTCTGGCGCAAATCGCTATTCTGGAGTAATTTATCTGCAATTGACGCGAGCGCGGCTGGCAGGAGTGTTGCTGCCCTGCTGTACATAGAGGTTCGGGTATGAAACGAATAATCCTTACACTCTGTGCGGCCCTCGTACTTGTGTTCGGCCTGACGGTTCTGGCCTCTGCCCAGAGCCGTCCGCGCGGTGGCGGTGGCGGTGGCGGGCAGTCGGCGCCTCGTGGCGGCGGCCAATCGCACGCCACGGCACCGGCGCCCCGAGCACCTGCCCCAAGCTCACAGGGCAGCGGCGGCGGCCAGAGGGGAACGTCCGCGCGTCCTCGCGGCCAGGCGGCAGGCAGTGGCAACAGCGGCCAGGCCTCCAGCCGGCCGAGGGGCGGCGGCCCGATTTACGGCACGGCCGTACCGCGTAGCTCGGTGCCCTACGGCCGGATCATCCTGCCCAACCGCTACTACGTATCGCCGTACTTCTATTCGCCCTATGCCTTCGGTGCCTTCGGCCTCGGTTTCTGGGGCTACGACCCATTCTGGTGGGGCGACTCGTGGGGCGGTTATCCCTACTGGGGCTGGGGAAATCCCTATTGGGGCTACGGCGGCTACGGCTACGGCGGGTACGGCTACGGTTACGGCTACAACTACGGCTACGACCGCGGCGACCGCAACTACCAGGGTTATGGATCACTGAAGCTGAAGGTGAAGCCAAAGGACGCCGAGGTCTACGTGGACGGCTACTACGTTGGCCAGGTGAACGACTTCGACGGCATCTTCCAGCACCTGGATCTCGACAACGGCACCCACCGGATCGAGATTCGCGCCGAGGGCTATCAGCCGCTCGTGCGGGAGTTGCAGATCGAGCCTGGGCGCACGGTGACCCTCGAGAACGAGCTGCGGCGCGTCCAGTGACTTTCGGCGCGTTGAGGTGCTTCATGGCCGGTTGCCCCTCGCGGCGGCCGGCCTCTTCTTTTTTTCGGCGGGTTCACGGAAGGTCTTCCCGCCCGTTTTCGAGGTCAGAAGCAGCTGGCGAAAAGCCGGGCGGAAGAGTAATCTACCAGCTGTGATGCAGGCGCCGTTGGCAGGGCTGTTGCTACCGTCGAGGTGGAAGCGAAGGAGTTAGCCATGAAAAGACTCGTCCTTGCATCATGCGCAGCGCTCCTCGTCCTGGCCCCGGTTCTCGCCCTCGCGCAGAACCGCCCCGGCGGAGGCGGCACGACGGTGGGCAGCGCCTCTCCGCGCGGCGGAGAATCGGGATCGTCCGGATCGTCCGGATCGTCCGGTTCAACCGCGTCGCCGGTCGGCATGGGCTCGAGCGGCGGGTCTTTCGGCTCGCCCGCCAGTGGGGGCAGCTCCATCCGCAGCTACGACGGTCCCCGCAGCGGGGAATCGACGCCCGCCGCGCGGCCGCGAAATGCTTCTGGCAGCGTCGGACAGCCCGTGCCCGCTGCCGAGCGTCCGCGCGGTGACAGGCCGGTCTACGGGCAGGCAGTGCCGCGCGGTACTGCGGTGCCCCAGAACCAGGGAGTCGGCATTTCGACCGGCTACTATCCCTACTACTACAACTACAACGGCTACGGATCTCCGTGGTACGGGTCCTACGGCTACTACGGGTGGTACGACTCTCCTTGGGATTTCTGGGGACCCTACGGTTGGGGAATGTACACCCTCCCGATGAGCGCGTACTCCAGCTACTACGGCTACTACGGCTCCGCGGGAAGTGCCGCCTACACCACGGCAGCCATCGGATCGATCAAGTTGAAGGTGAAGCCGAAGGAGGCCGAGGTCTACGTCGACGGCACGTACTACGGCCAGGTGGACGACTACGACGGCACCTTCCAGCACCTCGACCTGTCGGCCGGCACGCACCGGGTGGAGATGCGCGCGAACGGCTACGAGACGCTGCAGGTGGAGATGCGCGTTCTGCCCGGCAAGACGATCGCCTACAACGGCGAGATGAAGCCGGCGAAGTAGGCCGGGTCGGACGCGAACCGTAAGTGGGGCGGCCGTGCGGCCGCCCCTGCGCACCTTCAGACCTTCCGGCGTTCGGACTTGTTTCTTCCGTGACCACGCCTGATCGCAGCGCGCTCGGTCCCGTCTCCCTCATCTCGATCCTTTCCTGCATCTACGATCTGTCGATCGGTGTCGTGCTGCTCGCCGGCCGCGACTGGCTCGCGCGTACCTTTGGGGTGCCATCGCCGCAACCGCCGATCTTCGTCGAACTCAACGCGGTGTTCCTGATTGCCGTTGGCATCGGCTATCTGTTGCCCTACGCGAAGCCGGAGAGTTATCGTGGGTATCTGTGGGTGATGGGACCGCTGCTGAAAGGAGGCGGCGCGCTGGCGTTCGTGGCCGACCACTACGCGCACGCGTCGCCCCGGGCGTTCCTGCTGTTTGCGGCCAGCGATGCGGCCGTCGCGCTGCTCACGCTTTGGGCGCTTCTCGCGACGCGGAACCCTTTGCGCCGTACCGGTGGCGGGTCCACAGGTAGAGCGGAATCCCGGCAGCCATGACCAGCAGGCCGAAGAGCGATTCTTTCTGGCGCCCGACGATGGCGAACACGGTGATCGCCAGCGAGGCCACGGTGAAGACGGCCGGCGCGACCGGATAGCCCCACGCCTTGAACGGCCGCGGCTCGTTCGGGTAGCGCCGACGCAGCACGAAGACGGTGCTCACCGCGAACCCCGAGAACAGCAGCACCGCGAAGCCCGTGTAGCTGGCGAGCGTGTCGAGCTTGTTCGTCAGGACCAGGAGACAGCTCCACACGGTCTGCGCGATCATCGAGATCCACGGCGTGTGAAACCGGGGATGGATCGTGGCGGCCGAGCGGAAGAACACGCCGTCGCGCGCCATCGCGTAGTAGACGCGCGGGCCGGCCAGCGTCATCGCGCTGAGCGAACTGAGGAGGATGACCACGGCAAGGCCGCCAAGGAGCATCGCGGCCGTCGGTCCCAGCAGGCGTTCCGTCGCGATGTTTGCAATGGTCGCCTGGCCGCTGGACGCCAGCCCCAGGAGGTCCTGCAGCGGCATCGCGTAGAGGTACACGAGGTTGATGCCGAGGTAGAGCAGGACGACGACGCCCGTGCCGAGCCCGAGCGCAATAGGCACGTTCCGGCCGGGATCGCGAATCTCCTCGGCGACATAGGACGCCGCGTTCCAGCCACTGTAGGTGAACATTACGAGAAGCATCGCGAGCGCGAGGTTCGTCGGGCCGGATGAGGGCGGCGCCGACAGGTGCGAGAAGGAGCCGTGCCCGAATCCCAGTGCGACGGCGACCAAGAGCGTGAGCGCGGCAACCTTGAGGCCGGCGAGCGTATTCTGTACCACGCGGCCGGGACCGAGACCGCGAATGTGGACGAAGGCCAGGCCGACGATCGCGGTCAACGCCACGATCGTCTGGCGGGAGACCACCAGCGCAAAGGGACCGAGCGGCACGGCGAGAAGCGGGTGCGTGTCCGCCGCGGCAGGCACGAACCCGCCCAGGTAGTTCGCAACGCCAATCGCCGCGGCGGCGATGGCGCCGGCGAATCCCGCGACGAACGAGGTCCAGCCGGTGAGAAACGCCGCAAACGGCCCGAACGCTTCTTTCAGGTACACGTATTCGCCGCCCGACCGCGGGCGCAGCGCCGCCAGCTCGGCGTAGGCCATCGCGCCGGCCAGCGCCAGCAGGCCACCGCCGATCCAGACGGCGAGGATCCAGCCGGGGCGCGGCACGCATTGGGCAATGGAGCCGGGCGTGACGAAGATGCCGACGCCGATGACGTTGGCGATTACGATCGCGGCGGCATCGAAGGGACCGAGTCGGCGTTCCAGCAGTTGGGGCGGCGCAGACGACGAGAGCGGCACAGGCGCATTATAGTCGCAGGCGGGCGGGATACACACTTGGAGGCAGTCATGGACGCCACCCATCTCGTGCTGCCACTTGTTCTGCTGGCGTGTTCACTCGTGGTGTGGCCGCTTCATCGCGGCGCCGGGACGTCAGCCGGGCAGACGGCCGATCGGTTTGCCGCGGCCCGCGAGGAGATGATCCAGCGCCAGATCGCCGCGCGCGGCATCCGTGACGCGCGCGTCCTGGCGGCGCTTCGCGCGGTGCCGCGTCACCTGTTCGTCACGCCGGGGACCGAAGACGAGGCGTACGAAGATCGGCCGATGCCGATCGGGTACGGGCAGACCATCTCGCAACCCTACATCGTGGCGTTGATGACCGAGCTCGCGCGGGTACGCGCAGGCGACCGCGTCCTCGAGATCGGAACGGGGTCCGGATACCAGGCGGCGGTGCTGTCGCGGCTGGCAGGCGCCGTGCACACGATCGAGATCGTCGAGCCGCTCGCTGCGCGCGCGCGAAAAGTGCTGGCGGATCTCGGGTGCGCCAACGTGAGCGTGCGAACGGGTGACGGCTATCTCGGGTGGCCCGAGGCGGCGCCGTTCGACGCCATCGTCGTCACCGCGGCACCGGATCACGTCCCGCCGGCGCTGATCGCCCAGCTCAAACCCGGCGGGCGGCTGGTCATTCCTGTCGGCGGCGTGCTGGATATCCAGGAGCTGCGGTTGATCGAGAAGGACGACGCGGGCTCCGTCCACGCACGCGACGTGACCGAGGTCCGATTCGTGCCGCTGGTCAGGAAGAAGCAGGAATGAGGTCCTGTGTCTATTGCGTGAGCAGTTGCCTGGCGATCGGATAGGTGCCGAGCCTGGTCCACTGCTGCGCGTCGTACTTCGCCATCAGGTCGACGATGGCATCGACGAATTCGCGGTTCTGCAGCATCTGAAGGCGAGGCTGCAGCCCCAGGTAGGCGCGGTCGCCGCGCAGGACCAGCGGCTGGGTGGTCGCGCCCGGGTTGAGGCCGTCCGAGCCGATCCCGTACACCCACGTCGTGCCCCACTCCTTCTCCTTGTCGTTGACCAGGCGGTACACGGCGTTGATCTGCACGCCCCGGATCTTCTTGTCGGCCGTCGTGTTCTTCAGGCTGAACGTAATCGCGGGGACCAGCTTGTTCTTCTCGCCTTCCGGGTCCTTGACGATCCCGGCGTCGTACCAGCCAGTCGTGATGTCGACGATCGCGATGTCCTTCTTGAGGTCGATGGCAGGAGTGCAGGCGGGAAGGGACACGATCAGGCCGGCCAGCACGATTGCCGCGAGGATTTTCGGGGTGGACATGTTCGTTGGTGAACCTCCTCACCCCAATTAGACCCCGATTCTCCCGCCCGGGCTCAGTAGTTTTTTGCGATGATCCGCTTGGCGGCTTCCTCCGGCGTGATCTGCCGCGTACGCAGGGCCGCCAGGTCCCTGCCCCGGATACTCAGGTACAACGTCATCGATTCCGGCTCTCCCCAGCCGCCGCGCGACTCGCTGGCCGCGATCGTGAACCACTCCTCGGGCGCGACCTGCATCGTGATCCCCTGTTCGAGCATCACGGTGGTCAGCGCCTTCTGGACTTCGTCCGTATAGATCGCGTTCGGGTCACGCAGCGGCGCGATCGGCGGCGCGGGCGCGCGGGCCGGGGCCGGCTGGGCACCCTGACTGACGAGCGCGGCGGCGCCCGGCGCGGGCGCCGGCGCCACGCCCGGCTCCGACAGCGCCGCGCTCGACACGCGGGACTGGACCTTGTCAAAACCCTTCGTCAGTTCGACACGCTTGGCCGGTTCCGGCACCGACTGGAGGACCAGCGCACGCAGCTGATTCAGTTCGTTGACGAGCGCGATCTCGTTGCTCCTGGTCAAGATGCTGATCGACCACGTTGTCGCGGGCAGGCCCGGCACTTCGACGTCGAAGAAGACGCCGTACCCCTCGATCCTGAATCCCCGCGCGCGCGGCGGCGCCACCCACAGGCCCGGCCCCTGGAACAGCTCCGGCATCTGATTAACGGCCCCGCGAATCCCTTCGCCGACCGCCTTCTCGAGAATGCCCTCCATGATCGAGATCTGCGAGCGCAGCTTGGTCGACTCCGCGGCGCGAGCGGGTGTGGCGGGCGCTTGCGCGGACGCCGCGCCTGCGGCGAGCAGGCACGAAGGAACCAGCAGGACGCCGAGACGAACGACTGAGAGCCTCACGATCGAACCTCCTGCGCGCCTGGCGACGCGCGCCAGTCTTCCGCTCACTTGATCTCCTGGACATTCGCCACGCGCAGCAGGTAGTTCTGCACCTGGCTCAGCTGCGTCGTGCGCACGTCGATCTGACTCAACCCCTGCAGGAACCGCCGCTGATCCGCGATCCGCTGCGTGTCGAGGTCGCGCGCGAGGCGGAGAAAGCGCTGCGCGATCTGCTGATCGACCTCGCGCTGCTGGCGCCGTTCCATGTCGCCGATCAGCGTCTGCACGGTTCGCAGCAGCGCGGCCCGCTCGTCGGGCGAAAGGCGCGCGACCGCCGTCGCCGTGGTGGGACCCGGGACGGAACCGGCCTCCGTGCGCGTCGTGTCGGCAACCGGATGCGCAGAGATCTCCCGGCGCAGCTGCCGCTCGAGCGCGGCGAGGTCCGCGCGCCAGGGCGCCGCCGCCCCGCCACCTCTCGCAGCCGACGCCGACGTGACGGCCGGCGCCTCTTGCCAGCCCGTCTTGATGGTGAGGGCGCCGTTGCCAATCCGTACGTCGAGATTCGCGATCGCGGCGCCGACGGCGAGGACCAGCACCGCGGCGGCGAGCTGCGCCCACGCGGGCACACGGATGCCGCCACCGCGCTTCCACCACCGGGCGGGTGACGGGTTCCGCTCGCGGTCACCCGGCGCCGCCTCGTCGCGGACCACGCGGAAGCCGAGCGCCTGGTCGGGCGGGGCCCATTCGCGCAGGGCGACCCGCACGCCGCGCAGGTTCGCGAGCTCCGCGGTGCAGCTCGCGCACCTCTTCAAATGCTCTTCGACGAGGCGACGCTCGGCCGCGTCGCACTCGTTGTACAGGTAGGCAATCAACGACGCCTTGTCATCGCACGGTGGTTGCTGCTTCATGTGTCGCTCGACCATCGATGGATCGCAGGCGCGCCGACCGCGCCCGATTCGGCATCCGCCCGACCGCGGACTCCGGCGTCTTCCAGTTCCCGGCGCAACAGCGTCAGCCCCTGGTAGAGGCGCGTCTTCACGGTGCTCAGCGGACAACCCTGCAGATCCGCAATCTCCTGGAACGTCAGGCCCTGGTATTCCTTCAACACCACCGCAGTGCGCTGCTCTTCGGACAGCGCCAGCATCGCCCTCGCGACCAACCGGCTCATGTCGCGCCGCGAGACGAGATCTTCAACCGATTCAGCGGGCCCGCGCTCGGACACGAGCTCGGTGAGGTCCACCCCGTCCGGCGCCTGGACGACCGGTGTGCGGCGCTCGCGACGAATCCAGTCGCGGCAGAGGTTGAGGGCGATGCGATAGAGCCAGGAGGAGAATTTCGCCTGTCCCTTGAAGGCCGCGATCCCGCGAAAGGCGCGCAGGAACGTCTCCTGGCACACATCCCGCGCGTCTTCCTCGCGGCCGATCACGCGGTAGGCAAGCGCGTAGATAGGCCGCTCCCATCGCGTGATCAGCTGGTTGAAGCTGTCCGCGTCACCGCGCGCCGAGCGCGCCACCAGTTCCTCGTCCGTGCACGTCGTCGGGAGCAGGCTGGAAACTCCTTGGCGGCAGCCGGAAGTGAAGCCCTGTCCCGCCTGCCCGCACCACTAGGTTAGACGCAAAT
>Ga0315282_10014529_pt1 | contig 11706 bp, 15 predicted proteins | sample YL17G07_20_MG_FD_203693 | JGI IMG/M metagenome (GOLD analysis project Ga0315282, IMG submission 203693) | Sediment microbial communities from Yellowstone Lake, YNP, Wyoming, USA - YL17G07_20 | ecosystem: Environmental > Aquatic > Freshwater > Lake > Sediment | place: USA: Wyoming | collected...
AAGTCGAGCCCGCTCCAGACAAGCCTCTTCTAAGCCTAGAAGAGCTTCTTAAGGAGCAATTTAGGAAGGAATAGCATGCCAGTTGTTAAGGCTGTAACGAGTATCTCCACTTGATATCTCCCGCACAACTCCCCCTTTTTTTCCACTGCAACATCATTATTAACCAAGTCCAATGTTTGCCAGCAAGAAACTTTGTCGAAAAGAGCTTGAGGTTTATGCCACGTGGCATGATCACGCCTAGCTAAGGGCGGGGCGGGGACCCTCTATATATAAGGGGGGTGAGGCTTCTGATTTACCGATGGTGCTCCGGGCGGGATTCGAACCCGGGCGGTTGATGTACTCCGCCATGGAAAAGGCTAGGCTATCACATGATAAAAAAAGATTACTTATTTTTTCTGCATTTCTGAAGCAAAAAGGCTAGGTTTTTTATGCAAAAAGGGTAGGGGATAGGGGTAGGTCCGTATTGCTTAAAATTTCAACCAATAGAAACCCCTGAGGGCATGACCCAAACCCAATACAAATGCAAGCCTCAAAGTTACCACGGCGTGGTATCTTTTTTGGCTATAATGTTTGGGGGTTTAAAGATGAGTCTTGGCGCAAACTAATCATGCCCTCCGGGCTTGGGACGGACAAGGACACGAAAGGAAACATTCTTGATGGATTCCATAGAAAACGTCAAATTGGTCGCATTCTATTCCATCGTATTGTTTACAAACATAACCTAGAAATCTTTGCGTTTTTGCTGCTCTTCCTCTTCCTCGAGCTGCTGTTTTTCATAGGCTTCTGAATTTTCCACCTGTTTTTTGAAAGAGCTTCTGTTGCCATCCACGATATGTTTTAGTGAACTCTTTTGCTGAAGAATATTTGTTGCGGAGTCGATAGAAACGTGTCCGAACCGTTATGGGGCTGATCCTCAATTCAATGGCAGCCTTTTCCGCCAAGTTTTCTTTGAAGCCACGTTCAACGAGGTCCAGCAGCTTCTCTAACAATTTAATTTCGTTATTCGTCAACCCGCAAATATGCAAGATTATCCCTCTTCCTTTGTTCTGCTTTGGATTTCATGAGAGAATTTAGGTGCGTTCGACAAATTTTTAAATGCTCCATGAAGTTGACTGTGGCATGTTGAACATAAAGTTACCAGATTTTTAGTTTTACAAGGAGCTGCATACCTGATATGATGTACATCAACATTAAGTTCCGATCCGCATTGAACACAGCAACCTCTATCTAATGTAATGACTTTTTTTCGCATTGCTTCACATATTTTATATTCTTGGTAGTTTTCAGATTTTTTCAAGTATCATCAACCATTTTGGTTTTTCTTTATTTTCACTATAAAAAGAGAACATTTCGGCATGCTTGGCTTCGTCAAGTTCCATAGGGCTAGAACAGAAAGTTTTAGGCATCAAGGCATCTGGCATAACTGTTGAAGATGGGGTGCTGCGTAAATCGTTCAAATTATGTCGCTCCAGCTTAAAGCGTCATCCAAAGGGGTTTGAGGTTGGGAAGGCTAGGCTCCTGCTTTCTAATTTTGGCAAGGAATGATTTGAGAGACATTTGTCACTTCTCCTTTTCAGCTTCCATAAGTTTGATGAGGGCATACTCTATGGCGTGGCTGCGGTTTCTGAACCGGGCCTTATTCACCTGCTGGTCGACCCATTTTATGACATCTTCACGGATGGTTGCAAAAACTCTTATCCTCGGCATTTCCTTTTCAACTTCCAAAGCTTTATTCATGTTGCATATCACCATTCACTCATTTACTTTATGCAATTCTATAATACTCTCGATAACTTTATATGCTTTTCTGCAACAAATAGAAGGTTAGAGGCGCAAAAATGGAAAACAAAACGAGAATTGACATCTTTCTTCATGAGTTAGCTGTCGAGTTCCGCAAACTTTTGAATAAGAATGAAGCAAGGAAAAGGGGGTGATTTTATGTATGGAAAAAGAGAAGGGTACAAAACCATCACGGTCCAAGAAGAAGTTTACGTCAAATTAAGTAAACTTGCAGAAAAAACAAACCGTAGCATCCCCAAAACCATCGAGCACTTGCAGAAAAACGAGCTCAGAAAAGGTACTTCTTTGTGTTCTAAATGCGAAACTCTTGAAAAGGTTGAGGTCAACGTTTCTAAGGATTGTCCATTGTCGTCTTGTGAACTGTGCGAAATTCTACAATCATTCGCTCAAGGTCTTTCATGCCTAAGCGACAGCAAAACTTGAACAGATCCGCCGAAGGCTATGGAGGCTGAGTTTCGCAAACCAAAGAAGGAAAAGAGGTGAATGATTATGGAAGAAAGCCTTGTTGATATCGATGTAAACATTCCAGAAGGCTTTTATCTTCTAGGTGCCGTATTTTCAAGTGAGTGATGGCTTGAGCAAAAAGTTTGAGATTTTGCGAGCAATGGTCTTCGTTTTGTTGCTGACTATGACCCTTGCGTTCGTTCCGGTCGCTCATGGTGACGTGCAGACAGCTCTGATTGTCAGTGTTGGAACTTTCGCGTTTAGCGTTATAATTGCCGCTATTCTGATGTTCATTTTTAGACTGGGCTAGCCATGACGAAACTTGCTGAAGACTTCAACATGCTCACTGAATTCCTTTACAAAACCCTTCATTCCCGTGGGTTCGATTTGGTCTGTCGCTGGTGTGATAAACCGCTAGAAGTAGGTGACCTTTACCATAGAACTGGACTGAGTCGCAAAACAAAGAAATTCTATCATAAAAATTGCTGGCAAGCCTTACTTCATTGAGAATTCGGCTGTCTACACGCTATTCACCATTCATACATATGGTCTACTTCATCTTCCTCAATAATAGAAAAAGAGAAAAAGTGAAAGGGACCGAGCAATATTTAACTACAGGCAATGTTAATTTAACTGTATAGACTCAATAGTTAAGCGTTCATATATACGCTTAAGGAGAATAATGTTGGAATCTAAACAGGGATCATCGCTTTCGCGCAGGGTTGTCCACTTGATCACTCAGTACCTGGAACCCAAAGAAATCTTTGAGTTAATAACAAAGAAACAGTATGATTATTCAGTTTTGATTCAAAGCGAATATGGATGCAGAGACCGGGCAATGATGGCCTTATGTTTTGTAAGCGCTGGCCGGATCAGCGAGGTTGTTGGTGGCCCACGGTTCCAGACTGAAAAGATTGAAGGAAAGCGTATAGTTAAAAAAGTGGGAAAGCATCCTGGCTTGCAAGCAGAAAACTTTGTGGTCAACGAAAACTACATCACAGTTAGTGGCATGAAGGTAGTGAAGCGCAGCCAGAAACTCCTTATAAAATACGGGGATCAGATCGCCATAAGAGATGACTTTGTTATACCGTTGAAACGTGGCTTATTTAGTAATGCCTTTTGGGATCAACTTGTTCCCTTTGGATGGCTAATCCTAGAGTACTTGACGGCCCATGCACCGAAGAGGGGCAAACTGTTTCCATACGAGGACACACGTGCATATCAAATAGTAAGGGAAATGACGGGGATGTTTCCACATTGGTTTAGAGCGCAGGCAGAACAATTCTACGGACACTTCTTGTTGACAGACTCGATCAAGTTAGCGAAATTCGTAAAAATTCAGGACGTGCAGCACGTAAAGCACTATATCGGCTATGATTGGAAAGAACAATTAAAAGACACTTCCCTTTCACTAGACTTTAAATGGATAGAAGGAGCCGTGTTGGACATACAAAAAAGGATCGGGACTCAAGAACATAAAGTGTCACGCCGTGACACTTTTCCTGATTCTAATGTTTTGGGTGTTGACGTTTCTAAAGAACAAGGCTTTCAACAACAGAACGCGATTCCCTTTCAGAAGCCGTCAATTGAGAAGGCCTTTGCACATCCTCAAGAATGCGCTGAGGGCCCTTCTCTATCGAGCCTTAGATCCACAGCACTTCAACAAGTTCCTAATGAAGAACACCGCTTAAGGATAGCAAGCCAATCACCTATAGAAACCCATGTCAATAAAGCGAGCCAGGTAAAAGAAGAAACATTATTAGAACATGGAGTCAAAACTGAAACTGTTTATAACGAGCCAGGGAACGCTAAACTGGGTTCTGGTGAAGCCTCACAGTCTCAGACATGCAAATTCTATTCTTTCAGCCGGGGCCTTGTAGAGTGTAAGAGCAAGTTCGCCGAAGAAAACGTGATTTTTCGAGGAACTCAAGAAGTATGCGACGCATGCTGGAATGATCCTCGGTGTCCTGGGCGTCGAACCGAGCATCATACTAAAACATCATCTGAAGACGTGGAAAAAGAATAGGATATCTGTTTCGTGACATTTATGCCATATGTATCATTTACAATTTTTATGCTTCGGAAATTTTAAATTGAAAAGCCACGCATAAAAGACAATTCTATAGAGAGTGATGGCATGTATCTACTGAAAATAAAAGGAAACAAATATCTCTGTTCCCACGCCTAGAAATCTCAAAGATGGTGAGGTTGTAGAAGTCACTGTTAGGCGCGTCTTTGTTGATAAAGCAATGGAAAAGAGAATAGACCGGGCGATATGCGTTAGATTCTAGCCGCTTCTATGGCGCGCCATACAATGCGACTTCAATCTTCCCCCTTTTTTTATAAAACAGTTTTTCTAAGTCGCCTTCATGAGATTCCAAGTTCTTGTTTCCAAGATTTTAGGTTAGCAAGATATTGAGCATACTCTTTCTCTATTTCATTAAATTCGTTGTCGAGGTAGGCTTTCAACTCAACGTCTTTTCTAAGGATTTGCAGAAGAAACATTGATTCTTCTTTCTCATCTTTGAACCCTTCATTTTTAAAGCCTACTGAAAGAATGCCAAAAGTCGTATCGTGCAACCCCCTCATTTCCTTAGAAACACGTGATTCACAAAGTTCTTTCAACCCTTTTAGAATGCGTATGTGGCGCTCTTGTATTTCTTTAATTTTCTTTCTTCCTTCAATTTCTCCATACAATTCTTTCACTTCTTCTTCCTGTTTCTTTGTCTTGCCTATTCTGATAGTGCTTAGTTTCTGGTCCATCTCGCGCACACCATTAAGAGAAGGTAGCAATTGAGAACTCCGTATCGCACTAAGAAAGCGTTTAACAACTATATGTTTTATGTCGCTCTCTGTGAAGAACCCCCACTTCCCAAATATTAGAGGAAGCATACCTTTATGAATGGCTGCAATTTGGTCGATTAGGTCTTCTATTGCTCTATTAATTTCCTTATGATCCTTATCAAAGAGTACGAAGCTATACTGCTCTGCGCTTTTCTTAAGCATTAGAATTAACCCATTCAAAGTTGATTCATAGATTTTTCTTTCCTTTCCACCTTTTTCTGAGGCTTCAGTTCGAAATAAATGAATGTAGCCCTCTTTCTCAAGTGCCTGTAAATGCCTTAGAACTGTGCGATAGTCTTTCTTTATTTCCTTAGGTAAATCATACTGTGCATATTCTCTATTTTCTGTTAGAATTGACAGTATACTTAAACTTGTTTCTTCACCAGATCGATATTTCATTTCTGAATCCTCAATGTGACAAGTTTCTAAGATAATATGCATAAAAACGCTTATAACCTTTTTCTAATAATATTCTAAGTAAGGTGCGCATGAAAATGCCTATCATAAGAAAAGTTGTAAAAGTTGGAGACAGTCGGGGAATGACCATCCCGAAGTCATGGCTAGAATTTCTCGAGAAAGAAAACGACCAAGAAATTCTGGAAGTAGCTATTGAAGTAGACAAGGTTCTCACAGTGTCACCTATTTTAACAAAGAAAAACAAAAGGGGGCTTCCAAAAAATGAACGTTGAACAGACTAAGACGTTATTCCCTGAGGCCCTGCGTGATTTACTCTCGTTTGAACAGCAAGGCAACTACGTCATCATCAAACCACAACAGTTTCTCGGAACCGAAAACTTCAGCGAAATCATACGCATAGTTCAAGGCAACAAAGGCGAATATGTCAGCGCAGGAAAAGAATCCCACTTTAGAATTCCAGCTTCTACACAGGAAAAGCCCCCGCAAGTCCCCGAAAAGGGGACCGCAAGTCCCCTTACAAATCTACCCTTCAAAATTATCAAGCTAACTGTCGGTCTTGGAACAACAATTCAACAAAACGAAAAAGAATGGACTAAGCAAAGCTGCGGATTAGAGGTTGAAGTAAACTCAGACGTGAGAGCCATTGTAGAGAAAGCTTTCGTTGAAGCCTCACAACTTGCTAGGTCATGTCTCTCTGAACCGCCATTGCCCCCTGCCGAGATTCCACAGGTCGACATTGGAGAATTAAACGATTGTGAGTGGTTAACGTTCAAGAAGGAACCGGCGAAGCCAGGGCAAGCGGCATGGGTCAAAAACCCCATCGAGTTCACAACTTGGGCGAACCCCCCAAATGTTTTGCTGCAGCTTGCGAAGGCATTGAAGAGAAGCCAAGATGAGAAACTTGTCTTAGGGGATATGGAATATTCTTTTTCGGGGAAAGGTGACATGAAAAACCACTTCATTAGTAGAAAGCCAGTGAAAGCAGAAACCGCAAAATAGAGGGTGTCCAATGGAAGAGAGCGCGCAAAAACTGTGTCTCGAGTGCCGTTTTTGGCGAGGGGCATGCGAAAAAGGGAAAAAGAATCGTACAGCATGGGATTTGGCCTGTGAACTTTTTGAGGCAAAAACAAAGCGACTTTGTTGAGGCCCAAAAATGGACGATAAAGAAACGTTGAAAACAATTGCGAGAAATTATTGGAGTTTAGGCTTTAACATTGTTCCCTTCAAAATTGCAGAAAAAAGACCGCTTGTTGAGTGGCAAAAATGGGAAAACCAGAGGCAATCGGAAGAGGAATTTCAAGCTTTACCTTGGGATCAAGCTGACGGCTTCGGTGTTGTATGCGGGCGTCCCAACGACCAAGGGTTAAGTTTAGCTGTTGTTGATTTCGACATTAAAAAAACAACTCCAATGGCGCAAGAAACGGGGTGCAAAGTGCTTAGTCTTTTCAGAGTTTCAGCTAGAGAGAAAACTCCGAGTGGTGGAGAGCATTTAATCTTTTTTTCTCGTAAACCAGCCAAAACGATAAGTGCATACCACAATACAGCAGCCTTGGAATTGTTGGGAGAGAATAAACTTTGTGTGATGTATCCTAGTGAGGGTTACTCTAAACTTAACGACAATTTGCCTAGCACAGTGGAAGATTTAGAGGCTGAATTTCTCGCTGTTTTAAAAAGGGTTGGAGTTATAAAATTACAGCAAGGGCGCCGAGAAAGACGGCTCCGACCATGCTTTGATAAGTTGATGGAAAAGGAAGCATTAAGCCATGATGAAAGGGTCGCCCTAGTAATAGAACTGGAACACGCTGGATATCCAGCACAAGAGATAAAAGATGTTTTCCATGAACACCAAGCATGGCACACGCCTGATTATAATCAAGAAAAAACAGACAAGCAAATAGACAGCATCTTCGGAAAGTATAAGCAAAACAATCGAGAAACATTGAAGAAAAAAGAAGTGTGTTTTCCGGAATGTCCACTGCAGAGTTTTCCAGATTGTAGAAGAACCAAAGGCGCCGAATGTTATTTTGATGAGGACGTCAAGTTTGTTCCTAAACTGCTTGCTGAAGAGCTTATGGAAGAACACAGTTTTATCACGATGAGAGATAACGAGCAAATTTACGTTTACAGTGAAGGTTTCTACCAGCCCTATGCTGAACCTTTGATTAAGCAAGAGTGTAAGGCACGGCTTGAAGAGGAGTATAGGATCAACAGGGTTCACGAAGTCGTTGATTTCATTAAGGCTTCAACATTTCAAAACAGAAGGGAAGAGGCGCCGAACTTGGTTCCTTTGAAAAACGGAGTTTTAGATTTAGACACTATGGAATTGAAGGCGCACTCTTCAGAATACATGTTTTTCAATTTGTTGCCGGTGGAGTATGATCCTAACGCCACGTGCCCGAAGATTCTGAAGTTTCTAGGGGAAATCACGGTTGCTAAAGAGGATGTTGACCTTCTATTGGAAGTTCAGGGCTACTGTTTATATCGTGACTATGTTATCGCAAAAAGCTTAATGCTCGCAGGGGAAGGCGCAAACGGAAAATCAACGTTTCTAGCGTTGGTGAAAGCGTTTCTAGGATTAGAAAACGTGAGTGGCCGAAGCTTACAAGATTTGGAAGAGCATAGATTCGCAAAAGCTGACTTACACTATAAACTAGCCAACATTTACAGCGACTTGCCCGACAAGGCTCTCTACAGGACTGGCACGTTTAAAATGTTGACTGGAAGAGATTTGATAACAGCTGAAAAAAAATTTATGAACAGTTTTAACTTCGTGAACTATGCTAAACTGCTTTTTAGCTGCAACAAAGTGCCTGAAGCCTACGATGACACAAGCGCGTTTTTCAGACGTTGGATCATAATGGTTTTTCCCAACAAGTTTGAAGGCGACAACTGTGATCCATACATTCTAAGTAAACTAACAACTCCTGAAGAGCTCTCTGGGTTGCTTAATCTTGCTTTGGCTTCTTTAAAGAAGCTGCTGGAGAAGGGAACGTTCAGCTACAGCAAAACAACCGAGGAGCTGAAAGAAGATTACATACGGAAAAGCAGCCCGATAGCCGCTTTCATAATGGACTGCATAGAGGTTGACTCAGACGCCGCCGTAGAGAAAAAAGTATTGTTCAAAGTTTTCGCGGCCTATTGCAGACAGAAAAGCCTTCCAATAGTGACGGAGACAACGTTTCTCAAAAACTTGTCGCAACACATTGCTGTTATTGATTTCCGCCCTGAAATAGGCAAAGAACGGCCACGTATGTTTAAAGGAATAAGATACAGCGAAGGCGCGTCCAGCGTGTCCAGGGTGTCCAGGCATTTTCTTACTTTAAGTTCGCGGAGAGAAGAATTCGAAAAAGACCCTTGGAAAATCATGGAGCTACCTGAAGACCCCAGTTATATTAAAGTAGGGATTAGGGTGGACACCTTGGACGCCCTGGACGCAAAACAGCAGTTGCTTCCAACAACAACCCCTATTGCAGAAGTTTATCAGACTCTGCGAAACAACCTTAACAAGGCTTCCTTCAGCCAGCATGAAGCCTTAGACTTAATCGTTCAACAACGCAACTGCGACTTGGAAGAAGCTGAAAAGATTTTCCAAATATTTGTGGATAAAGGTCTGTTGTTCAAGGATAGTTATGGATTGTGGAGATGGAATAAATGAGTAGGCATTTCTCGCAAGAAACACCTAGGCCTAGGCTAAACCCTTCACAAATAGGCTCTCGTTCATGTACGGCTGAAGAGTCGTTTTATAGAATTCTCCATAGATTCTTTGAGGGTTGCAATGTTGAAGTCAAACTAATTGACAGCATGATCATTGAGGGAAAGTTGCTCGGAATAGACGGCAACCTAGAGTATAATGGTATTGGCAACTTGATTCTTTCAACCAAGGAAGGAATAAACATCATTCGAGGCAATGCAGTCCAACACTTGGGTTTGAGAGGGAGAAAGCAATGATTCTCCGGCTCCTCGGCATATATCTTTTCGCTGAAGGTTTAGGAAGCATGGTTTATTATTGGAAAGAAAAAACTTTCAAAAACTATGTCTTTCAAACTGGAAGAATCGCAAGAGCGACCATAGGCATTTTCTTGATTCTTTTGTGAGGTGATTACGGAAAATGGTTGAGGCTGAGGTTCAGGGACAGGGCACTTTGCTTGAAGAATTAAAATTAAGAGAGTTTTATAAGGAATATTTTGAAAAGCGTCATTTTTCTGAAAAGGAAATTGAAAGGCAAATTAAACTGCAGATTTTCAAAGACCACGATACTTTTGGGCGCCTCTCAAAAAACACAAAAATATGGATAAAAGAAGACTCGAAAATTACGACTTTGACATTCTGGAAGAACACCATGTTTTGCGAGTGCTTAGGCTGCAGACGAAAAACCCATTTGAGCAGCGAAAGCGTAGTCGTCGGGTTACATCATTTCTTCTGTAAAAAACACTATGAAGAAATACATGCCTATCACGTCGTTACCGCTGAAGAAAATAAAAAAACGACAAGGAAATTCTGGCGTAATTTCTGGGAGAGGGTTAGGCATGGTTGAGGTTGAGGCTGAGGGCAAGGCTGGCTTCCACAGTGGAGAAGTTCGCGCCTCTTCACGCATACTTGGCAAAAAGCGGCTATCTAATAATGGGAAGTTGGGTCGTATCGCGCAGAATCCAGCCGCCCAGCCCTCTAAACAGCCCCAACCTAATACTACGAGTATGCGGGATAGCGTAGCCAGGAACACATCGCGCAACCCTCATGAGGTTGAGGTAGTGGGTTCAAATCCCACCCCCGCATCAGGCGTGATTATGCCACGTGGCAAGTCCTCAATTGACTTAAGGGATCCTCGTAGTAACAGCCAAGCCTTAACATGTCCAGAATGTGGTTCTTCCAAGCTTTTCAAGGACGGATTCCGCTATCTCTACGATGGAACTCCAATTCAACGGCTGCTATGCCGAAACTGTGGATATCGTTTTAGTCTGGAAAAGGACCGGGGGCAATGGGAAAAACCCTTACAAAAAACTTCAAAGCAGTCATTAAATAATGATATCGCCATACATAGCCCTCGTCAAGTATGCGTAGCCTTGACAAGAGGCGCGAAAAACTTGGCCGAAGTGGAAACCCGAAAACAGGAAAGGGCCGCGGGAGCCACAAAAACAGACGCTGAAACCATTAAAGGATTAATGGCGCAGTACATGGCTTGGCTTGAAAAAGAAGGCTACTATGAAGGTTCAAGATATCCTGGTTTAATTCGCCAGCTTATCAGAAATGGCGCAAACCTTCTGGACCCTGAAAGCATAAAGGCAGCAATATCTAAACAGCAACGTTGGAAAGACGGAACGAAAATTCTTGCAGTCTACGCTTATGACATTATGGCGAAGCACATCCTAAAGATTGAATGGACAAGGCCCAAATACGTCCAGGAAGAAATCCTGCCCTTCATACCTGAAGAATCAGAACTTGACCAGCTTATCGCCGCCTGCAAAAGCCGCAGAATGGCAGCCTACCTTCAAACTTTGAAAGAAACTTTTGCTGATCCAGGCGAGGCCTTAAGGTTGCGATGGATAGACTTCTCAGACAAGGAAAGCGTCATAACCATCAACAAGCCTGTTAAGCGCCATAGCCCTAGACAACTCAAAATCTCAAGCAAACTGGTCGCCATGCTTAACGGTTTACCCAAGACTTCAGAACATATCTTTCCAACAACGTACCGGGCAGTCTGCAAAAGCTTCATGAGAATAAGGCGTCGGGTAGGTCACAACACGAGCAACCCACGGATTCAAAGCATAAAACTGAACACGTTTCGCCATTGGGGCGCCACCATGACTTACCATTACACCAAAAACATTCTACTAGTCCAGAAATTGCTGGGGCATAAGAATATCAAAAACACCTTGAAGTACACGCAGCTGGTCCAGTTTAAAGATGACGAGTTTGACGTGGCCACAGCCATAAACATTGAAGAAGCCAAGGAGCTGCTGGCAGCAGGCTTCGACTACATCACAGAGAAAAACGCTATCATGCTCTTCAGAAGACCCAAAAGATTTAACGGTTAAGCCTTCATCTGAAGCTTAAAGAATGGGGGCTGTTAGAACCCAAATGCCAGTTGTTAAGGCTGTAACATGTCCGGTTTGCGGAAGCCTATGCGACGACATAGAATTAACAATTGAAGACGGAAAAATAGTCAAGGTTAAAAACGGCTGCGCTCTGTGCGAATCGAAATTT
>Ga0315282_10014531_pt1 | contig 11706 bp, 8 predicted proteins | sample YL17G07_20_MG_FD_203693 | JGI IMG/M metagenome (GOLD analysis project Ga0315282, IMG submission 203693) | Sediment microbial communities from Yellowstone Lake, YNP, Wyoming, USA - YL17G07_20 | ecosystem: Environmental > Aquatic > Freshwater > Lake > Sediment | place: USA: Wyoming | collected...
AGCTTTTGAAAATTCACGGCATGATAATGTCCGGCCCGAGTGCGGGCGTGGTCAAGCCATAGCTCGTATTCGGGAATCGATTCGGGCTTCCCCCCTTTCCTTTTCAAAAACCGGGATTATGTTTTTATTGGAGCGTCGTTTTGAGGAGAAAATGCCATGGCTAAAGAAAATAAATACCACCGGGACACGGTCTGCCTCCACGGCGGGCAGCAGCCGGATCCGACCACCGGCTCCAGGACGGTTCCCATCTATCAGACGGCTTCTTATGTTTTCAAAGATACCGACCACGCCGCGAGCCTCTTCGAATTGAAGGAAGTCGGCAACATCTACACCCGGATTTCGAATCCGACCGCTGATGTCGTTGAGCAGCGAATGGCCGCTCTCGAAGGCGGAGTGGGCGCTCTGCTTGCGGCCTCCGGCATGGGAGCTGAGATGCTCGTCTTTACCACTCTGGCCAAGCAGGGCGAAAACTTCGTTTCCAGTTCCAGCCTCTACGGGGGGACGACAACTCTGTTAGGCCACGCCCTGCCCCGGTTCGGGATCACGACCAGGTTCGGCGATGTCAACAAACCGGACTCCCTGGCCGGGCTGATCGATGACCGGACGAAAGCCATTCTTGTCGAGACAATCGGCAATCCTTCAGGCGATATCGCCGATCTCGAGGTTTTTGCTTCTCTGGCCCATCGCCATAACCTCCCCCTCGTCGTGGACAATACGTTCGCTTCCCCCTATCTCTGCCGCCCCTTTGAATGGGGGGCCGACATCGTCTTCCACTCGGCGACCAAGTTCATCGGGGGACACGGAACATCGATCGGGGGCGTCATTATTGACGGCGGAAAATTCCCATGGGACAGCGGGCGATTTCCGGATTTCGTCGCCCCTTCTCCTGGGTATCACGGGCTCAATTTCTGGACGACCTTCGGAAAACAGACGTTTATCCTCAAGTGCCGGGTCGAGGGGATGCGCTCCTTGGGACCCGCGCCGTCTCCCTTCAACGCGTTTCTCTTCCTCCAGGGCCTGGAAACCCTTCATCTCCGAATGCCCCGACACTGTGAAAACGCCCTCAGAGTCGCCGAATTCTTGAAGAGTCATCCCAAAGTGACCTGGATCGAATATGCCGGATTGCCCGATCACTCCTCGCATCGGTTGGCGAAAAAATACCTGAACGACGGATTCGGATCCATCTTTTCCTTCGGTGTCAGGGGCGGAAAAGAATCGGGCAAGCGGCTGATCGAAAACGTCCGCTTGATCTCCCATCTCGCGAATGTGGGCGATGCCAAAACCCTTATCTTACATCCTGCTTCCACTTCTCATTCCCAGCTTTCTGAACAGGAACAGATGGCTTCCGGGGTCAGGCCGGACATGATCCGGCTTTCGGTGGGAATTGAATATGTGGAGGATATCATCGACGACCTCGACCAGGCCCTGTCGAAAATCTAAGACAGAGGCAGTCCTTTTATGAGCGAATACAGTGGTCACGACAAGGATGGGAAGTCCGTGGGGATCGTCGAAAAGCGCTATCTGACTTTTGCCGATCCTCCCGATGAGCTTGTCCTCGAAAGCGGGGCGAAATTGGGGCCGGTCACGCTAGCCTATGAAACCTATGGCCGTCTCGATGAGAAGAGAGACAACGTGGTCATGGTTTTTCACGCCCTCTCAGGAAATTCTCACGCCGCCGGGTATTATTCCGGCGAGGACGAAAAGCCTGGCTGGTGGGACAATATGGTCGGACCGGGGAAGGGAGTCGATACGGACAGATATTTCGTCGTCTGCTCCAACATTATCGGGAGCTGCTACGGATCCATAGGGCCGAGCTCGCTCGACCCAAAGACTGGAAAGCCCTATGGTCTGAGTTTCCCCCTCTTCACGATCGCCGACGTCGTTAAGGCTCAAAAGAGGCTCGTCGACCACCTCGGCATCCGCCGGCTGCTCTGCTTGGTCGGAGGATCCATAGGGGGAATGCAGGCTATCGAGTGGGCGGTCAGCTATCCCGAGATGGTCCGGTCGGTCGTCCCCATCGCCTCGACCTGCAAGCGTTCGGCCTTGTCCATCGGGCTGAGCGAAGCGCAGCGGCAGGCGATCATGGCCGACCCTAACTGGAACAACGGAGATTACTACGGCCATGAGCCTCCGAACAAAGGGCTGGCCCTGGCCCGGATCATCGGACACATCAGCTATCTCTCCGAGGATTCGATGCAGCGGAAATTCGGCCGAAAGCTCCAGGAGAACGCGGCCTTCAAATATGATTTTTCGACCGACTTTCAGGTCGAGAGCTATCTCCATTACCAGGGGAAAAGATTCGTCGAAAGGTTTGATGCCAATTCTTACCTCTACATCACCAAGGCCTCGGATTATTTTGACCTGGGAGAGCAGAGGGGAGGCGGCTCACTGGTCGAGGCCTTTTCGCGGGCGGCGGCGAAATTCCTGGTCATTTCCTTTTCCTCGGACTGGCTTTATCCGACGGCCCAGTCGAAGGAGATGGTCAAGGCCATGAAGAAGGCCGGGTTGGATGTCAGTTTCTGTGAGATCGAGGCCGATTTCGGCCACGATTCTTTTCTCCTGGCTCACGAGCAACTGACCCGGCTGATCTCTGGTTTTATCGCCAGGGTTGCCAACGGACCCCAGACCGGCTCTCGAAACAAGGATTGAGGGGACGAGGGATGAGATTTGATCTGCAGATGATTGCCTCCCTGATCGGCGCCAGGAGCCGAGTCCTCGACCTGGGCTGCGGGAAGGGCGATCTCTTGAAGTATCTACAGGACGAGAGGGGGATCCGGGGAACCGGGATCGAGATCGATGAGCGAGAGGTCATCGAGTGCATCGAAAAAGGGCTCTCTGTCATCCAGGGCGATCTCAACGAGGAAATACGGGGTTTCGCCGATCAAAGCTTCGATTACGTGATCTTGAGCCAGACTCTGCAACAAGTCTACAACCCCGAAACCGTCATCGAAGAGATGCTCCGCATCGCTGGGAGAGGGATCGTCAGCTTTCCCTGTTTCAACCACATCGCCATCAAGTTGCAGCTGCTCTTGACGAGCAAAGCTCCGGTGACCAAGGAGCTCCCTTATCAGTGGTACGATACGCCGAATATCAGGGTCATCACCCTCAGGGATTTTCGCATTTTTTGCGCTAACCGAAGGATCAAGATCCTCAGGGAAATCGATATCTCCAGCCACTACCGGGCGTCTTCTGGAAAGATCGTCAAATTCTTGCCCGATTGGTTCGCCAAGTACGGAATCTTTTTGCTGGCCAAGTCCCCGAACGGCTGAGGGCCGAGGCCCGGGTGCCTCTATTCTCGCCCCGGTTTTCCGCCTTTCGTTTTGAGCAGGTCCAGAATGGATCGGGCTTCAAGAAAATCGGAGCGCAGGCGGGTGTTTGAATAATTCGTCAGGAGTCTGCGGGCCTCTTCGCCTTTGCCCTGCTGCCAGAGCTTCAGGGCCTCCCTCTCGAGAGCGTCTGCCTGCTCCCAGCCTTTTTTCTCAATCTTGTCCCAGCGCCCCCTGACGGCCGGCCGGTTGGCTTTCCAGAATGCGGGATCCGGATTATTCTTAGGGGCCACGATGCGCTGAATATTTTCGAACGTCCACCAGGCAGATTCCGGACTGAATGAGCCCTTTCCTTCCTGCCACTCGGCCGGAGTTTTCTCATTGTGCCCGGCCCAAATCGGCGCGTAAACACCCAGGCAGGGAGAGCTGGCCGACGACCACATGACGCACCCGAGAGCGGCGGGCAGGCTCGATCTCAGATGGTAGATCTGGGTGGATTGGGTTCCGCTGACGCAGATGGGACGCGCTTTCGTCTGGCTGTGAGGGGTGTCGAACCAAGTCGTTCCTTCATAGTGGTCCTTCATGACTTCGGTCAAATCCTCGACGGTGACCGTTCCCAGCTTTGGCGTCAGCAATTCCCTGGCTCGATCCTCGCGCATCACGTTAGAGGGCTTGCCCAGCTCCGAGCCGTAAGATTCTCGAAAATTGAACTTCTTTCCGGACCCCTGGTCGAACCAGCCATTGCTTTTGGCGAAAGGGATCAGGTCGGCTGAAGCCATGTCCCAATCTGTCGTGATGAGGGCCTGATTGGCGTAGAAGATGCCGCCGTCATCCGGGCACCTCTTCGCGACCCAGTGGTGCCTCGTGACCTCCATGATCCAACCCTCATTCGGATCCGAGATCATAAAGGCAAGGTTTTTGCAGGATGTCGCCTCAAAGCCGTTGAAGCTGTAACGGTCAACCAGCTTGCCGCAGAGTTCGACCGCTTCACGGGCTGTCTTGCATCTTTCGACAACGAGCTGGCCGATCTCGGGCCAGCCCAGGCCAACATTATTTGGACCGTTCGGCTCGCGGCAATCAATGCAGTTGCTCCCCAGGGAGAGACCGTATTCGTTCATCCCATCCAGGAACTTGGCCGGAGGCATGCCCAGCCGGTCTCCGGAATACATCTCAATCGCTGTATAGGCATACGCGATCGCGACCTGAGGCACTTTTTCAAACGCAAAGCTCGTGACCTCGCCGGGCGCGTGGTTCTCCCTCGAGTGATAAACGAGATGCAGGCAATCGCTGGCCCCATAATCTTCGTTGTGGGCCATGATCACACTGCCGTCCGCCGTCGCCTTCTTGCCGATGATGACGGTTGTGCAGCCTGAGGCTGCTTTGCAGTCGTTCCGGATCTCCGTCTGCCCGGAAAACACAAAGAGCATCGTAAACCCTGCTCCGAACCAAAAGCCCCTCGATTGTTTGAGCATGACCTCCTCCACGACAGATCATATTTATATCTATTTTTTTATCGATTCGTCTGCTTTGATGCCGAGCTTTTTGTAGAGATCCCTTCGTCCCGCCTTGTCTTCCTCCAAGATTTTCTTCGCGTACTTGGCCACGGCTTCCGCCTGATGGCGCGGCACGACGACGACTCCGTCGCCGTCGGCCACGATGATGTCGCCCGGGATAACCAGAACACCGCCGCAAACCACCGGCCGGTTGACGGATTCAATTTCGTTCCGTCCCGGCCGAATGCCACGTCCCGGCTTCTTAAAATAAAGAGGGATCCGCTCGGTCGCGATTTCGTCCGTGTCGCGGGCGGTCGCGCTGCTGACAACGCCGGTGCAACCAAGGCTCTTCCATTCCAGGATGTTATAAGAGCCGATCGTGCCCACGTCAGCATCCTGGGCGTCCTCGATCACCAGAGCCGTGCCCTTGCGAATCAGGGGCATAAAAGGCTCACCCGACCGCTTCTCATACCAGTCTCCGGCCCAGTCGTCGTAGGCCGCCGGAGTCATTTTCCCGGCCGGAGAATTCTGAGTCGGGACATATCTGGCCGTGATGGCTACTCCCGCGAACCGGTGTTTGAATAATTCCGGATCACGCCAGAGGGCATGGATCTCCTGATCCATGAGACCGATGTTCTGCAATCCCACGGCATCCATGCCGTCGACGACATCAGAAACTCGCAAGCCGGCATACAAAGCCAGAACCCGCTGGTCCTCCGCTTCGGAATAGACCGGCGTTACCAGAAAGCTTTTCCCCGCCCGCGGGACATCCGGAGGCGCGGCTTTTTCATCTGCCGCCGGACCCGAACCGGGCGCTGCGGCTATCAAAAAGATAGCCGCCAAACTCAGGCTCAAAAGACAAATCATTCTCGTCTTCATTGTTTTTGCCTCCCTTTTGATTGTGATTCTTTGAAGCTTTGCTCCAACGCCTTATATAATGGCCGCAAAACAGTGTCAAGCCCCTTGATCACAGAAACAAAGATGCTGACATTCCCCTGGAATTTTTTGTAGAATTATATTAAGTTTATCTATAGCCGTAAAAGATGTTGATCGGAAAGACTCTCAAACATTATAAGATCGAGGCGTTCCTGGGCAAGGGCGGCATGGGCGAGGTGTACCTTGCCCGTGACCTCCGACTGGACCGGCCCGTCGCGCTCAAGCTGCTCAGGTCCGACCTGACCGCGAACCCGGAGCGTCTGCAACGTTTTGTTCAGGAGGCGCGTGCCGCCGCGGCCGTCACTCATCCGGCCATCGCTCAGGTTTACGACATAGACGAAGCCGAGGGCACGACTTTCATCGCCCTGGAATATGTCGAAGGCCAGACGGTGGGCCGCTTGATCGCCAACCGGGAACTCGACCTCCTGGCGGCTGTGGAAATCGCCCTTCAAGTTTCGGAGGGACTCGCCAAGGCGCACAAAGCGAACATCGTCCACCGCGATATCAAATCGGACAATATCATGGTCACTCGCGAGGGACATGCCAAACTCCTCGATTTCGGATTGGCGAAGCTCATCGAACCCGAGACTCATCCTTCAGGGGATGAAGCGGCAAAAATCGTGGCTCAGACGGCGACGCTGGCGCAGACTCTCTCAGGAGCCGTCGTGGGCACAATCAATTATATGAGCCCCGAACAGGCCCGAGGTCAGGCCGTTGACCAGCGCAGCGATATTTTCTCGTTGGGCGTTGTCATCTATGAGATGGTCACAGGGGAATTGCCCTTCAAAGGCGAGAGCCCTCTGGATACCATGCACGCCATCGCCTTCGAGGAAGTCAAGCCGGTCACGATCATCCGCAAAAACCTCCCGCCACAGCTCCATCGAATTGTTTCCCGGTGCCTGCGCAAACGCGCCGAAGATCGCTATCCCGACGCCCAGGCTGTGGCCGCGGACCTTAAGCATCTCAAGCAGGACATCGAATCAGGCACTCAGATCTCCATCTCTGCAGGCCAACGGATTCTGAGCTGGATCGAGTGGCTCAAGACTTCGCTTCCTTTCGGGTCCAAAGGGAAAGTCGCTCTGGCCATCGCCCTCATTCTGGTGGCCATTCTCGTCTTTACCAGTATCCGGTGGGGAAGCCTGGCTTCGCTGGCATTGGTGGGGTTGTTGGTTTATCGCTATATTCGCAACAGAAAAGGCCGCATGCTCTCTCGCTTGGCCGCCAAGGTCTCGAAGTTTCCGGCGGTCCGGGCCATCGTGATCAGGGAAAACCTGGTCACCGTCGTCCTGGACAAGGCCCAGGCCAAAATCTATCTCCGGATCAACGACCTCCTCGAAACCGTCAACAAAAAGCTTTACTTCGGGAAGCCCGTTTCCTCAGTCGTGAAGGATGACCCCTCGCCGGAAGAATTTCAAGCCCTGCTGAGGGAGCCGGGGGTCGTCTATGTTAGGGAAGATGTCTTCCTCGAGCCCGCCAAAGAAAAAAAATAAAAGAGGACCCGTTTCGCCGGAAAAATGGAAACGTGAATGGCGATTTTGATGCCTGACTGAACGTGAGGACGAATTGACTAAAAAAACGCCAGCCGCTATATTAGATTTAGAGGGCAAAAATGGAACCTAAAATCCTGTCCGTAAATCGCGCTCCCGTTCTAACCCTCTGGGCCAGCGTTGTGGCTGAGCGACTGGGATTTGATCACGAGGCTTCGCTTTCGCTCGGGAAAGCCCTCGCCGGACTCAACGCTCAAACGAAGGGACGGAGCCTCGGCATTTTTAAGCCTGCTCCGAAACCCGAGGGCGCTCCGCCGAAAAAGGCCCGGCTTGGTGAGGAGTTCCGGGTCGAGCTCCTGGGACGCCCGGTGCCGGCCAAGTCAACCGAACACGGAATCCGGGCCGTCGTCAAGGACAGGTCCATCGAGCCTGAGGGGGTCGAGCGTTACCTCGAGGATAAGTTTGGTCCGGAGCTTCGGGCGGTTCGTAGAGTCATGGAGGCCTTGACCAAGGCCTTCAAACCCGAACAGCTGGCCGTGAAGGCATTCTCTTTGTACGAGCGGTTCCGCCCAGAGATCCCACCCGGAGTGAGGGGCTGGGGAGCCAAGGGCAAACTCGATCTTGATCGAATCCTGTCGCTGGCGAAAGAAGCCAAATAAAACTGCGCCCGCGGCTTCAGAAGCGCGACCAAAAATGCTCGTCCAGGAGCCCCAGAGAAACGGCCCTATTTGCCTCTTTTCTTCCCAATCCAGCTCTGAAAATCGTCCAGATATGTATATATGACCGGGGTGACAAAAAGGGTCACCAGCTGAGAAAATAGCAACCCTCCTACGACCGCGAGTCCCAGCGGCCGCCGGGCCTCGGCTCCTGCTCCAAATCCCAGGGCGATGGGAAGTGTACCGAAGAGGGTGGCCATCGTCGTCATCATGATCGGCCGGAACCGAACAACGCAGGCCTCAAAGATCGAGTCGAATGCATTTTTCCCCTGGTTTCTCTCGGCGGCCAGGGCGAAGTCGATCATGATGATGCCGTTTTTCTTCACCAACCCGACGAGCATGATGACGCCCACATAAGCGTAGATACTGAGCTCTGTGCGGAAAATCATGAGGGTCAACAGAGCGCCGAATCCGGCGAACGGGAGTGCCGAAAGGATGGTCAAGGGATGGATGAAACTCTCATATAGGATACCCAGGATCATGTAGATGATAAAAATTGTCAATAACAAAAGAAGACCCAGACCCTGGAGCGACGCCTGGAAAGCCTGAGCCGTCCCCTGAAAGCTCGTGCTGATGGTCAAGGGCAAGCTCGTCCGGGCGAGTTTTGTGACCTCGGTGACGGCGTCGCCGATGGCCACTCCGGGCTTCAGGTTGAAAGATATGGTTACGGAGGGAAGCTGGCCGGAATGATTGACCGAGAGGGGCCCGATGCCCCTCGTCAATTTGGCCACAGAGTCCAACGGGACCGGAGTTCTCGACTTGGAAAGGACGTAGAGCTTGGAAAGCTGGGAAGGATCGGCTTGGTATTGCGGCAAGAGCTCCATGATGACCTGGTACTCGTTGTTGGGAGTGTAGATCGTCGAAATCTGTCGCTGGCCGTAGCTGTAATAAAGGGCATCCTCGACCTGCATAGGAGACACGCCGAGAGCCAGGGCCTTGTCCCGGTCGATATCGACCGTGACTTGGGGGTTTTGGAGCAGCATGTCACTCGTGACCTCCTGAAGGCCGGGGAGCGACCGCATCTGGGATTCAAACTGGGTTGCCTTCTCATAGAGAAGGTCGGTGTCGGGGCTCTGGAGCGTGAACTGATAAAGACTTTTGGTGAAACGGGCCCCGATCTGGATCGGTGGAGGGTTCTGCAGAAATGTGGTCATCCCGGGGATCGTGAAGAGCTTCGGCCTCAACTCCGCGATGATTTGGTCGATGCCTAGCTTCCGCAGTGACCTTGGCTTCGTTTGAACGAACATCCGTCCTTGGTTTGTGGAGCTGATTCCGCCGACCGAGGTGACAAAGGTCGCAACGTTCGGGTCCTTGATGATCACATCGGCGACCGTCAACTGGTGTTTGACCAGGGCATCAAAGGAGATTCCCTGGACCGACTCCGTCACAGCGATGAACTGCCCCGTGTCTTCGCTGGGGATGAAGCCCTTGGGAATCCTGATGAACATAATGACCATCAAGACCAGGATGAAGAACGAGAAAACCATGAGTGGGAGGCGGTGTCCCATGGCCCATCTCAAGGTGACCTTGTAGAACTCGAGAACATCGCGGAGGAGTTTCTCGACGGCGAGATACAGCCGGCCGTGTTCGGTTTTGGGCGGTCGCAGAATACGGCTGCTGATCATGGGGGTCAGGGTCAGCGAAACGAAGCCCGAAATGAGGACGGCGGCGGCGATAGTGATGGCGAACTCGTGAAACAGCTTGCCCAGGATCCCGCCCATGAACAAGATCGGGACGAAGACGGCGGCCAGGGACAGGGTCATGGACACAATCGTGAAGGCGATTTCTTTCGAGCCGTTGAGCGTAGCTTCCCGGGGCCCCTCCCCGAGCTCTTGATGCCTGAAGATATTTTCGAGCATAACGATCGCGTCATCGACGAGGAATCCAATGGACAGGGTGAGGGCCATGAGCGAGAGATTGTTCAGGCTGTACCCGAACAGGTGCATGACGGCAAAGGTGCCCACGATCGAGAAGGGCAGGGCCAGGCTCGGGATCACGGTGGCCGTCAGATTCCGGAGGAAAAAGAAAATCACCAAAATGACCAGGACGACGGCCAGCAACAAAGTGAATTCCACGTCGTTGACCGAGGCTCGGATTGAGACCGACCTGTCAAAGAGGACGCTGAAATTGACGGCGGCAGGGAGTTGGCCCCGGAACATCGGCAAGAGCTTTCTCACGCCCGCCGCCACCTGGACGGTATTCGTCCCGGGCTGCCGTTGAATTGCCAGAATCATCGACCGCTGCGGGCCCCGGCTGCTATAGAACCAGGCGGCGACCTTGTCATTCTCGACGCTGTCGATCGCCCTTCCCAACTCCTTCAAGCGAACGGGCGAACCGTTTCGATACGTGACGATGAGGTCCCTGTAGGCGGGGGCATTAAAGAGTTGTCCGGTCGACTCGATCGTATACGCCTGGTGGGCGCCGTACAGCGTCCCGGTCGGCAGGTTGACGTTCGCGCTCCGCACCGCCTGGGCGACCTCATCGAGGCCCACTCCCCTCGAGGCCAGCGCGTCCGGGTTGAGTTGGATGCGGACCGCGTACTTCTGTGACCCGAATACCAGGACCTGGGCGACACCGCTGACCATGGAGATGCGCTGGGCCATCATGGTTTCCGCGTATTCGTCCAGGGTTGAGAGGGGAAGGGTCGGGGAGGTGAGGGCGATAAACAAAATGGGAGATGAAGCTGGATTGACCTTCTGGTACGCCGGAGGGGCAGGCATCTCGGGCGGCAATTGGGTCATGGCTCTCGAGATCGCGGCCTGAACATCCTGGGCTGCCGCGTCGAGATTGCGCCGCAGGGAAAACTGAAGAGTGATCTGGGAGCTTCCCAGGATATTCGTGGACGTCATGGAATCGACACCGTCGATCGTCGAAAACTGTTTTTCCAGGGGTGTCGCGACCGCAGAGGCCATGGTCTCCGGGCTGGCGCCGGGAAGGACAGCTGAGACCTGGATCGTGGGAAAGTCGACGTTGGGCAGGTCATTGACCGGCAACAGTCGAAAAGCCATGATTCCGAAGACGAGAATGGCCGCCATGATGAGGGTCGTCATGACCGGCCGACGAACAAAGGGTTGCGAGATATTCATAAGGAGTTCTCCTAGATGGCTTTCTTGATCACGACCCGGGAACCCGGAGCCAGCCTGAGCAGGCCGTCTGTGGCGACAGTTTCTCCCAGTTTGAGACCAGAGCGAATCACGGAGTTCTCCCCGTATATTCTCTCAACTTCGACCGGCCGGGAATCGACCGTCATATCGGTCTTGACCACCATCACATATTGTCCGTTTTGGCCCGTCTGGACGGCCTGCGAAGGAATGGTGATGACGTTTTTTTCGACGGTCAGGGTCAAAATGACGTTCAGGAACTGGCCCGGCCAGAGAGCTCCATCCTTGTTGGGGAAGGCCGCTTTGAGCGTAATGGTCCCGGTCGTGGTGTCGATGGCGTTGTCCACGAATGTCAGGACGCCGGGAATGGGGTTCTCCTTTTCGTTCACAACCGCCCCGGTTTTGATATCTTCTTGGGCCATGTATTTTTTGATCTGGGGCAAGTTTTGTTCGGGAATAGAGAAAGAAACGTAGATGGGGCTCGTCTGGTAGATGGCGACAAGAGAAATGGTGTCGTTGGCCTTGACGATGTTTCCCGGGTGAACCATCAAACTCCCGGTTCGCCCGTCAATCGGAGACCGGATGCTGCAGTACTCAAGCTGGAGTCGCGCATTTTCGACGACCGCCTCGTCTGCCTTGACCGATGCACTCAGGACTTCGGCATTGACGACGAGTTGGTCGTAGTGTTCCTTGGTCACATAGTCCTT
>Ga0315282_10014532_pt1 | contig 11705 bp, 9 predicted proteins | sample YL17G07_20_MG_FD_203693 | JGI IMG/M metagenome (GOLD analysis project Ga0315282, IMG submission 203693) | Sediment microbial communities from Yellowstone Lake, YNP, Wyoming, USA - YL17G07_20 | ecosystem: Environmental > Aquatic > Freshwater > Lake > Sediment | place: USA: Wyoming | collected...
AAGTTGACGAGACCAAAACAAGAAAGGACCCACGCGATGACCAATCCAACTATAGCATTGACTGAATACCTTCACAAGCTGGGAGTAGCTCAAGACAAGGATTTTCTGCAAGAGAGTGTGCGCATGATGAGCCAAATGCTGATGGAACTGGAAGTAGAGCAGCAAGCGGGGGCAGCCCGACATGAGCGCACGCCAGAAAGGAAAACATACCGGAATGGTTATCGGGAGCGCGGCTGGGAGACGCGAGTAGGAGAGATAAACCTGCGTATTCCCAAGCTGCGTTCGGGGAGTTATTTTCCGAGCCTGCTGGAGCCTCGTAAACGGGCAGAACAAGCGTTGTTGGCAGTGGTGCAGCAGGCGTACGTGGAAGGGGTGAGCACGCGCAAAGTGGACGATTTGCTTCAGGCGATGGGATTGACCGGCATCGACAAGAGCCAGGTATCGCGTATTTGCAAAGGGTTGGACGAAGTTGTGCAGGATTTTCGCAACCGGCCGCTGGAAGGGCGATACCCGTACGTCTGGTTGGATGGGTTGTATCTCAAAGTGCGCCAAAATCATCGCATTGTGAGCATGGCTGTCGTGATTGCCATCGGGGTCAACGAACTGGGCGAGCGGGAAGTGCTGGGGTTTGCCCTGGGGGCCAGCGAAACGGAGGCTTTTTGGCTGGAATTTCTGCGTTCCCTGGTGCAACGGGGCTTGACAGGCGTGCAACTGGTCATCAGTGATGCCCACGAAGGGTTGAAAGCTGCACTTACTCTGGTGTTGAATGGGGCCACCTGGCAGCGTTGCCGGGTGCATTTCATGCGTAATTTGCTCGCACATATTCCCAGAGGCGACATGGCGATCGTGGCGGCTGCCTTGCGAACGGTCTTTGCTCAAGGAGACCAACCAGCGGCTCGCCGACAACTGCGAGCTGTGTACGAGGCCATGCTGCCCCGCTGGCCCAAAGCCGCCCAGGTATTGATCCAGGCCGAAAATGATATCCTGGCCTATATGACTTTTCCCCAGGAACATTGGAAACGGATCTACTCCAACAACGTGCTCGAGCGACTGAACAAGGAGATCAAGCGTCGGACCAATGTGGTCGGTGTTTTTCCGGATGACCCCTCCGTGATCCGCCTGGTGGGTGCCATCCTGCAAGAACAATCCGATGAGTGGCAAGTAGCCAAACGCTACTTTAGCCTGGAGTCCATGCGTAAATTGTATGATCCTCTGCCATTGCTTATGGCTGAACCTGTACCCTTTACTCTGGCTCCTGTTCATTGACATTTCTGAACCTTAAAGAAAATACGCGAAGAATTTACACCATTGACAAAGACACTAACTTCGTTTTTAAATCGTTTTAATTTTTCCCTGTTCGCTTTAGACGAATCAAGTACCTTAATAGCGTAAAATTTTCCGTTTTCATCCGTTACCTTATAAACGTGACCGGATCCACCTTCACCGATTATTTCAGAATAAATATACTGTGAAAAAGCTGTGTCAAATATCAATGATTTTGGTCGTTTCATCTGCTTTTCGCCCACAAATACACTAAATGTAAATCATTTCGTGATAAAAAAAATCAATTCATCTCATTGTCAATTACTACCCAGCTTCTGCTGGGCAGTTATACAACTTTCAAAGTACCTATAATCGACAGATTGGTAAATTAATTATGATAGCTGGTTATGATCAATTTATCCAAATGTCAGGCTGTTACTATACCTCACACTCAAATTAAGTAAAAAGCTGCTAAATCAGCATTCACTATACCCACACGCATAGCACTTGCGGCAGCCCTCCTCGTTGACCACGGCGGCCTGGCCGCACTCGGGGCAGAGGTCGCCGATGCGCAGCAGAGGCTGGTCGGCGGGCAGGGGGTGCGGGTCGAAGCCGGCGGGGTCGCCGCGGCCGTTCTTGTGCTCGCCGGCGTCGAGGCGCGCCTGGCGCTCATCGCGGAACATGAGGTATTCGGTCAGCACCTGGGCCACGCCGTCCGGCAGGGAGCGCACGCGGTTGGGGCCAAAGCCCAACGGGCGCCCGCCGCCGATGCCTTCGAGCTGGCGCAGCACTTCACGCAGGCGCTGGGAAGGCTCGACCGGCGAGACGATGCGCAGCAGGTAGGAAACCAGCCGCCCGATGGCCTCGGAGACGGCGGCGGTATCCGAGCCGGCCTTGGCGGTGTTGATGAAGACCTCGAAGGGCTGGTCGCCGCCATTTTCGTTGATGGTGATGAAGGCCTTGCCCAGCGGGGTCTCGATGGAATAGGTGTAGCCGAACAGGAAGCGCGGGCGAGGTTTTTTGGCGTCCTGCCAGATGACGAGCTGTTGTGCTTCTTCTTCCACTTCGGCGAGGGTGCCTTCGGCGGGCTTAGGCTCTTTCCGATCGGCGACGGTGTGCGTTTCGAGCACCACCTTTTCGCGCGAGCCGGTGACGTAGACCGTGATGCCCTTGCAGCCGGTCTTCCAGGCCAACATGTAAGCGGTGGCGATGTCTTCCTCGGTGGCGCTGGGTGGGAAGTTGATGGTCTTGGACAGGCTGTTGTCGACGAAGGCCTGCATGGCGGCCTGCATGCGCACGTGCTCCTCGGCGGTGATATCCTGCGAGACGACAAACACATTGCGGATGTCGGGCGGCACGCCGGGGACATTCTGACAGGAGCCTTCAGCCATGACGTGCCCGATGATCTCCTGGCGGGTCTTGGGGTCGATGCCGGCGCGGTGCAGGGCCTGTTCGAAGGCCGGGCTGGTATAGGTAAGCTGCAGGTCTTTGCCGTTATCGTTGACGTGGCGGATGTAAGCCAGGGCGAAGACCGGCTCGCAGCCGTAGCCTTCGCAGCCGGCGACGGTGGCAATGGTGCCGGTGGGGGCGATGGTGGCCTGGGCGGCGTTGCGGATGCCGTACTGGCGGATGCCATCACTGATGGCTTTCCAATCGAGGGCCGGGCGGCCCCAATTGTGGCTGTAGACCCTGAGCGGGGTGGGGGGCTGCCAGTTATATTTTTCGGGGTCGTACAGGCTGTCCTTGAGGGCCGGGAAGGCGCCGCGTTCTTTGGCCAGCCCGATGCTGGTCAGCAGGGCGTGATAACGCACGAACTCGATCACCTGGGCGGCGAATTCCTGGCCTTCCAGCGAGCCGTAGCGTATGCCGGCGTGGTACATCAGGTCAGCCAGGCCCATAATGCCCAGCCCGATGCGGCGGGCGCGGTGGGCGGCTTCCTGGAGAGCCGGGACAGCCGGCACGTACTGGTTGGCGTCAACCACGTCATCCAGGAAGTAAGTCGCTAAGACTACATTCTGGCGCAGGCCTTCCCAATCCACCGCGCCGTTAGGACCGAAGTTTTGCGCCAGGTTGAGCGAACCCAGGCAGCAGTTCTCGTAAGGACCGAGGTATTGCTCGCCGCACGGGTTGGTGGATTCGAGCCGGTAGAGGTGCGGCACCGGGTTGGAGCGGTTGGCGGTATCCAGGAAGAGCATGCCCGGCTCGCCGTTGTGGTGGGCCTGGTGCACGATCTTGTTGAACAGCTCGCGCGCCTTCACCTTGCGGTAGACTCGGATGGGGATGCCGGCGGCTTCGGCCTGTTCGATGGTTCCCTCGAACTGGCGGTATTTGGGTGACCGCACATCCGGGAAGCGCAGCTCCCAATCGTGGTCCTTGTCGACCGCCCACATGAAGGCATCCGTAATGCCGACCGAGATGTTGAAGTTGGTGATGGCATTCTCATCGGTCTTGCAGGTGATGAACTCCTCGATATCCGGATGGTCCACCCGCAGCACGGCCATATTGGCGCCGCGGCGCGAGCCTCCCTGGGCGACCTCGCCAAAGGCGTGGTCATAGACGCGCAAAAAGCCCACCGGGCCGGTGGCCTGGCCCGCCGATGATTTAACCAGGGCGCCCTTGGGGCGCAGTCGCGAGAACGAAAAGCCGTTGCCGCCGCCGGTCTGCTGGATGAGGGCGGCGTCGCGTAAAGTCTGGAAAATGCCGTTAGATTTGCGGCCCATATCGTCGGAAATTGGTAAAACGAAGCAGGCAGCCAGCTGTCCCAGCGGGGTGCCGGCGCCGGTAAAGGTGGGTGAATTGGGGAAGAAACTTTTCGAAGTCAACAGGTGGTAAAAGTCCCTGGCGCGTTGTATGACGTCGCCGCCCCAGGTCTCTTCAACGACAGCCACGTGGTAAGCCACGCGCCAGAACATTTCTTCGACAGTCTCGGCAGGTTTGCCATCTTCACCCCGGCGCACGTAACGCCGGGTAAGCACCTGGCGGGCGTTATCGGTCAGGTCGATACCGGGTAAATCATCAGCCAGCGGCGGGGTTGCCAATAAACCGCTTTGAGGGACTTGGTTGTTCTTTACCATTATCTTGCTCCCTATCCTTCAAGTAGTCTATCAATTTCTTTGCGGATGGCGTACAGGTCATCCAGGTGCAGGTAAACGATGGCATAACGGATATAGGCGATCTGGTCGAGCTGCTTCAAACCGGCGATGACCATATCACCGACCACCCGCGAAGACACTTCCGAGCGGCCCATGCGCTGCAGCGAGTTTTCGATATCGGTCGCCAACTGTTCGATGTCGGCGGCTGAGACGGGGCGCTTGGCGCACGAGATGCGGATGCCACGTTCCAGCTTGTCGCGGTCGAACTCTTCCCGGGTGCCGTCGCGTTTGACCAGCAAAGGGGTTGCCAGGATTGGGCGTTCGTAGGTGCTGAAACGCTGGTTGCATTTTTCGCACTGGCGGCGCCGGCGTACACCGCCGCGCGCGTCGTGGGTAGTATCCAGAACCTTGGATTCGTTATGTTGGCAATAAGGACAACGCATAGATACCCTCCGATCTTAGTTTGGCTTGGGCCTAGTTCATTTGCCGCAATGTATTGTCCGGGAAAACACAACCCCCATATGTGGGGGTGTGAACGGACTTGCCCCGTATATTTGCTATCGTTCAACATTTTAGCATAGTTGTTCGAGCGATGCAAGAGGATTCAAAATACTCTAACCTTAAAGTTTTGTAAAGAGAGCGAAGGTTTAAGGTTTAAAGAATGGAGATAACGGTTCGGGCTCGACGGAAACTTCCCCATGACGCGCATGAAGTATAGACACGCCTCGTCCCCCTCTCCATTTTCAGGAGAGGGGGAGTGGAGGAGGAATGGGTTAGCCAGTCTTGCTCTACTGCGGGTTGCGATGCTGGTTGCGCAGGAAAGGCGGCAGATCAAGGTCTTCGGTATTGACACGACGCGCTTCGAAACTCGATTGCACCGGTTGAGTGGAAGCAACTCGTTCACTTCGATCAACCGGCTGGATAGGGCGCTGGGAGGATTGCTCCTCCGAGCGGTTGCGGCGGTCATTGACGGGTGCGGCGGGGTTGGGACGTAAGCTGCTGGCCCGGTCGAAACCGGTGGCGATCACAGTCACGCGGATTTCCTCCCCCATATTCGGATCAAGCACGGCGCCAAAGATCAGGTTCACATCCGGGTGGGCGGTCTCCTTGATGATGGCGGCGGCCTGGTTGACCTCGAACAGGGTCAGGCCGGGGGCGCCGGTGACGTTGAACAGGATACCGTGGGCGCCATCGATGGTGATGTCCAACAACTGGCTGGAGATAGCCATTTCAGCGGCGATGCGGGCGCGGTCCTCGCCGGAGGCCTTGCCAACTGCCATGAGAGCCGCTCCACCTTCCGACATGATCGTGCGTACATCGGCGAAGTCCAGGTTGATCAGTCCAGGGACGGTGATCAATTCAGAAATGCCCTGGATGCCCTGGCGCAGGACGTCATCGGCCACGCGGAAGGCCTCGGTCAGGCTGGCGCGCTTGTCAACGATCTGCAGCAGGCGGTCATTGGGGATGACGATGAGGGTATCGGCTTGTTCCTTGAGCTTGGCGATGCCGGCTTCGGAGCTCTGCTGGCGGCGGTTGCCCTCGAAGGTGAATGGGCGGGTAACCACGCCAATGGTGAGTGCGCCAACTTCCTTGGCAATCTGGGCCACGATGGGGGCAGCGCCAGTGCCCGTACCGCCGCCCAGGCCGGCAGTCACAAAGATCATATCACTGCCCTTCAGCACCTCGTAGAGCTCTTCTGCGCTTTCTTCGGCAGCCTTCTTACCGGTTTCGGGGTTGCCGCCAGCGCCCAGCCCACGGGTGGTCTTGTCACCGATGCGTACGCGGGTTGGCGCCTTTGACATCAACAGCGCCTGTGCATCGGTATTGACAGATATGAACTCGATGCCTTGTAAGCCTTCATCGATCATGCGATTGACGGCATTGCAGCCACCGCCGCCCACACCGATAACCTTGATGCGGGCAAATGACTCTTGCTGCTGTGGTACAAAATTTGGTTCCATGTTACTCCTCCACTGTGAAAGTATAAAAAGGTTGGTCGGGTTTAACAGCGGGTTCTACAAAACCCAGGTTATGGTAAGAGACGTTTGAGCCAGTTCCAGATATTTGTCCATTCAATGGATGCTCCTCCTCCTCTTTGTGAGATACGGCGCTGGACCGGTGTGATGGCTTCGTTCATCATCAGCGCCCAATACAACAAACCGACACTGGTTGAATAAGCAGGTGAATGAAGCTGGTCGGTCAACCCGATCAGGTTCTCTGGCCTGGCAATGCGTACGGGTAAGCCCAACACCCGGCTGGCCAACTGGCGGATCTTGGGAAGATTGCTGCTGCCGCCTGTCAAAACCATGCCGGCGGGTAACAGTCCATCGTAACCAGAGCGTTTGATTTCTTGCAGCAGTAGTGCGAATATTTCTTCGGTACGCGCTTCGATAATTTGGGCCAGTTCCTTGCGGCTGACCTGCACCGGGGCATCTTCGCCAAAAGCGCGCACCGGGAATTGGTCGTCGGCGGGGATGTCCTCGGCATCCGCCACGCCAAACTGTTTCTTGATATCTTCGGCCTGAGAAATAGGCAGCCGCAGCAGCGTGGCAATATCTGAGGTGATGTGGTTGCCGCCGACTGCCAGCACCATGGTATGCCAGACGTCCCCGTCAATGTAAATGGCCATGTCAGTGGTGCCGCCGCCAATATCGCAGACTACCGCTCCCATCTGGCGTTCTGTCTCGTTGAGGACCACCTCGCCGGAAGCCAGCGGGTTCAGCACGAATTGTGAAACATCTACCCCGCAGGCCTGCACGCACTGGCGTAAGTTCTCAACCGTGGCAGCGGCAGCGGTGATGATGTGAGCTTCGACTTCCAGCCGGTAGCCGTGCATGCCAATCGGGGTGCGGATGCCATCCTGCCCATCCAGCACGAAGCCGCGCTGGATCACGTGGATGACCTCACGGTTGTGTGGGATGGCGACCGCCTGGGCCGCGTCCAGGGCACGCGCAACGTCATCCTGGTCAATCACCCGGCCTGAAATACCGACCACTCCCCGGCTGTTGACCGAGGAAATATGCGAACCAGCCAGGCTGACCAGGGCGGACGTGATCTCCAGTCCGGATGAGCGCTGGGCCTTTTCGACAGAATGGGCGATGGATTGGGTTGCCGCAGCCAGGTCAACGATTGTGCCTTTGCGAACACCCTGGGCAGGTTCGATGCCTACCCCGAGGATGCGCAGGTTGCGTTCCCCCTCCACCCTTGCTACCAGGGTGCAGACCTTGGTCGTGCCTATGTCAATACCAACCACAATCGGATCTTCCATAATGATTACTTCTCCAGGCGATAATAAGGTGTGTCGACGTTTTCCAAACTGATCAATACAGGTTTTATGCCATCAGCGTTTAACCGTTTAACGATGGCCTTATAAACGGTCATTTTCAGATCGATGTCATCCAGGTTCATGCCAATAAAGACGTCCCAACCTTGCGGGTCAGTCCATCCCAGGCCCTGGCTTTGAGAGTAAGTTAGCACAGTGCCCTTGGGAAGCAAGGCGCTGAACAGGATGGCAGTTGTCAACACTTTCGGATCGATACGCTGGCCAACCAGGCTCAGGGCAGGCAGGAGCGGTTTGGCTTTACTGCTATCGCTATTTTTTGCGCCGGATGAAATTTTGGCATTTGTTACGGCAGCCTTGGCCAGGGGAGGGGCTGCATCCGCATTTACGGTAATCCGGGTAGTCGCCTTGCCCCGCGGTGGGAACATGGCGCCTTCGGCATCGATCCAGACAACATCTTTGCCATACTGCCAGGTAACCACAGGGTTGCGCTCGCGCAACTGCAAGGCAACCTTATTGGGCGATGAAACCTGCAATGAAAGATCTGTGACTTCCGGGAAGGCTGCTTTGACCTGATCGAGGACGGTTTGAGGATTGATGGTGAAAATGGAAGCCCCGGTGAGGTTCACTACAGCTTCAATATCATGGGCTGAAACCCGTGAGTTGCCTTTGATCGCCAGGTCGGTCACATGATAGGTCGGTGAATTCCAGGTGTAGGAGATGACGGCGCTCAGCAGGACCACCAGGAAAAAGGAAAGCAGCCGCCAGCCTGGACGGAACACCGGTAAATTATGCATGACCAGCTCTGCCCCATTTCCTATCCCAACCGAGACCCTGCGGCGGGTGTTCGACCGCGCCTGCTGAGCCAGCGGGACACCCCACCAGGCATCCCGTGATTGGACGGAAGCGATGGCTTTTAAATGCCTGGGTTGGCGGGCAGCGCTGCTGGCGTTGTGAACCCGCTGCTGGCTGCGTTGAGCGCGGCGCTGGCGGACCTGTTCAGACCGGTTTTGTGCAGATTGCCCTCTGGAATGCGAGGGTTGAGGCGTTGATCTCATTCTTTCCTCCCATACTGGCGCTCGGTTTGGTCACGTTCTGACTTGCGCTCACGGGCCAGTTCTATCAAACGGTCAATCAAGGCCGGGTAGGGCAAGCCGCTTGCCTCCCACAGCTTGGGATACATGCTGATCTGGGTGAAACCGGGGATGGTATTGATTTCGCTCAGGTAAATCTGGTAGGTATCGGGTTCCAGCAGGAAATCCACCCGCGCCATGCCGGAACAGTCAGTGGCGAGAAATGCTTCGACGGCGTACTGCTGGATTTTTGCAATGGTCACTGCTGGGAGGGGAGCCGGGATGATCAGCTCAGAGCGCCCATCGAAATATTTGGCGTTATAAGTGTAAAAATCATCCGAGGGTATGACTTCGCCTGGGATGGAAGCCTGGGGCTGGTCATTGCCCAGCACGCTGACTTCGATCTCATGCGGTTTGGAAAGGCCGCGCTCGATCAAAACCCGCCGGTCGTAAGATGCAGCTTCCAGCAGACCCTCATATAAATCTGAGCGGTTACGGCATTTGCTTACCCCGACGGATGAACCCAGGTTGGCCGGTTTGACAAAGATCGGATAAGCCGAGACTTTTTCAGCGCTTACCAGGACTTCTTCCGAGTGATCCTTTATCTGGCGGCGGGTTACCACGATTGATTCAAGCACAGGCACTTTATGGGCGCGCATTACATCTTTGAATAAAGCCTTGTCCATACCGGCAGAAGATCCAAGCACGCCGGCGCCGATGTAAGCCAGGTCGGCTAACTCAAGCAGACCCTGCAGGGTGCCATCTTCACCAAAGGTGCCGTGCAGTACCGGGAATATCACGTCCAGGGTGGTCAAGGGTTCCAGAAGCTGCCCGGTTGGCGTTTTACGAACGGCATATAGCCAGTTCTGACCCGGCTCGGGCAGTAAAATGACGGGGGTCAGGTCGTTCGTGCGGCCGGATTCGAGCGCTGCGAGCACATTCTCACCCGTAACCCAACTGCCGGCATGAGTGATCCCAATTTGGGTCACGTCGTATTTTTCAGGGGAAAGCACGTTCAGGACCGAGCGCGCTGACATCAACGAGACTTCATGCTCGCCGGAGCGTCCCCCGAAAATGACACCGAGTTTAAGCTTTTCTTCCATGCAGGCAGTTGAACCTTTCAGATCAGTTCTTTTACCCTCGCAGGTCAGAGGGTGACCAATCACCAACTAATTCGATTTCCAATTCGAGCTTAATGCCAAATTTCTGCTGCACATTTTCTTGCGCCAGCAGGATTAATTTCCTGATGTCATCCGCTTTGGCCTGGTTCTTGTTGACGAAGAAATTGGCATGAACCGGGCTTATTTCTGCTCCTCCGATGCGAACTCCTTTCAAACCAGCGGCTTCGATCAGCCGGCCGGCATAATCCCCAGGGGGGTTTCTGAACATCGATCCCAGGCTGGCGCCCGGTGGTTGGGTGCGGCGGCGTTGGGCATTGTAAACCTCCATGCGCGCCTGGACTTCTTCTTTACTGCTGCAACTAAGCTGCAGGCGAGCAGCCAGGATAACTGCCTGGCCGGGGATGCGTTTTAAAATGCTGGAACGGTACTGGTATGCCAGGCGGTCGACAGGCCAGCTCTGCTGCCCTTCAGTCCGATGCAAGATTTCTGCCAGAATCAGGTTGGACCGCATATCTGTATTGTGGGCGCCGGCATTGCCATAGACTGCTCCACCAATCGAACCGGGGATATTGGCAGCCCATTCCAATCCACCCAGGCCGCGCAGGGCTACCTGGCGGGCCAGGCTGCCCAGGTTAGCGCCTGATTCGGCCCACACGCTGGGCGGGTTGTGCTGCGAGTCGATCTTTACGGTATGCGCCCGGTTGATGACAACCAGTTCGCGGATGCCGGCTTCGCTGACCAGCACATTCGAGCCGCTGCCAAAAATCAGGAAAGGCGTCTCTAATTCCCAGAGTTTGCGGACGATACTCTCCAGCTCAGCCGCGGATTGTGCTATCAAGACAGCATCCGCCACGCCGCCTACCCGGGCGGTTGTGTAGTTTGCCATGACCACATTTTCCTGCAGCTTATCGCCGAAGGTAGTGCGCAGTTGGCTCATGGGGAGAGAAGGACGCGAAAGGTTCATCAGTATCCTTAGAGGGTCTTAAGATGTTTAATCAGGCGGTAGAGCAAGTCGATTTTCTCAACCTGAGCCTGATCTACTTTAATCGACTGGTAGGACTTCTCTGTACGTCTTGATTGTGGGGCTTTAGCGACCAGTCGGAGAGCAGGGTTAATTTTCATTTCAGATTCGTAGATGCGTTTTTCTGTTTCAGACATTGGATTTCTCCTTAGGCCCTCGCAGTATAGAGGGTAACCCTCGCAGTTCAGAGGGTGGTTGAAGACCTGCCAACAGCCAGGTGCTGATCTGGTCGGCATCACCAGCCGACAGGACCAGGACGACATCACCGGCCTGGAGGTTACAGAGTAAATGGGCAGTAACTTTTTCGAGTGAGTTGATGAAATGGGCATTCGGGTGACCCATCTGGTGAACGACCCGGAGGGCTGAGAAATCATGGTTTTTTTCTCGGGCAGCGTATACCTCGGTGACAACGACTTCATCGGCATCTTTGAATGAGGTGGCGAATTCCTTAAGTAGAGTCTGAGTGCGTGAGTAGGTGTGGGGCTGCCAAACAGCCACGATGCGCCTGCCTGAGAAACGCGTGCGAGCAGCCGCCAGGGTGGCGCGGATTTCCGTCGGGTGATGCGCATAGTCATCAATGATCGTAATCCCTTCGACTTCCCCACGGATATCAAAGCGACGTCCGGTGCCTGTATAAGCGGAAAGCGCCTGGCTGGCTTTGTCTACATCCAACCCCAACTGGTGGATGGCTGCCAAAACGGCCAGGGCATTACGGACATTATGTTCGCCAGGAACCTGGAGGGCGGTGGAAACGAGCTTATCCAGTTCGTTTTCCTGGCGATACCAGACTTCGAAGGTATAACCCCCCAAATCGTTGGCAGACAGGTTAACCGCCTGGTAACCCCCGAAATGCTG
>Ga0315282_10014533_pt1 | contig 11705 bp, 7 predicted proteins | sample YL17G07_20_MG_FD_203693 | JGI IMG/M metagenome (GOLD analysis project Ga0315282, IMG submission 203693) | Sediment microbial communities from Yellowstone Lake, YNP, Wyoming, USA - YL17G07_20 | ecosystem: Environmental > Aquatic > Freshwater > Lake > Sediment | place: USA: Wyoming | collected...
TCTATCTGAACAAGATCAACGTTTTCCCGATCCCCGACGCGGACACGGGAACGAACCTGGCCACGACGATGAGGGCGATCGCCGACGGTTCCGAAGCCCATCGCTCGATCAGGACGACCTTGAAGTCGATTGCCAACGCCGCCCTGAGCGGCGCGCGAGGCAATTCGGGCTTGATCTTCGCCCAATTCATCCAGGGGCTGAGCCAGGAGATCCACCAAGAAACCAAGCTCACCACGCGCGCCTTCGGAGAATCCGTTCGCCGGGCGGTTCACCACGCCCACAAGGCCATTGTCTCGCCCGTCGAGGGAACGATGATCACGGTCATTCGGGACTGGGCCGAGGCGGTCTATTCGCGCCGGACGCAGACCTCGGATTTCGTAGAGCTTCTGGCGGGCGCAATGCCGGTGGCCCAGGAATCTCTAAGAGAAACTCCCCGCAAGCTTCCGGTCCTGGCCAAGGCCGGTGTCGTCGATGCCGGGGCCAAGGGGTTTGTCGATTTCCTGGAGGGCATTCTCCAGTTCATCAGGAAGGGAAAGCTCGGGCGAATGACCAAGTCCGAGGCGTCGTGGGTTCCGGAAGAAATCAGGGTCCCATCCAAGGAAAAATCGCTGACCTATCGCTATTGCTGCGAGGCTCTTCTCGGCGGGCGGTCCATGGACGCGGACTCCATCCGGTCGGAGGTCGGAGAATTCGGCGGTTCGGTCGTCGTGGCGGGCACCGACGAAAAGGTGCGCATCCACGTCCACACCAACAACCCGGCGGAGCTGTTCTTCAAGCTCAAGGACCGGGGCACGGTCACCCAGATCAAGGTCGATGACAACCGCCGCCTCTATGAAGCCGCGCACGAGCGCAAAGCGGAGATCGCCATCGTCACCGATTCGTCCTGCGATCTTCCCCCGGAGATCCTCGAGGAACGCCAGGTCTACGTCATCCCCTTCCCCCTGTCCTTCGGAGAGCAGCAGTTCCTGGACAAAGTCACTATTGCTCCGAGCCAATTCTATGACCTGCTCCGGACAGACCCCGCCCAGCCCAAGACGGGGCAGCCCTCGTGGCAGTCGATCCATCATTTCTTAAGCTTCCTCGCCGGATGCTACAAGTCCGTTATCTTTCTGACGCTTTCGTCGAAACTCTCCGGTTTTCACTCCCTGTGCTTGAAGGCGGCCGAGAAACTGTCCTCGGGAAAGATTACGGTGATCGACTCCCGGACGATCTCCGTCGGACTCGCGCTTCTCGTCGACATGGCTTCGGAAATGGCCCTGGCCGGAGCCTCTCACGAGAAAATCGTCGAAGCGGTCGGCGCGGCGATTCCGAGGGCGAAGATTCTCGTGGACGTCTCCACGATGAAATATTTCGTCCGGAGCGGCCGGGTCAAGCCTCTCAAGGGCCTCGTCGGTCGGCTGCTCAAGCTCAAGCCGATCCTCGAGCTGGATCCCGACGGGAGCGCGGTGGGAGTGGGAAAATCTTTCCTCCGCAAGACTAATATAGCCAAGATCTTGGGGATGATCGAGGCCGAAGCGGAAACGAGGAAGGTCCGCGCTTATGCGATCGTCCATGCCCAGAATCCCGAACGCGCGGAACTCTATCGGCAGAAGATGAGGGCCCTGCTCGGCTCGGAGCCAGCGTACATTCTGGGCGTCGCGCCCGTCATCGGGGCCCACGCCGGAATCGGCGCGGTGGCCGCGGCCGTGCTTTTCGATCAATAGACCGACCGATCGCGCCTGGCACCCGCGGACGCCGAGCCCGTCCCAACCCTATTTCAGCGGCGAAGTGCAATTCGGACAGCGGACCGCCTTGAGGGGAATGGTGGTCGAGCAGAAGGGGCATTCCTTGGACGTCGGCTCGGCCGAAGCCGAAGCGGGAGCGGGAGCGGGCTTGCGGCGGAGCATATTGACCCACTTGACCATGACAAATACCGAGAAGGCGATGATCCCGAATTCAATCAAGGTGTTGATGAACATGCCGTAGTTGAGGGTCGCGGCGCTCGCGGCTTTGGCTTCGGCGAGAGAAGCGAACGGCTTCCCCGAGAGGTTGATGAAGAGATCCGAGAAATTCACCTTTCCGAGCAAGATTCCGATGGGCGGCATGATGACGTCGTTGATCAGGGAGCTGACGATCTTCCCGAAGGCGGCGCCCATGATGAAGCCGACGGCCAGATCGAGGACGTTCCCCTTGGAAACGAATTCCTTGAATTCCTTGAACACGCGCACCTCCTTTCCCGAAACGTGATGATTGATCCCTTCAAGCAAGATACAGAAGACGGGGTCTTTCGTCAACCCCGGCCGTCGCAGGTGGGTATTTTGGATGCGAGCGAAGGCGCTCTGAGGCCCCCGGCTCCTTATTGATTTCACCCTCCGGGCCTCTTATAATCGGGCTGTCTTTGGAAAGATCGAAGATTGTTCCGTTTCCGGCGGTGAAGTCGGGTCCCGGGCCGCGGAACGCGGTCTCGCGGCATTCCGCAGGACGGCTTTTTTCGCTCGAGTTTCACGGAGGGAGATTGGGAATGAGAAAAAGCTTGTTCTTCTTTTTAGCCTTCGCTCTTGCCGCTGTCGCCTCCGGGTCCGACCTCGCCAGCCTCTCTCATCTTTATCAGCTCGGGAAAGGAGTCAAGGATTCGGACGGCGATCTCCTGGCCGACAGGATCGCGCTCAATATCATCATCCCCGATAATCCCAGCGCCGCAGAACTCGCCCTGGCCGCGGACATCGCCGCCCGGGCCAATCTGGAGAGCCTCTCCCAAGATTTCGGACTGGTCAAGAGGGAATCCGAGGTCCCGAACATCGAGCGGGTCGAAAACCCGATCCTGATCGGAACGAACGTCAAATGGCTCCGCGACGCGGTCAAGGGCAAAGACATCGCGGTTCCCGAGTTGGGGCCGAATCAGGGCTTTGTGACCGTCTTCACGACCAGGATCCAGACGGGAATCGCCCTGATCGCCGGATCGGACGACGCCCTCCTCCAGACCGGGCGAGCTTTCTTCCTCCGCTGGCCGTACTTCTGGGACATCTGGGGCCGGGAGGAAGGGGCGACGTTTGCCGCGCTCGAAAAAGACGTCACGCAGTATCTGGCGAGTGAGAGCGTCAACCTGCAGAAGACCGTCATCCGGTCGGCCCTCTACGATTTCCCCCCCCTGAAAAAAGGACCGGGCGCGCTGAAGAAGCTCACCTTCAATTCGGGCGAAATCAAGGACCTGGCCATGGACATCTACGTGACCGACGAGGACGACCAGGTCCGGGCCTCGAAAGCCTTCGAGGCCCTGGGCGAGCTGCATCGCCGAGGCCAGAAAACCGAGGTTTTGTCCTTTCCGGGATGCGGCCGGCTCACGGTCTGGCTGCGTTACGGGAAAAAGAACCTTCAGACCGTTTTGCCGCGGGTGGGCGATCCGAAGAGAATGCTCACCCCCTCATTCCGGGATCCGTCGAGGGTCGACGGCGCCGGCAAGGACTTCGACCTGCTCTCCGTCTTCTCGGCGAAGGGCATCTACTCCGACTCCGACCGCGACGGGGTTCCCGACGGCCTGGACGCAAAAATCATCATCCCTCAGACCGCCGGCCTCAAGGGAGTTGCCCAGATCTCTTCGAAGCTGGTCCTTGACACGGCCGGAGCCTCCTTCCCGATCGTCTATCTGGACCGGGAGGTGGAAGACAAAAAAACACTCGTCTCGCCCATCCTCGTGGGGCCGAACTCGCTTGTCCAGGACCTCCAGCGGACGGGAAAGCTGAAGCCGGCCGCCCTGGAAAACGGATGGGGCGAGGCCCGGATTATTCCCCGGGCCTTCAACAAATCGAACGCCTTAGCCCTTCTCGCGAACGACAGCGTCGGCCTCGAAAAGACGCTCTCCTATTTCAACCAGACGTTCCCCTATTTCGACGAGTTCAAGGATGGACACGCCCGGATCGGCGATGTCGTCCCGGAGCTCGAAAAATTTCTGAAGGGCGAGAGAGGGAGCGCCGAGGCGTTCTTCGCCCTGGCCCTCAAGAAGGCCGGCGATGAATTCAGGGACAGGGATTTGGAGTCGTTCACCGCGGAGATCTATCTCCCCCGCAAGAACCCGAAATTCGAAGAGGAGGCCCGAAAAACGCTGGCCGCCACCCTCAAGCCCGAGAGGCTCGGGGTGGAGAGCTTTGCCATCACCGAAGGCAAGAAGATTTTCGAAAACGAACAGTCCTTCTCCTGGGAGGGGGACGACGTGCTCGAGCTCCTCAAGAAATACTTAGGGGCGCTTGAAAACCGGTCGACCCCGGTCAAGATCAGCGTCGGACTGAGCGAATCGCCCGACGTCCGGCAGAAGATCAAGAGGAAGATCGAGGCGCTCGGCGCGGAGACTCTCAAGGTCCCCTGCGAGGTCGAAGTCCTCTCCTCCTATAAACAGGGCTTTTTCTGGCTTCTGGAAAAAATCGTTCCCGCCCTCAAGGGGAAAGGAGCGGCCCGCCTGACCATAAGATTCGCCGAGGAGAAAGAAGACTTCGGCCGGCCGAAGAGGTTCTACAGCGAGCCGACGCGCTGGCTGCAGGAGCTTTATCCCGCAGACGAATTCATCGCCCGAGACCTCGGTTGGCCGCTCGACCGGATCCAGTTCGAGATCGGTCCCTCCAAAGAATCCGTCTATGAGGTCATCGCCTACGACGCCAAAAACACCGTAGTTCTCCAGCAGGGCTTTACGCCCCGGACGAGGGGGATCCCCTATCTCAAGACTCTGCCCGAATGGGGGACCGTGAAGTTGACCACGGGCTGGGCCCGGATCGAGCAGGGCGATAAGCCCGTTTTCGACACGATTCTCCAGAGCGACCTCGAAAAATTCTGGGATTATTACCAGGACCGGGTCCTCGTCCCCGTATACGCCCACATTCTGAAGAAGACGGGAAACGAGCCCACGTTTTCCAAGCAGCCGTATTTCAAGCAGCTCAAGATCGAGCTGTGGGCGAGCGAGCCCGATTACCGCCTCGGCCTCGATGAGGAGATCGTCAGCTCGCTCGAGGCTCTGCACGATGAGATCTATTTCGACACGCTCGATTTTCTCCGGGGCATCACCGATCTCGACGTCGCGCCTCAGGACATCCCCGAGGACACGTCGCGGTTTTCGGCGCCGGGAAACGTCTTCCCCGTGATTCACTCCTCGTCGGAGGGAGAGGCGCCCAGGGTGAAAATCACCTTCGAAGACTGGACGGCGCCCTCGCCCGCCATGATCCTCAAGTGGAAGGAAAGAGGCAAAGAGGAGCTCAGCCGCAGGATCGCCTTTCCGGCGATGAAGAGCAAAGCCCTCGGCGTTCCCGCGCTGATCTATAACGGCCTCGAGGAGCGGATCGAGACGCTCGTGGTCGAAACGGAGTTCGAGAAGGAAGCCGACTATCTCACGCTCCTCGATATCCTGGCCTCTTACCGCGATCTCGTGGACAAAGGCGCGGTTCCGTCGGGCTTGAGCTATCCCAACCTGAGCTCGATCACCCTTAAGCTGACCTCAAAGGACATGGAAAAGGAAGAGACGATCCCCGTCCTCCCCCCCGAACCTCAGGCGAAAGCGGTGCCCGTGCCGCTGAAGCCGGGAGAGGCGATCGTCGACACGTCGGCGATCTTGTCGCCCGAAATGGTCCAGGAAGCGGTCGGCCGGCTCGGCCAGTTCCCTCAAATCAGGGCCTTTGCCGGGGGCCGGTCATACGAGGGACGCGAGGTCCCCGTGATCGAGGTCTTCAAGCCGCTCGGGAAATATATCTCGATTCCCAGGGTCATCGCGTCCAAGCCGACCCTCTTCCTGAGCGGCCGGCAGCACGCCAACGAGGTCTCGTCCACGAATTACATCCTGAAGCTCACCGAGCTCCTGGCCGTGGACAAGTCTTACCAGGACTACGTCAACAAAATCAATTTCGTCTTCGAGCCGATGGAGAACCCCGACGGCGCGGCCCTGGCCTATGACCTTCAAAAGCTGACGCCCTTTCACAGCCTCCACGCCGGCCGTTACAGCTCCCTGGGAATGGACGTCGGTTCGATGGGAGGGACCGCGCGCCCTCTCCTCCCGGAGGCCCTGGTCCGCCTGAACCTCAACGGACAGTGGTTTCCGGACGTTTACCTCAACCTCCACGGCTATCCTTCCCACGAATGGGTCCAACAGTTTTCCGATTACTCGCCGTATCTCTTTCGCGAGTTTTGGATTCCCAAAGGCTGGTTCGCGACCTACAGGTACCTGACCCTGCCGCTGTACCGAACCTACAAGGAGGCCGGCGAGGAACTCAGGGCTTTTATCATCAACGAGATGCAAACCGACCCGAAAATCAAAGAATCCAACAAGAAATTCTACGACCGCTACTTCCGCTGGGCCACGCGTTGGCAGCCCCATCTGGACACACTCGAAATCAATGACGGACTCGACCTCTATTCCAAGCGAAGATCGTCGACCGAGAACCGCTTGACCGCGAGGACCCAGACGACGTTCGTCGAGGAGACGCCCGAACTCATGGACGAGACCGCTCGCGGGACGTGGCTCGATTTTCTATCGACCGAGGGATTGACCTATCTTCGCGCTCACCTCAAATACCTCGCCCAGGCGAAATACGAAACCGCCCGGATCGAAGAGGAGAGCGGGGAGCGCGTCCGCATCCAGTTCCTCCGCGCCCGTCCCCCCGTTAAAAAAGAACGTTAAAACGTTTCAACGTTTGAACGTTCAAACGCTAAAGAGGCGGAACGCGGAGCGGATATTGGCCAAACCCGCTGCCAGCATCTCGGGCGCGACTCCGAAGCCGAGCCGGAAGTGGCGCGCGTCCTCGAAAAAAGTCCCCGGGACGACGGACGTGTCGTAGCGTTCCCGAAGGATTCCGGCCAGCGCGTCGCCCGTCAAGGCGCCGGTCGTCCGGGGAAAACCGACGATCCCGGCGGCGGGCTCAACCCACTCGAGTCCTTTCTCGGTTTCGATGAATTCCCCGACCATCTTAAGATTTCGCTCGAAGAGAGGCGCGTTCCTGATCTTGATGGAATCGAGAAGCGGAAAGGCGCGCGCGGAGATTTGCTCACCGATAAAGACGGGCTCGACGAAAAGATGATCGACGAGCCGGCGCATCTTCGCGGCCAGGGATGCGGGAGCCAGGAGCCAGCCGCACCGCAGGCCGGAGAGTCCGAACACCTTGGTGAGGCTCGAGCCGACGAAGATATTTTCGGCGAGACCGAAGGACGTGGCCGCTTCGCCCGGCATGAATTCGAGGTAAATTTCGTCGATGAACAGCATGGCCCCTGCCGAGCGCGCTTCCGAGGCCAGCTCGACGATTCGCTCTCGCGAGAGGAACGCCCCGGTCGGATTATGGGTATTCGTCAGGATGACGAGTTTCGGCTTGAGGGAAAGCGCGGTCCTGAATTCGCGGGAGTCGATCTGGTACCGGTTTTCAAACCTCCGCTCGATCCTGAGGACCTCCGCCCCTACGGCCCGGGGGCAGGCCAGGAGCGGGTCGTAGGCCGGCTTTTCGACGAGGACCCGGTCGCCCCGGTCGAGAAGGGCGGCGCAGGCAAAAAAAATCCCCTGAGACGCGCCGGTCGTAGGGACGACGTTCTCCGGCTTCGCCCCGTATCTCGCGGCGATGGCTTCGAGAAGCGGGGCGTACCCATAAGGATTCGGGCCGTTGATATCCAGCCCCTCGAGACTCAGGCCGAGTCCCTTGAGCGATTGATCCGCCACTCCGCTCCGGCTCAGGTTCACCGCCGCGCGACTTTTCAGCTTGGCCCATTCCATGTATTCAATCGGTTGGAAGTCCATGCGCTTTCTCCTTTTTCCACGAGCCGTAATAAAGAGGCAAGCCGGCCAGGATAATGGCCGATCCGATGAGAGACTTGCCGAACGAGGAAACAAAAACGTTGAGCACGACGGCGGCCGAGATGAGAAAGAAGGCCAGCGGAACGATCGGGTATCCCCACGTCTTGTACGGCCGAGGCAGGTCGGGCATCTTGCGGCGGAGGACGATCAGGGCAAGGGCGGTCAGTCCGAAAAAGATCCAATCGCCGAAGGTGACGTATTGGAGCAGCTGCCCGTAGGTCTTGGTGAGAAGAAGGCACGACGCCCATAACGATTGAAAAAAAATGGAAAAATAGGGCGTCCCGAAGCGGGGATGAAGCCGCGAGGCCAGAGGCAGGAAGGCCCTGTGCTCCGCCATGACCTGATAAACCCGGGCGCCCGTCAGGATGAAGACGTTCGTTATCCCGAAGGTCGAGATGATGATGGCCAGGGAGATGAAACGGGCCCCCCAGGGCCCGACCATCGCCCGGAGGGCGTCCGAAGCCAGCTTGGTCGAGCCGGCGATCTCGCCGATGGTCAGCGCCTTCACGTAGACGACATTCGACAGGACGTAGACGCCGATAACCAGACTGACGCCCGAGATGATGGCCAGAGGCAGAGTCCTGGCCGGATTCCTGACTTCGCCGGCGACGAAGTTCAAATTCTGCCAGCCCCCGTAAGAAAAGAGGGCGGGCACCAGGGCCAGCCCCAGGGCGCTGAAAAGCTTGACGTCGACGCCGTCCGGAAAAAGGGGGCCCAGGTTCAAATCCGGCTTCCTGAACCAGAAAAGCCCGACCCCGATGAGGGCGAGGAGAGCCAGGATTTTCAGGGTCGTGAAAATATTCTGGACGACGCTTCCCGGCTTGAGCCCCAGAAAATTGACCAGCGACAGGAGCCAGATGATCCCGGCCGCGGTCAGGCTGACCCCCAGATCGGGCATGGGAATGAACGTGCTGATGAACCGGGCGCAGGTGTAGGATACGGCCGCGATTCCTCCCGTCTGGATCGTGCTGAAAAGGGTCCAGCCGAAGAGAAACCCGAACCACGGAGAAAAAGCCCTGTCCATATAAAGATACTGTCCCCCGGATTCGGGGAACATCGCTCCCAGCTCGGCGAAACAGAGTCCCCCGAGAAAGGCGATCACACCGCCCGCGATCCAAACCAGGAGGAGTTGTGAGGATGTCTGGAGAAACTTCGCACTCTCCGCGGAATTCATGAAGATACCGGAGCCGATCATCGCCCCGCTCGAGATCATGGCCGCATCGAAGAGGTTGAGTCGGCGCCGGACGGTATTCCTTTCGCCCATCGTCCCCTAATCTAATATACGTCTCCGGCCAAAATCAATAAAATCTCCGAGCCACGCCGGGATATATGAAAAATCGAGGTTTTCCGCTAAAATGGATGCTGCCGGAGGGTCGTCTCAATCTTAAGCTGGAGGAATCGATGAAAAGAAGAGCGGCGATACTATCGCTCGGAGTTTTTCTCGTCGGCGGGCTCGTTTTTTCGGGCTACGGCCAGACCGCGAAGGACGTCCTGGAGAAGATGATCGAGGCCCAGGGCGGGCGGAAGGCCCTGGCCGCGATCAAGGACACGACGATTTCCGGGACGATCGAGATGCCCCAGATGAACATCAGCGGGAGCATCACGATTTATCAGAAAGAGCCCGACCGGATGCGTATGGACATGGAATTCATGGGGATGGTTGTCACCCAGGCCTACGACGGACAGACCGCCTGGATGGTCAACCCGCAGACGGGCGGCCAGGAGGTGATGCCGGAGAAGATGACTCAGGATTTCAGGCGCCAGGCGCTCGGAAACGACGCCACACTCAATCCGGAGAAGTACGGCATCACGTTCGCGCTCAAGGGGAAAGAAAAGATCCAGGACAAGGAATATCTGGTCATCGAACAAACGTACAAGGACGGCCAGAAGGCCACCATCGATATCGATCCCGTGACCTATCTTCCGTTCAAGAGCAAGGGAACGGCGACGGACATGACCGGCGCCGACGTCGAAGCGGAGACGTTCTTCTCGGATTACCGGAAGGTCGGAGACACCCTGGCCCCCCACGCCATGACGGTCTACCAGAACGGGAGCGAATTCGTCCGCATGGCCTTCGTCAAGATCGTCTACAATTCCGGGCTGGAAGAGACTCTCTTCAAGATGTCGAAATAAGCGATGAAAAAATCAGCCTGCTTCTGCCTGGGGATCGCCCTCCTCTTGGCCGCCTGCGCCATCAATCCCGTCACCGGGAAGCGGGAGCTGAGCCTGATCTCGGAACAGCAGGAAATCGAGCTCGGCAAGGAAACCGACGCGGAAATCGGCCAGGAATACGGCTACTACAGCGACCCTGAGTTGAACCGGTACGTCGATTCCGTCGGCCAATCGATGATTCCCTATACTCACCGGCCGAAGCTCATCTATCACTTCGCCGTGCTCGACACGCCGGTCGTGAACGCCTTCGCCGCGCCGGGCGGCTACGTCTACGTGACTCGCGGCATCCTCGCTCTGATGGGCTCGGAATCGGAGCTTGCCGCCGTGCTCGGGCACGAGATCGGGCACGTCAACGCGCGCCACACGGTCCGCCAGATGAGCACTCAGATTCTCGTTCAGGCCGGACTCGCCGTCGGCAGCGCCCTGAACGAGACGTTCGCCAAGGTGGCGGGCGTCGCGGGCCTGGGAGCCCAGCTCCTTTTTCTCAAGTTCAGCCGCGATGACGAGCGCCAGGCCGACGGCCTCGGCCTCCAGTACGCGCGCGCGGTTCACTACAACACCGGCGAGATGGTCACCTTTTTCTCCGCCCTCGAACGATACGGCGACCTTTCGGGGGGCTCGAGCCTGCCCGGGTTCCTCTCCACCCATCCGCTGACGAGCGAGCGGATTCAGAACGTCAAGTCGATGCTGACCGAAGACGACGTCGCGCCGCCGGTCAAGAGGGAGCCCTACCTGGCCAGGATCGACGGCCTCGTCTTCGGCGACGATCCCCGCCAGGGGTTCGTGGAAAATGGTACGTTTTACCATCCCGGGATGCGCTTCCGGTTCTCGGTCCCCGCCGGATGGAAGGTCCAGAACGCCCCGGCCCGGGTGACGATGGCCTCTGACAAGGGAGACGCGGCGGTCATCTTCCAGGCCGAAAAAACCGATGAGAGCCTGCCGGCCTACGCCCAGAAGAAAGCCGGTGCGATCGAAGGCAGGAAGCCGGTCTCCGAACAACCCGGGACGATCAGCGGAATGGCGGCCCTTCATCAGACCTACGACATCGTCAAGGAAGGACAAGACACGCTCCGGGCCCGATTCTCGTTCATCCGGAGAGGAGACCAGATATTCACCTTCACCTCACTCAGCAAGGCGGTCGATTTCAACCGGTTCGACGCGACCTTCCAGAGCGCCGTCTCTTCGTTCAGCGGTCTCAGCGACCCGTCCTACCTGAACCGCCGGCCCCAGACGATCCAGGTCCTCAAGGCCGACGGGAGGCTCAGCCTCAAGGACTATTTTGCGAAGAACAACGCCAAAAAAGAGACGTGGTCCTATCTCGCGATCATGAACGGGATGAAGGACGCCGATGCCGTTCCCGAGCCGAGCCGACTCCTGAAGCTCGTGAGATAAAACCAAGAGCGACGAGGAGGGGGTTCGCTATTAAATCTTTCCCAATTCCTCTCTGAATTGCTCCGGCGTTAATTCGATTTCCCGGAGGATTTCTCTAATCAGCGGTCTGGCCAAGTCTCTGACCGGGTGAAAAGGCAACGTCGTCGTTCTGCCATCAGGATGCCGATAAAGGACGTGACTGCCTTTTTGCCGGACCGGCTCAAATCCGAGTTTCTTGAGGAGTTTCTCCATTGCCTTGGCGTCAACAACGGAGAGTTTGGTCATAAAGTGACCTCAATTTGTTGCAGACCTACGAATTTGGGGAGTTCTTCTTTGAGTTCCTTATATTCTTCTAAACAAAGCTCCAGGACTT
>Ga0315282_10014534_pt1 | contig 11704 bp, 11 predicted proteins | sample YL17G07_20_MG_FD_203693 | JGI IMG/M metagenome (GOLD analysis project Ga0315282, IMG submission 203693) | Sediment microbial communities from Yellowstone Lake, YNP, Wyoming, USA - YL17G07_20 | ecosystem: Environmental > Aquatic > Freshwater > Lake > Sediment | place: USA: Wyoming | collected...
ACAGGCAGGCCAGACCGGCGAGGCTGGTGGACATGACGTCAATGAGGCTGTTCAGGGTGGCGTCCGGACCGCCTGTCAAGAAGCCGCCCGACTGGGGGTGCTGAAGCCCCCGCAGGAACTCGGCGGCCGGCACCGAGACCTGGAACTGCCCGAGGCGGTGGGCTCCGGCGATCAGCCATGAGTTGGAGTAGTGGTAGTACGTGGCGTGGTGCCCGAGGCGAGGGTAGGGGCCGACCAGGTCGCCCTCCTCGGTAAGCACGTTGTCCCGCACCCAGGCCAGGAGCTTGACGGCCTCAGCCGTGCGCCCGCCGAGGCTGAACGCGTAGGGGACCTTGTAGTAGGCGGCCACGCCCTGTTCCAGGGGGTGGATGGAGCCATCGGGGTTCTGTTGAGCCAGGAGCCACCGTACGGCTTTGACCGCGGCGGCACGATAGGCCATGATATCCATGCAGACTGCTGCCTCCCTCGTAGCCGGATCGGAAACGCACTGCTGCGCGTGCCCCGTCAACGGCTCGGGCGCGCAGAAGGAGCTATTCCGCGTCGCCTGCCGGCAAACCTGCCTGACCCTGACGGCGAGGTGTTCGCGGGCGGCACGTCGAAGAACACCGCCCGCGGGCGGCGCTTCCGTCCGCCCGCACCGCACCACGCAGGAGGCAGCGTCCATGCAGCAGATCGGCGTCGGGGTCATCGGGCTCGGCACCTGGGGCGAGACGCACCTCAAGGCCTTCACCTCGCACCCGGGGGCACGGCTGATCGGCGTGTGCGACAGCAACGCCGCGCTGGCCAAGCAGCGGGCGAACGAGTACGGTGCGTCATTCGTGACGGCCGACTACCGGGCGCTGCTGGCGCGCGACGACATCGGGGCCGTGGGCATTGCCACGCCCGACTTCCTGCACCGGGACATGGCCATCGCCGCCGCCGAGGCGGGCAAGCACATCCTCCTCGAGAAGCCCATGGCCACCACCGTGGAGGACTGCCTGGCGATCCAGGCGGCCGCTGAGACGGCGGGCACCAAGCTGATGGTGGACTTCCACAACCGCTTCAGCCCGCCGTTCCTGCAGATGAAGGCCGCCATCGAAGCGGGGGAAATGGGCGAGCTGCAACTGATCAGCCTGCGCCTCAACGACACGATCTTCGTCCCCACGCAGATGCTGAGCTGGGCGGCGCGTTCGACGGTGGCGTGGTTCATCGGCAGCCACTCGGTGGACCTGGTGCGCTGGCTGAGCGGGGAGGAGGTCGAGCAGGTCTATGCGGTGTCACGGTCCCGTGTGCTGGCCGCCCGCGGCGTGGACACGCCCGACTTCTACCTCACCAGCCTCGAGCTCTCGGGCGGCCTGGTCGCGCAGATCGAGAACTGCTGGATCCTGTCGGAGCAGTACCCGACGGTGTTCGACTTCAAGGCGGAGGTCGTTGGCTCGCGCGGGACCATGATGGCCGACGTCAGCACGCATCGGATGGTGCAGAAGTACACCGAGGACACGGCGATGTACCCCGACGTCATCGGCACTCCCGACGTGCACGGGCGCCCGACCGGCTTCGCCATCGAGAGCATCCGGCACTTCGTGGACTGCATCGTCGGGGACAAGGAGCTGGTGGTGACGGCGGCCGACGGGATTGCCGCCACGCGCGTCATCTGCGCCATCGAGGAGTCCGCCCGCACTGGCGCACCGGTATCGCTGACGTAGACGTGCCGTTCCCGCCGTTCCTGCCGTTCCTGGCGCCTGACGCCTGACACCTGCCCTGGTGGCCCCGCATGAAGGTCGGCCTCTGTACCATCGCCTTTCGCGAGCGCCTGCTGACGGACGCCCTGGACATCGCGCGAGACGTCGGCGCTGATGGCGTGGAGTTGTGGGGGCGCGAGCCGCACATCTCGCCGCTGGAGCTAGACCGCCCGCGTGCTGAGGCCGTCGCGCGCATGGTGGCCGCGCGGGGACTGGAGGTCGTGGCGCTCGGCTCCTACCACCGCCTTAGCGTCTCGCCGAGGGCGGAGGGCAATGTCCCCCTGACCGTGACGCTGCAGACCGCTCGCGCTCTCGGGGCGCCACTGGTGCGCATGTGGGCTGGCGACCGTGGGTCTCAAGGCGCCACCGCCGAGGACTGGCAGCAGGTCATCGCTGCTAGCCGCCTCGCCTCGCTGCAGGCCGAGACGCTGGGCCTCACCGTCGTAGTGGAGATGCACGAGGGCACGCTGACCGACACCGGGGCGACCGCACGTCGGTTGGTCGAGGAGGTGGCCTGCGACAACTTCGGACTGGTGTACCAGCCTGCCTTCGGGTACGAGGCGGAGGACCCGCTGCAGCGGATCGAGCCGGTGGCGCCGTTCGTGCGGCACGTGCACGCGCAGAATGCGCAACCGGCGGAGGACGCCGCCGCGGCGCCCCGCCCCACGCTGATCAGCCGCGGGTCGGCGGACTATGGCACCATCGCGCGGCGGCTGGCGGCCGCCGGGTACGGTGGGTACTTCCAGGTCGAGTTCGTGGTCGGGGAGCTGGCCGAGAAGGCCCACGCCGCGACGGCCGACGTCGCCTACCTCCGCCAGATCACGAGCCGTTATCCGGCGGCGGCGCCGTCGGTGCCCTCGGCCGCCGAGCGCTCAGCACCATGAACCAGAGCAGCACCAGCAGTCCCCCCGCCGTGAAGATGATGCCCCGCAGCTCCGGCTTGAGCAGCGCGTAGCCAAACCCCCCCAGGCACACCGCCCCGAAGAACGCGACCACCCCCGCGACGCGTTGCCCCCCGGCCAGCGCGGCGTAGGCGATCGTCACCACGAGGATGAGGGCCAGCGAGAGCCCGAACGCCTTGGCCGGCCCCAGATACGCGGCCGTGAACATGTACAGCGGGAAGAAGGCCAGGAAGGCGATCGCGAGGAGCATCACCGCGTCCATCCGTAGCGGGGAGCCACCGGGGCGGACCGTGGCCAGCAGCCCGCCCAGGAAGAGCGCCAGTAGCAGCGGCGCGAAGCGGCACAGCGGCAGGATCTCGTCCGTGTACTGCGCCACCCGCTCCAGCATCGGCGTGACCGCCGTCTTCTCGGGCAACTGCAGCACGATGTCGCGCCGTGTGATGGTGTTGTTGTAGGTCCAGCGAAAGTCGTTGGCGTCGCCGCGTTCCAGCGGCGCAATGGTGGCCGGCAGGCTCTCCGGCGCCAACTCGGGGCGCACGCCCCGCCGCAGGTTGTGGACCCGGATCTCGAGGTCCAGCGCCTTGCAGATGCTGTCCTTGGGCAGCGCGTAGACGTAATCGCCCTTGCCGTACGCCCGGTACGCGACGCTCAGCGTGCGCTCCTGCTCCGGCTCGAACCACCCCGCCCACCGAATGCCCGCCAGGCTGTAGGTCGTCTTGCGCGCATCCTCCGCGCCGTCCACCGTCAGCTTCGCATCCTGGATCGTGGATGCGCTGGGCGGGAACGGGAAGGTCAGCTCGATACGCACCCCCTTGCGCTTCGACTCCGGCGCACGCACGGTGTACGCACCGTCGAACTGCGCCTGGTACGTCGTCGCCCACGACCGGTCCTCGGCCGGCTCCCCCGGCAACTCCTTGTAGTAGACCGCCAGCGTCACCGTGGCCTTGGTGGACTCGGGGGTGATAGGCCGCTGACCGCCTTGGAGGAGCGAGTAGCCGGCGACGGGAGGCGGCGTGGCGGTGGTGCCCGGCGTCGCGCCGCGCGGCACCCAGTCGTAGACATCCCCTCGGGTCCCGGCGAGCGCCACCCGCCTCGCCGCGACGGTGTTGTCCAGCACCTCGGTCTCCGTGACCGCCCGCGGAGCCGACATGCCCAGGTTCTGGCTAGACACCCATTCCTTCTTGGCTTCCCCTACGCGGGATCGCAGCCGGTCCACCTCGCTCAAGAGGGGTGCCCCGGCGTCGCTGGCGTTGCCGTACGGCGCAAGCTGGGTGAACGTCTCATAGACACTCGCGCTCGCCTCCCGCACGCCGCCACCGGACGTCGCCGACCGCGTGCGCAGGGCATCCAGCTCGCGGCGCATATCCTCGGCAGACATGGGGGCAGTGTGGTCACCGGCCGTGGGCCCGGCCGCCGCTCCGCCTGGGCGCACGGCCTCCTCCTGCAGCCCTCCCGCGCGCTCGTACTGCACAGGCCCCGCCTTGCTCGCCCCTGCCCCCAGCGTTGGCCCCCGCATGACCTTCACCGCTGCCGACTTGGTCAGCATGGAGGGCAGTCCAAAGACAACCAGCAGCAACAGCGCCGCGGCCGCGGCCAGAGCGGGGGACACGCGCAGCGTTGCTACTAGCGAGGGCAGCCGCAGGCGCTGCCAGAACGGCTCACCTTCGCCACCGCGGATGCGGTCCATGACGGCCTCCTGGAACCCCTCCGGCGCCGGCACCGCCGGCAGGGCCGCCGCATACGCCTCGTTCTCAGCCTTGAGCGTCTCCGCCTCGGCCCGGCAGGAGACGCACGTGTGGAGATGCTCGTCCACCAGCCGACGCTCCCGCTCATCCAGCTCGTCGTCCGCGTATCGCGTGAGGAGGGGGTGGATCGTGTCGCAGTCCATCTACATCACCTCCCCGGCGGCCGCCTGGTGGGCGCCGGAGAGCATCTGCCGTAACGCCTTGCGCGCGCGGACGAGCCGCACCTCGACTGCGCCCTGGCTGATGCCCATCACCTCGGCGATCTCCTCGTAGGGCATCTGCAGGCTGAAGCGCAGCACCATCGGCACGCGGTACTGCTCCGGGAGGTTCGCGATCGCCGCTTGCAGCTCGCGCACCTCCTCCCGCACGAGGAACTCCTGCTCCGGGTCATCACTGGCGGCCTCGATCTCGCCCACCGTACCTGAGGGACGGCCGAGGAGCCGCTGGTGTCGGCGGGCGAGATCGAGAGCCACGTGGGATGCGGTGCTGCGCAGCCAGCAGCCGAACCGGGTCGGGTCCCGGAGGCTGCGCAGGCTGCGATAGGCGCGCACGAAGGCCTCCTGTGCTGCATCCTGCGCATCCTCCGCGGTGGGGGCGAGGTGCCGGCACAGGGCATACACCGCATTGCGGTGCCGCTGCACCAGTACGCCGAAGGCCTCCTGGTTGCCGTGCAGTGCTTGCTGCACCAGCATCGCGTCGCTCGCTTCCAAGCCGACACCTCGGTGTGAGCGTCCCTCGCCAGATAGACGCCGTGCCGGTCGGGTTTCCTACAGGACGGCCGCGGATTCCTTCGCCGCCAGCCGCCGGGCAGGTCGGGGGCGGCGCCCGGCGAACGGAGTCGCCGGGCCCGGGCCGTTCGGAGGGGGCGGGCGAGGGGCCGTTCGCATCCGACACGGAGGCGTAGTTGCATGCCCACGGGGGCGGCGGCGAGCATCCGGGAGACCGACCTCTACCAGCCCGTGTGCGACTACCTCACCGACCAGGGGTACACGGTGCGCGGCGAGGTGAAGAAGTGCGACGTCGCCGCGACCAAGGACAACGAGCTCGTAGTTGTGGAGCTGAAGCTGCGGCTGAGCGGCACAGCGCTCTCGCAGGCCGCGCAGCGCCAGGAGATCGCGAACGCGGTCTACATCGCCATCCAGCGGCCGCGGGCGATCCGCCAGTGGCGGCGGCGCGCTGCGCCCCTTCTGTACCTGGTGCGCCGGCTGGAGCTGGGGCTGCTGCTGGTCGCGCCGCGGGCCCGCCGGGACCGGCGCGTGACGGTAGAGCAGCCGATCCGCATCTTCGACCGCGCCAAGCAGGGCAACCTCCGCCGTCGCGTGATGCGCGAGGTGGCGGGACGCTCGGAGGACTTCAACGAGGGCGGGAGCGTGGGCCGCAAGCTGGTCGGCATGCACCGCGAGACTGCGATCCACATCGCGTGCTGCCTGGAGCGGCACGGGCCGCTGTCCGTACGCGAGTTGCAGGACCTGGGAACCGGCCGCAGCACTCGCACGGTCTTGGCCAACAGCAAGCAGATCGAGGGCTGGTTCGGCCTGGTCGCCGAGGACACGTACATCCTGAAGACCAAGGGCCGAACCGCGCTGAAGCACTATGCGGCCGTGGCGGACCACTTCCGCCGGCTCCTCGACCAAGGCCCCTAGTGGGGAGGCACACGCGGGGCGACGGCTGTCATGCTGAGCGCAGCGAAGCATCTGCGTGGTGGCTGACGCTGCGGTAGGACAGGTTGACTCAACCTGTCCGTGCTGTGGTCCGCGTGCACGTCCGGCCCGGTGCCGTAGCTCATCGGACCCGCGCCGCTCCCCTCCGTCCCCCCTCTCCCAAGTCCTCGCGGGAGAGGGGGGCAGGGGGGTGAGGCCTCCGTCCGTGACACAAGCCGCCCGTAGGCCTCACAGGGACCAGCCGGAGGCTCGCCATGCCCCTCAACATCGCCACGCTGGATGAGATCCGCGCCGGGAAGGTCACCGACGTCTACTTCGACCGCACGATGCAGGTGCTGCTGGCCGAAGGCGTGGACAAGCGGGTCGTGGTGGAGGTCACGGCCTCCGGGCTGCCGCGGGACTACGCCTTTGGTCTGCTGGCAGGCCTCGATGAGCTGGTAGCGATCCTCGCCGGCCTGCCAGTGGATGTGGACGCGATGCCCGAAGGTTCGCTGTTCTACCCCCGAGAGCCCGTGGTGCGGGTCAGCGGGCGCTACCTGCAGTTCGGGGCCCTGGAGACGGCGATGCTGGGCGTGCTGTGCCAGGCCTCCGGCATCGCGACCAAGGCGATGCGCTGCAAGCTGGCCGCGGGTGACCGTGCGCTCATCAGCTTCGGGGCACGGCGCATGCACCCGGCGATCGCCCCGATGGTCGAGCGCTCGGCGTACGTTGGCGGTTGCGATGGGGTCGCGGTGGTGAAGAGCGCCGAGCTCCTCGGCATCGAGCCCACCGGCACGATGCCCCACGCGCTGATCCTGTTGATGGGCGGCCTGCCGGAGGCGCTTCAGGCCTTCCACCGCGTGGTGCCCCGCACGGTGGGCCGGGTGGCGCTCATTGACACCTTCACGGACGAGAAGTTCGGTGCGGTCGAGGCGGCGCGGACGCTGGGTCCAGACCTCGCTGCCGTTCGCCTCGACACCCCCGGCTCCCGCCGCGGCAGCCTGGCTGCGATTCTGGCCGAGGTCCGCTGGGAGCTGGACCTCGCCGGATTCGGCCACGTGCAGCTCTTCGTGAGTGGCGACATGGACGAGCACCAGATCCCGCCGCTCAACGACCTCGTGGCAGGCTACGGGGTGGGCACCGCGATCACCAACGCGCCGGTGGTCAACTTCGCCCTCGACATCGTGGAGGTAGACGGCGCGCCGATCAGCAAGCGGGGGAAGAAGTCGGGGGTGAAGGATGTCCTCGTCTGTGCCGGCTGCGGCGGCCGTCATGTTGTGCCCCGAGGGGCAGCTCCGACCTGTCCAGCCGGGGGCCCGGCCGAACCAGCCCTCCGGCCACTACTGCGCCAGGGCGCCCTGGTCGAGCCGCTCCCGCCGGTGGCCGCGGTCCGGGCGCGAGCGCTGGCACAGGTGCGCGCCGGGGTCGCGGGCGGGCAGTAGTGCCCTCCCGCAGGCGCCCTACCCCGGAAGCACCATCGTCGCGATGCGCCACTCGGGCTCGCCCGCAGCAGCGGCGGGTGCCCCCTTGAGGGCTGTGGTCCTGACCAGCGTGGCGGAGGCCACGGTTACGGTCCCCTCAACCGTCGGCAGGCTGACCTTCATCGTGGCCACCCCGGCATTGGGCCCGAACATGGTGACCTCTACCGCCTCGAAGACCATCGCTGGGGGTGGGGTGTGCGCGGCCATCCACTTGTGGACCTGTTCATGGTTCGCGGCGGTCACGACCTGGGTCTCGGTGGCGCCCCCCTCGAAGCTGATGCTGACGATCATGGCCGGGTCGGCCAGGGCGTCCACCAGGGCGTCGGTCTTCCCGTCCTGAATGTCGGCGACCAGGCCCCAGACCGCCTCCTCAACCTCCTTGGCCTGCGCCGACCAGTCCGGCAACGTGACGCGGATCTGCTGCGCGTGGGCGGCCGCGGCGAGGGAGAGGGTGATGGCAACGGCGAGGGCTAGGCTGACGGCGCGCGTGGTGGGCATGAACGGCCTCCTCACTTCGGTCGGGTGTCTCGCAGCCAGACGCTCCAGGACCTACCCGGGTTGCAGTTGACGTAGGCAGCGGTGGGGCACACCTATAGCAGGTCGGCGAGCGGAACCACTCGGACCTGGGCTAGCGCCTGCAGGCGAGGCAGCAACCAGTAGACGTGCTCCCAGCCGTGTAGCACCGCCACACGGCGACCCGCGCTTCGCTCGACGGCTTGGCGGATGGCCCGAAGAGCGTTGGCGTTGTTCTGCCGCCAGCAGAGGTCCACGTCATCCGTGCCCCACAGGCGCCTAAGGAAGCCGTGCGCGACCTCCGCGACGACGTGCGAGGCTCCGCTGTTGAGGACCAGGAGGCTAGCCTGGAGCCGCGGCGCGCAGAGCCCTGCATACGCTGTCTGCATGAGTGCGGCTTCGGCCTGGTGCCGGGCCTCGTAGTCTGGCTGGACGCGCCAGCGCGCCACGGCCTCCGCCCTGCGGCCGAAGTGCGAGTACCGCGTGCCCCCGACCGGCACAACCTCGAACCCCATCCGTACGCGGAGCGGGAGGACCACTTGAAGGAGCGCGGCGTCACTGCACAGCCGGAGGGCCTCCGCCTCGTCCGCGGCTAGGCTCTCGTCCTCCGGTGCCATCAGGCGAGCCCTGGTGAAGGCTGCGAGCGCACCCACCTGATCCCCGCGGGCCACGCAGGCCAGGGCCTCTGCATGGTGCGGGCAGGAGGGCCGTTGCGCAGCCCGGCGAGCCTTGGCGGCGAGCCCCGTACGCCAGTAACGGTACAACTGCCTCATCGCGGCCGGAGGCGGCACCTCGACGCAGACAACCTGCGGCGCGAAGCGCTCGATGGCCGTCGCCAGGTCCCGTTCGAAGCCGCTGCCGGCTGGGAACTCATGCAGAACGCCGACAAGCAGCAGCTCTGTCCAGGTCATCGTGTCCGGCCTCGCCCAGCAGCTCCGCTTCCGCCAGCGCCTCGCGAGCGTGCCGCAGTCGGTACACGATGACCGGGTCCTGCGGCGCACTCACAGCAGAACTCCCTCGCGCTGCACAGCGAGGCGTAGCGGCGTCGCCGGCTGGTCGGGGGAGTGCCAGGCCTCCTGGCTGCGCACAATGGTCGAGAGCACCTCGCCGGATTCGCACTCGACCTCGTATATCGCCCGGCGCACGCGGCTCACCCGAGCCGCGTTCACAGGTCCGGGGAGGAGCACCAGCAGGTCCCAGTCGGAATCGGGCTGGGCATCGCCGCGCGCGCGAGCCATACAGGATGACCTGCGCGTCCGGCTCGACCGCCAGGGCCGCCTCACGGATCCGACCCACGAGCCCCGTTGCGCTTGCTGGCACCAGACCTGCCTCCGGTCAGTCGGGTCCAGCGAGTCCCCTGGTGGCGCTGACGCCGCTCTACTTCCCCATCTTCCGCAGGTTCTGCAGGCAGCGGTCCACGCACTCCATCGGCGGGTAGGCGTAGCTCTCCTGCTCCACGATGTACCACTCGGTGCCGCCGCTGGTCTCGCAGAGACGGAAGATGTCGTCCCACGGGATGTCGCCCTCGCCGATGAGCGCCTGGTCGTTGGTGGCGGAGTACTCCTTGAGGTGCACCGTGATGGCCCGGCCCGGGTAGCGCGCCAGGAACGGACGGGCATCGGCGCCGCCATGCATGGCGTTGCCCGTGTCGAACTGCATCACCACGTCCGCGGTGGTGTTGCCGAAGAAGAGATCCCAGGGGAGGTCCTTGCCCTCGATCGGCGTGAACTCCGTGTGGTGGTTGTGGTAGCCGGTGCGCAGCCCGATGGGCTTGAGCTTCGCCGCGACCTCGCTGAAGATCGTCGCCGTCTTGAGCCAAGCCGCCTTGCTGCTGGTGTGCTCCGGCGCGAGGCCCGGGACGATGAGGAACTCGTTGCCGATGGTCTTGTTGAAGTCCACCGTGCGCTGCAGCTCGGCCCCCAGCACCGTCTCGAGCCCGATGTGCGTGCCGGCGGCCTCGAGGCCATTGGCGTCCAGCAGTCGCCGCAGCTCCTCGGCGGTGAACCCGTAGTACCCGGCGAACTCCACGCCCTGGTAGCCCATCTTGGCCACGGCCTCCAGCACATGGGGCAGGTCGGCCGCCGCGTCGTCGCGGATCGAGTAGAGCTGGAGAGCCATCGGGATCTTGGCCATCTCGGTCTCCCCTTCCTGGGGTCAGTGGGTAACGGACGGTGGGGGTGCTTCGCGCTGTCCGTGCGGGCAACCTGCCCGCCCCCTGGCAGTGTCGCTCTGAGCGTAGCGAAGGTGGTGTGAGCTGTGGCCCGCCCGTCGGAGGCGCCACCGGCGGCGACCGCGGTGGTGGGGGGCCCTTCCGCCACTGAAGCCCAACTTGCCGCGGCCGTGACGACCTAGATCTCGAACACCTCGCGCACAGGGCACGAGAAGCCGGGCAGCACGGGGTCGGCAGTGAGCGTGTCGTCCTCGTCGAGCCAGTGCATGGTGCCGGACGCCGCGTGGACCCGGATCCGGCGCATCTCAGGGAAGACGACCCAGACTAGCTGCGTGCCTGCATTCAGGTACTCCTGGACCTTGCGCGCCACCTCGGTCTCCCGGTCGGTGGGGGAGAGGACCTCGACCGCGAGGTCGGGAGCAAAGTCGCCGAACGATGAAGGCACTTGGGCTTCAGGCAGCTTCGCCCATGAGACGAAGGCCACGTCCGGCGAGCGGACGGTGTCCGGGTCGCGCGCGAGCACGAAGCCTCCCTGCGCCCCGATCACGATGCCGGCACGGGTCTCATCCACGTGAACGCCCAGAAGCGTGTTGATTCGGGAGGCCACCTGAGCGCTTCTCAGCCCGGCCGGCGTCATCTCGATGACCTCCCCCTCGACGAGTTCGCGCGGGACGCCGTCACCGGACAGCAGGTAGAAGTGCTCGGCGGTCATCCGAGCCCGTGCGGTACTGGTCATCCGTATCACCTCCGACGCCGCCACGGCCGTCCGGACCCCTTCGACGCATGCGGGCATGGTCCCTGCCACCGGGGAGGCCCTCCGGCCGCGGCCGGCGCACCTGAGGCGCGGCAGTCGCCGGCCACAGTCGGCCGGCAGGAGGTGCATCGGTTGGCCGCTGGGCAGCGCCCCCACATCATCCAGTTCATCTGCCATGACCTCGGTCAGCACGTCGGCTGCCTGGGGGCCGGCGTGCACACGCCCCACATTGACGCCCTCGCGGCCGAGGGCGTGCTGTTTGACACGTACTGCTGCACGGCGGCCTCCTGTTCGCCGTCCCGGGGCAGCATCATGGCGGGACGCTATCCCCACCGCAACGGCCTCATCGGTCTCGCGCACCTTGGCTGGCAGCTCAACGACAACCAGCGCTGCCTGCCACACCACCTCAACGAGGTGGGGTACGAGACCCACCTCTTCGGCGTCCAGCACGAGGCCTCGCGCCCCGAGCGTCTCGGCTACCAGCGCACGCACGACTGCGGCGGGCGAGCCGTGGACGTGGGCGCGGCACTGGCGGGGTTCCTGACGACGCGCCGCCCCAGCGACGGGCCCTTCTACCTCAGCGCCGGGACGTTCGAGCCGCACCGTCCTTACGAGCAGCAGGGCTACGCGCGGGACGACCCGGAGCAGGTAGGGCTGCTCCCCTGGCTGCCTGACCGGCCGGGCATCCGGGCCGACATCGCCGACCTCAACGGCCTCGTGAAGGCCGTGGACGAGGCGGTCGGGGTGGTTTGCCTGGCGCTGCAGAGCGCCGGGCTGA
>Ga0315282_10014535_pt1 | contig 11702 bp, 8 predicted proteins | sample YL17G07_20_MG_FD_203693 | JGI IMG/M metagenome (GOLD analysis project Ga0315282, IMG submission 203693) | Sediment microbial communities from Yellowstone Lake, YNP, Wyoming, USA - YL17G07_20 | ecosystem: Environmental > Aquatic > Freshwater > Lake > Sediment | place: USA: Wyoming | collected...
CGGCGATGACGCCGGTAGCGGTGTCGAAGCCGATACAGAAGTCGGTGCCGGGCACGTCGTTGTCGATCGTTTTCGGTATGCCGACGACCTTCGCGCCGCCGTCGTGTAGCTTCGCCGTCACGCTAAGTGTGTCATCGCCGCCGATAGCGACGAGCGCGTCGATGGCGTGCCGGCGCAGGTTGCCGAGGACCTCTTCCAGGTCTTCCTTGCTTCGCCCCGGGTTCGTCCTCGACGTGCCGAGCATGGTCCCGCTCTCGTGCAGGATGTCGCGCACCTCAAGGGGAGTGAGGGTGTGCATTTCGCCCTTGCCCATGAGGCCGGACCAGCCGTAGTGGATCCCGCAGACCTCGTCGTCCATCGTCCAGCCGCGCTGGGCGACGGCGCGGATTGCGGCGTTGAGGCCGGGACAATCGCCGCCGCCGGTTAGTACTGCAATACGCAATTCGTCACCTCTTCCTAAGGAGAACTGATAACGGAACGACCACGCCGCTGTCCGGAGGCCGTGGTCTCCCTTCAGCATATACGCTGCGCTGCTTCTTGTCACGCGCCCGGTTGTCGGACCGTCGGCGTCACTGGTAGAGGGATGACGATGCCTTCATGAAGCGGTACATCATGCGCATCTCTGCGATACGCTTGCCGTCCGTGTCATCGAGGTAGGCGTCGTACCACAGGTACTCCGTCTTCGGCGACTGCCCCAGGCTGACGATTGCCCCACCGCTTCGATACGGCCAGCCGGCGAACACGGGGCCGTTGACGTTGCGGACCTCGATCGCGCCGTAAAGCGGCACGGCCGCGGCCTGCTGGACCGTGCGCAGATAGGCATCGCCGGCGGCGCGCATGAGATCGACCACGTGACAGGGCGTCGCCAAGCCAGCGCCCCAGGGGGAGTCGCCCTCGTACCAGGGAAGCGGGTCGGTGGTGACGCGAAGACGGCTCTCCAGGACAGCTGGCGTGACCTCGACCGGCACCTCCGGGAAGCGATCGCCGGCGGATGCGTTCGCGAGAATGCGCAGCTCCCCCGGCGGGTACTTGCTGACGTCACGGCTCATGAGCGCGGACGGGACAGCGGGATCGCCGGCCGCCGCGGTGCCCTCGCCGATACGCCGGCCGTCGGGGCGCTCCGCCCAGGCTTCGACTTGCACGTTCTCGTCGCCGGCCGGCGGCACAGCTACTACTGCCCGCACTTCTTCGCGGTCGACCGTCGGGTCGAGGAAGTAGACCGACAGGCTGCCCCGCTCGAACCAGCGCGGCCCGAACGCTCTCAGCATCAGCGGCGGGAAGAGCTCGAAGTGGATCGAGCCGGCGACGGTGCCGCCGCGAAACCCCAGCTTGGAAGCCATGCTGTCGTCGTGGATGCTGCCGACTATGTGGATCGCCGAGTTCACAGGCCGACGCCACCGCCCCAGGTAGATGCCGTCGCGCTCTTCGATCTCATCAGTTATCGACTGGATGTCTCGCGGCATGTTTCGGCCCTTTCTCTCCGCGGACCGCTGTCCCTTAAGCAGTCCGCTCGCGGCGATTATACGCGGCTTCCTCCGCCAGTCAACAGCTTGGATCGAGCAACGGTCCGATAGTCTGCGCCCGCGGGACGCCCGCTTGACCCGCAAAACGCCTGATGCGATAGTGGCATCCCACGTCGAAGACCGGGCGCGTTGCCGGCCCCGACGATGACGCGTTGCCTGCACTAGCTCTCTGGGGAAGGAGGACGCCGTGGAATATCGCTCTCTCGGACGCACCGGTGTGAAAGTGAGCAGCCTCTGCCTGGGCTGCATGATGTTCGGCGGCCGGACCGAGCCCGCCGAATCGGCGATGATTATCGACCGCGCCCTCGACGCCGGCATCAACTTCCTCGACACGGCAAACGTGTACAACCTCGGTCGAAGCGAGGAGGCCGTCGGCGAGGCGCTGAAGGCCAACGGCAAGCGCCGCGATATCGTACTCGCCACGAAGGTCCACTGGAAGATGGGCGAGGGCGTCAACGACTGGGGCAACACCCGCCGCCACATCATCGAGCAGTGCGATGCCAGCCTGCGCCGCCTGCAGACCGACTACATCGACCTCTACCAGATCCACCGTCCTCAACCCGAAATACCGATCGATGAGACACTGCGCGCCCTCGACGACCTGGTCCGCTGGGGCAAGGTGCGCTACATCGGCAGCAGCACCTTCGCGGCCTGGCAGCTCGTTGAGTCGCTATGGGTGTCGAAGGAGCTGGGACTGAACCGTTTTGTGTCGGAGCAGCCGCCGTACAGCCTGCTCGACCGGCGCATCGAACGCGAGCTGTTGCCGATGGCGCAGACGTACGGGTTCGCTGTCATCCCGTGGAGCCCGCTCGGCGGCGGGCTGCTCACCGGCAAGTACCATCGCGGCGAGGAACCGCCCGCTGACAGTCGCTACCACGGCTACGAGGACAACCCGCTCCTGCGCCGCCGCATGAGCGACCGCATCTACGACGCCGTCGAAGGACTGGAGCCTATCGCCGCTGAGAAGGGCGTGCCGCTTTCGCAGCTCGCCCTGGCCTGGTGCATGCAGCGCCCCGGCATCACCTGCCCGATCATCGGCCCGCGCACCATGGAGCAACTGGAAGATAACCTCGCCGCACAGGATGTGACATTCGCCGAAGACGAACTCAAGCGCATCGACCGCGTGGCCCGCCGCGGAGAGGCGGCAGCGCCGTTCTACGAAGCGGCGTTCGGTCCGCACCCGCATCGCGTGTAGGGCGACAGCCCAACGGAGGGAAGCAGCAATGAAGGCAGCAGTCTACTATGAGAACGGCCCGCCCAGCGTCTTTCGCTACGAGGACGTGCCCGACCCCACGTGCCACCCGAACGGCGTCCTGATAGACGTCAAGGCCGTGAGCATCGAAGGCGGCGACCTGCTCAACCGCGCCGGCGGCCCGATGCCGTCGCGGCCGCACATCGTCGGCTACCAGTGCGCGGGCATCGTGCGCGAAGTCGGCGCCAACGTCAGCGATCGTGCCGTCGGCCAGCGCGTGGTCACGTTCGTAGCATATGGCTCGCACGCAGCGATTGTCTCGGCGCCAGCGGCGTCGACGTGGCTGGTCCCCGACGGTCTCGACCTGGAAGTGGCCGCCTGCGTGCCCATCCCGTTCGGCACCGCCGACGACGCCCTCTTCGAGTTCGGGCGCCTCAAAGCGGGCGAAACCGTGCTCATCCAGGCGGGCGCCGGCGGCGTTGGCCTGGCGGCGGTCCAGCTTGCCAAACGCGCCGGCGCAACCGTCATCGCGACCGCCTCCAGCGACGACAAGCTCCGCCGTCTTGCCGAGTTCGGCCTGGACCACGGCATCAACTACACAAGCGACGACTTCGTGGCCGCCGTCGGAAAGCTGACTGACGGACACGGCGCCGAGCTGGCGGTCGATACCGTCGGCGGCAAAGTGCTCGAAGACAGCTTTAAGAGCCTCGCGTTCCGGGGCCGGGCGATCAGCGTCGGTCGGGCGGGCCGCGGCGATTACAAGCCGGACCTCGGCTTTCTGTCGCAGGGCAACCGGTCGCTCACCGGGTTCTCCCTCGGCCTGGAAATGGCGAGGAACACCAAGCGAGTGCGGGAGATGGTCGCGCGGCACCTGGATGACGTCGGCCGCGGCGCCCTGCGCGTCGTTATCGACCGCACGTTCCCGCTGTCGGAAGCGGCGGCTGCCCACGCCTACATCGAAAGCCGGCAGGCCTTCGGCCGCGTCCTGCTGATTCCCTAGGTCACGGCTGGCCGTTGCCGTTCCCTCGCGCAACGGGCTAGAATGCGTCTAGCGACCACGGGATGTCAATCAGAGTTGCCTTGTTGTAAGGAGAGACGAGAATGGGGACCGGGCCTTATCCACAATTCAGCCGCAACTACCCGTTACTGTTGACGACCTTCATGAAGAGGCCGGTGAACCTCTACCCCGACGACGTCGGCGTCGTCTACCGCAACTTCCGGAGCGGGAAGACCTACCGCTTCACGTGGGCGCAATGGTACGAGCGCACCTGCCGTCTCGCCAACGCGCTGCTGGCGCTGGGAGTCCGCCCCGGCACGCCGGACGAGCCGGGCGACCGGGTCGCCACTATCGCGCTCAATCATAACCCGCACCTCGAGCTCTACTACGGCGTGTCCTGCCTGGGCGCCGTGCTGCACCCGATCAACATGCGGCTCTCGCAGGACCACATGGTCTATACCATCAACCACGCCGAGGACACAGTCCTCTTCTTCGACGATATCTTCCTCCCTCTCGTCGAGCAGATCTATGACCGGATAAAAGGCACGATCAAGAAGTTCGTCTACATCTCCAACGAGCCCGGACTGCCCGAGACGAAGATCGAGAACCTGTACAGCTACGAGGACATCGTCGCGCAGGCGTCTCCTGACTTCGACTGGCCGATGCTCCATGAGGACACCAAGGCCACCCTCTGCTATACCACCGGCACGACGGGCCTCCCCAAGGGCGTTATGTTCAGTCACCGGGCGCTCTACCTCATGACCATGCACCTGATCTCCCTCGGCGTCCTCAGCAACGACCCCGAGCAGGAGCGCATCGGCGAGGCCGGCGTCACGCTGCTCAACATCCCGCTGTTCCATATTCACGCCTGGGGCGCCCCCTACCTCGCCGTCTTCACGAGCACCCGGCTCGTTCTGCCCGGCGCTTTCACAGTCGAAGGGTTCTGCGAGCTCGTGCAGAACGAGAAGGTAACCAGCAGCCAGTTTGTGCCCACGATGCTCGCCATGCTCGTCGAATACCCCGACGTGAACAAATATGATCTGAGCAGCATTCGGATGTGTAGTGTCGGCGGCGCCGCCTTGCCCCTGGGGCTGAAGGCCAAGGCCGAGAAGATCCTGCCTTTCAGAGCCGCCTCCGGCTACGGCATGACCGAGACAGCGCCCGTCACGATTACCGCGTTCATCAAGAAGACCGATGCCGACCTGCCCAAGGAAGAACTGGAGAAGCTTTATGTAAAGACCGGCATCGCCGTCCCCGGCGTCGAGGTGCAGGTTGTCGGCGAAAACATGAAGCCGGTGCCGTACGATGACTCCACGCTGGGCGAAATCGTCATCCGTGGGCCGTGGGTCATGGAGGAGTACTACAAGGACCCGCAGCGGACCGCCGAGGTCTGGCGCAACGGCTGGTTCCACACCGGCGACGTCGCCAAGGTCGACAGGGACGGCTACATCACCATCGCCGACCGCCAGTCGGACATCATCCGCAGCGGCTCCGAGATGGTGCCGACAGTATTGCTGGAGAATATCGCCGCCTCCGCGGATTTCATTCTCGAGGCAGCGGTCGTCGGCGTCCCCGACGACAAGTGGGGCCAGCGGCCGATGGCGCTCGTCAACCTGGTGCCCGGCTCCGCCGAGACCGAGGAGGACGTGATAAAACACCTGCAGGTCGAGGGCGTCGACAAGGGCAAGATTGCGAAGTGGATGTTGCCGGACTACGTCCTCATTACCAGCGACATCCCGAAGACCAGCGTCGGCAAGTTCAACAAGCTGGTTATCAACCAGAACATGGCCGAGTTCGTGGCGAAGGCGAAGCGCGTCCGGACGCTGAGCGGTTAGCCGCCGTGCCACTGGAATGCCCGCCACATGTCTGATGTTAGCCACCGGACCGTCGCGGCCAACGGCATAAACATCCACATCGCCGAGCAGGGCAGCGGCCCCCTCGTCCTGCTCCTGCACGGCTTCCCCGAGCTGTGGTATTCCTGGCGTCACCAGCTCCCGGCGCTTGCCGAAGCCGGCTTCCACGCCGTCGCACCCGACCTCAGGGGGTACGGCCAAACTGACGCGCCGCAGCCGGTCGAGAGCTACTCCATGCGCAACATGACCGCCGACGCTGCCGGCATCCTCGATGCCCTCGGCGTCGAGCAAGCGGTCGTCGCCGGTCATGACTGGGGCGCGCCGATTGCCTGGCACTGCGCTCTGATGTATCCGGAGCGTTTCTCCGCCGTCGTCGCGCTCAGCGTGCCATACACGCCGCGAGGAGGCTCGCCGCCGCTGCAGGCATTAAAGCGCATTTTCGCCGACCGCTTCTTCTACATTCTCTACTTCCAGGAGCCGGGACGCGCTGAGGCGGAGCTGGAAGCGGATGTCCGAAGGTCGATGCTCGCTACGCTGTACGGATGGTCGGGCGATGCGCCCGCGGGCGCCGCGGTTGCGCCGAAGCCCAAAGAATCGAGACTGCTAGACGACGTGCGCGAGCCGCAAAGTCTGCCTCCCTGGCTGTCGGAGGCGGACCTGGACTACTACGTCGCCGAGTTCGAGCGTACCGGCTTCCGCGGCGGGCTGAACCGCTATCGCAACATGGACCGGGACTGGACAGAGCTTGCCCACCTGCAGGGCGCGAAGGTTGAGCAGCCTGCCCTGTTCATCGCCGGCGAGAACGACCCGGTGCTTCGGTTCACGAGAGTTGACCCCATGACGGCGCACGTGCCAGATTTGCGCAAGACAGTCCTGCTTCCGGGTTGCGGGCACTGGACGCAGCAGGAACGTCCCGCCAAAGTCAACCACGAGCTCATCGAGTTCCTGCGAAGCCTGCCGTTTTCGACGTCATGAATCCAGGAGGAGCGAGTAGATGTTCGAGCTGTCAGAGTTTTCGCTTCAAGGGAAGAACGCAATCGTCACCGGCGCCAGTCGCGGCATCGGCAAGGCCATCGCCACCGGTTTTGCGAAGGCCGGCGCGAAGGTAGCGCTGACCAGTCGCAAGGTGGACGACCTGGAGGCGACCGCTGCGGAGATAGCGGCCTTCGGCGGCGAAGCGCTGGTCGTCCAGGCGCACCTGGGTAAGAGCGAGGAGATCGCCAGAATGGTCGATACCGTGAAGAACGCCTTCGGGCGGATCGACATCCTCGTCAACAATGCCGGCGCCAGCCCCGCGATGGCCAGCGTGCTCGACTCCGATGAGCGTCTTTGGGAAACCATCATGAACCTGAACCTGAAGGGTCTCTACTTCACCAGCCAGGCCGTCGCCAGGCTCATGAAGGAACAGCGCGCCGGCAAGATAATCAACGTCGCCTCGATCGACGCGTTCAAGCCGGAGCCGTGGGTGAGCGTCTACAGCATCTCCAAAGCGGGCGTCCGCATGATAACGAGGGCTTTCGCGATGGAGCTCGCCTCCTTCAATATCCAGGTCAACACCATCGCTCCAGGCGCCATCACCACAAAGATGATGGACTCGCACTGGTTCCACCTGCCGCCGGAAGAGGCCAAGGCGGCCAAGGAGGCGATGGCTAAGCTGACGCCCATGCGACGCATCGGCGCCCCGGACGAGATAGTCGGCGCGGCGATATTCCTCGCCTCCGACGCATCGAGTTACACGACGGGCGCGGAGATCCTGATCGACGGCGGCGCGCTCCTGGGCACGGCGATCTGGGATACGCTGGAGCCCTCGGGCTAACTTCCCATTCGGAATCATAGCGGCGGGCAGCCGCGGATCATCGTATCCGGCAGATGCGGACGCCGCCTGGCCTCACGCGCGGCGAAGAGATGATTGAGCGCCACGCTCTTCCCGCCCTCTTGACACTCGCAAAATAAAGAGTAGCATTCTTCACATCGGTCGGCCGGTTCACTGAGGCGCCCGACGATCCGCGCTCGTTTGCTGCCAGGGCGGCTTTGGTTACATCCAAAAAGGGGGATGTGATGAGAGTAGTGAATATCAAGCGGCCGGTTCTTCTGCTCACTATAGCGCTGGCGCTGTCCGCCCTCTTCGTAGCCTCTTGCGGAGGCAAGGAAGAAAAGGCCGCAGGCGGATCGACCACCACGGCCGGTGACACGACCGGCGTCACCGACACAACAATCAAGGTGGGCACTCTCATGCCCATCACCGGCGCCATGGCCCCCTGGGGAATTCCGATAAGCAAGGGAATGGCGGCCTACTTCGACTGGATTAACAAGCAGGGCGGTATCTATGGCCGGAAGATCCAAATCGACATCGCCGACAGCGGCTACAGCGGGCCTCAGGCGACAGAAGCCGTCCGCAAGCTCGTGGAGCAGGACCAGGTGTTCCTCACGTACGGCAACCTGGGAACGGAGGTTGAAGCGGCTGTCGATCAGTACCTGACGGAGCACAACGTTCCGGACATCTACGTGCTAACAGGCGCAAGTCAGTTCATTGACCCCGTGGTGAAGAACCGGTTCAGCGCCATGGTGAACTACACAACTGAAGGCAAGATCTTTGCCAAGTACATAGCTGACCACTACGCCGGGAAGAAGCTAGGCATCCTGGCCCAGAACGACGATTACGGCAAGGAAGGCGAGGCGGGCACCAGGCAGGGTCTAGAAGACATCGGCGCCAACATGGACATCACTACCGAGTACTACGACGCGGCAAGCACGGATGTCACCGCCCAGATGCAGCGACTGAAGGCCGACAACGTCGACGTCATCATGTTCTGGGGCGGGGTGCCCCAGGCCGCCAACATGATGAAGACCGCCCGCCAGACCCTTAGTTGGGACGTGCCGATGATCGTCAACGAGGCGTGCGCGGCTGAGATCACGGCGACGCTTGCCGGCTTCGACAACATAGAGGGCGTCATAAGCACGACGGTCGGCATCCAGGCGTGGCAAACCGACGTTCCCGCCATACTCGAGATAAAGGACGAAATGGCCTCGGTCGCGCCTGACCTGCCGTTCGACAACTACTCGCTGGTCGGCTGGAACCTGAGCGCATCATTGACAGGCCTGCTGAAGCAGACCGGGCCGGATTTGACCCGCGAGGCCTTTATCGCGGCATCTGAGAGCGTCTGCAATTACATGACCGAGCTCGCCTTGATACCGTCAAGCAGCAGTCCGACGGACCACAGCTTCACCGAGGCCGAGATATTCGTCGAAGCCACGGTGGACAAAACGGTCGACCCGCCGGTCTTCCACTGGGCACCGTTTGGCGACGTGGTGGGCTTCGAGTCTACCAAGGACTGCACGATACCGACGCCGCCGCCGCACGCGACGGAGCAGCCGGGGCCAAAGCTGGGCACCGAGTCATACGCGACGCCAAAGCCATAGGAGCCGGTTCGTCCCAACGCACAACTGAATACAATTATCAGGGCCTCGCCCTTTGGGGGGAGGCCCTGACTGCCACTTCCTGCCCACGACGCAAGGGCAAGCCGGCTGCTCGACTAGCTGTCTCTTCGAGAATCGCACAGACCGGCCGTCATCGTATGGTGGCAACGCGCAAATCCAGGCTTGTGAGCCGGGAATGGCTATGATAGCATCCATCACGTTAACGTGCGCGTCATATTGCCATGTCGACGGGACGCAAGACGCCCGCATGAAAAGCGCCCCGGACCAAATGTGCTCATAGGAAGGAGACCATCATGAAGACAGTAGTCGAGCCGCAGAGAGAAGTCCCCGTACTCTCCGAAGCAGAGGTCGTAGTCGTCGGAGGCGGGCCGGCGGGCATCGGCGCCGCTTTGGCTTCGGCGCGAACGGGTGCGGAGACTATCCTCATAGACCGATTCGGCAGCCTGGGCGGACTGCAGACGCAAGGCAACAACTCGATCTTCTCGTTCGTCGACCCTGCATTGCACGGCGGCGTCATCGAGGAGATCCTAGACCGCCTTGCGGCGGCCGGAGCGGTATCCAATCCCGACGCAATGTCGGAGGCAGAGAGGGCCGCTCGCCGGTCGCCTTTCACCGGCGGTCTTAGCCCGGACAAGCTGCCCAAGCGGCTGGTCGAGACAGCGGTGGGTTACTGGGGACGCTGGGGACGCTACTTCGACGCAGAGTATTACAAATTGCTCCTCGATGCCATGATGGCGGAGGCCGGCGTCAAGCTGCTCTATCATTCCTTTGCGGCCGCTGCGATCAGGGAAGGGGACTCGCTCAAAGGCATCGTCATCGAGACCAAAGAGGGTAGGCGCGCTGTTCTGGGGAAGGTCGTCATCGATACGACCGGCCAGGGAGACATCGCCTGGAAGTCCGGCGCCCCGGTCCTCGGCGACGAGGGATTCCCCATCAGGCCACGCAAAGGGCATCCCGGCGGCATGCTCCATGCTTTCTTCATCGCCGGGGTAGATCTGGCCAAGTTCCGCGAATTCCGTAGGGCTAACCTGGCCGAATGGGGGGCGATGTATGGCGGCAGAAAGATCATCAAGGAAGCACGAGAGAAAGGCGCTCACCTGAAGAGCGGCGCTGTCATCATTTCCGCGGACTGGGACCTCGCCGGCAGCGGCAGGGTGTACATTATGAACCCCGTCCACGCCGTCCCGATGGGCCGCACCAGCTGGATGACGGAGGAGATGACCGACTGCGAGATAGACCTCAGGAAACAGGCATGGGCGATCCAGCAGCTCCTCAAGGAGAAGGTCCCGGGCTTCGAGAGGTCGTTCGTCGAGAAGACGCCGCAACTGTGCACCTTCCCCGGACACCGCATCCTTGGCGAGCACGTCATGACCGTCAGCGAGATGCGCGAGGGGAAGGCCTTCGACGACTCAGTGGCTATTAACAACATGCCGCCCGACATCTACGAGGCAGTCGGTAGGTTCAGGTACGAAATCCTACCTCACGACGTTCCTTACCGAGCCCTCCTGTCCAAGGGGATCGATAATCTGCTCGCCGGAGGCATGACCGTGTCCAGCGGCGCTTTCGCGATGGCCGCGCTGAGGTACTGCACTCCCAGCATCTGCACAGGTCAGGCGGCGGGTGCGGCAGCGGGCCTCGCTGCGAAGAACAACGTAAGCCCGAAGAAGCTGGACGTGAAGCTGCTGCAGGATACGCTCCGCAAGCAGGGCGCGCGCGTGAGCGTGAAGGACGTGCCGTCGGAAGCGCTGGAGCCATACCGCTTCATCCAGAAGCTTGGGATCGTCTGGGAGCGGACCCCGGGCGCGACTATCGACGTAACGGAGGAGGAGATAGGCCGCTATTAGTCCCCGACGCCGAGCGCGTTCCGCCTGCGCTGCTCCTTTGGCAAGGACGTAAGCCAAACGAAGGCCAGACCGTCCGCCATAGGAACACCCCTCGCCACGACTGGCTCCACATCGAAGAGAGATCTTGCCGGCGCCATCCCCATCTGCCGGCCAAGCGCGCCGACGGTCGCCCCTGGCCAGACCTTACTCGGATCTGGTGGCCGGCGATTGTCCGGATGCCTCATTGCGTTCTGTGGATGCCATCTGACTACCAATTCGCCGTCGACACCGCCCTTGTTGCCGCTGCCTTTCATGACGATGATACGAAGCAGGCCGTCGAGCTCCGTCGCCGCGAGAAGATCATGGGCACCACGCTCGACGCGAGGCACGACCTACGGATTCGCTACGTCGACTCGTCGCGATTGAGCACTACAAGAAGGCCCTGCGGGGGGATTCCGATTCCTGACCGCGTTCGCGTCTGTACTCTCTGTGGACGGCGCTTCATCCTTGGTGATGAACAAGAGGCTTGGTTTCGCCGCCGAGCCGCTGCGAAGGGCCGTGCTTACTACCCGCCGCAATAGCTCCCGCCAGCCCAGGTCGCAACGGTCGCGCTGCGCCCCCTTCTCCACGGTCCTGACGACGTATTCTCCTCGTTGGGCGACCGAGTCACTTCCGTGGCACACATAGGACACCGCCCGGAGTAGTCCGTCATCCGGGCGGTGTCCCTGCTATTCAGTTTGCTTTCTTGTCCGATTGCCCTCTGGCAATCGAGTGTTTTGCTTGCGTTCTCCCGCTACGGGAGCGAACGCAGCATACCCGTTGCCTTGGGCAGGCAGGACGCCGGATGCGTCCCGTCGCCCTTCACGTCGCCGCCGT